>JGI24508J20089_1000013_pt1 | contig 350283 bp, 391 predicted proteins | sample LinPmetageLP24_FD_20089 | JGI IMG/M metagenome (IMG submission 20089)
ATAGGGGGTCCCTGAGCCTGTAATATCTTTAAATTAAGCGAGCTTTTGTTTATGCCATAAGCGAGGTTATGAAAGCTAAGCGAGGCTAAGCGAGGTGCATATTATATTCTTATATAACTACAGGCTCAGGGACCCCCTATTAGATCTGTAACTACAGGCTCAGGGGCCCCCTATTAGATCTGTAACTACAGGCTCAGGGGCCCCCTACAAAGCCTGTAACTTCGGTAGTTTAAAAGGCTTGCAAACCCCTTTACAGGGGTTATTTATAAAGCTCGCAAAGCTTCCTTAAAATAAGAGTTATTTACAGCTTGCGATGCGATGCGATACGATGCCTTGGTACTAGGCCTAAATGGGCAACTAAAGCGACGAGAGCTAGCCGAGCCTTGGCAATTAGAGTAGTTATAAGGACCTAGAAATCCCCTTTTAATAGAATCATCATTCACACCGGTTATTACTTCTTTACAGTGATGAGAATTTCAAAAGGAATTGGAGTTGGCATTGTTTGTGTTAGCAAAATTTTTATACTATTAAGGTATTGTCTTTGATAAAGAATATTTACTTTTAAAGTGCTTAATTAATTTAATATGAATTATAAAAATTAAGCAATTAGCAAAGATTTTTTTTAGCAAAGATTAACTTTATATTTATAGTTTGCGATTGTTAAATTTATTAAAAGAGGAATTATGAGTTTTAGAAGGAAGCGTTGTATATATTATTGCCAAGACAAGCAAATATTGTACTTTACTTAAATTAAAAGGATTGCAAAGTGTTTGCTTAATCGTATTATATCTCGTTTAGTACTTATTGCTATGATTATTTGCTATAACGATGGCGTTTGCTTTTGTTGCATTACGATATCTTTATGATATTATTAATAACATTTATAAGGTTATTATTATTTTTAATATGTGTATTATTATTATAAGTAAAGAGGATAAATGATGCTTATAATTTGATAATATTTAAGCAATAGCACTTAATACAAGAGAAATTTGATTGAAAGCTAAATGAATATTGAAGGGGATTTGGGAAAGTTATAATTATAGTATTTTTTTGTTTTGAGTAATATTAATATTTACTAAAATTTCATTTCTCTTTTTTCTTTATCTTGTTTATTACTTGCATTTAATATTTAAAGAGTTTGCTTTTGCTTATTTGTTTATTTCGTGTTAGAAAATGTTATAATTCTAAAAAGAAGTTTTTTCGATGTTGATCTACAGGAGCCATTTATTCTGTCATTAGACGTTTAAGATATCCGCATCAAAGGCCGGGCAGTAGCCGGAGGCGATTTGGAGGTATTTTAAATACAAGTACAAATATTTTTCCTCCTCACATTCTTTTAGAAAATCAGCTGAAATATACTGAATAATCAATTACACTTATTTTGCTACTTTTATTGTCTTTGTGATATTATATACCGGTGCAAACCCACATGCATAATATATTTTTATATGAGCAATATTTTGCGTTTCTTTTGTTCATTTCAGAGATTAATCTAAAAGTGTTATTATCTTATTAGTGGCGATTTGATGATATTCTGAAAATGTTATATGTGATAGTTTTAAATAAATTCAAATAGATTATCTTTAATAATCGTTATAATTTAATAATCGTTATAATTTAATAATCGTTATAATTTAATAATCGTTATAATTTAATAATCGTTATAATTTAATAATCGTTATCAAGTAGCTATCGTTATTATTCATTATACGTATAAAGATACAAAATTAAAAGTCTTATTGAGATATTCAATCTCTTGTTTTTAATCAAAAAAAGATTTATTTAGTTTCCTAATTTATTATAGGAACTTCGCCAAAGAATATATAAATATAAAGTTTCAATATCAACCTTCCACATTAACTCTTTAAGATTTTAATTTATTTATCTATGATATAAATTAATCAATATTAGTATAATATTAGTAAATAGTATTAGTAAATATCGATCTATCGAGTTCTGAATTCATGAGTTATAAGATCTACATTAAAAAGAGTATGAGAGAAGAGAGTATAAACACCTTTTTCGGGACATTATCAACTTATAATTGAAAAGGGTCCGGCCTTTTATTCTGACCTGAATCTCCTTAATAGGTCATGCGAACCAACAGTTTACTTCTATTATATTACGACACTTCTACGATATTATTAATAATGTATATAAAGTTACTACTACTTTAATTTACGTACTATTATTACGTATAAAGACACTGATTAATACTTGCGAATAAATAATATTAAAACGTAATACTTGAAATAAGAGAAATATAATTAAGATCTAGATAAGTAGCCGAGAGAATTCAAAGAGATTGTAACTACGGTATTTTTTCTTTCTAAGCGATATTATTACTTATTAGGATTTTGTTTCTCTTCTTTTATTTTATTTATTACTTTTACTTGTACTCGCTATCTAAGGAGTTTATCCTTGTTTATTCATTTATTTCGTATCAAAGTATATTATACTTCTAAAAAGAAGTTTTTCTAGTATTAGTCTATGAAAGTTATTAATTCTACTATCGAACGTTTGAGATATCTCTACTAACAGCCGGACGGTAATTAGAGGCGATTCGGGAGTATTATAAACGTTGGTATGAATATTCTCTCTCCTTACGCTCTTTTAAAAGGAGGATCGAATACTGAATCAAATAATTACACTTGTTTACAACTTTCACTATCTTTATAATATTACTTACCGGTGCAAACCCATAGCAATCGTTATAAATTTAATTATCTTTCTTCAAAAGATTTTAAATTCAAGAAGATCGTAATTACGTTATAAGTAAAAATTTAGAAGTAGAATTGCGCTCGAGAAAAATCAATAAATATAAGACTCTACTAGATCGACGAGGATTAAAATCGTTATATACGCTAGTTTCAACATTATATCTTAATAACACTTCGAGATAATAAAGCCAATCGATATATTATAAGCGAATATCAAATGTCATTTTGGTTTTGAAACGTGATTAAGAAATAAAGTGAAAGCAGCTCCCTTAGGAACTCCTCGCAGAAAGAGGTTCGCTTAGCGTGTGACACTGACGCTAGTTATTTGTGAGGTATCCGGCAGTAAGACTGCCAACAGGGGCTGACACGGCTCCGTGCGCACCCCTTTGAAATAGCCGAAATACTACTAAAACTTACCCTCTTCACGACTTAATTGTGCATTCAATTTGTATTATAACTTATTTCAATAAGCTCTAACTAAAAGTTACTTTCTAAAGCGGTCATATCTTAAACTAGAACTTTCATTATATTATCAAAGATTAATGTAATATCTTATAATTATTAATTTCACTAATATATTTTGGATAGTAAGATGATATCGCGCTATTAAATAGAGATGTTCATATTCGATTTTATAGTTTTATTACATTTAACCTCTAGATCTTATTTCTGCAATTCAAGTTAATTTCATAAAAGATCTCTCGTGTAATAATAGAGTAAAGTGGATGATTTTAGATTTGGATGTTTTTGGTCTGTGCGCACAGAGCCGTGTCAGCCCCTGTTGCTGCGGGAGCAAAACGTGGACAAGCCACCAGAAGCTTCCTGAGCAGGATCCCTTCGACCTGTGTGCTAACAATACCTGGACAGCCCGCAGCACCCACGTTCACTGCGTGAATTTTAGCAATTATGTATTTAGCCCTGTCACGAAGATGTCTTACTGGTGTGTTTCTGCACAATACGAATTTGTGTACGACTGCTAAGTACCTGGTCTGGAGCATGTTAGAAAGAGATATATCTTCACACGGAATCGATTGACCATGTCAGCACTTACAACAAGGACAATTCTTGGCATAAACGCAATTCCAATGTGAGCTCTGAGGACGAGTAGCTGGGTTCAATCCGGTTAGGAGAGAATAAAGCCTTAGTCACTCTAAAGTCAAGACTATCTCCACCACTACTCGCTTTCTCTCTGTTTCTTAGCCGGGTGCAGGTCGTCTTCAGTCCACGGCTGCGCTCCAGACACTAGACGCACCTATATTTGGTCACTACTCTCAACCTTGGGCCTAGATTGAACACGCTGACCTCAATGAAATGGTACCCCTCGAACTTCTAGACTAAAGCCGAGCGCACTTCCCGAATGTATGGCTTGAATTGCTATTTGTGAACAACCTCGCTTTCTGGCGGACAGGGGATCATTACAATGTATATGTATATCCGGCACGGAACCCATGAAGTACATCGTTCGGGATTGGTTCATGGATCACTCTCCATTCAATCGTCTCTTTCTGTGCCGGATTTTCCATGCGAAGAGCGGTGGTAGAAATGAGGGACCGGCTTCAACCCCACCCCCACAATTTTGTTAGCTCAAGTTCCCCACGTAGAGGCTGCATGAGGGCCAACATACAAGGCATTATCTACTGTGGTGTTTCCAGGAGACCACAGTTTCGGATAGGAGAAACTCTGTGCTGTCTTTCAACTTGCCAAGTCCGAAAGCCGAAATTGATGTATCTGAGATCTACCCCAAGATGTGGGGATGTGGGGAACTTTGTTGTTGCAAGCGACTTATCACGCGGTGATGTTTGACTATCATCATGGGCCGGGTGAACATCTAGCTATATATACATAAGTTGTGGCGTCCAAGAAAGGACTGAGCAGACAGAGAATATTCGGTACTCTTTTCGAAATACCATTTCGCTTCATATAGAATGGGCGACGTCAGTCATGCTTTTACTCTGAAGGAGGAACCTGTTGAAAACTTCCGGCCACTCAAGATCCGCATCATCGGTGCTGGATACTCTGGTATCTATCTTGGCGTTCGCATTCCACAGAAGCTTCGTAACATAGATCTTCAAATTTTGGAGAAGAACGAGGGAGTTGGGGGAACTTGGTGGGAAAACAGATATCCAGGTTGTGCTTGTGATGTCCCTGGTAAGAGAAGCCATAATATCAATTAGCAGTAAATCAGCTAATTTCAAACCTTCACCAGCGCATTCCTATCAATACCCATTTGAGCCGAATCCTCTCTGGTCTGCTTTCTACGCCCCGGCACTTGAGATTCGTCACTATCTCGAAGGCGTTGCTCAGAAGTACGGTGTGTATCGGTTCATCAAACTACGACATCAAGTGAGAAACTACCACTGGGACGATACATTGAAGCGCTGGTATCTATTCTCTTTTATAATACTTCAACGTCTTTCCCTGGCTTATTTGAAGCGTAGGAAATTCTCAGTGGAAAATCTAGCGACCGGGAAAGTCACGGAGGACGATGCGGATATCCTCATTGTGGCAACCGGACCATTGAACACAATAAAATGGCCAGAAATTCATGGGCTAGAAACATTTGAAGGGGCACGTATGCACTCAGCGGCTTGGGATGAGGCGTACGTATAGAGTGTCCCGAACCATCTGTAATTGGCTAAAGTATTTCAGTTATGACTTCAAAAACAAACGCATTGGTATCATTGGAGGCGGCTCTAGCGCTATACAGATTGTTCCTCAACTCCAAAAGATCCAAGGGGCCAGTCTAAGTTGCTTTGTGCGCTCAAGAACTTGGATCTCGAATCCGTTCGGCGAGATGGCCATGATTCGTCTTGGTTTAGACCCAAAGGAGCTTCAATGTGAGTAAAGAGCCCGGTTGAACTATCTTACGGTCCGTTTCTAATTATTATAACTCAAAAGTCTCCCAGAAGTTTCGTGATTCTTTAGCATCGGATTCTGCTGCCTACTTAGAATTTCGCAAAACGATTGAAACCGACGGGAGTATGTTCTATCCGGCAACGCTCAAGAATTCGGAAATGCAAGGAACTGTGAGACGGATGTTTGCCCAGACGATGCAAACGCGTCTTAGCAAAAAACCGGAAATCGCAGCAAAGCTCATGCCATCTTTTGCCCCGGGCTGTCGCCGCCTCACTCCTGGTCCAGGGTATCTGGAGGCTCTAGTCGAGGACAATGTGGATTTCATCACAGATGAGATTGAGGCCATCGATAAGCATGGGCTACGTTTAGCTTCTGGACAAGAGATCGATTTGGACGTTCTAGTGTGTGCTACGGGGTTCAGTCTTGGAACTTCACGATCAGCTCTCGCTGTTGGCCGGGATGGAGCAAGCTTGACCACGAAATCTCCACCGTACCTCAGAACCTACCTTGGTATCACGAATCAGGATTTCCCCAACTATTTCACTATGCTCGGTCCAAATTCGGGGGTTGGGTCTGGATCTTTGACAGCGATCAGTATGGACTCCTTCCCACCTGTTTTTGACAAGATTCCGATCTTGAGGTTTGATTTTCGTATTTTGCTGACATTCTAAGTCGAGGCCCAGGGCGATTATATTGTGAAGTGTATTCGCAAGCTTCAGAAAGAAGATTATGTGACTATGTCCCCGAAGAAGTCCAGTGTTCAAGACTTCTCGATGTATGTTGGTGAATATTTCACAAGAACTGTTTTCATGGACGAGTGCAGAAGCTGGTACAAGGTCGGGCAGGGTGATACAGCAAGAGTCGTTGGACTATGGCCCGGTAGCAGTCAGCATTGCATCGAAGTATTGCGAGCTCCGCGGTGGGAAGATTTTGACTTCGAGAGCCTAGAAGGGAATAGGCTGAGATGGCTGGGTAACGGTTTCAGTATTTCTAACCTGCCGGGGGGCAGTGACCCATCTTTCTACATACATCCTCAATTTGTGGATACTCCGCCTGTGGAGAGACCAGAGGATGACTATAAGTATCAGATCAGATCCTTTTCTCACTGAGCACAAGATAATACAATGGATGAAATTGAGAATAAATCGCTGTAATTTACGCTCTCGAGATGGACGGTGTGTCCTGTCGTATCGATCTAGTCGGGTTGTACGATCTGTCCTTCAGCTACGCATATCCGTTTCTTTCATAATATAAATGTCTGTTCGCGGTGTACACTAGCCACAGATAACGTTTAAGCACAGACCCAAGTTGAAAAATCGTTGGAAACAGATCTGTGCCCAGATTGGCGATATTTGGATAGCATTGACAATAACGAGTACAAAGACATTGAGGCAACCCTCTGGTATTAGTTCAATTCGGTTCGGTACGAAGTAGATCATGAGATAGGGATATCGGATTTTAATTGCCGCCTCTAGCTTGTACCCTGGACGTACCGTCGTGACTAGGCATGTACCATATTATAATTATCACACTTGTCACCCTGGGTGAGAGACAATTCGTAGTTGTGACCTGTTACTCGATAAATCAGCCCCATTAAGAAGGCGATACCAAGTATGTTGAAGTGTGATGTATTTTGAGATTTAGCAACCCGTGTTTCTCGGACCTTCTGGTTTATTGTCGAAGTGTCCGATCCATCGAATATTACCTAAGATACGGTGGTGCATCGCACTCTGTCTGTATATCTCTGGGCCTTTTCCAGAGCTTTGCAAGATAGACTATCACTGATCTACATTGAATACGTATATAGATACACACTATACATACAGACTGTTTCGCGCTACTCGTCGGAAGTTCTCAGGCAGCTATCGTGTTATAGACGTACTCTAGCTCCCAGATAGGTAGATACATCTGTAATCTGAAAATCCAACTGGCCGCTTTTGGAAGCTCGAGTAGAGATCTACTAGACTACCAGACGACACACAGACTCATATTGTTGTCCAGATATTTTCCAACTACAGTTATGTCGGTTCAAGCTGGCTGAAGGAGAGCTTTGATTGCGTACCGTGCCATGATCATAAATCGAGTTTGAATCCTTGGACATTGCAAGTAATATATTACAATTGGTTCTAAATTGCAATGTGAATTAATAATATTCCAATGCAGTAGGAGAGCAATACATATCGTTACGGCGTTTCCTTGCTTCTCTCATGGAATTAAGACAGCCGATTTATACAATATAGATACGTACTTGTCGGGGGAAGAGGTCAGGACCTACCTATAAGTACTCAAATGTTTGTTTACATAACGAAAACAGTTTCTCGCTTAACCCGACAGGCCATCCCAGAAAGGTTAAAAGGCATCTGGGCTCCTGAAATGACGCTCAGCTAGCCACAAGACCGGGAAGGAAGTTTGATTAGGATGATTGATAAGTCTCCCAGATTTCCATGCTTCAAATTATTATCTTATAGTTATATATATATCAAATAGCTGACTACGACCCAAGCCAAAGGATACTTGTGTACAAACTAAGTGGCTGTAATCCGTACAATGACGCACAACTACCTTACTTGTTATCAACAAAGTATAAAGACCCATCGTAACTTGATCCCCAATGCTATGTCGTAGAGCACCTAGACTTTTCTATTGGACATCATACGTTTCATGCCAATCAGAGTCTCTCCGCGGCATTGCATGCATCGTCAAATCACAAGAGCACCGACGATAGCAATCAGCCCCAGTAAGACTGACTATGGATTCGAATCAGAGCAATCATTTCTAACTGAAAAGGTGAACTCCCCCGTGGAAACGGCACCAAAGCACCCGAAACACTGGTTGTAATCGGCACGAAGGCACTGGGAACGATTGCGGACGAAAATCCTCTGCCTACAACAACGATCGATGTCAGTTCACATATAGGCTCCCTAAACGTCGACAACAAAAGCTCCGAGTTCAAACTTGACGTGAAAGAGGGTAGAGGCCCGAGAAAGCGTCCTGTGTTTGATGACGCTATTCTTAAGGTCGGGGTCGACTCACTAGTACCAGTAGCACATGTAGTAAAGTCTGCGAGTGGTTTGATAAAACGTCAGTGAGCATAGTCTATTGTAAATTGAGTTTGGATTTTCCCGAGACAGGAATCGAACCAATACTGTCGTTCTGGAAAGGATGCTACCCACTTCGTTCAGTGCTCTCACTGGTAGTGTCATCTCTAATGAGCCTGAGCCTCCAATAGTCGATCTTGGTAGGCGGAATGAGATTGGGGAGACACAATCACAGTATCTGGAATGTCATTAGTAGCACTGGGTGAGCCACCAGGAGTAGGTAGTATTGTAGTAGGTATCTGGCGGGACGATGATATACTTGTAGATGCATCCCTAACTGATTGGCAGGGAGGATCTGGCTCTCTCCTTCCATTAAAAGCAAGCACAGAAGAATAGCCCCTCGGACCTGCCGTGACGTAATAATCCAAACAAGAAGCAGAAATTATGTCGTACTAGGAACCGATATAAGATGCCGGCTCTTTGTTTCTATAGTAAAGACACGGAGCCTGATCCACAAGGGTGCGGAGTAATTTTGTTTTTGGATACGTTGCAACAAAACCTGCAGGTACATTCCCAAGTTGCTCACAAGCCAGCGACTTGGGAACCTTCTCGGGGTAGTTACGGACGTATCCCGCATCTCTGCATGGTGAACTTGGAAGTGGTCCTCCGACGACAGAGGTCAGACTTGCGTAAGCAAGCTGGAGATCTTGATTCAGAGTAATTTTTCCAGCTCTTGTAAGCTTGATCATACTGATTTGGATTCCAAATGATGGACTGATAACGTAGGCACTTGAAATAGATCAGCACCTATCTTTTCAGCTTCCGAATGGTCAGATGTCCGGGCACACCTCGGTAAAAGATAGGTTTCCGACGCCAAAAACCTCGAGGATAGAAGAGAGAGCAGGCGGGGAATATTCTTACGGAAGCTGCAGATGTAAAAGGGAGCTGCGCGAAATCGGAGACCCCAGAGGCGCATACATCTATGAAGTCCCCAATATATGAGCAGGCTATCTTACCTTAATCTTGAGCCAAGATCACATTAGCTGAACCTGAAGGCAGGGCGTACAACAAGACAAAGATCAGGGATGGCATTGGAGACGAATTCAACTGTTCCTTCTCGATGATACGAAGTGTGAAACGTGGAGATTAAAAACCTGGGTAGGGGAGCCTTCTAAATATGCTGGATATTTGGTGACCATGCTCGAGTAACAAGACCAAGTGCATGTACACTTGATACAGCCCACCCGATTCACTGTCATATACCTATTATATGCGAAGCAGTAAGGTGTGGCGCCCAACATGGGCTACAAGTATTGTTCTCGAGCTATCACTCACATAGCGGAAGTTCCCCAACCAGGCGCTCAAGTACTCTGGGAATATTTCAAGATGGCCTGAAGACTCTTAGAAAAGGCTCTACTTGGAGTATGTAGCATAGTTCACCTCCATTGGCATTCATCTCCAGCCTCACCTCTAAGATCTAAAATGGCTAGTAACACGCCATACATAATCGTCCATGCAACCCACCCGGGGTCGGTCAAGAACTCAGATGAACGCCTTCCCAACGCAAAACTGCACCCAGCCCATGGCATACTTCAATAACTCCCAGCCAAAATTCTTCCGATTGGTATGCGACCACTCCAGAAGTGATTTAAAAGAGACCGAATGCAACTACTGTCACACACACACACACACACACACATACTACCTCCAGTAATTAAGTGCCATGAGTCCAGGAAAATGTTCAAAGGACTGGTAGCAGAGATTCGAGGGTAGGATAAGATACAAAACCTCCCCCTTAGTCCTCCACGTACTATCTTCAGATGTGCCGTTCGACTTGAAGTTGCTTCCAAACGACAACCGACTACAAAATTGCAACAGGTTATTGGAACAACTACTCCAACAATGGCTGGCTCGCAGCTTCAATTATCCTGCATGACCAAAAAGGCTCCCTCCTAATAGCAGCGACGGCGACCTTCGTAACCATAGTCGGCACCCGTTTCTGGTCGATACTCTCGTTCTCTATCCACCAAATCCGAGTATCCAGTTCAGAGCATGATGGTGTCCATCACCGACACTAAGTCATGTAACTTATGTTCAAGAGAACTTCTCAGCTGGGTACCATCTGGCTTCTGGCTCGGGTGGTATGGATCTGGAGGGGCGTTTCTGCTCGCAACCTGCTTCGTTCCCTGCTGTTGTCGCATCCCACTCTGCTCTGTTTTGCCGCATTTACAGCAGCGAGTATTCTATCGTCCAGGATTGCTGCCCCGACATACGCTATAAGCGTGGTCAGGTCAGGATCGGTCCCAAAAGCTGCGAATTAATTACATTCAACACTCCCACATATGGAGAGTACAACAACCAATTTGGAACTCCTCTCTATTCCAGATGGTCAACAGCAAAGAGCCACCTAGCAACTATCTATGCGAGGAAATGTTATGGAAGGACCGGCTATTCTGCTGCGAGCTGTCGCGGGTTTTCTGCCCAGGAACTGCCATACAGTACGAAAGTTGCAGCCACTTATTCATAAAAAGAACCGTGTTATCTTGGTCAACATGGGGCATTGGAGATGTCAACGAATTGCCTAGATTCGCACGAGCATCTGGATATCAACGCCTGGACCAAAACAGGATTATATTCAGGAAGGTGGCCACCTGCTCCGTATTGAAGATCAACGACCTCATATCTGCTTTCTCCGGTTGATGGCGCAGACGTATATAAGTACTATGTTGGGCTACGAGGTATGGGACACGATTCCATCGTGACTACCAACTATACATACTACTGGAGGGACAGTACTCGATTTGACAATATTGGATACAACGTGGCGTAAGTTCACTCCAATTCACACCCAGCATTTCAATTGCCCCTTTTCAGCAAGTATGGAAATCGCATAGGTGCTGAGCATGACTTGAGCAATGGATCTGGATGCATGCTGGTTCCCCACCTATTTTTCCAACTTCGATCACTGCATACGGACACTATTGATCGAGGTGTTTCGTCAGAACCGCAATGTGGGAGAAATCCATGAATATCTGAGGGAAATAGAACAGGGCAGACAAAGCAGTCATATATGACCCATATAGATCGCTAGGTTAGGAGCCCATGGATGGCATGAATCGTATGGATGCGGATATATCCATATTTTTTTGTGAATAGTAATGGTATGAAGTACTTCCAACAAGTCTTCGACCCTGTTCTACGCACACCGTGCAACCAGTGGAAACCTGCGGGGTAAAATGTCACCTTCTACGTACCACTAATCAAACCAGCGTGCCTGCATGCATTGATCCCAACTGTCTCCGGATAATGCATGCAGATCGTGCACACACGAATAATTTTTAAGTGGTGAAAGCGTATCAACTTCGGTGCGACTGGCGCTGCAGATGGAAGGCAGAGTTGGGAACTGGACAAAATGTGATGGCGAGGTATCCAATACGGAGTGTGATTTGAAATGGTCTGCTCCAATTTGACTGATATAAACCTGTAGGTGGGCTTAAGATAATATAGCAGCAAACTGAAGACTCCCCTTATAAAATGAGCTGCACTTGATGATTCCCAGTCCAATAGTGTGTCATACGACATTGATCTTCCTCTGAGAAGTACTCCAAAGCTTTCTTTAGGAGCAATATGTGCTGCAGAATGAGTCGTCAGCAGCGAGCTAAGACAACAGGACGAGATTTAGCGAGCGAAGAGCGAACATTGAACTACCATACACAGCATGAAGATGAAATCAAAGACATCTTCCTCTTTCCGGCACTCAGTATCATCCATGGTTAGTAGTGCACGTCTGGCAACCAGCGATTCGCAGTAATGTGCCATTACTGAACCGGAGTTTTACGATTAGAAGCATGTGCCTCCGCATGAACTGCGGAACAAGAGGGATCTAGCTACACATCACGAGAAGAGGGGACCTCATACATGTAGTGGGACAATCAGAGCGAGAAACTTCGCCCCGTAGAAACGCAAATACTGTTGACTTGATGGACACCGAATACGTTTACAGTAATGTGTTCGCGTATCGGCACCCGAAAAATATGAAATAAAAGACAATATCTTAATCCGCTCCAGCTTGGTACTACCAGAGCGTCAAGGAAGGCTCAGCGTGCATGTCATTAATCTAGTATACAATGCAGGATGCAAGCTAAGACAAACGACAAATGGAAAGAGGGTCCAAATCCACGCGTTATTATCTACAGCTTACAAGAGCATGCGTCGAGGATCCTCGATATACTCCTTAACCTTCACCAAAAATTGAACGGCTTCTCTGCCATCCAGGAGACGGTGGTCGTATGTCAAGGCCAAGTACATCATAGGGCGGATAACAATCTGGCCGTTCACAACGACTGGCTTATCCTTGATAGCATGGAGCCCAAGAACAGCTGTCTGAGGAAGGTTGATGATTGGAGTACCCATCAAAGAGCCGAAGACTCCACCGTTGCTGATGGTGAAAGTACCACCGGCCATATCCTCAATTGTCAGCTTGCTGTCGCGAGCCTAAAACCGCATTAGCATACATATCATGTAATGGTGAGATCAGACTTTACCTTCTTGCCCAACTCTGCAATGGACTTCTCGATGCCAACAAGGTCCATTGTCTCGGTGTTTCGGACAACTGGAGTGACCAATCCCTTCTCAGTAGCAACAGCCACACTGATATCGACATAGTCTCTATAGACAATGGTATCTCCACCATTTGGTCCCTCAATGGAAGCATTCACAGCGGGAACATCTCGCATTGCCAGTACCGAAGCACGTGAGAAGGCACTCATGAAACCGAGCTTGACCCCGGTCTTCTTTAGAACTTCATCCTTATAGAGTTTCCGGAATTCCATCAGTGATGACATGTCCACTTCGTTAAACGTTGTCAAGGAAGCTGCGGTATTCTGGGATTGCTTTAGGCGTTCGGCGATACGGAGGCGCATTCGGTTCATCTTGACCTGTAGATATCATCAGCATCCACGCAGTAGGCAATCCATGCCTAGATCTTCACTCACACGTCTCTCCTCACGATTTCCGAGCGTTGGCGCGGAGCTTGACTTTGACTCGGTCTGCTTTGGTGGAGACTCTTTCTTTGGCTCGGGCTTCTTCTCTTGGGGCGGCGAAGCAGAGCTTGTGGTCTTCGATTCCTCCTTCGATTCCTCCTTTTTCGATGGCTCGGGGTCAGAAGACGTAGATTGTTCCTTGGGCGCAGGTTCTTTAGGCTCCGAGCTTGCCTTCTCCTTGTCTCCGCCCTCTGGTGCTCCTCCAAGCTCCATGCGGACCAAGTCTTGTCCAACAGTGACGGTGTCTTCTTCATTGGCGAGGAATTCCTTGATAGTACCGGCTTCGGGAGCATTGACTGCGACATCAATCTGCAATGACCATAATTAGAGATAGCTCAAGCGTCTAGTTTTGAATCGACCAACCTTATCCGTCTCAATCGTAGCAATTTCCTCATCCTGCTCGACAAAATCCCCAATCTGCTTCGACCATTGCTTCAGTGTACCTTCGGAAATGGACTCGGCCATCTCTGGAACCTTGACGATTTTGTCTGCATAGGAGCGAAACTGCTGGGCGATAGCTGGAAAAGGGTATCGAAGTTGAGGCGTACGAGAGGCACGCAGAAAGCGCGAAGCTACCAGGACTCGCCTTGAAAGCATCTTGAGGCAATATGGGATGAAAGAGTGGGAAGTGGAGGAATTGAAAGAAAGGAGGTAAAATCTTGAGGAGCTCTGTCAAACATCAAGCAAGTATTCTGGCCAGGATGCACGGGATACTTCCGACGAGCAGCCTCATCCAAGCGATGGCGCTAGCCGACGCTCCGACATCTCGCGACTAGACCAGCGAGCTCCAGTGCATGTATCTGGCATCACAGCGCAATTCGACGACTGCACCACAGCGACAGGACTATCAAGGCATATACTCGGACATCTATGATTGAAGGAGTCGCTACTTCTGAGTTGTAGCTGAGCAAGTGGCTGTCGAGCCAGTTCCGCGCACACCAGGAAAATGTCTACGAAACAAGTAGTCTCGTACGCCCCCCTCACAACCAATGCCATTGAAGCTTTAGATGCTGACCATCATGTTCTGCAGGTCGCTCTATCGACGTTCTTTGAAGCTGTCACTCGACTGGGCCGTCCACAGGTATCTATGGAGGGGGCAGGCTATGTACATCAGGTCGTTATTTGAGGCCAACAAGAATATCAAGGATCCCAGACAGCAGCGGGCAAGTCTTACGAAGCTTCAGGATGGGGAAATTGGTTGCTAATGGGATACTCAGGCTTTGTTCCAAGAGACAGAAGCAGAGTTGGAGAAATGGAAGCACCCAGATCCATATCATGCGCCTACAGCACCTGGAGGTTCGTGATCTTGAGAGAAGTAAGCATCGGTGAGAATGTTCACGACTGACAAATCTGCGTAATTAGGTTCGAAATTCGAGAGAAACCTGCCTGCACCAATCTTGACCCGTAAGTCACGAACGGTTCGATGCATCAACACCTAAGCTAACAAGTACGCAGCTCCAACTGAGATCACTAAATAGAAATTGGAATTCGGGAGAAGGAGTTACTTGACTTTGAGGATCTGAAATCATTTGTACATAGCATCAGTGGTCGTAAAGGAAGACTGCGCGAATCGGAGAAGCCTCGTTGTACCCATCCGATCTTCTCAAGAGTTCAACGCGCTCCTGGCGCTAGCAGTCACTATTCCCTTTCAGTGTTGTTTTGATTCCCGTACCTGCCTCGCCACACCCTAACTTGTGAACTCTATGGAAAAGCAAGAAAGACGCATATCTAGGCACATCCGTAATTACTTCACTGAGAAGAAATGTAGAGTCAGTAATCGCCATGATGTTCCCAATCTGGGGGTTTCTTCTTCTTCAATGTGCGATGATCCAAACATTCCGATGAAATCGAACGCGCCCAACCCTAGTTCAAGCTCAAGGTAAGCTTCATCGCGCGAATGGGGCCCCGCTAGTTTTTGATGCTGGGTAGATATCTAAGTCGCAAGCCAATGTCAGTAAATTTGTTCCAGTCATTTCACTTTATGGACGAGTGGAACATAGTGTAGTTGTTTATCGGTTTCTCATAAGATTGATCTCAATGCAATCCTCATCCATTGCCATGGATTTTAATGTACAACCAGAACGCAGAAAAAGCAGCCATGAACCCAGACCCATACGACACCCCATTATCATGAAAAGCAGACCCTCAAGAAACCCAACCAGCCCAAAACAAAAACTTATAGCTCTTGGCTGGCAGTCTTTCCACCCTTGGCAGTCTTCTTTGGCAGGAGGTCTAGAACGCGCGTTAGTAAATGCAATGAATGCGCGAATGCGAACTTACTCTGGTGAATGTTTGGCAGGACACCACCTTGTGCGATTGTGACGTGTCCGAGAAGCTTGTTCAATTCCTCATCGTTGCGGATGGCGAGTTGGAGATGACGAGGGATGATACGGGTCTTCTTGTTATCACGGGCGGCGTTACCGGCCAACTCGAGGATTTCGGCCGCAAGGTACTCAAGGACAGCAGCGAGGTAGACAGGGGCACCTGATAGACGCGTCAGTAAAGTGAATACGCGTCGTGAAATGGATGAAACATACCAGCACCAACACGTTGAGCGTAGTTACCCTTTCGGAGAAGACGGTGGACACGACCAACTGGGAATGCGAGACCAGCCTTGGATGAACGGCTATGGATAGTTAGCAAATTGAACGCGTTTTGAAAGTCGTTGATATTGTTGAGCACATGCGACGAGATTGCGACGCGGTTTCGAGGTGATAAACAAGCTTCCAAAGGCGAACGAATCAATGGATTACTTACGATTGGGCATTCTTTGAGCCACTGGCCTTGCCTCCGGATTTGCCTCCAGTCATTTTGAGAGATGTAGTTCGTTTGGTTGATGGAAAAAGATGAAGTTGTTGATGTGGAATGGATGACGGACGTGGATGTTGCGTGTCGTGGTGGTCGAAGAAGTTGATGAAAGAGGGAAGAGGTTGCTTTCGCAGCGAGATATCGCCCTAATTATACTGTTCACTAGCTAGGTGGTAGTAGCGAGTGATCCCGCACGCGGCAGACCGCGAGTTCAGTGCGCAAGCCAATTGATTGGTCTGATAAAGGCAAGGTATCGCACGCATAAGGTAGCTTGTTGCTGTGGCCCCGCCCCGCTCGCGTTTTAGGCTTAGCCCGTCTATCTGGAGGGAAGGAGGCAATCACCGCCCAGTCTACTGGGCTACTGGGAAGGAGTACAAATTCACGCTCTCGCCCACCTCCCAACTTTCTTTCCTCCTCCATCCATCATCAACGCCAGCATCGACTCTCACCACCACCACAGCACGTCCATCAACTCAATTCAAACCACTTCTATCACTTCCCAACACCTCCTTACACATCAGCCAAAATGCCACCAAAGGCCGCAGACAAGAAGCCCGCCACCAAGGCACCAGCTGCAAAGGCACCAGCCAAACCCGAAGCTGGAAAGAAGACCAGTGCGACCGGAGAGAAGAAGAAGAGAACAAAGACGCGCAAGGAGACCTACTCTTCATACATTTACAAAGGTACGTTTTCTCAGAATCTGAAGTCGCGTTGAGATCGCAAGATCTGGCGCGTCAACAACATCACAACATCGCGCTCAATGGACCTCATCTTCCACCAACATCTTCAAGTCGCGTCTTTTCATCGACACATTTACTAACATTTGAACTTTCAGTCCTCAAGCAAGTCCACCCAGACACTGGTATCTCCAACCGCGCCATGTCAATTTTGAACTCCTTCGTCAATGGTAAGCCCCACCCCATCCAGAGTGTGCCCGCACATCTAACATGAAATATAGACATCTTCGAGCGTGTTGCCACCGAGGCCTCCAAGCTTGCCGCCTACAACAAGAAGTCCACCATTTCATCCCGCGAGATCCAAACATCGTAAGTTCAACTCACATCGCGTCTCATCCAATGCTAATCAGTTGCAGTGTCCGCCTCATCCTCCCTGGTGAACTCGCCAAGCACGCCGTTTCCGAAGGTACCAAGGCCGTCACAAAGTACTCCTCATCAACGAAATAGGTTGCTTTTCAGTTTGGGTTTTCATAGGGTGCCGGATCTGCTTTGGCTTTGGGTCATCTGGGTTGGTGATGAAGTCAGACTTGTTTCGGGATCCTCGGGTCTCTTTTAATGCGTTATGGATGGTCTGCTTTTTATGGGGGCATATGTCTTCAACGGTCTGCTTTTCGGGGTACGTGGCTGTACAATAAGTCTTCGGATAGGGAAATCGAGAAGACAATCAATTGAAACATGAACAAATTACACACTATTCGGAGTCTTTTGTAGTGAATTATCTGATCCCTGATTGCGAGTTTTACTTCTGCATTGAAACACGCGTAATAACGCGTTGAGTTCTCTTGTGGAAACTCAAGTAATCCGATCTTACGAACATCGACAAGTTGGTGTCAAAGTCCCCCAAACTCAACGCCAAGCTAAAATACAGGAAGTCCAATACTCTGCTCAATCGCAAGAATTATCCCAATCCTGCCTTGGTAGTTTTGACAACGTGAGAGACCGGCAGCATGATACCCTTATTGTTGAGAGCACCCAAGGCTGTGCCAGAGCTCCAACCCATCTTCTCTAACATAGCACGACCCCTATTGTCAGCACCAAGCTCAGGAGCCGATCCACCAACGATATCGCCATCCCTATAACTGACAGCAGCGCGATTGAAGCCACCGGTACCAGCAGCACGCTTTGCTCCCCCGCCTCTCTTGCCGCCGACATCCATTCGTGGGAGATATCGGCGAGAGATTCTTGCATCGACCTTGGCGAAGTCACCGTCGTTGAAGGCCAGAGTCCTGGTAGTTCTGTAGAGGATTGGAAAGCGATTGTCACCGTTACCAGCAGACTTGGATTTTAGGTAAAAGGCATTTGCAAGCTCGTGGATGACTTTGCGGTCGGCTTTGCCCATGGGAGGTAGGGAGAGCCTGAAGAGTCAGCTGAAAGTCCACCACATAGCAAATGGAAACTCACGTGGTATTGCCTCCCATCAGGAAAGCCTTAATCTCCTCCTTGACGGCATGGATACCCATGCCCTCCTTGTATTTCTGTTTCATATCGACCTTGCCGTTCTTGCTGCCAAGTAGACCTTGGGCTCGTAACTCCTCACGCTCCTGCTTTCTCTCCTTCTTCTTTTCACGATCGTTGTCCCATGCTGCCTGCATTGATGCCTCGAGCTCAGAGTCGGAGATGTCTAAGATAAGCTTGCCTTTGCGGCCTTTTGGCTTCCTTCTCAGGCTTGGTCGATCAAAATCCATAACGTCGAAACCATCGTATGCATCAGCTAGCAGTGTAGCAGATGGGAACTCGCCCTTTGCTCGATTGGGTCCGCGAATTGACTTGTGTGTCGACTTGGGCATGCTAAAAGAGGGTCTGTATCCTTTAACGGCATCGCCCTCATCGTCCTCGTCTTCATCAAAGAGCAGAATTTCATCAGAGCCCATACCAAGCTGCTCCTGCTTTGACAGGAGTCTCGCAATTCTTTCGTCGCTCATGCGATCAATCTTTCTCTGGATCAGATCGGCATCATCTTCGTCCTCCTCTACTTCGACGTCGATTTCGAGATCGTCATCAGAGTCACTGCTATCTTCTCCATAATCTTGGAATTCCGCTACGAGCTTCTCTTCCGCTTCAAAGGTCTCAATGAATGTCAGCGCGACCACACTTGTCAAAGTAGTTGCAGGTACCCATCGAGCGTCGTCTACTGTCTGATCTTCCCAGACAACAAGATACTGCGTGCCAGAAGGATGCTCTCTCTTGGAAAGAATGGCTTGGACTTCCCCCATGACACCATCAGAAGTACCGAGATCATCAAAGTCTTCGATATCTGATCGATCCCATCCACCGTGGTATGCAGGAGTCGAGTCTGTGACTGGTTCTCCAGAAGAAGCTTCGGTATCTTGCCATACCTCTTCCTCGTCGCCACCCAGATCACGCTGATTGAACGATTTGAACATAGGATCCTCCGCGTCCATGTTTGCAATGTAGTCAGCGATCATTGCATCTTCTTCCATCTTCTCCGCGGATGTGTTCTTGTTACGACGACCTCCCTTGCGACCACGACCTTTACCCTTCGGAGGGAGAATCGACTCAAGATCAACATCCTCGCATACTTTGGATGATGAGGCTGGTGGTGAAAATGAACGAGTTTCTGCAATGACTTCTTGGAGTAATTCGGTTTGCTCGTGAATTCTATCCTCCACAGTTCTGATCTTTGCGTCTATATTCTCGGGCATCTTCCTGGATGACTGGGACGACTGTGAAGGCTTCGACACACTTCTGACTTGCTGGTCGCGGCCACGTCCGCGGAAGAGTATGACCTCCTCGCTTGAATTGGACGGGGTTGGTGAAGGTGAGCGCAGCTTTGGTGGGGGGATACCTGTTTGAAATTGACCACTGCCTTGAGTGTCAATAACGAAGTCGAAAGTCTGCGCATTGATAGAACTCTTGATGGATGTGTAGTTGGGTTCCTCGAGAATGTTGTCATTCTGCTCCATCCCCTCTGGCTCTGCGTGCTCCTGCTCTATAACCTCCCGGTCCAGCTCCCCATCCAGCTCCTCATCCGGCTCCTCGTCTCGATTTGCCTCTCCACCACCTGGCTTAGGGGACTCTAGAGTCATGTCTGCAAGAGCAGCCTCGGTGTCATCTGGCTCTGCAGGCACAATTCGACCAGCACTCACAAAGCTAACCCGGCTGTCTCGAAGTCTTTGGTCGGTATTCCAGAATGACTGGTGGCGTTCCGTGTTACGAGCCTCTTCTTGAAGCGTAAAGTTTGCTATGAGATCATCAGTAGGAAGCCAAAATATCAATCTAGCTCATGTGTCTCTCACCATGACCCTGTCGAGGCGCAGAAGTGCCATTAAATGGTACAAACGACGTATCGATAGCTTTTCGACCACCGCCACGAGAAGCTTGGAAGTTGCCCCTCTTCGAAGTCTTTTTCGGTCGCGGCATGATAGCAGCTGTGTCTGTTCTTATCGAATTGGCTGCACAAATCTGACTGACATGGCGTCTTCCAATGTTGTATCGGAGGGACAAAAGTGAAGGTGTTGGGAGTCTTAAGAAAGATCCAGGGACAGCATATTCATTTTCCTGCATGACCTACCTCATTCTTGGCGTGAGCTTATCGCCGATAAGGTACGAGTAGCTATAGCTGGGGCAGCTTCCAGTCCAAAGTTTACGGGTATATTTGCACACTGGGTCAAGGGAACTGTAAGATACTTGTTCCGGTGATTGTATCGATCTGCTAACAGAGAGAGATCAGTTTCGAGCTTCTATGTACAATATCTGGCTTTGAGTTGGTATTCTACTCAGAGGATCTCATCGTGCTGCCGCCACAAGCGAAAGCCCAGCCCATCCCAGCGCTGTGACACGGTCATCAGGAGCCCAGCTTGCCTGGCTGCTCTGAACTCAAGCTCACCTACAGCATCCACTCTGGTGACTCAAGTACTTGATTTTCGCAATTCATCAAAGCTTGCCCGATCGTCGCGACGTCTTTCCTTCCACTAAGAAATCGCTGTCGAAGCTCACATCTGATAAGGCCTGGTCTGGTCGGTGCTGCCTTTCGAGATCGCTGTTGTTGCCCCACGTTCCCCGCGATTCCCATCAACGTCGATGCATTCGTTGTCCACTGTCGAGATCCTTAGAGCGTGAACATGACGACTGTTGACTTTGGGAAATACAAGCGCATAGTTCAGTACTTCTGGGACCCTGAGCCAACAAACGATACAGCTGCACGATCCCCCATATGGTGCCTGGGCAAGGAATACAAGGTCTCGCCCAAACAACAACCACTTGACACAACGTCTGCCTCTCTTCCCGATATAAAGTCTGCCTCTACGAGTCGTCCAGCGAAGCCTGCGACTCCGCCGGATAGTACGGTGAGTAGTATAGACTCCGGTCTCGCATATGATGAGCAAGATGGAGGTGGAGGCTGGCCTGCGCCCTTCCTAGACGATTTCGAAGCAAGAATATGGCTTACCTACCGCTCCAACTTTCCAACAATCCCGAAGTCTCAAGATCCCAAGGCTGCATCTGCAATGTCGTTGTCAGTTCGGCTGCGGAGCCAACTCGTTGATCAAGCCGGATTTACTTCTGATACTGGATGGGGATGCATGATAAGGTCCGGGCAGAGTCTACTCGCGAATGCTCTTGTCATGTTACGGATGGGAAGAGGTCAGGAATATCGTCATAGGCTTTTCTTTTACATAACTGATGGCTTGCGTAGATTGGCGTCGGGGTTCTGCGAACCAGGAAGAACGAGAGATCATATCATTATTTGCAGACAATCCGAAAGCCCCCTACTCTATTCACAAGTTCGTCGAGCATGGAGCTACTGCTTGTGGGAAACATCCCGGGGAGTGGTTTGGGCCTTCGGCAACGGCACGCTGTATACAGTGAAGATCCTTTCTCCTTGGCAGTATGCTGTAGTCACTAACCGTTTTCCAGAGCATTAACGAACGATCATGAGTCTTCTGAGCTACGAGTTTACCTGACTGGTGATGGTTTAGAAGTCTACGAGGACTCGTTCATGAAAATTGCAAAGCCTGATGGAAAGTTTTTCAAGCCAACCTTAATTTTGGTAGGCACGAGACTGGGCCTCGACAAGATCACACCGGTCTATTGGGAGGCCTTGAAGTCCGCTTTACAAATGTCGCAGTCTATTGGAATTGCTGGGTAAGTTCCTGGTACGGCATACTAATAGTTAGATTCCAGCTAATATACGAACAGTGGGCAACCTTCCTCGTCACATTACTTCATAGGCGTCCAGGGACAGTACTTCTTCTACCTAGATCCCCACCAGACTCGTCCTGCTCTACCATTACCCGAGAAGGTTGAAGATTACTCTCAAGATGACATAGATTCCTGCCACACACGAAGGTTACGCCGAATCCACATCAAGGAGATGGATCCAAGTATGCTTATTGCGTTTCTAATTCGAGACGAGAAAGACTGGAAGGAATGGCGACAGTCAGTTCAAGAGGTCCAAGGAAAGGCCATCATCCACGTTGCAGAGAAGGAGCCGCCCCTTCAGGGACTTGGTACGGAGCGAGAGGGAGCTATTGACGAAGTCGAGACTTTTGACGACGAAGATGACGATGATACCATATTGAATGCTTGAAGGATGGGCTTGGAAGTGGTGAGAGGCGTTGGCATTTGTGAGCATGCATTAGGACTGGACTGTTTTCCGTCATGGTTTGGTCGATGATGGCACACGCTATCTGGCGTACGGAATTAACATAGCTTTTTAATGCTCTGCTCTCACATGATACTCTTGAAGTCTCGAGCTGGTAATGACCTCTGCCAATCCGTCGAGTAAATCAGCTTGGTTCGCAGAAGCTTCTGATGTCGACCTTCTTCTCCAAATATGTAGCCGACGAGAACTTAATCACGGATACCATGGCCCCTCTCGAGATGCTATTCTATGAATACCTACGAAGCTTTTCTCAGCTATGGCTCTCAGGTAAGCTCTGCCATGGAGCCCCCTGTGGGGGGGGGGGGGGGGGTTTGAGAACGCCATAGAATAGTCGAGTGCTTCAAAAGTCACCTTCTGCTCACAGCACAAGTCAACAATCGATTCGGTTCACGTTCAATCTACATCTTCGCATTACCTCTTCGGCAAATCTGTGATAGGCAATTTGGCAGCCATTCTGTTTCCAACCTGCTACACAAGCTCATTTCAATTTTTCTGTGGGAGATCAAGGTGTAGTAACGAGTGATAAGCGAATATCAGCTATCAGGACACAAATTTTTTGGTAAGGACTGTTGATACTACGCGGTGTGTATTAGAGTGTTGCCAATAGCCACAGTATTACGAAGCTGGATTTCTGGCAAGAAGATTTAATGGCAACAGCAGAAGAGCCCTTCTCTGCCATTTTATAAGGATCCAAGCTGATTCGTTACTGTTTCATCTCTGAGAAGGTATTGTGGAGCTTGACTGTAGAAATCCGAATTGATGTACAACTTTGAGGACATAGAATGAGTAAGATCTTGGTATGATATGATTGGGGTTTCTTTCACTAGTAAAATTTCTGGTTCACGGCGTGTGAAATGCGTCCGGTACTACTGGTGGAACCCAGGCAACAGGACAGGAAGAAGAGATGGGACGTTAGTCCTGTGTAGATACTTGTACTTACAGCGGGATTCTTGGATACGGTTCATTTGCACATCTCGCCAAGTGACGTTCGGACCTCCAATATCTCAGGCTCGAGAGAGCCTCAAGGGGATAGATGAATGGTCGATTTGCAACTGGGATTTGAACATATAATTGGAAGTCTTCGAACTCTGAATACATTTCCGGTGGTATGCTAATCAGGCAACTGGTTCCTGAGTCTCGAAACTTCAAAACTTCGACCAGCGATTTAGAGAAGAACTTTTTGGTTTAAGTCGTTCAAGAATAATAAGAACCGCCCAAACCCTTGATACCCAAGTACACCGAAGAGCTCTCAATGATGGACTAACATTAACGCTTATCTTCACGCTATGTACATAAAGTGGTACAATACAAAGGCTGTTTTGGTGGGGTATCATTCGCAATTTCCTCTTGCTTCTTCGTTCCTGAAACCAACCCAGCTAACTCTCCTACATCACAGTGCAATTTGTCTCAGAAGGATGCACGTAATACGGCCCAAACTGCTCAATGCCGTCGGCTGTCTCGTTGGCAATCTGCTTCTGGAGGACTTCTTTGGGGAAGAACTTCCTAAGGTATCTCTCCAGGTCCCTGTCGATGTTGTCTAGACCAAGGGGTCAGCAATTGCTCGGACATATTCGTTCTCGCGTCAAGGACAGTAGCTCAACTATAAGTGCCGCGCGAAGAGGAAGGAAACATACCTGTATCAGCTTTTAGAATAACATCTTCTCGGCAGAGAGGACAATTTCGCTTTTTTTGTCTTTGCAGCAGAATCGTGCAGCGAATACAAACAAGATGCTTGCACTTCATTCGAATGGGTCGCCAGCAAATGTCGCAACAAATTGGACAAGCATAGTCTTCCACCTGGGGCACGATTTGGACAAGATCCTGGGAAATTTGCGAGCAGACAGCCTTCGCCATGGACCCAGACATGACGGTATCGGTCAGAATAAGCTTGGGGAAAGTTCTTGCTGCGCCGAGATTCGTCCTCTTGTCAAATTCTGATACTGGTCAGCAACAGCCTTGGCTAGGAAAAGGAAGATCTCACTTTTTAAGATCTTCGTGATGGCTCGCTGATTGATCTCCTGGAATTTAAGGTTTTGGAGGATTGCAAGATTGATCTTTATGAACTGTTGCAATGCCGCGTGGCTAGCTTTTAATTTGAAAAGACCCATGATGTCTCTTTTGACCACCTCGCTTTGGAACCACTGCAACTTTTGAGCGGCCATAGCACTGGTTCGACTACCATGATCAAATTCGTTGGTAGAGAAGAAGATACCCGCCTGAAGGTACAGATCGAAAAGTTCCCTCCACCTGTTGAGATCACTCTTGTGGAATGACGAGGTCTTGGGTCTAGGCACATTAGCATCTGCTTGGCGGCTCACAAGTTGGAGGGAAATGCTCGGTACACTTACTTGGCAACCTCTGTGACAGATGTCGATAGAGCATGGATTTCATCTGTCAAAGCCTTCTGCTCCTGAGCTTGGAGGCTGTCTAAAGAATTGACATCACCCTGGAGAAGACCGAAAAACTCTGCATCAAATCGAAGCTGAACGTCTATCCGCCGAAGGCCTTCTGCTTGATCTGTGATTGGACTTCTACTGCATGTCAATACATTAATCAAAGGCTTTCGCAAGCGTAAGAGGTACAAAAAAGATATGAACTGGGAAAGGGAAAACCGGGTCTGTGCCCGACTGGTACATACTCTTCCGACGCAGGGCCATCAGTTTGACCGTCCAGGGCAAATGAGGTGCTATCTGGATTTCCATGGTGTCTTAAAGCCTGCGCTTCAAAGTAACGTCGAGTGGCTGGTGAGAGTTCTGCATTGACAGGAGTTCCGTCTTCGATGTTGATAAAGAACGTAAGCTTCGGAACGAACTTTTCTTCTCCCTCGAAGTCATATTGAAAAGCAACGCCGTTTCCGTTCCCGTTGCGGTCTTCTTCGTCTGGGCTGGATTGGTGTAGTTGAGCAAGAGTGGTCGAGTCAAGGCCGAGGCTTTCAAGCTCTTCTTGGATCTATTTCTGTCAGAACATGTGTCTTGTACAACTTTTTAGAGTGACTCAGAGAAAGTCTACGTGCCTTCTTGAGGAGTTTCTTGAGTTGTCGATAGGGTATTGCAGTTTCAACCCACGTGGCAGGGTAGCCTTCCTTTTCTAAGGCTTCTCGAAACTCGCGGCCGAACTTCATTTTGATAATGCTGAGATGGTTTATCGTTATTCATACGTGTACTTGTACTTCTATTTGCCATAGATCGAGCGCGTGACGAGGTGCTGTTGCTGGGAGCTCAGGTGGGTGGCAAGGGTTCAGGTCAGGTCAGGTCAGGTGGGTGAAAGACACAACTTTCAGGCGTGCGTTCTCATCAACGGCAGGTGCCCTGGACAAAAGTGAGTTCGTTGCGTGGCAAGAAAAACAGAATGTGGAAATATCTGAATCGGAAAACAGAATATTCAATGATGTCCTGAAAGTCAAGCGAAAATTTAAAGAACATAGCAGGGAGAGGTGTGGCGAGGCTCGTATGCAACCCCGTCGGCTCTGTGAGGGAATGACTGAAAATTGAGGTTGATAACCAGGTTTGTTACTCACCATGAAAGTCATGTCAACACGACAGATTTGAGTTGTGCTTATTACTAGGAGGCGCCACTGAATGAGGCTGATGAAGCATTAGCGACGTGATTCTTAGCTAGCTAGGTAGGTAGATAGATAGAGAAGAGGACGCCTATAGGTGTAGGTAACTTACTGCTCGTGAAACCCTGTCTTCAGGTGTAGGCGATTTGCGAAAAGGAAGCGAGAGAGGATGGGACTGGCAATACTGCGGGGTCATAACATGGAGGCTTGTATACACAACTAAGCAGTGGTACCATTCATGAGACTACTGCATATTTTGTATGAGGCAATATGAGAAGGATCTCTATTCTAGCAGAAGAAGAAGCAGCAGCAGAAATAGAAGTAGAAGCGATTATGCCTAGCAAGAGTGGGAATCTGATCTGGGGTAATGTAAGCCTGGCCTAGTGAAATGCCATGGCTTGGTTGCTAGGTTGCTTGGTTGCTTGCTGGCTGGCTGCAGGTGGATGAAAAGTTGAGTTGAGGCGAGAATTTCCGTCAGCATGAGCATTAGCATCAGCATTAGCATTAGCACATAAAAGTCAGCACTCCGAAGCTTCGAAGGTCTAGACGGTGACGGCCTAGCTGCCTACCTTACTGGGCCTGCTCTTGGCCACGGGAACACAACAGGCATTATTATTGGCTGTCGGCGATGCATTTGACTTCAGTACAAGTAGATTCCTTCTAGTCTTCTTCCGTTCCGAGCCGATCGGAGCCGAAAGCAGAAATGTCGGGAAGGAGTTCATATTCAAATTGACACAACTTCCATTATTTACTCGGATCTCTCAAGACATCCTGCTGACTTCAGTGATTCCTCTTTCATTTTATTACGACGCTTTCACTTTGAGTTAGATGTAATTGGATGTTCTCGTCACGGTACACTGTTATTCCGATGCGATTTAGTGCTATAACGTCTCATAGACTCCTAACAAAACGCCTAGTGATATCAGCCATCCTCAAGGATACCTGCCTACCTCATGCACGCTTCATGCTCCCCACAGCCAAGCTGTAAGCCTTACCTTAATTTTACCCTGCCCTGCCATCCCAGAATTATCCCACTGCAAGGGCACCGAAATTGCCAGCCCAGTCATCATCCACAGCGATCAAGTCGCTTCCTTTTTCTTCCCCGCGCTCGATAAGCTGATAACGAAGTACATTAGCTTGGCTTGTCCCAGCTCACCCTCACCCCCCCTAGCAACTGGCAGCGGAGGCAACCGCCTTGCTCTCACCTTGCCTTTGTTCTGGTGGTTCCCCACTTGTGTTGACGTCGATTGACTTTCGAGCCGAACCAGAAGGACCGCCGTCCGCCGTCCCAAGTCTAACCTTGCAATCCACGAACATCGATATCGAAATCCAAATCCAAATCCAAATCCTCACATGTCAGCATTCGAGGTGCGCCACGCTTCGGTATGTCGGCAACCTGTGGCAGTCGTGATGTCGGTGGCATGGAGACTCTCGTTTTGACGAGCCTCCCAGACGAAGTTCTCCAACATATTCTAGCTTATTGCCCGCCACACGATGTACTCTTGAACGTCCAGAGACTCTCGAAACGCTTCAACAGACTAGGAAGTGAGCCACTGCTCTGGAGATATCATTGTAGGACAGATTTCAACTACTGGGACTCCAAACATCAGATTCAAAAGAAGTTCTTGCAGGGCGTGGGAGATGTGGACTGGAAGCTTTTATACACACATCGGAGGAAGGTTGATACCGAGACAAGTGGTCTTCTGGAGAGCATTCTAGAACGACAAACAAACCGTATATCGAAGTTCAAAGCTATCTCTGAGTTTGGTTATGATGCGAAGGACACTCTACTGCGACATTGCCGTACCGATGAGTCTGCTGAAGATGTTCTGGCGAGACGGTAAATGGACTCCCAATATTTGATGAACACGTCTGACTTAGAATAGGTACTACGCAAACTCCGTCCTCGACCATGTTCACAGAGCCAATGCATTGACGGAATGGGAGAAGGTAGTGAACGGTGAAAAGGTGCCGCTCGAAAGAGCACTAGGATCATTCGATTTATTTGTATTACATGACCAACATGGGGATCTTCTTGAGGTATGGTCTTGTCCTTAGGCACCATTGAATATACGACTGAACTTCCTTTAGATCTCAGAAATCTTGGACAATCTAGCGACACAGTTTCGTGCTGAACATCCTGGCTTCCTTCAATTCTCCCAGCGGAGAACAGCCATTGCTGCGGTGGCATTCCTCCGAAGTCACAATCTTACTGGCCTCTCCTCGGACATAGCATACAGGGACTTACAAAACAATTACATTGGCATAGCATTGCAAGACGGAGATCACCCATCTTTGCCGTTGATTTCGGTTGCCATATTTTGTGCACTAGGCCAGAGATTAGGCCTTGATGCGAGATGTTGTGGGATACCTAGCCACGCACACGCAATGGTCATACCTCCTCAAGGCGAGACACTTGATGGCAGAGAATTGGGACCTGGGGCTACACCTTCCGATCCGATGTTTCTGGATCCATATCGATCAGACGAAGAGGTCCCCCTTGCCAGCTTACGCTTAATGTTGTCCGATTGGGGGATCACACAGCAACAGTTTTCTGGAGTACTGACAGACTCCACCACCGCTGATGTCGTGCTTCGTACATCGAGGAATATTCTAGCGACTGTTCAGGAGTTCAGGGCTCACGCAACAAGCACTGAGAATACAGGACATCCAACTATCAGACTCCACGCCAACCCTTTTGCTGATCTGGATAATGCTTTTTACTCGGCACTGTGGGCGCATTTCATGTTTGGTAACCCCTTACGGCGGCCGGGAAGCAATGCTCAGAGTCAATTCATACCTCTGATTTTAGAGAGGTTCGAAAGACTGTATCCCATGGACGCGTCTCTGATAGAAAAGCACGTAATGCCACTATACAGCAACCAAATTGGCGCCGAGCCAGGGGAACTTCACGAAGCAGTTCGTGTCGTCAAAGCAGCCGACCAGACACCCAAACAGCTCCGCCGACGCAATACCCCAGCCTCAAAGGATGGCGTCAAATATAACATCGGCCAAGTCTTCCGCCACAGACGGTACGCCTACACCGCCGTCATCACAGGTTGGGACATCGAATGCGGCATGGATTCCAACTGGATAGCACACAATAATGTTGACTCCCTATCCCGAGGAAGAAACCAGAGTTTCTACCACGCTTTGTAAGTTTTCCTCCCCTTGGTTCTACTGAGAATGTAGCTGATGGACAGGACATTTAGTGTTGAAGATACCAGTATCCGCTATGTGGCGGAGGAGAATATTGAGATCATTAAGCCGGAAGTACCACATTCGCTGATGAGTCTGGCTGGGAGGTACTTCAAGCGGTGGGACAAGGAGAAACGGGTTTTTGTCTCGAATGTGAGGGATGAATATCCTGATGACTAGATGTTGAGATCCTTGATCAGATCACGAAATGACACTGAATAGTCGGGACTTAAACGTGCAGATCACTCGTTACCTAGCAATCTGAACGTGAGATTTTGAGAAATTGTGTATTATTCATTCAGGGATGCATCGCCTATGATGCTCGACGTGGTTGTAAGATCTGTCATTGCGCATTGCAATTTACGGCACAGCATCTCGAGCTTCTGCGTACTGTTGTGAAAGTAAAGGACGCCATCGATAATCAGGAACGGAGTACTGGCTGACGAGCGTCTCCCATCTCAGCAGACCACTCCGTCCATCCGCTGTTGCGTAATGTTTCCTTGCTTTCAGCAAACGACGAACATCTATGCGCTCTAAATCAAGTTCAAAGTGCTACCCTCCAGTGTCTATCCCTGCTGCCAGTGCTTCTTCCCCGCTCTTGGGCAAGGAGCCATGAACATGCCATAATACTCCGATGCAACGACCACGCTCATCCATTAACCATAGTGGTAGCATTCCTGCACGCGAGAGTCCCTGGAGATGTGCTCCGGTTCTTCAATATCGATGCTTGCTCAATTCTTGTCCTTAGCCTCCTGCTCACGGACATCCTCAACGATACTTCTGAGCACCCCAGCCTCAGCAAGGGTCTGCATAGCTTTGTATAGCAGATGCGTATGGTCGAACTTTTTTTTCTCAGCCTGCTCATCCTCCTGACCAACGATACTGACCTCTTGCATGTAGACACTGCGAAGGCGATTCTGCTCGCTAACCAGCTCGCGGTACAAAGCCATAAGCTTCTCGGGGTCGCTTCCAGCTGCTGAGATCTTGGCGAGCTCGGATGCCGACAGGACAGAGGCGTCGACCAGCTCCTGTGTGAGCTTGCAGATGTTGTGGAGATCATCAACGGTGGCTGCGGCATCGGTCTGGAGGAAGACCTTCCAGTCTGGAATAGTGGTGGAAATAGTCTTCTCGAATGTTTGGATCAGGTGCATGTTGCTGGCTAGCTCCTCCATAGCGACTCTGGTGGGGCTCTTGCAAAGGGACATGAGGGAGTACTCGACACCGTCGTCTTGGTACTGGAGAGCGCGGTCCATGATATTGGCACTTGCAACGTCAATCCAGTTGTCTCCACTGTCACCTGGTTGATGTTAGTTCTGTGCGTTGAGAAGCGTTGGATGACTTACCAAGCTTAACGGGCTCTCGTTGCAATCCATCAAGTCTCCAGACCTCGCCTTGAATGGGGACATATGCGATGAAGTGGTAGCCTTCCTCTTCGTCCTTGACCTTCTTCTTCTTCTTAGCCTGTGGCTTCTTTTTGGCAGATACCTTCTTGTTCTTATCCTTTATCCACTTCTCGTACTCATGCTTGAGAAGGAGGTCGGCATTTAAGATATCAATCTTGCTGGAACAGTCATTAGTAAGTGTTCTCTTTCATGACTACTAGAAGATATTTACGTACCGAGCAAAGGAGTTGTGGATACCACGAATGAAGTCATGTTCGCCAAGTCTCTTTCCTCGATAGGGCGGCTTCAACATCCGAGTGGCTTCCTTGAATGTCTGCAGCTTCTCGCCGAGATCAAGACCGGGGACATTCATAACGATGTTAAGCAGCGCAACAGTTGCACAGGCGTTGGTGGTCGTCTAATATCTCATCAGTCATAGCGGTTTCACGCGAATGCAATTATACCTGATTTGCGAACCAAACGTGCTTTGGGCATTTCTGAGAATCCTCAAGATTTTCAGCATCATCATCATGATACTTGAACAAAAAGATCATGCCATAGATCGGCTTACTGGAATGATGGTTAGCTGGAAGAATCCCAAGAACCGAATGCCAACTTACGGGACGTAGGCCATGCACTCATCATCAAGACCGAATACCTCCTGAATTTTGACGTCCTGAACACCATACTTACGCATGATGTAGTTGAAGAGAGCCTGGAGGATGGTCAGTCAGTGATATGAAGGAAGACCTTGGCAACTGGAACAAGCAACAGGCGTTGTGGGCTTGACTTACAGGGTCGGATTCCAGTTCAACCCAGCCTTTCCAGTTTTGGCGCTCCTCATCTGTCAACGGCTTCATAGCTTCGGCAATAGGGTCAGCTGAAATGGCAGGCAGATCCTTTCTCTTTCGTAGGCTTCTCGTGGTCATCGTCGGATCAATTTCCATAGAATCAGTCTCTCTATTGGTAAGAAGATTCAGGGAGTCGACTTCAGGAGTGGGAGTCATCGCCTTGCTCGAAGCGGTGTGGTCCTGCGAATCTTTCAAGGAGTTATCTTCGCCAACTCCAGGATTTGTAGCTTTAGCTGAGGGTGTGTTGCTAGGAGCATTTTCCAGACTCTTGTTGTCAACGGGATTATCAGATCGAATGGTCGAGGTTTGTCTAGTCTCTTCGTAGTCCGAGATACCAAGACCAGAAGGCTTTTGCTTGGTAGAATCATCCATATTGGACTCCATGGTGCCTTCCTTATCTTGAGTCGGTGAGCGGACGAGAAGCTCAAGTTTCTTTCTGCGTAGAAACGAGGATTGTCGGATGATTGCTCCCAGACAATCGGAGCAGTTTGCGTCAGTGTTGCTACAAAAACTTATGGCCACTCAAACATGCGGCAGAGATGACCAGTAGACTGCGAAAGAAGAAAAAGAGCCAGTGTAAACAAGACCAGTCTCATGCACAACAAGGATTGCTAGGCAGTGCAAGGAAATGCAAAGAAGCTGTTCAAAGGAAGTATCATCATTTGGACAGACACGTGGTTTATCTTTCGTTCGAGTGCCTGCGTTCTACATCTCGCGTAGGAGGTGAATTCGAGGCTCAGGCCAAGAGGAGCCAGCTCCAAAGGTGAGCTCGAATGACAATGACCAATGACCCAGTCGGGAGTACACTGAGGCTAAGGTAGGCGAGGAAAGAAAGCTGTCAGTAGCCCAGCTCCCAGGTAGGACAAAGGACAAAGGTTAATGCGACCCGATGCCAAGACTTGACCCTGGTCATCTGTACTGTACTGTACCTACTCTGCTACTTTACTGGCAGGGCAAGCTTCGCGTTAATTTTCCAAGGACGGACGCGAAGAAGAGAGGCAAGCTCACAACCAAGACCATCAACAAAAGTCAATACCTCGATACCAGTCCATACAACCAGGGAACTGCATACGATATTGCGCTATCCTCGCTAATACCGTATTCCCCGATATTTTTCTCCCTCGGGCCATATCCTCTTGCAGCGAACTGTATCCTACGTGCATCTTGCAAAAGTAAATACTGTGGAGGTACCTTTACTGCTGCTCGAGACGATCGCGCAAACTATCTCCACGCCCTCGACTCCCCGAGTGTCCAGAGGGGCCTCGAAGAGCATGCCATGAACGGAACACCTCGCCTGCGGTCTGCGTACCCATCGACTCCCAAAAGTGCCCAAAGAACCCCCGATCCTCGAGCTTCCGCTCAAGACGGCCCCAAAGTACGGTCACCACTGCCAAATCTCCCAACTGCTTCGCCGACAGTTGCAGCTCCCACATCGAGCAATATACCGGTGATTCCAGTCAACCTCATTGATGCTCCGACTCAGCGCATCTGCACGCTGGCCATATACGGGATTCTTCTGGCCTGGCGCATCTACGATTGGTTGACGCTTGTGCAAGAGGAGACAACTTCCCTTTGGTGTTTTGTGAAGTGGTTCATTTTGGACGGAGTGTTCTTATATGGGATACCTCTTATGCGGATACCATGGCTGGAATGGTCGGAAACAACATCTTCTGTAGCCTGGATCGTACATGCTGCGATGAATGCCATGCTAATGTTCCGTATACCTGTGAGTTCTGCTGATGATGCGATTCTCACTACGCTGCTAATGTCTAAGCAGCTCCCGCTTGAAGGATGGCTGATGGCCATGGCCAAAACATTCTTCGACAGCGAGATCTCCGTTTCCGAGCATAGTGTTCGGGCTAGCAACATTTTGCATAATTCTTCCCTGATCATGGGCAAGCAAATCATCAATGTTTTGCCAGAAGGGTTAGTGCCGTTCAACTTTCTGCTTGCATTGAATCCGAACTAATATTGGATTAGGACTGTTACTATGAACCCAGAGCAGCTCTCCTTCTGCATTGACAGCAATCGTCCCGTAGCCAATATACCACTGTACTTCAACCAGACTAAGCCGAAGTCTGTTGAGTTACTGAGAATTGATTTCGACACAAACTTGAACGAGACCATTGTCTTATCTCACAAGGATGTAAACAATGCTCGGAAAACCGACATTGACTCGCTCTTAACCATCAACTATCTCGCCAAGAAACCTGGACTCTATAGGCTGCAGAAGGTTATGGACAGGACTAAACTGGAAGTACAGCGCAGAATGTCAGATACTCTTGTTGTAACCTGCCCAAAGGCTGTTGTCAAATCCACGGGTGGGGACAGATGCCTCGGTGATCTTTCTGATCTGACTATGGAGATTGAGGGCACACCTCCGCTGAAGATCGTCTACAGTCGCACTGTGAACAGCGACCAGAGTGTGCACCACTTTCAAAGCATACAACCAGAGAACTTCGCATCCCCTCTCCTCGGATACGCAGGCGAAGGGACATTGGTAAAGGCCGGCTCCCAGGACGTTTCATGGGCGCGTTCACATCGAATCACGGTGCCTCTGAATGAGTCTATGACACCAAGCGGTCTCTGGCTCTACTCGGTTGATGAGATTCATGATGCTACGGGAAACGTGGCGAACTTTTCCTCCGAGTCAGATGATATCGACCACATCTATCCAAGAGGTGCACACCTTGAACAGTCATTCACGGTTCATGAGCGACCACTCGCTAAGATGACGAAATGTGATTCTCGAAATCCGCTGAGGGTTGCCAACGGAAAAACGAAGCAGTTGCCAATTGGATACTCATTCCCCGGACGAACTCCTGATGACACCTCGCATACCCTTACTTGGAAATTCTCGCCTTTGGATTCATTGAGTAAGAGTGGAGACCATGGCGATGATGTTGTATTTGAAGAATTCTTTGCCAAAACAGCCCATGACTTACCGACTATCCGCCATCCCGGACTTTACACCCTAACGGGAGTAAGGAGCAAATCCTGTGAAGGGGAAATTAGGGAACCGGCGTCATGCCTCCTGCTGAACCCACCCGAGCCTGGATTGTCTCTCAGTGCCGAGAATATCAACGACAAATGCGCTGGAAACTCGATAGGGTTGCTTGTAGACCTCGATCTCATTGGCTCACCTCCCTTCGATGTGAGATACGACATCGTAACAAAAAGCGGCACACAGCATGAGAAGGTTAGGATCGATGCTCTACGGCATCAGCTGGAGCTTCGGCCAAGAGAGGCTGGTCACTTCAAGTACTACTTCACATCCATCGACGATTCGGTGTACAAGGGCCACACATTGAGCGGAAGTGACATGGTGCTTGAGCAAGACGTGAAACCGCCCGCCTCTGCTCATCTGCGACGCCCATCAGGACCAATTGATGCATGTATCGAGGAGCCTGTCGAGATGAACGTCGAGCTTTCTGGCGAGAAGCCCTTCACTTTGGAGTATGAAATCGTCCATGATGGAAAGCGGAAAAAGATCAGAGAGACAAATATCGAGACAGAATTCTTCAACATCAAGACTGATCCACTATCGAAGGGCGGAGAATATCTCCTGGCGCTTACAAGTGTTCAGGATAAGACTGGCTGCAAAATTTTCCTGAACAGTGAGGTCAAGTTCACTGTGAGACGTCAGAGGCCAAGAGTTTCATTTGGACACCTGGAGGGCAAGCACAGGACTGTGGAGATTGAAGGCAGGCAGATTGGATTGCCTCTACGGCTTACTGGTCGTCCTCCTTGGTCAATCAAATATCGCAATCTTGATGACCCCTCTGGAAAGGTATTCGAACACACCGCAAAACTCACTAATGATGTGGTCAAAGTGGGCCAGCGTGGCACATACGAGATCTTGGAGGTATCCGATGACCAGTGCCCTGGAACTGTGGATCCTGCTGCATCTCATTTCGAGGTCGAATGGTTCCCACGACCACAGATCAAGATAGCAGATTCTGCTGTCCTAATCCCTGATGGCAACAAATACGTGAAGCGCGAGGTCTGTGAGGGTGACATCGATGCAGTAGAGGTCAATCTCATTGGTAAGTGTTCCTTGAGAGGGCTCCAAGCGCCTAAGCTAAACCTTTGTTAGGATCCGCCCCATATAATGTGAAGTACCAGGTTAAACACAAGCCAATTCATGGTTCTGGTTCCATTATCAACAAGGAATTCGAAGCCGCCCTTGGGCTGGCAACCATTTCCATGGATACAAGCAAAGCAGGAAACTACGAGTACAGATTCTCGGAGTTGTCTGACGCCCTCTATGATCACGAGACGAAGAAGTATACGCCTGTAATTCTTGAGCAGAAAGTCAATCGAAAACCGTCAGCTCACTTCGTCAAACCAGGCCAGTCTTACAAATATTGCAAAGAGGAACTGGATGGCAACGAGGTCATTCCCATTAAGTTAGAAGGTGTCCCTCCTTTCAGTTTAGAAGTTGATGTCAAACACCAAGGCAGCTCTCGGCCAGAGACTGTCAAGATACCTAATGTAGAGTCGAATCATTACGATTTCAAGATTCCACATAACGTATTATCCCTTGGCATCCATCAAGTCAGCGTACGGAAGGTTCGTGATGCACATGGATGCCAGCAAAAGACCGAATATGGGGCACCGCATGTGCAGGTTCAGGTCTACGACATCCCGGTCATCCATTCCCTGGACCAACGTACTGACTATTGCGTTGGAGATCGGATCTCATACACTTTGTCTGGGACTGCACCATTCGAAATTTGGCACACTTTCGAGGGCAAGTCGAGAACGGCTAGATCTCAGAGCACGACCTTCAGGCGTATCGCCGAGGCACCTGGTACTTTTACAATCACTGGTGTGAAAGACAGAGCGAGCGATTGCAAAGCCACTACCAAGATTGAGAAGATCATTCATCCGATGCCCAGCGTCAAGATCAGCAAAGGAAGACAGATTGAGGTGGATATCCACGAGGGCGGAGAGGCAGAAATTTTATTTGAGTTCTGGGGCACTCCACCCTTTGAATTCACCTACACGAGAAGTACCAACGCTCGCAAAGGGCAGCGGTCTCAAATTCTGGAGACAAGGCACGAAGTGTCTGAGGAGCATAGCATGTCAATCCGAGCCTCACAGGAGGGCACATACGAGGTGGTCGCGATCAAGGACAAGTTCTGCTCGTTCTCTACTCAAAGAGCAGACATTGGAAACAAGCAGAAGCTTCTACAATTCTGAAGTGGCGGGTTCTTGTTGGATTAATGTATCAAAATCATAGCGCGGCGTTTGGGCAGTGTTCTCTTGGCAAGTTTCTCCTTATATCTTGTCAATCCTATACCAAAATACCAAAAATAAATCAAAATGTCTATCTTCAATATTATGGATTTTCTATGTGCTTGATTCATCTTGCTGTCCTCGCTCTAGTTCTTTCAGATATGCAACCTCAAATCTGTACTTCTTACCTCTATTCCAGCTCAATCCCCAATTGATCTCTCCCACATCCACGCTCCGTGCCCGAAGTGACCTGACTCCATCTAAGATATCCTTTTTCTGCTCCCAGGTATACGTCTGGGGCGGTTCCTGCCAACTTATTTTCAGAGAATGTACATCAGCCCCAGACAACCATTTCCTCACTTTCTTGATCCCCTTTTTCACCTCCAGGATCCGAGCAGCAGCCTCTACATCCCCAGGCTTAGTATTGCGCTTTTCAGACCCTAAGTGGATAGATAGATGTACATGTTGGATAGCGGATGTGATTCCTGATGAGAGAACTACCTCTCCTCGCTGCGTCTTGTGAGCCCAGAGATTGTAGTCCACTGTGACATGAATGACCTGGGTAGAGGCGCCATAGGCGAGAGGGATAGTCTCCAAGCGGATCTGGCGATTGAGAGCAAGCAGACAAGTTGGGATCGGCTGAGTGAGAAGAATGTGTGTTTGCAGCTGTCGTGGATGGGGACCACGGATTGGAGGATCGCAGGCAGGAGGGAGAAGGAGGGAGTAGATCAATTGCCTGATCTCGAGAGGCAGTCGTAATAGAGGCGATAGTGGAAGTGCAATAGGAGAGGGATCGCCAGATTGTGAGAATGATTGAGGGGCTAGCGATGCAGTGCTGATTGGATATGGATTCAGGGCGTACATCTGGAGCTTGAGGAAGCAGACACGGAGGTCTTGCTTTCGGAGACCCCAGACGGCATCTTCTGGTAAATGGAGAATGGCTTGTACGTCTAAGGGTTCTTTGGACCGAGGAAGAGCGCTGTCAATTGGGGATGCACAGATTCGTTTGCCTGGAGAGGCCGTGGCTGTGTAAGGACAGGTCCTTTTCGTACTACTGACTGGTGAAGCCATGGTGACCAAGACGGGTGCAATGGTATTGCCAAGGACTCCCATCAGAGGTGCACTGTAACAAAAGAGATCGTCCTGTTGTGTTGCGAGAGTTGTCGCAAAAGACCGCTATGGCTTGCATGCGGGTGCGCGGCGTGCTGAACTTTCCCGTGGATCTGGAGCTAGACGTGTAGTCGACTCGTAGTGAAGAGTGCGGCAGATCTACCTTGGGCTCTCTCGGCGTGATGCATGACATGAGCTCGATGATTAGATAAGATTACAATCCGAGATTGTTTTCCTGGACTTTCTAACGTTGTCAAGGTATTGATAGTTGCTCATATATCTGATAGTGCGGGTATAGTGAGCAAGTAGAGCAGTCACCAGAACAAAATAATTCTGCAAGCTGAGTACAGTCATATATTATCCTCAAGTTTACAATCAGTACAACATTCGGGGCTGGTTGCCAAAGAGGTATTTCCCTCTTGATTCCATGTCATTTTCCTGTGCTAAATACATTTTGCGGAACTTGTACTCCAAATACAACGAGGTGAACTGTGCCTTGACTCCGTACTCCGATTTTTGAATCTGAAACTTATACCGCGTGCATTCTGACCTTGACACCATTCCCACTGCAGTCTGTAAGAGACAGGTTGTGTCTGATAATTGGGTCTGTCTCAAGATATTCAAGTGTGTCGAAACGTTGTAGAAGGCGTACCGTCACGTAGGAGCTTTCCGTCAGGGCAAATTGCTGTCCGATACAGATTCGAGGACCACCGTTGAACTGTTTGCTTGTTAGTATTTCTTTAAGGAAGCGAGATTTAGATGAGCAAAAGCTGCCGCAAGAGCGGACCTCGAAAGCATAATACGATGGACGACGGCAAGCATATGAAGCGGTTGGAAAGAGAGGCTCATAGGCTTACCGGAAGAAAGTCCCATCCTGGCCTTCTATTTTCCCATCGCTCTGGCTTGAATTCCTCCACATCTTCACCCCATAGGTCCTTCCTGTGGTGCATCGTATGCACAGAGTAATCAACTGCCGAGCCCTTGGGAATGAAAATCTTGGATTTACCATCCTTGCCGCCTCCTCGGGGGATGGTTGTGTCCTTGTTGGCGAATCTGCTATTGATGGGGACGACAGGATACAGACGAAGTGTTTCGTTATTGCAATGCTGCAAGTACTGGCATCCCTTCATTCTCGCGAAAGTGATGTCCTTGGGGTTGTCGTATGTTCCGAATTCCTGAATGATTATGTTCCTTAGTTTTTCATATCTAGCTGGATCTCGAGCGAGATTTAGGAACAGCCAACCGAGAAGCGAAGCAGTGGTGTCTCTGCCTGCAAGAAGGATGTTCAAGAGTTGGGAGCGTAATTCTATGGGGTCTTGGGTCTGTGTTGCCAAAGCTTCTAGGAAGACGTATTTCTCTTTCGATCCCGACTCCAGTTCCTTTTCCCGGAGATTTTTCGAAAGTGCCAAGCGTACAAAGTGGTCGATGAACTTGTGGCAAACATTGCAGTCTTCCTTGAATCCCTTAGGATTACAGAGATAGAACTTGTCTCCGAAGCGTCCCCGAGTTGCCAAAGCCATTTGTCCTTTGTCAAAGGCCGCTGCGAAGTCGGCTGAAGAGGCATCGGAGGCTTTCTCATTTCCATCTTGATAGCCTGGTAGAAGTCGCACCTGCGAGTCCACGGACTCACCAAAGAGGAATTCTGTTGCGGAGTCTAGTGTGAGACGGAAGAAAAGCACCTGCAGATCAACGCAATCCGTCCGCTTGTTGGCATTGAGGTTGGCATCCAGGGCCCTCATTATATTCTGAACATGTCTTTCAGTCATTTCCAGGTCCGAAATCTGTTCTCGCGCAAATTGTGGACGCATCATGGCCCGAGAATGTTCCCCTGAGCGCAGGTTAGTAACCAAGAAACGGTAGTGGCCACATTGCGAGCCATTGAAGCATCCAGCCACTTAAATACGGGTTCATTCTTGTATTTAAGTGATAGTGATTACAGGGTAGAAGCATTAGACTTACATCCAGCACCATCCTGTGTGAAGATACCATTTCCAAGCAACGGCCAGAAATTCCCTCTTCTTGTTGGTCCCAGGTCAAAATCACTGAACTGTGTTGCGAGTATAGCCTGAATGTTCTTCTCGTCGGCAGTAAAGATGTTGTTGTTTCCCAGAACAGAATATCTGTAGGTAATTGCCCCAATTTCTACCGTACGCTTAGCCATTTCGATAGGGAAAAGTTTCTCCTTGTCAGCCGCCAGGGCTTTCTGGATCTGGTCGATACCCAGAGGGTATTTATTTTTCTGCAATGGCGGCTCTTCACATTTAAGTTCTCGAGCTTTGCGTGCATTACGGCATGACTGGAGGAAGCTAGCGAGCACGAGGTAGATGATGTACGACACCACTACCAAGGTAGCAGTTGTGGCAATAGGTAGCTGCATATTTGAGGTGTATTGTGGAAGCTCCTTGAACCATAAGAATGAGAAAGTCAGACGTTTGAATGCTGAAAGGTGTAAGTTGAGATGAAAAGAGGTAAAGAGATGGAGTTAGAATGGAACAATAGCGGCCGCTACTTGACAAGACAAGTTGTGGCTGGATCCCCGCCTTTGTAGGTAGGTAGTCATGGAGCTCGACCGGCCGAGCCGGCCGGTATACTCAGTACAGAGGTAGATCTTCCGCATGACAGAAGTGTAGACCAGGAGGTCGGAGAGATAAACTGGAAACTTGTGCCGCGGGTAGTCCATGGAATGGAGTAACGATACACGGATTGGAATCAATCCGATCCCCACATTTGGACGTCATTGGAAAGGAAGTGCGACCGCAACAGGGGTACGTACGTATGGCGCAGCTGGCCTCGACACCAACTTTGTCTATTTATCCACGATCACTTCGTCGAGAGGACCAGTAGCCAGTCTGCATCGTGCCCACCATTATGCACCATGTAAATTTACCTTCTACAGGATCCCACAATAATTGGCGTAACGCGGGGAACAAGACCTTCCGTCGGGTCGGTATCGGAATCACCCAAGACTGCGAGTGGTCATGGTCGCAGGCAAGGCACTGTAAGCTTTATCTGACAACACATGAGAAATCTGTCCGAGTTATACAGTAGTGGTCATGAAGGAGGCCAATTGAGGAAAATGGTGCGGTATGGGCTTTGCTGTTTGGCTGGGACTCGTCCTCGTCGGCCCTCCTTGTGTAGAGAAGGCCTACCTCGACCGGCCGACAAGCTGACAGTTCTGTGAGGTGTCACAACCACAATGAGATCTTATGACAGACAGTCATGAAGAGAAGTATTTCCTTGTCAGTCGTAAGCCTTGCCGGTGACTTGACGCTTCTGTTGTATCGAGTATCATTGAATTGTCTTTGCAGTCGTCACTGCTTCTTGAGCTTACCTTCTGGATCCTCCGGATTGGCCAACTCGTGTATTTCTGAGTCTTGGCCAATACAGATGCAGACCATGAATTGATGCTTGCGAGGCTACTGCCAAGGCGATGGCGTCTAAATATTCGTCAAAGTGTCCCAGTCTCATGTGAGAACCAAGCCTTGACGCATACAGCTGTCGTTTCCTAGAAAATACTCTCGCTTCGCTCACAACCAAACCTGGTATCAGCAACAAGGCAACAGCATGACTACCTAGGTACTACTATTGTTCTATCGGCATAAACAAGAGAATAAGCCTGTCGAGCCTTACTAATCTCAATTGCCATGCTCCAAGCTCATCCATCCTTTGATCGATGCGGGCTCCGCCTAGTAAGACAAAGCAGTCCTCCAAAGGGTTGCTGCTGATTTTGATCTTAATAGTCTGTGCCTCTCACATCAATAGATCAGTTGAAAATTTGGCTGTTCCCTGGATTTGAATGCATTGCGGTGATCTCTCGCCTCTCAAATCTTCGGAACTTCTTGATACTTTTTCACCGCGGGCTTCCTCTCGTCCTAGATCATTTTCAAACTCTGAGTAATAGAAATCGTGTGCTACAAGATTCTCAGAACAGACCATGTGAAAAATCTTGGGTGTATCTTCAGGGAGAACGGGGCAAGTGTTCCCGCCCTTCACTTTGCCCAATGCTTCTCAGCTAATTGGACTCTCGCACCTTTCATCAAGTCCCTTTTGAAGGGGAGCAACGAATGGGGCTGTGACTCGAGTAGGAAGGCTTGAGCCTGTCAACTATTGGATGGACTTTTCCCAAAGGTGGAGAAACCGTCAACAAGATGGAGTTGTCTCCGAGCTTCGAGATCATCTCTCAAACTCTCAAATTTGCCTGCATTGCTTCATGCTTGGTTCGGTCAACGTGGTACCCAAGTGCACATCATGAGCCCAGAGTTCTCTGGGATGATGCAATTGAACAGTGGCCAGTCCTTTATATTTCACTTCTCTTACCCCTCTCTTCTCTATCTCCATGCACCCTCGCTTCTGGCGTGGCATTCAAGCACCAGAGAGACTTCGAGGAACCAGCTGGCTCACGAGATCTACTGCTATATTGAATTTGCTAGCTGCTCCAGCGGCAACCTACTCAAAAGAGAAAGGACAGGCAAGCATTATTAGTGTGAATTTTCTTGAAAGAAGGCATCTTCTCGAATCGCCTCGTCAGAATTCCAGAATATCAAGACATAAGAGACCGGGGGACGAGAGCCATGTCGGAACCTCAGTCATTTTCAATTAGGCAATCTCGGGAGGCGCTTTCTCTACACAGTCGAGCTACTTAGTACTGTATTACTGCGAGAGTTGCAAGGGGAGATGGACTGATATCAAGGCAATAGCAAAACAAAGAGCAGCTGAAAGTCAATTTTTATTTACCCAATCATTTGAAGGCTTGGAACTCCAGGCCAATTACCAGCCCTACATCCCGCGTAGTTCTCACAGGATGGAGCGAAGGGATTGATCAAAAGATCTTATTAATTTGTCCCCATCCAAACGCAAAACATGCCGACTTTCCATATGTGCTTCGCCAATCACCAGCTCATGAATTCATGGAAGGCAACCAGCTATGCCCGGGAGATAATCGCCAGAATGAAAGCTCGACCAGACATAGATCTCAACCAACAAAGGCAGCTCTGGACTGCCAGTTAACGTATTATCCAACACTAAAGAAAGATTGCTGGGGTGATGTCGCTCGTGCATGCTCCGTCATATGTTTTCATACTTCTAAGTCTACTCTTCCAGTCCGAACAAGAAACATATCAAAAAGAACAGCAAATTGTGGAAGAGAAGGAGCCTCAGAATGGAAGAACCTTGATTGGAACATTAATTGAATTAATATAAATTCCCACAGATGCAAGGCGCGAGTAATGGTACTTATGTTTGCAGCAGCTAAGAACAGATACTCCGACGCTCTCCGTATTACCTGGAGAAAGGGTACTCTGTCGCTGCTCATCGCGCACCGGCTCATCCATTTAGATATCTGGTGTTTCAACGCTCGGGTTTGGCTCCGACATGCTCTTTGGACTAAAGTTGAATTCATTGCCTTGTTCGAAGTCAGCAAAATGCTACTAGAGACTCGTCCCAGCACGAGCTACTGCCTCACTATAAGACAAGCAGAATCATACTTTCTGAATGGGCCGAGATATCTTCGACAGATTGAAGGGCCATACGAAAGTACAAAGTCTTTTGAGAAGAGAAGAGGCATCGAGTTTTCACATCCGCTGGCGATGGCATGGAAGAAGTCGTATTGCACCCCGCTATCTCGCACAGGACGCCACTCAAGTGGCTGACAAGCATCAAGTATTCCCTGCTAGAGAGAAGAAGTAGATAACCCTAGAGTCAAACAAGGGTCTCTCTGGTTGGCCATTCAAAGTTTCTAGCGGCTGACAGCAAAGTCAATTTGAAGACTTCGAAGTCTCCTTGTCTCAGTGTCTCAGGCTTGTCCCAAGCTGGTTTACTGCCGGACGGACCAACTCGCGCCTGGACTTGCTTTGCAGCTTTGGGCTTGTCTTGACCTCAACCACGCGCTATCAGAGCTCCATCCATGCCTGCATGCAGATGCTGCGATTCTGCGATTACAGCAGCCATTATTCAGTCAGGGCCAACAAATACCTAGCTCGCTCAACTTTCTTTGAGGGCTACTCTAGGCAGGCCAATTCTCTCCGCCTCGCCTTCGCATTTTGAAGTCTCAACCTTCACCCTCTTTCTCTCTTACTCTCTTACTCTCTTTCACACTTTACTCAGACTTACTAAGGTAACTGCACCAGCCAAGTCCCGGGTGGGTGCAGTTTCCCGTTCGTTACTGTACTTCCACTTCTGCGCCAAGTTGCTACCACAGGTGGGCAGAGGGCAGTTACGCACTGCTGTGCCTTGCAATCTCCCCTGCATCCCTGCCCCTCCACAATTCCCATCTTCTTTTCTTATCGAAATCAAGGCAGTCCGTCATCGCCTAAAATACGCTGCAGGCCAAGGGCAGGGAGGACAGGCCAGGGCCGGCAATAGCTGGACTGGGCTTGACTGGGACGGTCAGGTGTGTGTGGACTGCTCGATTGATTGATTGATTGCTTGCTTGCTCCAATCCTACCGTACCTTCTTCGTACGTTGAGGGTACGAACGGACGAAAAAAAGAACACTATCTCCTCGGCCTGAAGGCCTTTTGCATATCACACTCGTTCGGTAAGAGCCTCATCAATCCGTGCTAACACCTGCTCTGAAGAGATCTAGGCACAATGGAACGCAGCTGCTGATCTCCAGCAGACAGATCATGGCACCCTCATTTTTGAAGGATCTTCGGCGGCGGTCGAAAGCCAGCTTCAGAACGGATAGGTCGACGGACGAATCGGGCGCCTCAAGTAACGAAACCAATGGCTCGACGCCCTCTTCCTCTACGCTGAATTCTGCAGGAGGACATGAAGGAAAAAGCACAACTCCCCCGCTCACCAATTCCAATTCTGCGTCGAACTTGCAAGGTTTGGGCAACGTCCAACCGCCCCCGTCGCGCCCAACAATATCAACATCTTCCCCCAAAAGATTCAGCACAGTGGGAAGTGTTTCAGGAATGACTGGGCTGGGATCGCCTGCGCAGAACTCATCTCTACCGTCGTCGCCGTATGCTCCCAGAATCACCAACGTGTCGGATGGCTCCTGGGTACGCGGTACATACTGAAGAAACGAAGAAACTGTGGCTGACAATAGAAAGGTGTATCAAAAAATACTTACCGTACACGGTGTCATTGCAGATCCATCTTTCCAGGCTTTGGAAGGATGTATCACAGTCCGGAGAGATGATGGTGGTTTTCCTGCGACAGATTGGCCGGTCTGCGAATCCTACTTCAAAGCCCTCCTCTATTTACTTCCTGGTAAGTAAAGTGCCCGCGATTCATTAGGTATACGACGCAAGGGAAATACAACATACTTATTGGAGTATCGTAAATTCGATATTTTGATGCTAATTCGGACCTTGCAGGACCAAACAGACTAATTTTCAACTTCACTTCACCAAAGCTTGCTAATAATAACCTGGGAAATCCAATACACTCATCGCAGCTCATTGTACACATGATACCTCCACTTGCGGCGCCGCCACTACAACTTGTTATACTCATGGCTAAGGATTCGCCTGGAAGATTTGATTCTGTCCCAGCCAGAATTGAGAGAGAGGACAACAGTCTTGAGACGGCGATCAAGAAGTTTCGAATGTCTGCATATCTTTGGCAAGCTTTCACCGTAAGTAGCAGGTTAGACGCTTTTGGAACAAATACCTGCTCACTGCTCGATATAGGCCGAGCAGATGCACCGACAGAAGTTAGGACGACGTGTGTTTCGCTTCGAGGAAGAGTGGACAAATGGAACGGCCAGCTACAGAGACAATGCTGCTGGAACTATGCGTTCGGAAGCCAAAATCCATGTTGTTCGGTGCTCGAAAACAGTGGCGGAGCTTCGTGACCTCGATCTGGCACAACAGAACCCGAACGCCAAGCGTAGCGGAGACCTGTTTAGCATTGCTATGGAAGCTGTGAAGGACTACTTCAAGCCGCTTCCAGGTCAGAAGCAGTATGTCAGTGTGCTTCTCTTAGATTCCCACTGGGACAAGGCACACAACATGATTACAGGGCATGCAGCTCTTGGAGGGGGCTCGGGAGAAATTCAATTGGCAGTTTTTGGATCTCAGGCGCTTCAGAGCTATCCGAGTCATATCGAGGAGGTCGTCCCAGCGTTCTCAGACTGCACTCCTACAGATACTAACTTTGTTGCGAACGACTGTAACGAGGTATGCCGCCTGTTACTCCTCTTTCGTCTCGTGCTAACATATTATGCCAGTCTGGAAGCAGTTGGGAGGCGGCGAATATTGGTATTGGCGCTCATATGCACGAAACTGGGCATCTCTTTGGTTGTCCTCACCAGACCTCCGGTGTTATGCTGCGTGATTATGTCACATTAAATAGGTCCTTCATGACTCGGGAGTGTTATTCAACGCGAACAAAATCCAAAGGCGGATTGGTCCTGGCAGACAAAGAGTGCACCTGGCATCGCTTAGATCTGCTACGGTTCCGCGCACATCCAGCATTCGCAATCCCTTCAGACCCTGCTCGGCCGAGCGATGATTCTGTACAAGCCTGGCCCGTCGATAATGGAATTGTCATGGTTACAGCTCCATCCGGACTGGCTTATATGGAGATATACTTGGACGGGGAGGACTTATGCCGTCACTGGCAGGAATTTAACGAGGCTCCAAATTCTGGGATTTGGAGACAGAAAGAATTCACAGAACAAGAGTTGAGAGCTCGCTTACCCGAAGATCGCAGGAAGGCCAAGTTGAAGTTGAGTATCAAGTCTCTTGCGGGTGGAAGCCACGAGATCGAGGATTTTTGCTTATTGGCATCAAAGGCTTCGAGGGTGAAGCTCCCGAATGGACAACTGGGTTTCAGAAGCAGCAAATCGGGTCTATCGCAGATGAATGGCTCCACTCCCAACCAAGTCATCTTACACAGCGCAGTACACCAGTCTACCTTACTCACACAAGTCAAATTCTACCATGGATTTGCGCTAGATGGCGTCGAATTTTGCTACGAGGATTCTACTTCCCAATTATTTGGCAAGCGAGGTGGTTCGTGCAGCGACTTCAATTTGGGTAGGTACCTCTCCTCCAAAATCTTGAATGTTTCTAATTCTTTCAGACACTCGAAAGGGTGAATGTATCACTGGTTTTTACTTGAGATCTGGATTCTGGATCGACGGTCTTGCTATTATTACGAGCTTGGGTAGGAAGTCGCAGGTCTATGGAAACGCCAATGGTGGATCTGGGTCAGTAGCGATACCGTAATGTTCTTGCACACTGCTAACCCAGCTTAGACATACTTTGATGCCGCCTAGAGGCTATCACCTGGTCGGAGTTTATGGGTCTTGTGCGGATTGGGTTGATGGCTTTGGAATTCTGATTTCCCGCTGATACGGTCTGGTCAACGAATGATCCTCTCTATTTGGACCCCTTGCATCGGGTCTGTTTTCTGAACGCTCCAGTGACTTCAGTCACCTGGATAGCTTGCAACTACATGAAACGGCCGACAGATTGGGACTCACGACATTTGAATGATTATTGTATAATTTGAGGTTTGGCCGCACGCTCGACAGCAGCGCTGGTGGCGTGGGAATAATGATTTGCCGCAGGGAATACATACATGGCGAGTTGTGAATAGAGCATGGCGCGAAAGGTACATAGAGAGATGGTCCAGTTCTGTTTTTACGGAGCAGTAGATACCAAACACTTGAATTAATGTAGAATAATGATTCCTGCCTACTATTCCAGACTTGTAATTCAGGAAACATGATGGTACTCCACCCGCCTGGACTATTTGAGCGGTAGGTTATTTACATCGGCAGTGTCATACTAACAGCGTTGAAGAAAATTTTAAAGTCCTGTTCTTCAAATACTGCGCATCTATGAATTGATTTATACAGTGCCAAGATCTATAAAAGATGGAATAACACAGCGTTGACCGTGTGATTGTATTTCAATGAGCACCACTTTGCAATTTCGAAAAGAATGCACCCAGAAATACCTGCAAGTCATCTACATCGTATGAATTCGCACATGCCGGCACTTTGACTGTTGCCGCAAGCAGTGTCAGCCCCGAGCCTGAGGCGCAGGTCATGCATGACGTCTGTGTTCGGAGGGACCACCTGCAGCGAAAATCAAGGTGTTGGCGCACCGCTATTTACTTTGCCTTTAAGTGACAACCTCAACAGCACTTCCCTCCATTCAACTACCACAAGGACGTGCAAGACTGAATTTGTACAAGAACTATCTATTACATATTCATCGAATCCGTCAATATGTCGAAAAGAACAAGCAGCACCGTTTCGAATGGGGTCGTGAAGGATTCAACTGCCGGTGAGCCCCATCCTCGAATGATGCCGCGAAATTCCAAGCTTACCTTCCTATAGCTGTTGACAAGCAGAAGAAGCTTTTGTCAGAGGAGACGGGACATTTCAGTTTGATCAGAGCCATGCATTTAGCTGATTTGATCACTGAGTTGAATGGTATAGACTCTCGGGATACCCTCAAAGGCTCAAAAGTGCTGATCGTCGAGTAGGCTTCTGTGGCGTCATGTCCATCTTCTCTTCACTGCGATACTGCCTCGGTTCTCCTTCTTCGCACGGGAATCTCTGGCTCGCCATGTTCCTTATGCCGCTGGGCTTGTTCTTCGACTTCATGGATGGCAAAGTTGCGAGATGGAGAAAGAAGAGCAGTCTGATGGGACAAGAGCTTGATTCCCTAGCAGATTTGGTACGAATATATTCCCATAAACCAGAAACATCCGTTAATGAATCCCTAGATCTCCTTCGGAGTCGCTCCCGCCGTCTCAGCATTTGCTGTTGGACTTCGAACCCCAGCCGACCACTTCCTCCTTACATTCTTCGTCCTCTGCGGCCTGACTAGACTTGCACGCTTCAACATCACCGTCGGAAACGTCCCCAAGGACGCCACGGGAAAGAGTAAATACTTCGAAGGAACACCCATCCCTACATCGCTCTCCATAACCTTTTTGATGTCTTATTGGATCAGCAAGGGTTGGATTCTGGAGAACTTGCCTCTGGGTACCTGGGCTACTGGAACTATTTTTGAGTTCCACCCGGTTGTGGGACTGTTCTTGTTGAGCGGTATCTGCATGACGAGCAAGACTATTCATATCCCTAAGCCATAGGTCGACGGTGAGCAATGAAGACGGAGGAGGCTGACTGCGTTGGGTCGAGATGAACGTGGAAGGTCACGGACTGCTCAGAATTGAATGAGTACGAATGGATGTGAGATATTTTACGTACTGCTATGATACCTCTCGGTCACTGCTTTCATGAAGCATGAATAAAAGCAATTCTTTTGGACTTTTTCGCCTCACTTTCTTGACTACGCGATTTTTATGACCTGATGACTTTGCAAGAAGTTTCTCTCGCAGCTCAGGTGTGTGTTGTCTATCACGGAGCTCGCCGAATAGTATCATGGCTGTGTCTTGATTTTCAAGCTGGGAAATTCTTGGGGGTATTTTTTAAGCTCTCACACCACAATTAAATGCTGAACATCCGAGCCTTGGTCTGGGAATCGCTGTGCTATGCTGACAATGCCAGAACGTGATAAGAAAAAGTGACCGATAGCTGTAGGACAATAGGGTGGCAGAGCTGAGCATTGTAGCCAGCCTGTAAATGCCGTACAAAGGACGTAGCGAGCCAAGTCAACATATTCAATGCATGAGCAGATACGATAAAGCACCCAAGTGAAGACAGAAAAGATCCAGAGAACTGAACCTATTGAATTTTGTTATTCCCCAAGCAGCCTTTGCATGTACACTCTTATGAACCGGTAACGCCGAGTTATCCACACAAGCAAAGAGACCGACAACCTAACCACGTCCACGAGAAAAGCCCCGGCTAGCACCGCCCCGGCCTCTAGGTGTGAACCCTCCCGAGCCTCCTCTCGAGAATCCTCCGGAGCCTCCACGGCCACCTCGTCCACCAGCGCTGAATCCACCACGACCTCTTGGAGCACCTCTTGCTCCTCCACGACCGCCTCGCATTGGTCCGCCGCGTCCTCCTCTGGCTCCTCCTGCTCGTTTAGGCTTTGCAGTTCCTGGAGGTGGCTTAGGTTTGGGGAGAAACTTCTCTAATGGGAGAAGCTTGTCGCCTCCGATGTAGAACTTGTCGCCGGACTTGAATGATGCTGCTTGGATTCCCTCATTGGTTTTAATCGTAAAATAGACAGAATTTATGGGACCTAGTACTTCCTCAACCTTCCCGATTTGAGTCTTTGAAGAAGTCAGCTTTGGATTCAAGGGTTGGGGTTGGCGCCGAGTGTTTCTGCTCCCCACGCCCAAATGTATGCCAGTGCCGCATTTTCTCTCCTCTTTCACCCATACAAGATCGTCTGCTAAACCTCAAGAATGTCCTAGGGAGAAAGGAAATGTACGAACTTTGTTCTGGAGATAGATAGGCGCATTGAAGTATGGGATCTTGGTGTTAATCGACTCGCAGACGATCTCCCCCTCGCAGGCATGAAGATAGCTTCCCATTTCTGCACACAATATTAGCAATTGGTTCTGAAGCCCGTATTCTTCAATCCTTACCTAGCACAGCGTCTGGAGGACCATTGTCTCTTTGCCCGAATCCACCCCGGCCTGTAGAAATCAGTCTCTGCTCTGCGGATTGAATATTTCGAATTGCGCACCTCCACGACCACCAAATCCACCGCCTCCTCTCCCTCCGCCACCTCCGAAATTTGCGCCTGTGCCGCGACCACGTGGTGCTCCTCGAAATGACATTGTTGCTGTTTGGTGATTGTCTGTAAAATTTCCAGGACTTTTTGAGAAGTGGAATTTTCGAAGCTCAAGTTGCCGCCGCTAAGAACCGATAAGGGTTAGCGCGGGTCCGCGATTGGGATTCTTCGACTCACACGAGGACTCACCGATACTCAAAAGTCGCAACTTCAACTTGGGACTTTCCACAACAACTTTCGGGCCCAAGTATGGATAAAGCACAAGAGGCCGTCAAGGCCGTCGCCGACGGCGTCAAAAAGGTAGCCATTGGTGAGAAGAAGCAGAAAGTCAAGAAGGAGAAAGGAGGGGATGGCGGGGCAGATGCTGGTAAGCCAGATGCCCCAAAACAGTACATTTTCAGGAAGAATAACTCTTGAACCACAGGACCACTTGAAATGAAACCACGTAGGTACTACTCTGCGGACATGGGCCTATTGTCACAGCAAACCGACATGACTTACTCAGAAACAAACATTGGACATAACTAACAAGGACATTAAGAACCCCAATTCCTCGACGATCGACTCAAGCTCTTTAGCAAATTGAAGAAAAAATTCGACGCCGAAATTGCTGCCAAACCCCGAGAACCAATTACGATCACCCTCGCAGACGGAAGTCAGAAGGTTGGAACGTCATGGGAGACTACACCTGCGGATATTGCCAAAGGCATCTCGAACAGCTTGCTCAAGCGTACTGTTGTGGCCAAACTCAATGGAGATGATGAGCAACTTTGGGACTTGGAGAGACCATTGGAGGAGAGCTGCAAGCTAGAGCTACTTTCTTTTGACGACGAGCTGGGCAAGAAGGTCTTCTGGCACTCGAGCGCACACATTCTGGGAGAAGCCTCAGAGAGACGATTTGGTTGCAGTCTTTGCATCGGTCCTCCAATCGAGAGCGGATTCTACTATGAGATGTCCCTACCAGATGGCGCACCCGTCCAACAATCGGACTGGAAACCACTGGAGACCTTGGTGAGCCAGATTGTCAAGGAGAAGCAGCCCTTCGAGCGACTGGTACTTTCAAAGGAAGACCTGCTGGAAATGTTCTCCTACAATAAATACAAGCAGCACATCATCAAGGACAAGATCGCAGATGGAGAATTTACCACAGTCTATCGAAACGGTCCTCTCATCGATTTGTGCCGAGGCCCCCACGTGCCAAACACTGGAAGAATTGAGACGTTCGCCATCATGAAGAACTCAGCATCATATTTCTTGGGTAATAAGGACAATGACTCTCTTCAGCGTATCTACGGTATTTCTTTCCCAGACAAGAAGCAAATGGCCGAACACAAGAAGTTCTTGGAAGAAGCTGCGAAGCGAGATCACAGAAAGATCGGCAAGGACCAAGAACTCTTCTTCTTCCATGAACTTTCTCCTGGCTCAGCAATGTGGCTACCTCACGGAACTCGGATTTACAATACGTTGCAGTCATTTCTCAGGGAGGAGTACTGGGCCCGTGGCTACAATGAAGTCATATCGCCTAACATGTACAATTCCGAACTGTGGAAGACCTCAGGCCACTGGGACTACTACAAGGACGATATGTTCACGTTCGATTCTGAGAAGGACACATTCGCTCTGAAGCCCATGAACTGCCCTGGTCATTGTCTGATGTTTGATCACCGCGAGAGAAGTCACCGAGAGTTGCCATGGAGAGTTGCTGACTTTGGTGTTCTTCATCGTAACGAGGCTTCTGGTGCACTATCAGGATTGACGAGAGTTCGGAGATTCCAACAAGATGATGCCCATATTTTCTGCCGCGAAGACCAGATCGAGGAGGAGATTATGCAATTGTTCGACTTCTTGAACAAAGTGTACGGTCTCTTTGGCTTCACTTTCAAGATGAAGCTTTCGACGCGACCAGAGAAGTTTATGGGTAAGCGAGAGGTATGGGACATGGCTGAGACCAAGCTGCGCTCCGCATTGGACGAGTTCACCAAAGGAGCATGGGAGCTTAATGAGGGCGATGGTGCTTTCTATGGACCCAAGATTGACATCACCATCTCCGATTGCTTGAAGCGAGACTGGCAATGCGCCACCATCCAACTCGATTTCCAGCTTCCTCAAAACTTCGGTCTGGAATACATGACTTCCGAGATGGTCACGAAGCCAAAAGAAGAAGGAGATGCGGCGAAGCCGAAACAAGAGGAGCCAAAGAAGCCTGCACATGTTGGTCCAGATGGCAAGAAGGAGAGAGTCTATAAGCCGCTCACTCCAGGTTGCGCTCGACCTGTCATGATTCATCGTGCTATTGCTGGTAGTATCGAGCGATTCACGGCTATCTTGACAGAACACTTCGGCGGAAAGTGGCCGTTCTGGTTGAGTCCGCGACAAATTCTCGTGATCCCAGTTGGGGTTGGGTACTTTGACTATGCAAAGGAAGTCCAGGGCATCTTCAAGGCGGAGAACATGTTCATCGACGTGGACCTCAGCGGCAACACGTTGCAGAAGAAGATCCGTACAGGTCAACTGGCCCAGTACAATTTCATTTTCGGTAAGCGCTCTTGATGCTATATGTCTTTACCCAGCTAACAATCGCGCAGTTGTTGGTGATCAGGAAATGACTGGACGAGAGGTCAACGTTCGGAATCGCGACGATACATCTACTCAGGATCGAGGCAAGCCAGTTCCTTTGAAGGAGGCTATCGCGAAGCTCAAGGCGCTACGGGATGAGCGAAGATCGGACAACCCTTTCCCGGGAGATGTCAAGGCCGCTGAGAAGGATGCCAAGGCATGAGATGATTCCGAAGGGCATTGAGTTTTGATAGCATTAGCGCGGAGGGAAGACTAGATTTCCAAACAAAAAGTCAGATGTCTCATCTGGATAGGAAACCTTGAAGCTTGGAGGGGCAAGGAAGGGCTACGATGTGATGTTACAGTAGGGATGTGCAAAATCAAAAAAGACTTGAATTTGAATCGACGTTGGGGGTAGCCAATCACGACAACCAAAGCATCAGATGATGAATCTTGAATCTTGTTAAAGTTTAGTGCTGTGAAACGAGATTGAATCCGGGAGATCAGCAAGTGTGGGCTGACGTAGGAAGAGGCATGATCCTGCCCAATTCGCGTCTGATCTGTTCGGATGTGGGGTAGGAGTATTGATACTAGAGCGCATTCAAGGTGCTCGCTTGGCTCCTCGGCTGCTTTGGGCAGAGTTGGAATCATGGGCGAGACATGGACGTAAATGATGAGTGGTTTGTGACATGCACATGCAAAGATAGTGAGCTGCAGCTTCAGCTGCTTGGGTGACGACTGACGAGTAACGGATGGCCGGATGCTAGGAAGGAGTGGTACAAATAGCAAAAGGTGAGCGAGGTGGACAATTACACTTGAGACGATCAATCGTTGGCCTGTGAACTTGATTGACGATTATTCTGCTGAAACTCCCAATATGCGCCATTTGGAACTCGAAATCAGATTCCGATTTTCGGTTCCTCAAGCTAGCCATGTACCCGTTTTCGGGATAATCTACAGTACTTGCAGGAGGACTGCACTGCTTTAACATCGTCGCCTTGCTCTGTATGGCGCGGGATGAACGGCAACACAAATGCCAGTAGGACGGTGAGTGGATGAGCTAAAGTTCGTAGTGACATGCTGCAACATGCTTCTATGAGCAGCTACTGCGTGAGAACCTTGGAAATGCCAAACTCATTGAACTCTATAGAGAACAGCCGCAGTGCCGATGGCATGGCTCGAAAGGTCGTGGTCGTGGTCGTAGTCGTAGTGGGGGGGATCTTGGCCTTCTATCGGCGGCGTTGGGAGTGGGCGCATTCTCAGATGTGGCTTGGTGACGACGTCAGACTTGTGATTGCGATGTCCTCTCTCGTCCCTTTCACGGCATCGCACCGCATCGCAGCACCAGCACCAGCGGCACGGCACTGCCATCGCTGCACGGCTGATTCTCACTTGACTTCGCTTCCCTTCGACTCTTCCTCCTCTCCTCATCATTATTCGTACTGCCGCCCACTCTTCTTTCTGTGTCAGAACATACATCTCCTGTCATTCCTCAGAAGTCCCAGAAAATCGATTTGTTGTGCTGTTAATTCCCCTGTGTCCGAACAACTACCGACGGGACCCCAAGTAAACATCCACCGCCAATCACAACTTCGCCGACGGCTCAGGCTCATTCAGGGTCTCCCCAAATATCGACTCCCTCCTAAACATCCCTGACCTCACCATACTGACAGTAAGTGAAGCTCTCGTCCAAACTTATCCTCTTTCTACCTCTTCCACCTGTTCGTCCAGTGCAATCTCTCGCAGACTCGATAATCATGGAGACGGTCTTGATCTAACGTTGAAACGACCTTTAGTTCGAAGCTACGTCAGAGACTAGACGCTGCAATAACTGCGACCATCCCTCCCTCCCTCCCACCCTCCGCCCCTTCTCCTTCCTCGACATGTCGACCCTCAATCCCAACACAGCAGCAGTACCTCCACCATCCCAAGCCTTTGTTGACAGAGGATACGGCGGTGCAAGTAGCAGCTCACGAGCAAACTTAGGCACAGGCACAGTTGCAGCCACAGACTTCGGATCAACACCTGGCTACCCTACAGACGCTTCCCCTTTAGCACAATCCGCGAACCAAGGAAGGTTTAATGAGGAGTGGGACGCAAGCCAGCGAGGAAGCTCGATAATAGACGGCCCAATGCAGCGATCCAACTCTGTTATGTCGCAAGGCGACACCCTGATACCCTCTCGAGGAGGAACCTTGAAAAAGAAGACATCCTTGCGGAGGACCGGTTCGATGAAGAGAAGCTCTAGTCGCAGAAGCTCAAGAGCCGGCAGTGTTCGCAGTCTGGCTCTTCAGTCCGCCGGAGATACCGACGAAACACACAGTGCTTTCTACTCTCCGGTCCCCACCACTGGTAATCCCACGGAGATCCTCGCGAACAGATTTCAAGGTGTGTAATGCTCAATCTATATACTATATAGCGATACTGACACCTCTCCTACTAGCCTGGCGCAAAGTTCTTAAGGATCTGATCACCTATTTCCGAGAAATACAGACTAGCTATGAGCACAGGTCAAAGAATCTCCTGAAGATCTCCAATGTGATCAACAATACATCTGCCCCAGCCATGTTCTTGGAGTCTGGAGGAATAGATGATGCTGTTCAGGTACTTCGTGGTTACCACAGAACCGCGATCACAGAGGCAAACAAGTCGAAAGAAATTGAGAATGATGTTATAATGGCACTCACTGGCTTGCGAAGTGATCTTAACCAGAAGATCAAGGAAATTAAGGGCCTCTCAAGCGACTTCAAGAACTCCGTGGACAAGGAGATGGATACCACTCGTCGAGTTGTCAATGAGCTTCAAGAGGGCTTGGGACAGTCTGATATGGACCCTGCTCAGATGACGGGCAAGAAGGATCCTTACTTGCTGAAGCTTGCAGCGGACCGACAGGTCGAGAGACAAATTGACGAAGAGAACTACTTGCACCAGGTAGGATCCCCTTCAATCTCATTTTCCTGATTCCGCTAGGCTATTCAGTGGGGTGGGGGAACTCCGGTCAGTGACAACTAACACTCAAGCAGGCATACTTGAACCTTGAAGCATCCGGTAGAGAACTAGAAGCCATCGTTGTGGGCGAAATTCAGAAATCCTACAATGCCTATGCAGGAATCTTGAAGCGCGAAGCAGATGCAGCTTACAGCACTGCGGACGAGTTGCGTACTGGCCCTATTGCCATGCCCAAGGACCACGAGTGGAATACTTTCGTCCAGAAAGATGAGCATTTCGTTGATCCAAACATTCCTGTTCGACAAGCTCAGAACATTCACTATCCTGGTCGGGATAATGAACTCGCTCAGGAAGTCCGCGCTGGACTGTTGGAGCGAAAGTCGAAATACTTGAAGAGCTACACAGCTGGCTGGTATGTTACTTAATACGTCCTTCCACGAGACTTGACTGAATTGACATTTCTATAGGTATGTCCTTTCCCCAACTCATCTCCACGAGTTCAAATCCGCGGATAAGGCTCAGGCCCCTATCATGTCTCTTTACCTCCCAGAACAGAAGCTTGGGTCCCACTCCAATGAAGGTTCGTCTTCAAATAAATTTATGCTGAAGGGCCGCCAAACTGGTTCTATGCATCGTGGCCACTCGTGGGTCTTCAGAGCGGAAAGTTACGATACTATGAATGCTTGGGTACGTTCATATTTTTGCCCCCTCAATTACACCTTGTGGTCTCAGAGAAGATAAATTTCTAGATAGCTTTGCATTGGCATTTGCTAACTTCAGCAGTATGAGGACATCCGAGCCCTTACAGAGAAGTCACCACAAGAACGCAATGCTTTCGTACGCCAACATGCTCGAAGCATAAGCGGCACATCGCAGAGAGCTGGCTCCATCAGCAGCGACGGGATCATGGACGAAGAAGACGAAGAGCCGTTCTCTGCCTCGAATGCGGACGTTGTTAGCACAGGACCGAAGCAAGACGAATTGCCGAAACGTCCCCAGCCAGGTGGGAGATTCCCATCCGATGTCAATTTATCTCGAGGCTTACAGGCTCCTCTTTCCCCCTCTAGTGGAAGTTCGGGATTCGAAGACCGCGATGTAGTTGCAGCTGCTGGAACCCTGCCAGGCAGTACTATACATCAGTATGGCGATACTGCTTCCTCGCCAACGCACGGAGCTTACGTTGACCAACAAGCGAAGGAAGACGGAGTAAATCCATATACAAGCCAAAGAATGAGCCAGGATCTGGGCCGTGGGCGACCAGACAATCAATATTCCGCTGGGGGAATGACTGCTGCTGGTTTGGGTGGTGCCGCCGCTGGAGCTGTCGGAGCCGAAGCTTACCATCGATACGAAGATGAGAAAGCCGAAGAGTTCCGCCGACAGCAAGAAGAGCAAGCTGCCCGTGAAGCTGCCACTATTGCCGCACCAGATACGTTTGAGCAGCAGTCCGAACAACAAGCTGCACAGGAGGCCGCCATTTATGCTGCTCCGGATGGTGACTTGCCAAAGGCAGCACCCGAGTCCAGTTTCATGTCTGGTGCTCGCAGCCAAGGGGATGTTACCACTAATGGAGCAATCACCCCAGGTACAAATCCAATTGAGAGGGTTCTTGAACCACTGACAGAGAGCGGAAGGCCGTCTCTGGCTGCTGGTCAGAATCATCAGAGTGTGCAGAGTGTCTCACAGCTTCACGTTCCCGGAGAGTTCCCCAAGGAGACTAAGACAGTGAGCCTAGTGTAAGCGAAGGTTCGTTCGGAAGTATTTGTATATAGCTATGTATGATCAAGGACTGGCTGGATGGGCGGAGCAAGGCTGTTTTGGAGCGGATGGCTGGATGGAAAGGAAGGGTACGGAAAGGAGTGAAAGGGGTAGGAAACGTGGTTGGAGTTTCTGGAAGTTTAGAGACAGTTGATTGCAGTTCGTGATTCACTTAGCTAAAGAGGATATCATAATCGATTCGTAGTTGTATCTAAAGGTTTAACTGAGCCCTGAGTTGTTTCTTTTCGCTTAGGCGAAGCAATCTTGCGCGTCGTGTCTAAACCGTATTGATTCTCATCGTCTAACTTGGGGTCTCTCAACTTCCCGGACTATTCGAAAATCGCGATATGCTCAACGTTTAGGAGGCTCGCATCGGTTGAGATCGAGTAGGTTTCAATCAATCAATCACAAGCTCTGATCGCGCAACGGCAAGACTGAAACCACAGATCATGGTCATAATGCTCTTCATTAATGTAATAATGAACCAACGAGACTTCTGCCCCAACGCCAAATAATGCCAAAGAACTTGCAGCCTGCCCTTTGCGGAATCCTGAATCCAGACCAGCCGATCAACAATGACCCCAAAACNCCCTCGCTTCTTTGTAATGTAATGCAGCAAACCATACCAAACATTGTCGTAAAAAGCAGATAAATCAGGCCGCTGTGATGAAAGTGGCGCGACTAATCCTGAGCCTGATGCTCGAGATTCCCCGACGAAGACATCGATTTGAGTTTCGTTCTCCTCCTTGGCGGCGCTTTGGGAGGAAGCTTTTTGCCGCCGTTGACTTGGATCATTGGCGGCACCGGAGGCGGAGCATGTCTCCTGCTCCGTACTGGGGGAGGAGGATGCCTCTTCGTGGGAGTAGTCTTCTCCTGTGTCTCCTCATTTACATTCTCTTTCTCTTCCTTCGTTCCATTATCATCGTGAAGACCCTCCTCAAATTCCAGCTTCCTGCTCGGAGTCTGCACGCCTGGCTTTTCTGACACCCCTGCTACATCCACCACGCTCACCATACTTGCCGTTTGTGCAGGCGAGAGTGAGATCCCGAGCAGTTTCCGCGCAACTTCTCCTTCGCTTACGTCATCTCGAAGCCAGGGGACTTTTGCTACTCGGTGAACGAGGCGGACTGTTGTTTCGTCGGCAGGCTCCCAGTGCGCATTTGCGGAGCCGCCGAGGATGCTAAGAACTTTGAGGATCTCGTCGTGTTTGTAGTGCGGTGGTTGGTTGAGCTGTGTGTGCGCCAACAGGGGGTACATGACGCGGAGGTAGGTATGGCGGAGAGAGACCAGCTCGTTGGGGAGGTCGAGGAGGTTGCGGATTATGACGTCCAAGAGGACTCGCAGGTCGTTGGTGTAAAAGTATTCGTGTGTTGCTCGTGTGGTGAAGAGGAGGTAGAGGAGCTTAAGGATGAGGAGCTGGAGGGATGTTTCTGTCTCACGATTGAGGAGCAGGATGATGTTCTCCCCGAATGTCATATATGAGGATCCGTGGAGGGAGAGGATCTTGATCACTCTGTTTGTGAGGGGTGATGAAGGTGGGTCGGATTCCGCTGGTGATCGGGTGGATGCTACCATCCATTGTTCGTTCAGAACCAACTGGAACAAATGTTAGTGGCGATCTGTAACTTTAGGAGACGTACTTACCAGTACCCGAATGACTGGGTAGTGGTACGGGTCGTCTACATCATCCGATAGTTCTTCAATGATCTGAAAGAGCATTACAACGAATTCATCGTCCACTTGGCTCAGGTCCACAACACTGAGTGGTTGGCAGCGAGACATTTCGTAGAGTAACTCTAGCAGCATTCGATGTAGCCTTGCATCGTCCCTCTTTCCCATCTTGATCAAGTCTACTAGCCGTGGAAAGCAGCCCTCGGTATTCATCATCTCGAACGTAGCCTCGTTCTGCCTCCCATCAAAGAGCAGGAAGCTCGCAATAACGTAAAGCGTCGCCGGCTCATCTTCCTGTAGCAGACTATATACGATCTGGATCCTCACATACTCTTTATTCGCCTCGAACAGCTCACTCTGTAAGAGTTTCTGAAGACACTGCGCGAAGTCATAATCAGAACTCAGATACTCGTCTTTGAACTTTGTCGTGAAGTTGAGGAAGGATCGCAGCGCATTATCGATCAATTGATAGGAAGGGCATTTCGCAGATACAATGTCTTCGAGTTCTGTATGCCGTCAAGATAATCAGTGTCATATTCAAAGTGAGGGGGCAGCCGGCGCATTTACCGTCCCAGAACTGCTGTTCGTTCTCGAGAGAGTACTCAAACTCCTCCATCGTACGTCGGTCCTGGGTATGGGTTCTCTCTGCTTGCTACCGGAGAAGCATAACGAGCACAATATCAATATTGTAGAGATATTGCGCAATGTCGTGGGCGAGACTGGGGCAATGGCTGAATGGCCTGGTGGGGTTTGTCGTGTCAGTTCAGTCAGTCACTCAGTCAACCTCGAAGTTCCACTCCCCTCCCCGCCCACAGCGTGTTGCCCCCCATTTTACTAGCGAGCGTCATGGAGGTTTCATAGGTAGACTCGGCAAAGTTCGCGTGTTCAACCTTTACTCGGAAGTGTGGCTGAAGGCTTTGAGAACAACAGAAGTCGGCTCTGAACATCCAGAGTCATCAAAGGTAAACAATTCTAATACATGTACTGTCGAGTGAGTATGACGGTTTCCATTTCTTTGAGACTCATTTGTGATGCCAAGAAGATTGTCAGACAAATCACATTGCTGGCATTTGGTCACTGTGGAGAGCTATCACAGCTCGACTTGCTTGATGACTTCTGTTCAAATTGTAGGTAAATGTAATTTTTATACTTCCATGACTGTGATCGCTCCGGGTGTTGTGTATTTCTTGCTGAGAGAGGTTCCAATAATTTGATAATTAAAATCTAGATACTATGATAGTTTACAACAAAGATCAAGAGCTAAAACACCACTGCAGATCAATTCGAAGTCTCAAATAATCTGTTGCAGCCCATTTGGTGGTTTACTGTATTGCGTGATCATGATTTCTATTTGATACGGCTAGAAATGCAATGATTAGTCATTCAAGTGTGGTGAATACAGTTTGTTTTATTTTATTCTGGCGATTCTGCGATTCTGCGGTTCTGCGATTCTGTGGCCTAGCGATTGGCGACCTGGCGGGTAGACTTAGGAAAGATCAGAAATCACAAAGTTTCTGCAAAATAGTATGTAAATTGAGTAGCAGAGTCTCATTGTATAAGACAAAGATGCCGTGTCCAGGTTTTGCCTGCAAAGGAAGCCCTCTCCAAGTTTCAACACATCACAGTACCACTATGCTTCATTATCGATACATGAGCCCTGCTCGCACGAGCCATTTCGGCTTCAAAGCACTTCCTGGCTCTCCAGCAGCAGCCGGGAGAGAGGCTCTATCTATGTGTGGAATTGACGGTGTCTCTGGTAGACAGCTAGGACCCGCCGGAGTCTGAGCAGTAAAGCAGCTTCAAGCAGCTTCACACAGCCTCCGTGATGAGAGGTCTAAATCCCGTAGTGAGGAGTTGACATCCTCTCCTCCGCAAGTCCTCTGGCCGGAAAAGTGACATTCCTATTACCAAAGCCAAGGTTACATACTTTCCAACTAAGCAGCTGAGTGCCTATTGTCAATTTCCTATGGCATACTCGCCACAATCTTCAGTATTTGAATACCGGACCCACAAAATCACAACGAAGCGAGTGATGAAGTGAGGGGCTCGTTCGTCGGCTCTGGCTTTGTTGGTACTGGTCATTGTTAGCTGCAGCTTTAATTTCCGTACGAACTACACCGGCTGCAAGTCTCCCTCTTCTCCGTATGCGTAATATAGCAGATGGCGCTACTTCTCTCTGGATGTTGAAGCTCGAAAATGGCCACATGAACTGGTAGGAGTGCTTGTTGGTGCGGCCGACCTTGTTGGAAACTTGGGAGGGGGGCGCTGATCTGGAGGGACATGTTACCCTGTCTAGGTAAAGAAATCCCGAGGGATTGGAGTTGGATTTGGACTTTGTGATACGTAAGGTTGGTTTATGCACTGATGCCGCAGCTTGTTTGTGATGTCCTGGGAACGCGAGTCGGTGGTGATATTCCTCGCCTGTCGGTTGTGGTAAGCGAGCACTAGGAAAGGGGTGAGTTGACTGGTTTAATGATGATTGATTTTAAAGAATAGGAACGTCGAGAAAGATCATACTGCCAGATTCCAGTGCCTAATTTAGACAGAAGTCTGTACTGAAATCTAGTTTTGAAGGCACGCTTGCTGTAAATTGTCATAGACAAGGCCAGTCCGGATGTTGACTTACCTGGGTTCCAAATCCTGGACAGCAGAAAATGTACCAAGCACCAAGATTGGCGAGTTCTACGCTGCAGCCGCTTGTTCCAGCAAATATGCATCCACCAAGATAATGATTGGCGGACGATGCTGTGGATGTTGCAAACTCCCTTGATGGCATTCGAACTTTCAAAACTGGTCTTTACATTGACTGATAGCTCTCACAAGTCGATCTGCCGATGACTCTGCACCGATCATCGAACCTCTGGTGGTACCCTAAAATGCTGCTGGGAGAAAGAATCGCATCTGTACTGATTATACATCGAAGTTGGCGCCAAAGTCGTGAGGTAGTGCCTTATATTTTCCGAACTATGGCTCATCTGCAAGCAACAGCTTCAAAGTCTCGCAGTGGAATGTTTTCGGTCGGGTGCTGATCTTGTATGGTAGCTTTGCTCCGATAGCGCAATATTTGATGTTGTGTCTTCCGCAGCTTGGCCCTGTCCCTCCAGCCTACGTCTAATTCACATGGGTAGACCTGTAGCAGTTTGACGAAGCCTACAACTAATTTTATTCATCAGGGGTTACAGCTGGAAGACTGTAAATTACTCGATCTGGTAGTCGATGACACGTGGAAGACTGTAGCAGCTTCAGCCTTGAGTATGCATCCGGCAGCATCCTGATCAGCGAAGCTGGGCTAATCACCACTCCCCGATGACTCCTCATTTACCCCTGAAGACACCTATCGGATGCCTTCCAACGCCCAGGCAATGCTTGCAATTCTCTGTCTGCTTCATTGCTGCCAGTGGGGGCGCAAATATGCCCTGTTGTCTATTCAGCAGTTGTGTTTTCTCTGTTGAGAGCATGGGGGAGGACGGCATCGTGTCACACCAGCCGTGGTCCTCAAGGATGCTGGGGACGGGGAGCCTGACTGACACCTGCATGCTGTCACTGATCAGTGTGGAAGTATCATTGGGTTAGAATAGGTCTTGACCTAAGACATGGTGCAGAACAGTTTGACCTACGTTGGCCGAGTAGGAGTCTAGTTGTGAACATTTTTTGCTTTCCCTGCATGCCGACTGTACTGTAATGCTCGAGGCTGGAGGGAAAGAGAGCATTGCGGCAAGCACGCCATGGTGGCACCCCATCGATACTATCTGTATCTGAGTATCTCTTCTCTAGTGGCTTCTCTAAGTCTGCCGTCGGTACGGCCTTTACTGGTTCTTGCGAATAACCTCCAGTTAACAACTATGAACCCCGATCCGAGTTCCTCTCCAGATCTCAATGCTTGTCTTCAAATCCGAATGGAGAATGACGTTCTGCCAATTGTTGAGCTTATCTAACGAAACAGAAGGGAATCAGCGATGCGGTTGCTTCGTATTGGCTCTAGAGCTCAAAAATACTCAGCGGGTAAGGCTTTTCAAGATGAGCGCAATTGGCAGCCATCAGAATTGCCGGCAGGGTTGATTTACGCCCGTGTTGAGCTCTGGCACTGAATTGGCCAAGTGGTGGCGTCGAAGTTCCTTCCATAAGGGCGCTTCTATCATGCTTTTCAAGCCTATATATTAAAAATATTATTCTGTATTACAGGATAGATGCGCCAGCCTAAAGTTCAGACAACTCCTCATAACGATTCTTACAGGTCCGCAGTAAGTCATCCCGGCAGTCGCAAGGAATCCACGGTAGGGCGAACTTATTTCGATGGGTCAGGATTTTGTGCAATGTCAGTTGATCTTCGTGACACTTTGAAGTCGTGTTGAAACGGAGCATTCCATCACTTACGAGTTAGTCGTAATTCTACTTCCTATCATACTTACTAAGGATCACTTCATCCAAGGTTGGAGGATAATTTACGAGGCGCGTATAAATCGCTCGCTCGTCTGGATCCACCTTGGCGGCCTCATGATGAAGAGACCTCTGCTACGGTCTGCAGATACACATTGTATTTGCCTTTTCCGTGGAATGTACTAAATTGCCTATGGCAAGTAGCGCGCCATGCGGGATTTCTGTCATCTGAGACTTGCATCACACCACAGCGAAAGCGGGCACAAGTCAGGCACTCTTTGCTTCGGCTTCTGCTTTTAATAAAACAAAACAGTAAAGAAAGTGATAGCTCGCAGAGCTCGGACCAGGACTCAGAGAGGCTTCCTCGCCAAGCCGGCAGCGTCCTACTCTTGCAAACCCGCGGAGCCTCCTCGAGGATAGCCAAAAATAATTCAACAGACTTAAAGAATGAGAATATCTGGGATGAACTCTCGCAGTGTTAAGCATAGGTACGGGCCGCTGTTCCCGCTCTTGCATTGGTCCATGCAATATTAGGATCATGCCTGTATAGCGTGCGCCAATCTGTTAAGTGGGCGTTTTGCAGGTGCATACAAGATAACAACATCTGCATTAGGGGGCAGGCGCGGTTACACTGATTTGCAGCCAATGATGTTAGTCAGCTTTTATTCTTGCCAGTGCACGCTTTCACTGCTCAGTGACATATTTCTGCTTCACACCGGCTGCTCCCCTGCATACGGTCCAGCTCGTATGCATGCAGTCGCAAGGAGCGTGCATATGGCCGAGCCAAGATGGGATAGTATTCCGCCGGTGTGTGGGGGACAACACATCGAAAATCCTCGCTGGAATCGCAAACATGAAGGACAACTGAAAAATGGTTTTTGTACACTCTCCCAGACTTATGGAAAGATGTGGATTAGGGTTTGTAGCCCTGCGAACGGGATCTGCTGCAGCTGCGGCACACCAACCATTTCCTGTGAGATCGATCTGCCGTCAGGCCCTCTCTGGAAGTTGGTGCCATGCTGTGCCATGCATGCATGCGACGCTAGATATTGGCCTTCTGCAATACGCAATCCATCAAGCCCTGCTTCCTCGACGTTCTTGAGCCTGCAGCTAGGTGACTTGATTGGCGCCTGATCCTCGCAGGACGCATCAGTGACAGATGAAGACTGGGGTGAACCATCGGGAGAAGCTGCAGTTGAACTCGTAGAGAGACATAGGGTCCGCCAGAATTCCGCAGCAAAGCTGCGTACATGTCGAGATAGAGCTCAAAGTTCTATGCTATCGAACTGAGCATTACTCACGGACGGCATAGCAGTCTCCCTTCAGCCATCAGAGGATGTGTTATGAAGACCCTGCTTGGCGTCCAAAGAAATTCGGACACAATTGGGCAAAAGCATGATCTCTTAGGAGTCGATCTCCCTGTGCCCTGACCCAAAGTCTTTCGACGGCGCCAGTGGGATTCTAAACTGTTTTGAGTGCGGACTTGCTTCAAGAGGCAAGTACATAGCATGAGCGCCACTGTTAGCACAATCATGATATTGTCCTTATCCGATCGAGACGTAAAGGATTGGTGGGCTGCCGTGTCGGATGACGAAGATGCCTGGCGGCAAGAGAACGGCGAGTCTCGGAATAACAGCCCTTTGTGAAGATGACGGAAAAAGTCAACGAAGAGATTTCTTGACCGAGACAATGGATATCGGAGGAGGACAATGCCATACGCATCAAAAGATCGTTGGACATTGACATGAATACGGTACGTAGATAGTGATCAGATATGGAACGCGTTGTTTGAATGCTTTTGATACACGACCGTAGCCCTAGGGCTGCCTTCCCCTGTAGCTGTACTGCCGTTGGAGGAAGTGGACGAGTGACTTCTGCCGATGAAGAGGTGGTGTGGTAGGTGACGGAACAGCCTTGAGGGTGTCCTGCGGTGGCGATCAATGGGGGACGTTGTCCGCTTTGAGAGTTTTGGAGGGGTTTCTGACGGTACAGTCCAATCATACACCACTGCCAGACACATAATCTTTTCATTTGCACCGGACAGCAGCCAATACCACGTCGATCCGATGCTGTCCCGCGGCCTTTCGGGAGCTACTGTACAGAGTAGCTGTTAATTCGAAGAGGCAGGTGGAGGAAGCCATGCCGGATAAAAGACCCCATACATGCTGCGATGTGATCCTGCAGCATTTCGGCGTCGTGTGAAGAAATACCCCTTGGTCTACGGTCCTCTTGGTCGGTCTGTAGTGCTTGTACAGGCTCAGATGTACAAGCTCAAAGTCGCCATGGGCATTAGACTTGAGCCCGATAGATATATTTGTTTACTTATTAAGCCGAACACAGACGGAAGAAGACATGATCATCTGATGCAAGAAATAGCAACCAGAAATGCGAAAGAGAATGGAACAGTACTACAGACGAAAATAGAGAGTATTGCCTCGAGTTGATGAATTGAGAGACGTTTACTGAGGTGGTGATGTGATGCGGAAGTTGTGGTTGAGATATGCGGATGAACTCCTGCCCCAGGAGCTAAACTCAATTGGGTTGCTTTGCTTGGGATCCACCCAAGCTGAGGTGACCAACGCCAACGCCAACGCCAATGGGACGCCCGGGCGAAAAGCGAAGACTGCACCGCACCGCACCGCGTCTTACCTTGACGTCGAACCTCCAACTGCCTTTCGAGTCTCAACTGCAGCAGCTTGCATCGTTGCACCAGCACCAGCACCACCCCTCATTTCCATCCACACCTCACTCAAGGAGTCCCTCGTCCCTCATCTCCTCCACTCTGTGCGTGACAAGGGCCGCAGTCGCAGTCGCAACCGCATCGCATCCGCACCGTATAGTACAGTACAGTACAGTACAGTACCTACGTGTGCGACATCCTCCACCTCCATCCAGTAAGAGCCATCCCATTCCTTTCGGGTCCTCATCGTCATCTTGGTTGGCCGCGTCGCTCTGCTCCTCCCTCTTTTGCACCTACCTACGCCTATTCCAGCTTTCCGCGTCTGCTCTGCCAGGTAGGACAGCTGTCTCTTGCATTGAGGCCTGGAAGCTGTTCGCGCCATCCCTACTGTCTGCGCGTGGAGGTTGCCTACCTGCCATCCCCTCCCTCCCTGTCTTGCGTCTGTTAAAGCCGAATCAATGCTGATACCTCTTTTCTGGCTGCAGGTTCAACCAACTTCACCACGCGCGTGAAAGTCCAAGCCGCCGATATCCCTTCCTACACGCTCCCGCAGTACGTGGTGAACTACCCTCGCCATTGGATCAAATCCACCCCCAACCCATTGCTCACCTCACACCTGCAAATCATCAAGTCAATGCCACTAACAGCTATCCTTGCGTCTTTCAGCATTTTCTAGGCCCGACAGTAGCTCCAGAAGCCTCACTCATACACCGTCCGACTGTACCTGTACCGCTCCTCGCCTTTACCGACCACCGCCTTACCCACAAGAAACGTCCATCTTAGCCATGTCAGGCGCAGGTGAGTTTGTCCCCCAACGAAGTGCAGCACCTTGCTCCTTCTCTTGTTTCATTCACTGTGGCCGGCGACGGAGACCTTCCTTCGCTACCAGTCACCATCTATTCTTCTTCTTTGCTCTTCCCCAGCAACCCCGTTCTCCTTCAACTCAAACCCAGTTCTTCATACTAACCTTTTTGGAATCCAAGCAGACGACTCGTACCGCCCCGGAGTAAGTTTCCCACCTATTTACACACCTACTGCAGATCATTCCCATACCCNTCTTCCCGTTGAGTAGGCCAACTTTGGGCTCGTAAGGCTGGAGCCTCACTTACCCGCTGGTGTCCGCTCTGGCAGGTGGCTTTATTCAACGATCGTACATGAGGTCAAACTTGGCCTAGTTGCCGCAAGCACCTTTACACCTTGTGGGCTATCTATGACCTCCACTCTTCCTAATCATACAAACTCTTCAACAACAACCACAACTCCCTCCACATCCGCTCCCTACTCACCTTCATGATCAAGCCTGCTTGATGATTGGAACAGAGACTTACGTGTCGCAGCGCGAAAGATCCCCTAGACGTCGATCCCGCTCACCACGGTCTTCCAGACGTCGCTCCTACAGCCCTCGTTCTCGCAGCCGCAGCCGTGAGGACCGCCACCGAAGTGATAGAAGATCTCGCAGCCCGATTAGCGGCGGAATGTCAGCCGGCGGAGGAGCTCCACATAGGACCTTTGAGGAGAGAGCCCAAGCTAGAGAGCAGATGTTGGCCAGCCTCAAGGAATCATCCCAACAAGACCGCCGGTCAGTTGTCCAAATAGACTTACGGCAAATTTGAAACTCACTATTCGTTTTAGTGTCTACGTTGGAAACCTCAGTTATGACGTCAAATGGCATCACCTCAAAGATTTCATGAGATCTGGTTAGTGCTCGGACATGGGACATAGAGATCAAGGGCTGACTTGGGTGTCTATTGCAGCTGGGGAGGTGTTATTTGCAGATGTGTTGTTGCTTCCGAATGGAATGTCGAAGGTGGGCGCCTATACGTAGCTGGCTTTTTGAGTTTTTCTTTTCTGGTTTTTGAAGGAATGTTGGATTGACGGATTGGGACGATGTTCCGCGGGTTATGTAGGGATGCGGGTAAGTCCAAAGATCCTACTTTGCTATTCAGGTCATGTACTAATGTCAGCATAGCATTGTAGAATATGCCACGAGGGAGCAAGCTCAACAGGCCGTCAACACTCTCAGCAACCAAAACCTCATGGGAAGACTCGTCTATGTTCGAGAGGTACGTTCTAGTCACACAATCTATATCCCTATATAAATTGACGGTTGGATAAAGGATCGTGAGGCCGAACCTCGATTTACCGGCCCACCTGCAGGAGGTCGCGGCGGATACGAAGGCGGTCCAGGCCGTGGCGGATTTGGCGGCGGATTCGGCGGTGGCATGGGTGGCGGTGGTGGAGGCCGTCAAATCTATGTCTCGAACGTTTGTTACATCCCTCCTTTTGCTGTGAGCTCACAATGGGCGTATATTGACGTTTTCTTTAGCTGCCTTACACGGTAGGATGGCAAGATCTGAAGGATCTGTTCCGTCAAGCTGGTTAGTTCCATCTCTGCTGCTAACATGAAGATAGTGGGATGACATTGACATATGAATTAGCTCGCAATGGTGCAGTCATTCGCGCCGACGTTCACGTTGGCCCAGATGGGCGGCCCAAAGGCTCTGGTATTGTCGCTTTCGAGAACCCCGATGATGCACGCAATGCAATCCAGCAATTCAATGGCTACGATTGGCAAGGTCGTCCACTTGAGGTCCGAGAAGATCGCTTCGCCGGTGCCGGTCCAGGATTTGGTGGCCGTGGTGGATTTGGGGGCGGACGCGGAGGTTTCGGCGGTGGATTCGCTGGCCGTGGTGGTCCAGGTTTTGGAGGCCGCGGTGGTTTTGGAGGTGGCTTCGGTGGAGGTCGTGGCGGCTTTGGAGGAGGATATGGAGGTGGAGCTCCAACTGGCGGCTACGACGCTGGCGCCCCTTCTGCGGCTCCAAACCCATTCACTGACTACGCTACTGCTGGTACCGAAAGAAGCGAGATCATTTATGTCCGAAACGTAAGACATCCTGCTGCAGTCAATGATACCATGCTGACACATTGACTTTAGCTTCCTTGGTCTACAAGCAACGAGGATCTTGTAGAACTCTTCACCACTATTGGAAAGGTCGAACAGGCTGAGATTCAATACGAACCAAACGGAAGATCTCGAGGAACGGGTGTTGTCCGATTTGATAGCGCTGAGGGTGCTGATACTGCCATTGAGAAGTTCTCAGGTTATCAATACGGTGGCCGTCCTCTCGGATTGAGCTTCGTCAAATACCAGACTCCCGGCGGCGGCGACGCAATGGAAACCGAGGCTACCAGTCTGACTCAGGATCAGATCATGTGAAGCTGTCCTGTTGACGAAGACTCGGTCATTCTCGACGTGGCGGAGCTGATGCCAATCTAATCCCGGATTCTCTTTTTTCTTGCATGTAATCAACAGAAACAAAAATTGCTACGGAAACCATATCAGCATCGTTGCTGAAGGCGCGTTCTTTTTCTCTCTCTTTGCTTTGGAGTGTGCGTTCTTTATCACAGGGAATCTCAGGGGCACATCTGGTCAGATCGTGGCGGGCATGTGCTTGTTTAATTCCGTACAAAAGTTTCTCCCCAGGTCACATGCGCTGAGCTTGAACTAGCGCACTTCAATACAATGATTTGGAACCAGTCCCTGGCCCTCTGGATCCGGCTGTGAAGCGGAGTAGCATATGAATGAGCTTACCCTTTTACCGATGTTGACAGATGCTTGATAAATTCTCATAGTAACCGCCCAACTAATTCCAGTAAGTCGTTAATGGCTCCAAGGCTGAATTTTGAATTCAATGAACTAATTGAGCAACTGTAGGAGTCTGAAGTAATGACCCAAACAACACGACGTTGAGCTGTGATTCATGTCTGTGTACAAGTGTTATTCACAGCTCATTCATTCACTTCTCCTTTACAACGACCCACTCACAGCCATTTAAGTACTGAGCAAACATCGTTCCATTCCCGTTTCTTGAACTCCACCGTACAAGTATTCTTCAGTTTCCTCCAGATGTTCTGATAAACTCATTTGACTACATCAACCAGACCGACTCATAGTCTCATACTTCAAACAAATCCATTTACCTTCGTATTGAACACCCAACAAATCCACAGGCGCGGAGGCCATGTGCCAAGTGGTTCCCTTTACCCTTCCTTGCTGTCGGAAAGTATACGTGGAAGTCACCAAAGTCCCCAGTTGCCCCAACTCCTGGCCAAATCGAAAATGTCCACCAGAACTGTGCATCCAAGTACGTGGCTATGAACCCGAGGATCGAGATAGTGGAATATGCTGGAGATGCAAAGCAGCAGTGGCTGGTGTCTCCGGCGCCGATCGAGAGAGCCTGAGACCAAGAATCGACAAAGCAACGCTTGTCCTGGGCTTGGACGAGCTTGGACTTACAGGAAGGAGAAGACGAGAAGAGCAGAACGGGAACTGCTGGTTCTGTGGAGCTACTGCAGGATGCAAGACATGTGGAGCCAAGGAAATCGAGCCCGATGAGAATGAGGTTAAGGTTGAAGTGACTGGGAAGAGAAAGCGAGAGTACGGAAGCTCCAAGGGCAAAGAGGTTGTGAAGAAGGTCAAGGTGGAGAAGCGAGATCGAAAGACACCCGCACATCCTTTTGAATATCCAACTCCAAATGCTGCACCACACGAGCGATATCCCTATCGTCAAGTCTTCAACCAGGATCATCGAGGGTTTGATCATTCACCCCAAGCTGACCCCCATGGGCATGGGTACGGCTCAAACGAGTTCCAGCATAGCCCTGTGTCTCAAGCAGATGGGGCAACCCATTTTGGTGGTGGCCAGATGCAGTATCCCCTTCCAGCAGACTGGCAGTCCATTTACACACATCAAGCCCCTTCCTCAGGACCTTCTAACGCATGCAATGACAACAATACCGAGCAGTTCACTGATAATCATAGACAAGAGAGTTCCACGGCTCACTCATACTCAAACGAACATTGGTCGCATTCAGAGTTTGCTCTAGATCCGGCTCTTTATGATGACAAGGGTGCCTCCAGTGTCAACGCTGGGCTGTGGTTTGATCGTGTAGAGCAAGATGATGAAGAATATGTACAAGCCAAGTCTCGGTATCATTCCGACCAACATCGTCCTGGGAATGTAGCNAACATGTACCCGCCACTTGAGCAGAACGATGCATCAAGGCCCTCCAACTCCTACGTCAATGAAAAGCACAGTAGTCAGTACGTTCTCAATGGAGGGCAGCAAGACTATAAGCCTCTGGAGTATGATTCCAACGGCTATCCACCGAACCCATATGCCAATAGGCAGCCAGATTCGGTTCTCTACAACCAGGAGAGTGATTCTAAGCGTACTTCGACCGACTTTACTGCTCGACGACATGAGCACAATCAAGCCGTCCACGATGAGTCACAACTTGAGTCGAAGCAGGGGAAGTCTTCGCAAGAGTCAGGCTCATCTCTGGATCCAAACATTCAACCGGGTCTTGATGACATTCCTTCGCAGGTGAGTATTGTCCCAACCACACTTTCGCAATTGTAGCCAATTTTGACGAGCAGCAGTGTGATCTAACCGGAATCGACGATGCACGTTGGCGAGATTGCTCAAGAAGTACGGTGGCGACGGACGTGGTGGTGGGAGCTCTAACGTGGATTTCGAGTCCACTCAAGAAGTTGTGAATGAGTGTGGTGGCTCAAGTGGCAGCGAGCAGAAACGATTGTAAGAAACATGAACGGAATTTTTGGGGAATGAGGAGTATGAGTGTTTAGATGACGCTTGTTTTGCAGATATGGTTCGTTGGGTTGAGTGCCAGAGTATGGATTACTGTCTCCGTACTCATGGCGAGGATTGATATTTGTACAGACAGAACTTTCTTGTTCCATCTTCATGTGGATGTATTATTAGCTTCAGTCCATTATAGCATAGCGTTGGAGCAGATGAATAGCATAGCATTTGTTTTGGTTTCACCATATGCAAATGCCTTTACATCGCCCAGTCCTCATGCTGTAGACAGAGCTGTCTTTCCCTGTACACTCTACATAGCTGTGTAGGCTCGAATAGCTCTCATGCGATAGTTCCCCCCCCCCCCCCCCAAAATGACGAGCCCCGGAGCTTTATGGCTTCTTGACATCCGCATTCGCTGCAGCCCCAGCAGCACCGCCTTGCTTCTTTTTTTTCTTGAGCTTCTCCTTCGCCTTACTCCTATCCCTCTTCTTTAGGCCAGACATTCCCAGCTTGCACACCTCTGCATACTTGGCATAAAATCCCTCTAATGAATCGACTTCAACGATCGTCGATAGCTTGACTTTCTTATCTCGCTTCGCCTTGGAATTGCCGTTCGTCGCCCTGATTATGATCGGTAATGGTTTGGAGGGGTTCTGGTCGGGAAACGGCGCCTCGATCGTGGCTTCTGGTGAGTCGACATCTACGTCTTCACCGTACGTCACTGTTGGTGTCAGATTAAGTTGAAGAGGTGTACTGGGCTTGAGGAGCTCATACTGCGCTTTTGAGTCAGGTAGATGCTGCCATGGTCTTTCTGCCGCCGCTCGTCGAAGAGCTCTGAGAGACGCAGGAAGAACTGTTTGCTGTCAGTGACCATCATATAGGCACAAATTTAACTGGGGTAGAGAAGTACATCATCATTGCTCAGATGTCCCTTTGACATCTTTGCGACACGATAAGGTGGTGTCGTCAATCGAGGGGCTCGTGGTGGGATATTTTAAAGTGAGGTGGTCGTGGTGGGGTGAGCTGAGCTTTGTGGGGTCAAGTCGATTTTGGCGTCCTTGCTGATCTCTGTATAAATTTCTCGAAATCTGGGGAACTTGGGACAGGAACACCACGACATGAAATGGCGCCGAAACAGAGAGCTTTAAAGCTTCCTAAAGTCCTGATTGATCAGCTTGGAGGAGAAGGTATGTTTATCGTCCATAATTAACTGTTGCTGTGCAGAAATTGACATATGACAGAGGCGCTTTCTGGCAATGGGCGCAAATCTCGTCCTCGAGCTGGTTCAAGAAAAGAACTTCGCAAGGCTGCACGAGTCGAGAAGAAGGCTTCAAGAAGTGGACCTCCTCCTGCAAAGAGAGCCAAAGTATACCATGACGAGAGCCAGAACCATGGCGTGAACAGCAAAGCACTGGCAGTATCGAAACCTTTATCGACGAAGCCCTCGCGAGACGACTCTGCGAAGGAACCCGTGCCTAAGTCGATTCTGAAACGTCCCAAGAGGGCAGTTCCTGAACCCGAAGTTTTGAAACCACAGAGATCCGTGTCTCCACCTACCAAAATATCGAGAGCGGTGCAGGACAAATTGGCTGAGGAAGACGAGGAGATTGCTGCTTTAGAGAAGAAATTGGGGTTGAAGGGCAAGAAAGGTTTACCACAATCTTTCAAAGACGATGGACTTGATGAATTGCTTGAGGGACTAGGAGGAGAGGAAGAAGTGGACGAGGGTGATCAGCAGAAACGGAAGAGGAAAGCAGAGGGCGACGAATGGCTTGAGCGAAAACGGAAAGAGGCACGAATTGCTGCTCAAGGGAAAGCGGCGCTCATTGAGGACGAAGAAGATGATAGTGATATGGACGATGAGGAATCAGAAGAGGGGGACGAAGCTGATGATGACGATGGGGCGTCAGATATGTCATTGGATGGGCCGGAGTTTCCTGACGATGTCTCAGAGGATGATGAGGATGATTTTGAAGAAGACACATTGGATGTCGGTGACGACTTCGGAGGGTTCGAATCGAACAGTGACTCCGAGGAAGAAGTGGTCGAGCCTACCAAGAGGGTACGCGAGAACCCCTATGTTGCGCCGACCATAGGTTCCAATGCTCCTATAGAAAAGTATATTCCGCCATCTTTACGAAAGGCAGCATCTTCCGATTCCGAAGAGTTGATTCGACTGCGGCGGCGGACGCAAGGATTGGTGAACAGGCTCACAGAAGCGAACTTGATATCGATCCTAGCCGACATCGAGAAGATCTACCGAGAAAATCCTAGACAACATGTCACTTCGACGCTCGTCGATACTTTGTTGACATCTGTCTGCGAACCCACGAGCTTACCAGACACTCTTGTCATTCTTCCTGCTGGATTTATCGCGGCTATTTATAAGATTATCGGAACCGATTTTGGAGCCCAGGTCATCCAACGAATAGTAGAATTGTTCGATGAGCACTATGCTCGTGCCACAGCCTCCGGCAATGCTGGTCCTGCTGCGGCGACAACAGACAGTAGCAAAGAGACTTCGAATCTGATCATGCTTCTCTCCGAGATGTACAATTTCCAAGTAGTGGGGAGCAATTTGATGTTTGACTACATCAAGATGTTCTTGCTGAAGCTATCCGAGCTCAACGCAGAGTTGTTACTGAAGATTATCCGAGCATCTGGTCCCCAGCTACGACAGGACGACCCTTCTTCCCTCAAGGCTATCGTTGCAATGCTTCGACCAGCTATTGAAAGCGCTGGTGGTGAAGCCAACATTTCCGTCCGAACGAAATTTATGATCGAGACAATCAATGACCTCAAGAACAATAAGATGAAGACTGGAGGTGCAGCTTCGGCAATCACATCCGAACATACCATCCGGATGAAGAAGATTTTAGGTTCTCTGAATACCCGAACCATTAAGGGCAGTGAGCCTTTGCGAATTGGCCTACAGGATATACAGCAATCCGACAAGAAGGGCAAATGGTGGCTTGTGGGTGCCAGTTGGTCAGGTAATGCAGAGGACATTACCGAGCCGTCGACCTCAGAGGTTGGAAGCAAAAGAATACCAGCAGAGGATGCAGGAACTTCAGATCTTGTTCAACTTGCACGAGAACAGCGGATGAACACCGACATTCGTCGAGCCATATTTGTTACCATCATGTCTGCGACAGATTATCAAGATGCACATCTACGGCTGATGAAGTTGAAGCTGAAGAAGGTCCAAGAGTTTGAGATACCGAAGGTTCTGATTCACTGTGCAGGTGGTGAGAAGACCTACAATCCTTACTATACATTGATCGCCAAGAAGATCTGTGGTGATCGAAGACTCAAGACAGCATTTCAATACTGCCTCTGGGATTTGTTCAAGAAGATGGGCGAGTCCGAGGAAGACGATGTCGACCCTGACGACGAAGAGGATGTTTTAGAAACAAGGCAAATTGTCAACCTTGCAAAGATGTTTGGTACACTCCTTGTCGATGGCGGTTTAAGTCTCAACGCACTCAGGAACCTGAACTTCAGCTACCTCCAAACCAAGACGAAGATATTCATGGAAGTGTTCTTCATCACTGTTCTACTACAGTGCCAACGGCAAGCTGAAAATAAGAGAGACGAAACGGCTTTGAGGTACATATTTGGTCAGGCGAAGGAGACGCCACAGCTCATCAGGGGCTTGCAGTACTTCTTGAAGAAGGTAGTGAGTAAGACAGATATCGCGGGTGGCAAGGAGGAGAAGGCGACGGTAAAATGGACTTGTAAAGTAGCTGGAGATACCCTTATGGCGTTGGCTGCTGATGCTTCTTGAATCTGAACATGCATTTATTCTAGATGTTACATCCTCATAGAGTGCAGACTAATGATTGTCTAATGGTTCAAGTATCACTCGGCAAGGTATGGTAACTGCGTAAAATCTTTTCAAGTTTTGATCTCGACATGTTCTGACTACCCTCCTTATTACTTCAAACTCACCGCAATGAAACAGAAATGAGATATTAAGAACATCCCAGAAGTAAATAGTGCTTTCAAATCCCCGTGGCGTTCGTCCGTGGTGAAGAAAGCCGAGTGCGGCTAAATACGGGTGACGGGACTGAACCATCGGGCAACTTCGTTCTTCGGCGGCTCTGGCGTCCCATCAAAACATCTTTGTAGCTTCGTCCCAATAATCTTGAATCAACACATTCTCTCTCCTCACACACAATGCTTCGAAGCTTAGTATTGCCACGGGCGGCTGCCAGGTCAGCTTTCAATCAATCTTCATCGTATGTACTCTGTCAATTGCTCGCTGGAATCTCGACCGAGAAGCTAATATCTCTTCCGCAGCCTTCCCACAGTTGTCGCCCCTACATCAATTGCGAGATGGTCGAAACGAGGATATGCCACAGAGGCTGGTGAGCTGATCCTGTGTATGGAGAAGAAGATTACAGAGCTGACGGGTAGTAGAGGAGAAGGATTTGGTCATTATTGGAGGAGGTGTTGCTGGGTATGTCGCAGCTATCAAAGCTGGACAGGAGGGCATGAAGGTAGGCTTTGCAACGGGGAATAAGGCTTTGTGGAAACAATCTGACACTTCGAATAGGTCACATGTATTGAGAAGCGTGGCACACTAGGAGGAACATGTCTGAACGTTGGATGCATCCCCTCGAAAGCTCTTCTCAACAACTCGCATCTCTACCACCAAATTCTCCACGACACGAAGGCTCGCGGTATTGAAGTCGGCGACGTGAAACTCAACCTGGCACAAATGATGAAGTCGAAAGACACCGCGGTCTCTGGCTTGACGAAGGGTGTGGAATTCCTGTTCAAGAAGAACAATGTTGAGTACATCAAGGGCACCGCAGCTTTCGCCGGCGAGCACGAAATCAAGGTCAACTTGACCGAGGGTGGAGAGACGACCATTGTCGGAAAGAACATCCTCATTGCCACCGGTAGTGAAGCTACGCCATTCCCAGGACTTGAGATCGACGAGAAGAGAATCATCACAAGCACTGGTGCTATTGCCCTGGAAAAGGTCCCGGAAAGCATGATTGTTATTGGAGGAGGTATCATTGGTCTCGAGATGGGATCAGTGTGGTCGAGATTGGGTACCAAGGTCACCGTTGTTGAGTTTTTGGGACAAATTGGTGGCCCAGGAATGGACGCTGAGGTAGCGAAGTCGGCACAAAAGATCTTGAAGAAGCAAGGTATTGACTTCAAGCTCAACACCAAGGTCATGGGTGGTGACCCAAGTGGCGAGAAGATCAAGCTTGAGGTTGAGGCTGCCAAGGGAGGCAAGAACGAGACTGTGAGTTTTGAGAGCTGAATGCGAATAGCGATAGGTTACTGACAGTACACAGCTTGAAGCAGATGTCGTTCTGGTCGCTATTGGACGCAGACCATACACTGCTGGTCTCGGATTGGAGAACATTGGTCTTGAGACCGATGATAAGGGAAGACTTGTCATCGACCAGGAATACCGCACCAAGATCCCACACATCCGCGTTGTTGGTGACTGCACATTCGGGCCTATGCTTGCCCACAAGGCCGAGGAAGAGGCCGTTGCCGTTGTTGAGTACATCAAGAAGGGACACGGACACGTCAACTACGGTGCTATCCCATCCGTCATGTACACACATCCCGAGGTCGCATGGGTTGGCCAGAACGAGCAAGAAGTCAAGGCTTCAGGAGTCAAGTACAAGGTCGGCACATTCCCATTCTCGGCCAACTCGAGAGCAAAGACCAACCTCGACACTGAGGGTTTCGTCAAGATGATCGCCGATGCCGAGACTGATAGAATCCTCGGTATCCACATCATCGGACCTAACGCTGGAGAGATGATTGCTGAGGGAACTCTCGCAATCGAATACGGTGCATCGAGTGAGGATATCGGACGTACAAGTCACGCACACCCAACTCTCGCAGAGGCATTCAAGGAGGCTGCTATGGCAACATACGGCAAGGCGATTCATTACTGAGCATACCCCATTGTACGATAGTTAGATAAACTGCAAATATTTTGACCAGTCGAATTCCATTTGTGTTGTAGATACAAAATCTGTGAACTCCAGCAATACGCGTTGACAAAGGACCTGAGCTAAACCTAGGACTTGTTCGTGAATCCGCAGCACAAGAATAGTTTTTCGACCATGGTCCCGTCCATCACTTGATCCATCGCCAACTAAAACGCTTATCATTCTTTCGTCACTCTGCGCTTTTCCTCATGAAATCCCGAAAAGCAAAGGTAAAATCACGAATACTTCAATACCCATCCTGTGGTTGCTCCTGAGGTACCTGTTAAGAGCGAAAATGAGACCATTGCAGACCTTCATCGACAATCAAAAGATCAACCCAATTTGAGACCGTCCGAGACACGAATGCCCCGGCAAAAGGCGCGCCAAAATGAATTCGAGTAGCTGCAGTAAGTAACATGTTAGGGTACGTCTTGTAGCCGTGAGGAGAAATAACTTACTGCTATCATGCACCAGCACACCCACATGAGAATATCCTTGGTATTTTAGGATGGGGGTTTATCATTAAATGAGCATCAAGAGCTACCTCCAAACCTCAACGAATAGACTCTACGGGTAGCCACGACCCCAGCGGCCGCCATGGATAGGGGACATGGCGAGCCTATTGACAGCTCCACGGCCGAAGCCGCGTCTGTTCATGCCGCCCATGATAGGGTAGCCGAGCATGCGTTGACTGCCATTTCTGGTTATTGTCAGTTGTCCGGATGTATTTGTATTGTGAGAACTTACGCTCCGAGACCCTGGCCGAGCAGACCGCTGCTGTTGGTGTTAGAAAGTTTCTAGCTTGAACCGATGGATCTGGGAAATTTTGCTCACAGGGCACCAGCTCCACCCATACCGGCAGCACCGAATGGAGATACAGCTTGATCACTGGCATTGTTAGCAAGGAGTGATATAGTGAAGGCTGGAATGAGCCTGAGGACTTACAGTGCGAGAGGATTCATTTGCTGGAAACCTCCCCTTCTTGGAATTAGCATCGACGCTCAAAACCGGTCAGCAATACTTACATTGCGAGTGCTGGATTCATCGCCATACCTTCAGCTCTGTATGAGGAATTAGCATTGTAGGAAAGAAATAGACTCCGGGGAAAGATCTGGAGCTTCCTTACATTCCGTAACCCATGCTCAAGGGAGAAGCAGCAGCGCTGTCAAAATCAGCGATGTATGGTACACAAGCACATGCGCAAATGATGAAACTTACAGCTGATAGTTACCGTTCAGAAGACCTGTACCACCGCCTACAAGCGTCTGATACGGACATTGAGGGCAATTGCACGAAGCAGCCGAGATCAGAACTTGTTGAGGAGAAACATAACCAAGGCTAGCCAAGTAATCCTGCGTGGTACAATCACAAAAGTGTCCGCCGGTGTACGGATCGAGCTGGCAGTAAGTGCACTGTGCTTGCTGAAGACCTGCACCTCGCAGCACAAGACTGTTGTTGATATTCATTGTGGTAAGGAGCGTCGAGTTGTTGCAGATATCTTGTTTGTAAAGAACGTTAAGATGATTTGTTTTGAAGATTGTGTGTATGGAGGGAAGTTTCCTTTGACTGCAAGCAGGAGTCGTCCTTCCTTATGTAGTTATTGGAAGTCTTCCTCGGGTGACACAGGATCCGCTCTTTGAAATTTGATGGGGCTGTCGAGCACTCTTACTCCATCTTGTGCAGCTTGGGAAAGTACCATCATCCACTTTAAAAAAAGTTCCGCAGGGTTGTGACCACTCCAGAGTAGCTTGTGGTTGGAAGACGCCCCTCTAGGCGCCTTGTATCGGCGGCCAGACGATTGGTATGACTTCAGAATCAGCTCCGAGAATAGGAGCGGAGCGTATCGTGCGTTGCACATGGCATGGCTTAGAACTTTGGTGGATTCGATCTCAACAATCAGAGGAATTCCGCGGCTGAGGGAGATCACCAGGACGTTGAGAACTGGTAAACTTGCACAACGACAGGCGCCACTTTCTCAGAAGACAGTCGTTTGGCAGTGGCGATTCTAGGGCCATAGACTGGACCAGAAGGCAGACCACAAGAGAGGAATCGACAGATCTGCTCCCGGTCGACGCTTTTGTATTCCGTAACATACTTCGCCTAGGGAGTTGTTATAAGAACCGGTCTCAGACTCGACTTCACGACCAGCCAAATCGAACATCTCATCCTTCTGACCATAGGACTAACTAAGTCTCAGGCAAACATATATAAGGAATGGGCTAGCAAATCCGAGTGCCAGCAGGTCGTATGTGACAAGATGCCTGCAACCTGCTCCCTCAGCTCCGACTATCTGAGCCACTCATTTTGTATTTGCAGGTGTCATTTGAGCACCTGTACGACCTGTAAAACTCAGAGAGACACTAAGGCTGATTTTGAAAGGAAGTGATAGCACTATCAGGAAGGGAACGAAGCAAACCACACGTGATAGTAAGTGACCAAAGCCGGGCAAATCAGACGGGCTTTGAGATCCTCGACCTACCATCGCTTTTTGTTTTTACATGTCCGAAATGAAGAAAAGTCTTGATGATTAGACTATACTCGAAAAAAAGAGGCCTTTAGTCCTCCAGAGAAAACAAACAAACCATGAGACTAGATGGATCAGAAGCAGAATAGCTACAGGCCACTGGGCATTCGGAAAACAACGAATCACACATAAAGCATTGCTATGGTAACAAGCAAATAGGGCGTTCCACGATTGTAGCCTAGTGAGTATCCTGCCCCAAGCCAGCGAAATAGCCCAATGTCCTCAATCCGCACTAGCTGCATCTAAACAACACCTAGGCTTTTTGGATACTCGGAGAAAGCCTGACGCTAAGAACATCCGAGCCAAGCTGTGATATAAGGTGTTTGGATATTGACTCAGTGTTACGAACTGATTTTGAATTGATCGATACACGTGAAGGTTGTTGTCATGAGGAAAGGAGGTTGGCTTACGATAGTCTTTCAGGTACGGAACGCGCCTCCGTAGGCGAGCCACTTAGAATGGATGGCTCGACAAGCCGTCTCAGTCTCAGGGATGGTATCCATCCCACATGGCGAGAGTTGTGGCGCTATCCTCACCGACCCATCTGTTCCTGGATACCTTGGACAGAAGTTCTTCTTCATCAACTCAGCGATGTTTAAAGTGCCTTGAACGATTTGGACACCTCGACAAACATCATCACCTCCGGGTCCGTGGTCACCATCAATTGACCTTCTTTATCGAACCCCTCATGGCTTCCACAACCACCCCTCGCAAGAATGATACCTTGTTATCTCGAAGACAAATCGAAGGATTGATCGCAGATGGCAGATCTATAATCATTGTCAATGGGGAGGTTTTAAAGGTTGATCCATGGCTCAAATATCATCCTGGGGGCGACAAAGCAATACGGCATATGGTGGGCAGAGATGCCACAGACGAAGTTACGGCGTATGTACCTTTGGCACATACCTTCGCGACATAGCTGATAATAAACAGGCTGCATTCCTTGGAAGCCCAAAAGCAAATGCAAAGATACCGCATAGGACGATTTGATGGCCGCTGGGCCAATTTTGTGCCTCCGATCCAAGGTGGTAGATTCCGACAATATTGCGAGGCGACCTCAGAGGAAGAGAGTGAGGAGGATTACCCCGAACACCAGGCCCCAAGCTCTGATATTTCGAGAGCTCCATCTCCGGTTTTTGATACGGTAGAGCCGACCGCTCGCCGCCGCATCCATTCCAGAGACGATCCGCTGCTATCTTCTGCATCATCAATCTCATCTACCACGGAACCTGAGGATGGCATGTCCTACTTGGACGCCCAAACCAAGGAACAAATCAACCTAGATATTGCCAAGTACCCATCGTTGGATCTCAATACTCAAGATGAGGTTGTCCAGAAGTACCGTCTACTGGATCAGCGGCTTAAAGAAGAACATTTATACGACTGCAATTATACAGCATACGCTATTGAAGGCTGTCGATACACATTTCTCTTCTGCATGATGCTTCTTTTCCTTCGACTGGGGTGGTATGCTACCAGTGGCTTGTTTCTGGGATGTCTCTGGCACCAGCTGGTGTTCACTGTGCATGATGCAGGGCACATGGGTATCACACACAACTTTCATGTCGATACGACGATCGGAATCATCATCGCTGATTTTATAGGCGGACTGTCCGTGGGGTGGTGGAAAAGAAACCACAATGTCCATCACATTGTTACAAATTCTCCGGAGCACGATCCCGATATCGAACATCTGCCTTTCTTTGCAATTTCACATCGGTTCCTAGAGTCACTTACGTCGTCCTTCTACGAGCGTGTCATGGCTTATGATGCTTTTGCAAAATTTATACTACCATACCAGGCTTATCTATATTACCCAATCCTCACTTTTGGACGTTTCAACTTATACTTTCTGTCCTGGGAATATCTCATCCGTGGTTTGGGGCCCAAGAAAGGGCCTGCATGGTGGCACAGATGGCTGGAACTTACCGGACAAGTCTTCTTCTGGTATTGGTTTGGGTATATCATCATGTACAAGACTATTCCAACAGCCTCGGAGCGTTTGTCTTTCCTCATGGTCAGCCACATGATTACCATGCCGTTGCATGCTCAAATCACGCTGTCTCACTTTGCTATGAGTACTGCAGAGCTTGGCCCGCACGAATCGTTTCCGCAGAAGATGCTGCGCACTACCATGGACGTTGATTGCCCTCAGTGGTTAGACTTCTTCCACGGAGGGCTTCAGTTCCAAGCTGTTCACCATCTGTTTCCAAGAATGCCAAGGCACAATCTCAGACGAGCCCAGAAACTTGTGCAGGAGTTCTGCGTAGATGTTGGTATCCCATACGCTTTGTATGGATTCGTAGATGGAAGTAAACAGGTCATTGGGAGACTTGGCGAAGTGGGAAGACAGGCGGCGATCCTTGCAAAATGCCAGCGAGTCACTGCTGAAAAGGGTGATATTCTACACGGACATTGAGCCATCAAGGGCTTGTGTTTGTCCGCATCGATTGACTGCGTATCTTTAGCAATCTCATAACAAGTCTTGTTCCCGCCTTCCTATATCTGTTAATACGACATCACCCACTTTAGGGAGCGGATGCCGCTAACATGTACAGTTCGAAAGATCGCCGGATTGTTGGTGTGACACAGCCTGCAGATACAGATGTTGGTAGCCGTTGCGTCTCCCCTAATCGTAAGATCTTCAAGGCCTTGCAGACTCCCAAGTGGTCGGTCTGAGGCACAAATGAGGCTGTATAACCCCTTCCGTTATTGGCTGTCTTCTCGCTCTTGCGTCTTCCATTCAATTTATTTCTACGCCACCGCTGGACCTCCCTGCACCTCGCCTCTTAAAAGCAAGCAAGATACAGCTTCGCCAGTATGAGCGAATGATATGTCTAGATGGCAATTGCTACTTCATGCAAGCATCTCATTCCAAACCAAATCAAGGTCAACTTGCGAGAACGGAATACTCACAGTATATTGGCAGAATGCTACCTAGCGACGGGATCCAAAGCTAGCCCCAAGAATACAGGCAATGTAGCCACCTTCCTTGAGCACCTGGGGAACCGCAGGACTAGCGTGGCTCTTATTGGAACACTTGACTGGCTGGCATAAATTTGACTCTCCTTGCTCTGGGCCGTCCCGAATCCCGCCTCTGGCGAGTGAACATCCCTAGGATTGCTTTCTGATCTGTAACGGTCTTCCAGAAACTCCAGATCACATTGATTTCATTCATGTGGTTTGAGCCTAGATCCGTGTTGTTAGGAACAAGCTCACATAGCGAGAGAAGGTCTTGGCACGATAAATCAAGATCCTATCCCGCGATTGCCGCGGCGGTCCCTATCGATCGAATCCCCAAAAGCAAAAATCTTTATCACATCTCAATTTGCGGGTAGCGACGTTGTTTGCCTTCAGTAGCTGGGAGCTGGATCAGCCATGGCATGGAGACATGCGAGGCGTCTGTTTCGTTCCGCCTTCCGAGAGACAAAGCGCCAAGCCAGACTCTCTGACAAGAAAAAGCAAAAAAAGAGATCTTCACAGAGGCACGGACTTTGATATAAAGTCCTTTGGTATGCCATGAGGAACGCTTCTTCCTTTAGTGAGTAGTAAGAGCATCATCCAATCTCTCAGTCGTATTTTGACGATCGGACCTCGTCATACTCGATTATCAAATCTCGGCTATCCCAACATCAACATCACCTCTTCCCGTCTGAAAAGAACCCTTTCTTTCTCATCGACAAATCTTACAGAATCACAATGACCAAAGCCAAGCATACAGATGAGTCCGCAGAGCGCATTGCCAGATGTCGAGGCGCAGATGTACTATTCCTCCCTAGCCTGCGTAAGGCTTGCCCAGTCAAAAGCTAATTTGAAAACAGTCTCGCGAAGCACAATCGGCTTCTCGAGCAGCGAAATACCATAAATCCCGATCCGGGGGCGGAAGTAGTGGAGGAAGTGGAGGAAGTGGAAGTTCGGGAGACGGAGGTGGAAGTAGTGATGGAACATGCCAAAACAAAAATCGGTCTGGAAGCCAATGCTCAACTTACGAGCCTTGTATGGTCCAGTATGTATCATCCCATCTCATTCTGAATTCATTCAAAATCCCGACTTCCGATATGCCATCTCTTGACCATGAGTTCCTAGCCCCAAAGTACTCAATTGAAATGTGTACTGATTAATTTTGGTCCACAGCAACCCAAACTGGAGGGTCTGACAAGGGGACAAGGAGTCAGGGGTGCAGATCATCTGCGGTGTTCTTGTGGAGTAGGGGTCTGTCCCTTTTTCTTTGGTATTATTGGTTAGATGCCATGTGCGGGAGCGGGTTTCTTTTGTCTGGGACGGGGACACATGCGATACGGGACTGTGCTTATTCGGATACTGGCAATGAATCACCATTTGCTTGAGCCATATGTTCATCCCATGATTGCAAATTGGAAAGCTATTTAGTATTGGCTGATATGCTCGATCTGCGACACTTGAGCGATGAAATGTATTTCTGCTAGCGGGAACCGATCGCTGTTATGCAAGATCTCGTGTGTAACCCACTGCCCCGATCCTTGGGCCAATTTCCTCAATGAGAAGTGGGCGATCTCTGGGACTAAGATTTACTAAAACTCACACGGCTCAGAAATTCTCGACGTTACTGGACCAAGGCCATCCGCTGGCTGAACTCTGCTCACGCTGGCCGAGTGGAGCGCCGCGACCTGACAAAGTGTCCCAATGATATGAGCAGCTCGGCAGTTCCATCCAGTCGGATCTTTACAAGACTTTGCTCATGATCTCTTATCTCGACAGGGATTCAACCGCATTGTATGTTCTATTGTCGCGTTGCGTAAATCCTTGATGGAAAAACAAAACATGATGAGCCGATGCCCAGAATCGGCCCATCAATATTATTGGTTGACGAGCGAGCGCCACAATTCGGGGCTGGAATCAGCCCCTTTACCTCACACGTGACACCTAATGGTCCGTGCATGTGCTTTGTTCCTGGTTCCATGGCGTAGAAGGACCCTCCCGGGAGTGGACGTCAACGGCGAACATCGACAAATACAGCTCTGACGAGACGGGCTAAGAATCTCTCGCCCTCAAGGTTTCATCTTATCCGGCAAGTTTACCTACTATTCAGCGCCTGAGTTTGTCATCTCTAGCTTTACAGCTGCTGTACAAAGTCCCATCATCTCCGCGTTGCCACTTCACTCAAACGCTTCACGTGCTGCCAGCCTTGCAGCCTTCTAGCATCCCGTTGTTTGCTCTTTGGCTGTATTTACATACCTACGATAGCGACACGGCATGCACTTCTGAAACTCCTCAAGTCCTCAAGATTTGCAAGAAACCTACCTGAAAGAATAACATGTCACTGGCGTTCAGCTGAGACTCAATATGGAGCCGAGCATCCAGCGCGCTCTGAATGACAAACTCTACGACAAACGAAAGGTCGGAGCTCTTGAGTATGTACTATTGGGTCAACGAAAGGGATTCTAAAGTTGACATTGCATTTTCCAGTCTCGAGCGCGTTATCAGAGATCTTGCTGCCGCGAAAGAGTTCGACAGGATCAAGAAGATCATTCAGCAACTCTGCAACGACTTTGCGTACGCTGTCCATCAGCCTCACGCCCGGAATGGCGGTCTCATTGGCTTGGCAGCCGCAGCTATTGCATTAGGACCGGTATGTTTTGGCCCTCAACTTATGCAAATTATGCCACTCACAATTTGGTAGGACTTGGCTCGGTACCTGGATGAGATTGTACCTCCCGTGCTAGCCTGTTTTACAGACCAAGATGCACGGGTTCGCTACTATGCATGTGAAAGCATGTACAACATCGCGAAGGTAGCAAAAGGCGAAGTGTTGCCTTACTTCAACGACATTTTTGACGCATTGTGTAAAGTAAGCCAGGGCTTTGCCTTATGTTTTGCGATATGAAACTGACTGCGAACTAGCTCGGTGCAGATTCTGAACTATCTGTGAAAAATGGGGCCGAACTTCTTGACCGGTTGATTAAAGACATTGTCTCTGAATCAGCGGCGACTTATGTCTCGATACTTCAAACATCGGAAGACTCAACGGCTGATACCGGCAAAGAGACTCCAGATGAGTCTGTTGACCTCCCTACTGCCTTCTCGCTGGCTCGATTCATCCCGCTGCTAAAAGAGAGGATCTATGTAATCAACCCATTCACGAGGACTTTCCTTGTGGGTTGGATCACTTTGTTGGACTCAATCCCGGACTTGGAACTGGTCTCATATCTCCCAGACTTTCTTGGCGGCCTCTTCAAATTTCTCAGCGATCCGAATCGAGATGTCCATGTGGCTACGCAGGGTGCCTTGGAGAGGTTCTTGAGCGAAATTAAACGTATTTCACGAATCAAGAAGGGTATTGCCGAAAGTCGAAAATCTCGGAGTGACGTCAAAAGAAAACGGTCAGGATCGATGGATAGTGAAAATTCCATGGTTCCTGATGCTGGCGGAGATGAGGATTCTGCAAGTGGCGACGAGAAGGATGTCAGTAGCGATGATGATTGGGTTCCTGGACAAGATGTCCAGGTGAACCATAAAGAGATCCTGGAGATACTGACAGCTAATCTCGATTCGCCGCTAGGTGAGCTATCTGAACTCACTTAGATTGATTAGCTAACACGTCACAGAAGAAGACAGTCTTTTGGAATCGTTGAGATGGATCGTCGATTTCCTAGACATTTGTCCAGAGGAAGTGCTGCCATTTGCTCCGAAGATCTTGGCCCATTTGCTCCCTGCCATGGCTAGTGGTGTTGAGACCATTCGGCTCGCTGCTGCAAGAGTCAACACATCCTTGATGGATTACGTCGTTTCACTTTCTGACGAGGGTGCTCCGGCAGAGTCTACGACTGGGCCATCTAGGATACCGACTTCAATAGTGAGAGACAGTGCTGGTAATGAGAGACGAGACTCCTCTACGAATACTCGTGGGTCGATTTCGAATTCTCGTGAACTGGACAGGAGAGAGTTGGAGGTTCAGACACCCCCTCCACCCTACAAAACCCCTTCGCCAGCGTCACCGTTGCAACCTCAGGTTGATCTTGATTATGCAGCAGCTGTCAATTCGTTGACTCTACTATTCCTAAACGATCATGAAGCTACAAGAGTTGCTGCTCTTACGTGGCTTCTCATGCTACATCGCAAGGCGCCTCGAAAGGTGCTTGCTTTCAATGATGGCACTTTTCCCGCACTTCTCAAAACACTTTCAGATCCCGCAGAGGCAGTCGTGACTCGAGATCTGCAACTGCTTTCCCAGATATCCAGAAACAGCGGGGATGACTACTTCAGCTCGTTCATGGAGAATCTCCTGCAACTGTTCTCTACAGACAGAAAGCTTCTCGAAACTCGAGGGAACTTGATCATCAGACAGCTTTGTGTTAGTCTCAGCGCGGAAAGGATCTACCGTACCCTCGCAGATTGCATTGAAAAGGAGGAGGATGTTGAGTTCGCTAGTATCATGGTACAAAATCTCAACAATAATCTCATCACAGCTCCAGAGTTAGCCGAGCTTCGGAAAAGGCTTCGGAATCTGGAAACTAAGGCAAGCCCAATTCCAATCATTTCCACCACCGTGTTAACATTTTTTTTAGGATGGACAAACCTTCTTCGTCGCCTTATTTAGATCTTGGTGCTACAATGCCGTCGCAACGTTCTCTTTGTGCCTTCTTGCCCAGGCATATGAGCAGGCCTACAACCTTCTTCAGATATTGTGCGCCGAACCCTTCTCAGCAATTGCACTTATGCTAATTCACTGTAGCGCGGAATTAGAGATGACTGTCAACATGCTCATTCAGATAGACAAGCTTGTTCAGCTTCTAGAGTCTCCTGTTTTCACTTGTAGGTCTCGAGCTACACATAATGACTGCTCCTAATGAATGCTACAGATCTTCGACTTCAACTACTGGAACCAGAAAAACATCCACACCTCTACAAATGCCTTTACGGACTTCTCATGCTTCTTCCCCAGTCATCCGCATTTGCAGCACTAAAGAATCGCCTGAATAGTGTTAGTGCCATTGGCTACTTGCACATTGCCCCTCGAGCGTACGTACCTCAATCTCGTAATAACAGTGTGGTGGATACTATTTCTACATTTCAATATCATCAACGTCAGAAAAGCAGTGAGACTCATACCTCCGCATTTAGCGCGCCAACAAATGCTAGTTCGTCAAGCTTTGATAGATCAAGTCGTTTGAAGGGCAGGGATGAGGGTGGAATTCGGTGGAACGAGTTGTTGGAGAAGTTCAAGAGCGTTCAGGAACGTGCAAGAAGAGCGAAAAGACCAGGCGGAGATTTCGACGATGGACTTGGTATGATGGCAGATCCTCGAGCTGGGGAAGGGTTGGATGCAAGGGCATTCAAGGACCTGGCTCGACTACAGGGACCGCCTTTGCCGCTGAAGGATGTGGCAGTTGCTCCGGCTGGGGCGCAACCAGCGGCAAACAAATCGAAATCGAGTTTAGGAAAGTTTGGGCGTTTGGGGGGAGCGGTATCAGGGACGCGACCAAAGAGGTGACCAGAAAAAGCACATACGTCCCTCGCTTCGACTCCTACAGAAGACTTTTAATCTATATAATTTCTTCATGATCTAGTTTTCTTCGGACTTTCCCTTTCCACCAGATCCTCAAACATGCTATCTCTTTGCAACGTCAATTCCCGTAATTCGACCCTGAGACTTTCTAACTCCAGCCTAGCCAAGTCCGTATCCTGTGGGAGTCCATGGTAGCTCTTAACTTGCCCCTCCAACTCCTTCACAGTCTCCATCATACTCTTGAACTTATCTTCCTCCAGCTTCACATCCTGTATGGTGATCCTCGAGTTTCCAGAACCTCCAGCTGTCGAAGCGGCCCGGTCTCTCAGCTCTGGTAACTTAGCAGACAAAGCTTTAGCCCTCCTCTGATAATCGATTGTTTGCTTCGTCAAATCGGATAAGGGCTGGTAATCATCGCTCTGCAAATCCCTGATGAGCGCATTGATACTCTCCAACTCGCTAATCAAATGTGATTCCAATATCGAGACCCTTTCGCTGGCTTGATCGAGGTCGTATGAAGCTACCTGTAGATCGAGAATACCACGTCCTAGCTTCTCAATTGTAGGAACCGGTTGATTGAGAGCTACGCTCAATGATGACAGGGCATCGAGACTTGCTCGCCCCTCGCGTGTCAGAGACTCTTCCAGCGAGTTAAGGAGTTCGATGTGTGGATCTGCGTCCTCTTTTGCTTGTAGATCTTGTAGTGCTTTGGCTTCGACTCGAGCGAGTAAGTCGCGCTCTTCGTCTGCGGTATCGTTGAGGGCTGCGAGGGCGAGAAGTGCTTTCAAAGTATCGTTGTTGCGCTCAAATGGCGGGGGTGTTTTACCGTTGAACTTGGTTGAGAGCCAGTTGTCGATGTAGTTCCAGTCTTTGGCTGCGGCTTGCTGTTGTCGGGCTACAGAAGGAGAGAATATGGCTGAGGGGGACAGGTGAGACATATTTCTTGGTAGTACTGTGATGCTGTGAGAATTGTTCGAAGAGGAGTAGAAGCCTTGTTTACTTGGGAGATCGATCAAACAGTGTTCGCGAAGTCCAGGCTCAGCCTCGTCAAGTCTGGCATCTTGGCGTCAGGGTCTCCCCACCACGCTAAACTCAACAGGGACGATTAAGTTGGACACTTGTCCCGCAAGGCTTCAGGACACTTTGCGCCGATGCAATTGACTTCCAGACCTTCACCTCGCCTCGCATCCTTTCCCTTCACTTCACTTTTATTTTCCCCCTGATCCTGAGACTGATTGTACATTCTTTATTCCCACCCATTGACTTGGGAGTTCTCCCTTCTTCCTCCTCCTCTGTCTCCTCTCCTCTCCACAACATCATAACTCCGTAATTGAGCGACCATTCAAGATGATTGTAAACCTTTCCGCTTTAGCATTTGCCACACTCTTATCCTCAAACTCACTTGTACAAGCTATCTCGTCGTCCGAGATCCCCCACGACACACCGATCTCCTCCCTCCTTGCATCTGCGAACGCTCACTTGGCTAAAGGCGAAACCAACGATGCCCTCACATACTACGACGTTGCGATCTCTCGCGATCCTCAGAACTACCTAACCTACTTCAAGCGTGGTGCCACATACCTCTCTCTCGGTCGAACTGTCCAGGCCACCTCCGACTTCGACAAGGTCCTGTCAATCAAGCCTGGCTTCGAAGGTGCACTCGTCCAGCGTGCGAAGATCAGAGCAAAGAATGGTGACTGGGACGCTGCGAAGGAGGACTACCTGTTGCATGGAAAGTCGACAGATGAACTGGTCGAGCTGGAGGAGGCTAAGGGCGCAGCTGCATTGGCGACTGCTGCTGAGAAGGCAGGAAACTGGGAGGAATGTGTCAATCAATCTGGAGTCGCCATCATGGTCGCAAGCAAGATGCTGTCACTACGAAGAACTAGAGCACACTGCCGATTCGAGCGCGGAGAAGTCATGGAAGGAATGAGCGATCTCAAGCACGTCTTGCAGATGCAGCCCGGACAGACTGAGCCACATATGCAAATATCAGCCATCACATACTATGCCTTGGCCGATCTGGAGCGCGGAATGGACCAATTGCGAAAGTGCTTGCATTCAGATCCAGATTCGAAGAAGTGCAAGAAATTGTACCGTAGAGAAAAGACCTTGGACAAGCAACTGGCACAGGTCAACAAACACTTCGAGAAGAAACAGTATGCAAGCTCTCTTAAGTTACTGTTACCAAATGGCGAGGACGTGGGATTGGTGCAGGAGATTAAGGATGATGTGACGGAGTTACGAGAGGCTGGTACTATTCCCGAACATGCTCCAAATGATCTGTTTGTCGGATTGGTAGAGATGGTTTGCGAGGCTTATCATGAGGTACGTTATCCTGGAGAGGCTGCAATGGACTTAGAACTAACAAGTCATAGTTGAAAAACTCAAAGAAGTCTCTCACATGGTGTGACGAAGCTCTCAGCTACAACGAAAATTCGCTATACGGTCTTCTCAACAAGGCACGTCGACACATGGAAGCTGAAAACTTCGAGGCCGCCATTCAGGCTCTGAATACAGCAAAGGAACATCACCCAGGAGCTCAGCAAGTCAACCAATTGCTAAACAACGCACAAGTTGAGCTGAAGCGCAGCAAGACCAAGGACTACTACAAGGTTCTTGGTGTCCAACGAGACTCTGATGAGCTCCAAATCAAGTCCGCCTACAGAAAGATGGTCAAGCTACACCACCCAGATAAGGCACATAAGCTCGGCATCACAAAGGAAGACGCCGAGAAGAAGATGTCAGCTATCAATGAGGCATACGAAGTACTAAGCGATCCAGAGCTGAAGCACAGATACGACCAGGGCGACGATCCAAATGACCACGAGCAGCAGCGACAGCATCCATTCCATGGCAGCCCGTTCGGAGGAAATCCTTTCGGTGGTCATAGTGGTGGTGGTCAGCAGTTCGAGTTCAAATTCGGTGGAGGAGGTGGTGGCTTCCCAGGTGGATTCCCATTTGGTTAAGCTGGAGGAGCAGAGGAGAGCGATTGGAAAATTGGCGTTGAGGGGAGTTCATACATCAGTTGACGGCGAGCAACTTAGATACCGATTACCTTGCATAACATGTGAAACATGGACATTGAACATTGAATCAAACTTGAACATATTCATACTCATGATTTAGACAAGATGTGTGAAGAAATATGTACTGTCCTTGATTTTTGGAGTTTGCATTGATATCTTCTTTCCTGTGCGTGTTCGTACAAGTCCAGATTCTCATATGTGGCCTCCAAAGCATCGCGATGAAGCACTAATATACAGTAAAGCTATTAGTGAGGCAGGCTGCTTTTGGAGTCCAGAGATAGTGACTTTTAACCCCACGATGTCCTAGTCACTTCTCTATCCATCTATGCAATCGCATAGGTCTGACTCTATGGTCAACCAAACCCATCCATGAACGCCACCAACCAGCCCGCCCATGCCATGCAAGTTCATCAAACGTAAAAGACCACCACCAGCAGCTCACTCAAGCAGGCTGCTCATAAGCCCTTCTAATCACCCTCGAGAACTGTTCCATCTTGACATTCTCCCTTACGACCGTACCCTTCGCCTCATTCTCCTTGTTCAGCGGAACCTTGATGGTAGTCCCCTCCATCTCCCAGCCACACACTCCACTAACGAACTTCTCGAACGACTCGCCTTGCATGCCAAGCCATGATTCCAACACCGATCTCTCGACTTCCCGGACAGATTGTGAGATGTTGAGGGCGATGCGGACGCGAATGAGCTCTTCAAAGCCGGCGACGTCAGCGATCAGGTCGGCGTAGAGATCGTCGCTGTCGAGGGTGCTCCAGAACTGGGAGTAGGACGCTTGGCCGAGGAGGTTGTTCAGTACATTGAGCTTCTGGACGGCTTCGGAAAGGGGCGCGTCACCTGCTGCTGGGAGAGCAGAGGATGCTGATATGGGTGTGAGGATGTGTGGGGGTAGGAGGTGGAGGGCGAGCGAGAAGTCGGGGGAGGGGAAGACGGTGAGGGATTTGACGAGGATGTTGGTGATGGTTTCGTCTTTGGTGAGGTGGGGGTTGAATTGGTACCTGCAGCAAGCAAAACATCTTGTCAGTAATCTGTGCACAAGACTTGTTGATCTGCTTGTTTGAAGAGAGTGAAAGGTAGGTCAAATTTCAGATAGAGCTAATAATAAACTTCAAGGACTGGAGGGATTCATTCTCCATGCCCATTCAGGTAATAGGAAACGTTGGTAAAAACGATCATCACGTTGACACTCTTTGCGCCTAGGTACGGCAAACACAAAACAGGCTGTAGAAGCGTGGAGAATAAGGGCACACTCACAGCTTCAACAGGGCTAGGTTCGCAAAGCAGTCCACGAACTTCCCCTCACATTGCTGTACGACGTATTCCTGGAAGATGGCCGTCGTCTCGGGATTGTATCTGTCGAGGCCGTTCAGGATCGCATCGATGTGCTCTGGCCGGTCGGGCGCGTAGTCGAATGGGATTCCCATGTTTGCGACTTCCACTTCGTGTGAGTGTGGTTGGAGAGGAAATGCGAACGAAGGGAAGTTGAGAAGGTTGAGAGCAGAGCTTCGCCAGATTTCTCTGTGGCTCCTTAGTGGGGCAGAGTTTCGCTTAGCTGAGCTGTCAGTGTCACGTGCATCGCTGCACAAGATTCAAGTCAAGTCAGTTTGAGTTCTTGGGAATTGCGAAGGGCGAGAAGAGACAGAATTGATTTTAAATGTATGGAGGCTTAGTAGCTATAATGTCTGAGTAATCGGCCGTTTCTTGCCCTTCTTTCGGGTGGGTCAAGGGCGGCGTTATATGTCGAACATCTGAAAGGCATCAATATCAATTGCACATTGAGCCGAGGTGGAGATTACACGAGGAGTTTTACTCCTATACGGGCACTGGATTGACACAAGAACGCGTCCAGGATTCCATGTCTTCATGAATATATTCCGTGGCTCTTCTGAGCTTCATCTGAGTCCAAAATGATCCTGCTCGATAATAAATCATCATCCAAAACATCCTCCTTCTGGGTATCATCTATGTACCTCCACCCGGGAAATCATATCCCCTCCGAGTCTCGCAATCTCTGCCAGGATTACAGACTTGTCAATGACAATCTTCTCAGTGTCAACTTCATCTGATACTACTACCTTCGTGGCATGGGCCGAGTTGACCTTGAATGCTCGCGGAGTGACGTTTTGAGGGTTCCACAAGCCACCAATGACTGAACCAACGGCGATCCCATGGAAAAAGACGATACTGCTGGTGTATAGTCTTTGCAGCTCTTCGAGATAAAGCTGAACAGGTTGATACCCAACCAGTCCCGGATCAGTCTTCTCTTGGAGTTCGAGATTCTTGAATTTAGATTTCCCTTCTTTCCGTCGTTCGCCAGAGTATGTGGGAGATATATGAATAACGAAATCATAGTCACTTATTGACGTGGTAAATAGGGATCTTGGGTCGAGGTCAATGCCTTTATCCTTGACCAACTTGCAAGCAGAACGTGCTAAAGCTGTCATACGAGAGGCGACCATTTTTGAAGGACCCTTGTCTGTGAAACTAGTACCAGTTGGATCGTGGTTCGATGCTGCAAACAGTACAGTGCGGTTGATACTCGGATCGATTTTCCTCCATGCTTCGAGCCTAGTGTTAATGGAATCGACCTCGCTGGCTGTCATCGTTCCTGTGAAATCCACTATGAGAGGTGTAAGACGCCAGTCCCACCTCGAGATAAATAGAAGTGTCCTCAGGAATCCTGTCATAACTGAAGATGGGGCCTGCCAAGGGTATGGCTGTAAGAAAGTACGGGCGACCAAGATCTCCACAAGTTCTTCGCTGATGTGACCCAAGAGCATGTGTTTGTCGAACCAGATCTTCGCCAGTCGAATCGTTGGAGATAGGAGAGGGAAGCGGGTGCAATGTGTCGCGATCGATTGCGTATGTAATGGAAGATGGATGAATGTTTTCTTATATACCGACAATGCAGAAACAGCAGCCTCACGGGCATGGTGATCGCTTGACTTGTCTTTGACTTGCCGTTCGAGAAGAGTCTGTTCTCGGTCATTATGAATCCGGAGACGGAACACTACCCCAGAGTCATAAATGACATCGAGAAAGGCGCAATTTTGCAGTGGAAGATCCTCATTTTCCAATCCAATTCGAGTAGTGATGCCCCTCTCAGCTTGTAGCAAACTTCCAATCTTGAGGAGAAATGCAATTTTGGTTCGTTGAATTGCAACAACATCATCTGGCCATCTTCCAGATCCTTCGAACTGTATCAATACATCGGCTGGAACTTTCATGGGCTGGCTAGAGCTGAACACCGGCGGGTCAATTGAAGAGTATCTCAGCTGTGGACCAATGGCGGAGAGCTGCTTCAGCTGTAGAGGAAGTTCCTCAAAATCTCTGATCTTCTTTTCGAAAATTCTATATGCTTCCCTGAGGCTATCGAAATGTTTCATGCTTGAACTGGAGGCAGGAAGGATCTTGTCAAAACCTTCCCCGATGAACTCAAGACTCGCACTTGAATCTTGACCGAGATGTCGATTTATCAGGTAGGTGACAATTTCTCGAAAAATTGTATGAGCCGAACCAGCAGGCCAGATCAGACTCTCTAGAATGCTGCCATCCTTGAAGCGTCGCAATTCTGCCTTCTCGCCCCAGAACTTCTGAAATTTGGCAGCTTTTTTCTTCTCCTCAGCTGCTGGACCGTGATCAACCAAGCGATCGATACTTGCTGGATCAAACACCACCGAGACTTGCATTGAACGACCTTGCTCGGGAGGACCAGCTGACTTGATTGGCCAAGATGACAACTCTTGCTCCTGAATGTCGAGAAGTCGAATACGGTCCATTAGACCTTCTCGGAGAACATCGTAGACCTTGCCGCTGAACTGTCTGTAGCTTGAGACATGGTCGCAAGAGGAACTGTTCGCAGTTCGGGAAGAGTACGCCAATCTAATCGTGGAGTCATATCTTTGTAGAGTCTGAGAGGTTTTGATGATGAAAGTTGACTCGAACTGATCGAAAGTTGAATCATTGAGCATCGTGAGAGATGTTTGAGCTTCATGGCGCAACAGCTGATAGGACCATGGAGTCATCTTGTAGAGTGTGTTGAGGTTTCTTGCACCATCAAATAACGTCGGGCTGTTCGACTTCGGAAAGGTCAAATCCTTCGCCTCGAAGATGACTGGCTTTGCTGCTAGATCGCTGGAGGCGATGAATTGGAGAACAGCTTTGAACATTTGATAACTGCTGTAGCCCGGAGAAAGAGCGCTGTGACCCTTTGGCCCACCTCCTTTCAAGAGCAGAGCTGTAACAGCTGCCCATTCAAAATGGCCAAATCCTCCTTTCGAAACATCTCCGTCAAAACCGCGCTGTCGCAGCCAGATCCTGCCGAGAATACAAGAATCCTTGAAGCCAGAAGCAATTTTGGCAGCCGAGTGCAGACACTTCAGGTATGGCTCAAAGCTGCAATCGGAAATGAGAGATGCATTGTAAAATGGCGTAGGTGACTGGGTAGAGGTTTCGGTCTCCGGGGTATCTTTTGATCGAACAGCATTTTTGCTGGGTTGCAGTTTGGACTTATTGAAGAAAGATGATGGGGCTGCAGGAATAATGCGGACCTGATACTTTGCATCTGTACTTGACTTGTCTCCTACTACAGGTTAGTAACCGCCAGTTATTGCATGTTTCGGTCCTACCTGAGAAAGCTTTGGCAACCAGAATGGGATGCAGAGTATTCCCATTCAGGTACTCAAACGAGAGCATAAGATCATTCTTCGTAGAATCGTGAAGACCGGCAGCTATGCATGCGAGATAGTATGCTCTCTTGTAGAAGTATCGATAATTAAGGTAGTCCTTCTCTTGAAATATCGAAACAGGCATCACTACAACCATATCGACAGACAAAACATCATCCGACTTGACCATTGTTTTTGAAGCATAGCTTCCGACGACATTCACATTGGATGGCTTTTCGTAGGACAATTTATATGCAGCGTTCTTGTCGGGTTTGGGATCTGGAAACGGTATTGTGATTCTGTGCGATTTCAACAAAGCCTTGGAAGCTTCTGGGATCTGCTTGGTAGTCAGCGACTGCAGACACTCAAGGAGTTCGAGGATATACTCACGGAGACAGCATCACGATCCCCAATACTTTCGATTAAGCCCTTCAATTGGCGCAATAGGTCGTCCACGCCTTTCAGTCGCTTCTCATAGTTTGGCTGGACTTCAGCTAGCAACTCGTCCACTTGTAACTTAAACAGGTTTGTCTTGTACAATCCACCAGCATATATGGCAGCTTCGTCATCGTCCGCTGTTCGTTTTGGTCGCGATTGAGCCGGGGTTTGTGCTTGTGTTTTCACCTGGGAGTCATGGTTGGGTGTCTGCTCAATTTGTGAGCTTTCGCTCTCGGCAGGCGAAACCGACCGTCCATTTTCCAGCTTCCGTCGTTTTGTGGAAAGTGGTGCCATTGAGATTATGGACAGAAAGTTGGTAGAATTTCTCAAAATGTACAAATCGTCGATGTTCAAAGCGAGGCACTTTTTTCCTACCCTTGTACGCTAAGATAACCAACCTTGCTTATCTGTGGTCGGGGTGTTGTCAATTATGACTGTGCGGGGTGTGTCTATCACCGGTAACGGATTGACCAACGAAGTGCTGTTTTCTCGAGACAAAACAAACTTCATGCATCTGATAAAAAGCACTACATTGCGGGGTCAATTTGACGCCGTCTTTACATATACCTTTGCTACAATATGTCGGTCATTGAATTAGGGGAATCAGTCCCGGCGCTGACACCTCATGTAAGTTAATGCCTCTCAGTTCATCCCCCACTGGCATCAATTTCATCAGTACATGTGACTCAGTATCTGATTCTCAATACAGGCGACAAGTGTTTCTCTGCCAAAATGGAGCGACAATATTGGATATGAAGAAGGCCAGGAAAGGGTCTTAAGTAAGATGGTCACAGGCTATCCACGGTATTGATTTCCAATTCTTCGAAACACTTTTGCCACAGTCACTGATTTGTACCTCGTTACTCAGATTTTTCATCCATAAGCTTATTGCTGCTTTTGCTGAGGATATTGTTAAGAAGGTTGGCACTCCCGGCGAACAGGCAATGCTTTTCCCATCCACTAGGACTGCTAGGAGATGTGTGGACTTTATGCATTCGAGAGACCCATCGATTTCTACCGACAAGATCCACGTGGTTGATCTTGTGCTGGACGTAAGTCGGACAGACTCGGAGATGCTCAAGAAGATTTCACCAGCTATTTCTGCTGTCATATATCCCAAAGATCTCTTTCCCCTTGCGAAACAGTACTGGCAGCACTCGGGTGATGGAGTCCAGAGTCGTCGTGCAGAGTTCTGCCACGGACTTTTCCAGGAAGGAATCCTGGTGGAGAAGTCTGTTCTTCAACCACTTTCGAATGGTTTCCAGAAAGGGCCAAGACGGTACCAGAAAGGATCTGTTGACAAGACGCCACCCAAAGCACACCAAAATGGATCAGACGTTGTTAAGACACGCAACGATTCTAGTCTCAATGGATCCGCTGAGAATCGCGAGAGCTCACAATTCCTGGAAGAGCGCTTCGGTCGTAATCTTGATGTGTCTTTCGTCGACAACGCCAAGTCCGCCATCCGACGTCGTATTGCAGGTTCACTGATGGGAGAGGTCGACCTGTCCGCAACGCCTGGTCCAGATATGGGCTCCAATAGACGTGGAGTAGCTGACATTTCAGAGAGCGATGTCTATCTCTATCCATGTGGAATGAACTCCATTTTTAATGCTCACCGTATGATGCTGGAAGCGAGAGGACCTATGAAGAGCATTTCCTTTGGCTTTCCTTACGTCGACACACTCAAGATCTTGGAAAAGTTTGGCCCAGGCTGCGTATTCTATGGAAATGGAGAGTCAGAAGACCTTGACGACCTCGAATCTCGTTTAGAGTCAGGAGAGCGATTCCTTGCACTCTTTTGCGAGTTTCCAGGAAATCCAATGTTAAAGTGTCCTGATCTTCAACGAATCCGAAAACTGGCCGATAAATATGATTTCGGTGTAGTTGTGGACGAAACTATTGGCAACTTCATCAATGTCCACGTGCTTCCTTACGCAGACGTAGTGGTTAGCAGTCTGACCAAGATATTCTCAGGAGAATGTAATGTTATGGGAGGGAGCACCATACTGAACCCTCGAGGTCGATACTACCAATCGTTGAAAAAGGTTGCTGAAGTTGAATACGAGGACAACTGCTGGGCTGAAGATGCAATCTTTTTGGAGCGTAACAGCCGTCATTTCGTGTCCAGAATCGAGAGAATCAACGAAAATGCTGATCTGATTTGCGATATCCTACGAGCACACCCCCTGGTCCAGGATGTGTATTACCCCAAATACAATCCTTCACGGCAGTTCTACGATGCATGCCGTACCCCTAACGGTGGATATGGTGGGCTTCTTTCCTTTACATTCAAGAAGATGGAGCAAGCGATAGCTTTCTATGACCGTCTCGAGACTGCGAAAGGGCCAAGTTTGGGAACCAACTTCACGCTGGTGTCCCCCTATGTTATTCTTGCACACTTCCTGGAGCTTGACTGGGCAGCACAATTTGGCGTTCCTGGCGACTTGATTCGTATTAGTGTTGGCTTGGAGGACGCGGAGGATCTGACGTCGAGGTTCGCGATCGCTTTGAAAGCGGCTGAAGAGACTACCAAATGAAAGGTCGTTTGAAGGACCAGTCTTAGTGTGACAAAAGCTGATCGGACATGGCGGTTTGGATACGTCAAATGCCCTTCGCTCGCTTGAGCACTTGCTGCTTACTGGGAAAGGGAACGAAAAAATAGCAATGAAGAACTTAACATTTCGTAGACATTGATAGGTGGCGTGTATCATGAGGTGATTATGATGATTGTGGCCTGACTCTATCAGTAGTGTTGTAAGATGTATCCGAGAGTACTCACACTCAGTAGGACAAGTGTTTGTAGCCTGCATCAAAAGTTGACGTCAATTGAAGATTGATGTCCAGAAAGAAGTCTGAGACAAGTATTCGCGAGCCCCTCAAGGTTCCAGAGCATCTTAGGCAGCTTCGCTTCCGCTCTGGCGTTCGGTACCAAGGCACAGATCATCGGCATTATCAGGACGCAAAGTATGTTTCGTTCAATCAGCATACATTTCGAGCCACCAAGGCATGAAGCTAGCCAAGTTTTGATCCAGTGAATGAATGAGTAGTTACAAGCATTTTCAAACCCGGGGGAAAATATTAGAATTTGTTTACTTCGAAAATTCACGTTTGACTTCACATCCGAGAGCACTCAAGCGCGTTGTTGTACCCAAACCTTAAATTACTAGCGTGCTTTGTCGCGTCTTTCGGCCAGGAGCGTGTAGCACAGGCAACCAAGAACAACTGCACCACACAACAAAGCTGAACCAGTTATTCAGTCCGCTGAGCCTCAACACGGCCTGTTATCGAAGACGTCGAATACTGGACTTCAGTCCTCAGGCTTCAGTATGGCACCGCAGAAGAGGGCTAGGATAGAGGATGACGAGGAGGTCATCGCAGTGGAAAGTGCCAGTTCCGCACTGCGACATGAAGGCGTAGGTTTGACCCTCAGAAAACCATTCACACATACTCACATATTGCCCAGAGCAATAAGAAAGCACGTTTATCAAATGAATCGAAAGCCCGGGATGCCTCAAGTAGGAGCCCTTCTCCAGCCTCGAGTGACGACGATTCCGATGACGAAATACCTGATGCCGACGATGCGCCAGCCGTTCCTGCCAGCACACAGTACGAAACTCAAAGGGACAATGGCTTCATGCATCTCAATAATACCAAGGCGGATGATGCGAAGGAACGCAAGAGATTCTTAGCCAAAAGGATGGGCACGTTGACGGGCGACAATCGCGCTGCCGACAATGGGATTATCCAGAAAATCACTTGCAGGAACTTCATGTGTCACGACAATCTTGTCGTCCCACTAGGACCCCTCATAAATTTTGTCGTCGGTATGAATGGTAGTGGAAAGAGTGCCGTCCTGACAGCTATTACATTATGTTTGGGAGGCAAGACAGCCGCAACCAACCGTGGAGCAAGTCTAAAGGCGCTCATCAAGAGTGGTAGAGAACAGGCCTCTTTGATTATCGAGTTGAAGAATGAAGGGATCGATGCATATCAACCGGATCTTTATGGAAAGAAGATCATTATCGAGCGTCATTTCTCGCGGTCAGGGAGCAGCAGCTTCAAGCTCAAGACCGAGTTTAATAAGCTCATCTCGACAAAGAAGGGGGATGTCGAAGATATTGTGGAATACTACCAACTGCAGGTCGACAACCCGATGAACGTACTCACACAAGATGCTGCAAAGTCCTTCATCACTGCTTCGACCCCGGCCATGAAATACAAGTTTTTTGTGGAGGGTGTTCAGCTCGAAGCCCTGGACAGAGATTACAAGATCATTTCAGACACATGTGATCAGATCGAGACCAGGCTACACGATTCGAAAGGAGACTTGAAGGCGTTGAAGAAATCCACTGATGCTGCTATTCAAAGAGCGGAAACAGTGCGCAAGTACGACGGCGTCAAGATCGAGCTGAAACGACTCCGGAAGAAGCTCGCTTGGGTACAAGTCGCTGATGAAGAGAAAATTCTTGCACACCTCGAGCAAAAGGTTGCCGATGCCCAGCAGCAGATTGTTGATGCTCAGAAGAATGCTGAAGCCAAGGAAGCGGCGCTTGATGGGATCGACGAGGCCATACAGCGTGCCAAAGAGGTTGAGACACGTCTCGAAGAAGAGCGGGGCCCAGTCCTGGAAGAGGAGGATGCTGCTCGCCGGGCTCACGAGGAGGCTTCCAAGGAGGTTGCGAGATTTCACGCTCAGCAGAAGAGTGTCACGGCCGCTCTCAAGGAAGCACAGGACATGGTCAAGGGTATCAAGGCAGAAATCAAAGCTGAACAGGCGCGTTTGCACGCAGCTCATGGTGGAGCTCAGGATAAGAAAATCGAAGAGCTTGCTGTCGCTCAACAGGCAGCCGAAGATGCCAGGGCAAACCTCTCACAGAACGAAGAAGACAAATCTCGGCTCGAAGAAAACCTCAAGACAGCACAGATTGATATGGCGAAGCTAGAATCGCCTCTACGGGCCAAGACCGAGGAGTTGAACAGCGCGAAGGCTCGGCTTACTTCTTTGAGCTCAAATCGTGGCGACCGCATGGCAGGGTTTGACAAGAGCATGCCCTCCTTGTTGAGAGCACTCCAAGCAGACCGCAATTTTCGGGAAAAGCCTGTCGGCCCTCTAGGCTTGCACATGCAACTACTACAGCCCAAGTGGAGCAACATAATCGAGTCGACGCTAGGCAATGCTTTGAACGGATTCATTGTCGCTACTAAAGCAGACTCCTTGAGACTGAAAGATCATCTGGTAAGTCAAGCCCCGAGCGGCTATAATAAATCTCGCCTATTCCAATTCTCATGAGCCTTGCATCACTACCTAACCTCAGAAGAAGACTGACATGGGCATTAGAGGCGGCATAATATGTTGTATTGTCCGGTCTCTATCGGCAAGTCCCAATCCCTTGATACCTCAGATCATGAGCCCGATCCCCAGGTACGTGCTTCCTGATACACCCGCAGTATTCACCACAGGAAATGTGCCCCGCGCTGTTATGGGTTCTTTCTCTAGACTAGTCGTGCTAAAACTATCTTTCTAGTATGACACCATTCTACGAGTCCTTAACATCAACAATGAGGCAGTCAAGCGGCAGCTAATCATTGGCCATGCTATCGAACAGACGATACTGGTAGCCAACCGGAATGACGCTATTAGAATCATGTACGAAGGCGCAAGACCAATAAACGTCAAGAACTGCTTTGCTATACACGACACCAAACCGGATTGGGGTCTCCGCGTTGCTCTAGTCGGCGGTGGCGGTAGAGATATGAGCCCGGTCTATCCTCCGAGAGGAAGAGCCCGCATGCAAACGGACACCGACAGTCAGATCGACTTTCAGAAGGAAACGATCAAATCCCTGGATGCGGAACTGAAAGCCCGCACCCAAGTCTATGAGCGGCGAAAAGGCGAGGTCAACAAATGCAGAGACGCCATTCAGCAGAACAAGAGAGCCAATAATCAGCTCAAGGTCGCCAGTCAGAGAGCAGCACAGAAAGTGGACAGCCTTCAAGTTGAGATAGACAATTTGCAAGGGGATGACGGCAAGCTTGACGGTCTTAGGCGGGACTTGGAACCTGCGGAAGAAGGACTGCGATTACAGGAGAAGAACTATGGTGATTCGGCATTGGAGAAAAGCAATCTCAACGCTGCTGCCACGGAAAGGAAACGAACGCTTGATGCCGTGAAGGAGCGTCTCGCAGAATTCGACACCAAGATGCAGAAGATTCAGAACAAGGTCAGGAATCATGAGCAGGCTCGTAAGCTCGCCTTGACACAGAAAAACCGCGCCATAGAGGAATTCGGATTCTACCAAGACACCAAAGAGGAGGCAGAGCGAACCCGTGCTACACAAAATAGCGTAGTTGTTGAATACACCGAAGCTGCTTTAAAGATATGTCCGCGAGTTTCACTCGAACCTGGTGATACTGAGACAAGCCTGAGTCGAATCTATGAAACGAAGAAAAAGCAGCTTGATGAAGCTAGGAGAAGGCAAGGTGGAACCGATGAAGAGATCCAGCAAGCAGCCATTGATGCCAGAACCGTCTTCTCAGCTGCGGTCTCTAATCGAAAGGAGCTTGAAGAGCTTTTGCAGCTCCTGAAGCAGTCATTCATGCTTCGTCTCGAACAATATAGAGCGTTTCAGAAGTGGATTTCTGCACGCTCTCGAATCAACTTTAGTTACTTGCTTAGTGAGCGAGCTTTCCGCGGAACGCTTGTCATCGATCATGCCAACAAATTACTTGACGTTGTGGTCCAGCCGGACGACACCAATAAGAGCGCCAAGGGACGGCAAACCAAAACACTCTCTGGTGGCGAGAAATCATTCTCCTCAATCTGTCTCCTCTTATCCCTGTGGGAAGCCATGGGTGCACCTCTTAGATGCCTGGACGAGTTCGATGTCTTCATGGATGATGTGAATAGAGATGTCAGCACGAGGATGATTGTGAGTACTTCTAGTCCAATCAGGCACGCCTACGTACTAACGTCAAACAGATATCGGCTGCCCGCAAGTCAGTCGGCCGGCAATTCATTCTTATCACTCCAAAAGCTTTAGGTGCTGGAATGGATGCCGATGATGATGTGAACATGATCAAGTAAGTCCATTCTAATCTCAAAACCATTTCAAATTCAGGAGCCAAAAAGCTGACGCCATACAGGTTGGTCGATCCACGTGAGAAGCAGAAAAGGATAGATGAAATGCTGGGATGATCGAAGGCGGTGACTTTTGTATATATTGTGTATAACTACACTGAGGAAGAATTAGGGGAGGGGGGTCTTTCGGGTTCACCTTTCGGCGTTCGGGCATAGGCTAGGTGCTGTGCAGAATGGAATGGGCGGCTACCTTTTCCAAAAGCCATATTGTACAACGTTAGATGTGATGATACATATTCTACAGTCCAGTCTTCCAGGAATCCTCTCATACTCTTACACCCTTACTCCTCAGCACATTCAGTCCAGCCTGCGCCGTAAATCCGACCCACTGCGCTACACTCCCCGTAGCTTTCCCTACAACCTCTGCATCTCCAAACCTCCTTTCCAAGAACTCTCTCGTCTCCGCAAAGTCCGGACTCTTATCCCTCGTCATGAATAGATCCGTAGCAGCATATATTGTCGATAGTGAAGCTCTCTTTGTATACCAGCTCGAATCGACTGATTTGTCGCCTGCGAGGAACCAAATCTCGTCTGCTAGGGAGGAGAGCTCGGAGATGGCGGTCGGGAGGTTGCTGGGTTGGGCTATGAGTGCTAATGCCTGGACTTCTTGTCAATCCGTTTGGTCTTCCCAGAGACAACATTGCCTTCTCGAAGCTAAAGACATACCTCCTGCCACCTATGTATGACCTCTCTATTCGCCATCAACCTCTCCCACGTCAACGCCTTGACTTTCCTCCCCACGCCCATCAGCCTCTGCCCCTCCTCTACCTCACATACATGCGTCTTGTCTGCCAGTCCCAGCCTCTGCGTCACTAAATGGTAATGTACCAGACTGAATGCGCCTTTAGGGAAGAGGTTCGTCGAAGCATCGATGTAGCCGGCGTCTTTGGCGCCGAGCGCGAGCGTCGTGTGCGTGAAGCCGTGTGAAGGAATGTGTGGGAGCGAGGCTGAGAGGATGGATATCTCGATTGGGTTAAAGGGTCCTGGGGGAGGGGGATGGTCGTAGGAGTGGTAGCTTCGCGGGGTGGAGATGGAGGTGCAGCGAGAAGAGGAGGGGAAATTATGCCGCGACCACAGACGGAGGAGACTCCTGCTCAATTTGCTGGCCATTGTGCTGCCAACTAGGATGCACACTGCTTTGGGGAGGACTGAGTGTTGTCAAGTGAGAAGGAGTCCAGAATGGTTGGTGGTGCTTGATGCAGCAAGCATCTCTTTTGCGAGCTTTCAATACTTGGCAAGTCCAAGCATTTCAGCCCTCGCTTCAACCCGTGGATGGCGGCCGGGGCTGGGGAATGGGTGAGTCCATTTTCTATTTTTGTGGCTTTCAATTTTCCGAGTAAATTTATTCTTGAGATATTTTAAATCTGAATCCTTTATACGACTTCATCAAAGCTATAGAGCTTCAACATTTTTGGGGGCTTTTATTGGGAGAACTTCTATCAACAGATGTCAAGGATTGAGCTCGTTTACACGGAGTATTCCCACTTTTGACAACATGGACCAGCACGGGAATGTCATCCCGAATGATCCACCGCCGGGAAATCCAAGCTCTATGCCAGGTTGGAATTCGCAGTGGAGTTTGGAGCACCAACAATTGTAAGTATCAGACAAACATCCAATAAGTCTCACAGAATACAGAAGCGAGGCTTACTATCATCATCCAGGTACTATATAAATACAAGTACGGGCGAGAGGAGATGGTACCTCCCAACAGTCAGCAAGCCTCCTCCACAATCGGACCAGATAAAGCCAGAAGAACCGCCAGTCTTAACGCCATCATCAGCCCCTCTCCAGAAGATCCAGAGGAAGGCTGTCGGGACCCAATCTATTCGTTCCAACCAAGCTTCTCCTGCAGCTGCCGCACGAAATGTCCAGGCCAATACTGGGAGTGTTCGGGTGCCATTACCGCAAGCCACAAATAGCTATTTCCCACCTTCAACGGTTCCGGGACAGTATCAGGCTCCTCAGATGGCGAAGCCATTGAGTCCTGCGCCAACTCCTGTTCAGTACGAAGTGCCACAGCAATCTCATGCGGTTCAAAGCCAGTATCAGCAACTTGACTTCAGTAGAAAATTCGCTTCGCTCTCTTTGGAGCTGAGCCACGCTGGCACAGATGCCCCAACAGGATTATCTGCTCAAAGTCAATCGTCTCAAGCATCTCAAGAAGCTCAGACTGCCCAATCTCCTTTGAGCACCCACGATGTTCCGATATCTCCTATGGTCAATCAACCAAATGCTCACAACTTCTCATCCCAGCCATCAAATACCACTTACTTTCCTCCACCACCCACTGCTGTACAACATCAGTCGTTTCCAGCGGCCCAAACTCCAGATCAGACATTCCCTACTAAAAGTGGTATTGTATACCAGAATGCGCAGCCCAATGTCAACAGCTCTCCATTACCTGCTCCTCAGCCAGTACTTCGACCTGTGCCGCCTCCACCTCCGCCTAGAAATATAGCCCAGTACCAGTATCAGTCGCAACAGGTAGCAAGTCAGACTTTTGCTCCTCCGGGGAATTTCCCAGCCAATGTACCAAATGCAAAGTACTCGCAGCAGTACACGACTTCTCCATCAGCTGTGACCTATTCTGCACAGCAACAGAGCAGTTTCGCCCCCATAGCACCTCCGACGACACAACAATATGCTTCGGCTCCAGTTCCTGGTGCTTACCAGCCAGTGGAACAACAGAAACAACTACCTTCGGGTATTCAGCAAGCCCAACCCTTCCAACAATATGCTCCACCTCGTACACCCAGAAGCATTCAACAGGGACCCCATAGTAGTCCCTACCAGCAAGATACTTCCCCAATTCAACAGCAGAGTCAGAGTCCAAGTCAAAGTCCTGCTACTGCTCAATATTCGTTTCCGCCACCTCCCACACCAGTTCGTCAACACGAGAACCAAAGATCCGAGGCTTTGAGACAAACATCGCCATGTGTTGATCAGCAGTATCCTTCCCCAGTTCAGAGCCAAACTGCACCGCCCCTAGCAACAGTCACATCAACCCAAACGACTACCTCTCCCCCACCTCAACAGGAATGCCATTCTCCGGCGCCAGCAGTCCAGCATGGCGCTTCCACGGACCAGACAGCTTACCATCTGCAATCTGCCGCCACCGACCTAACACCACTGCCGCTTCATCACTATCCGACTGCTCCAATTGCAGCCCACGGTTCCTACCAGCAGCCACCCCAGACCCAGCCTCCGCCCAGTGCCCCTGCGTTGCATCGATACTCCTCTGCACCAGAGCCGGTCGTTCTCCAGCAAGAGAATGTTGCTTCCCAGTCAGGACATGGCCAATCTCCGGTACCTGTGAAGAATCCGTATGCCCAGCAAGTTGCACATGCCAACTCCTTCTACGGACCACCTCCTCAGCGAGTCCGAACACAGAGTAATGCTATTCCTCAACGTATACCTGTGGCCCATTCTCAGTCTTATGGCCAAATTCAGCCTCAAATTCCATCTCATCAGCAGCCACAAGGTGGTTACCAGGCTCCGGGCAATACTTTTGCCCAACCACTACAGCAACAGCAACATGCAGGCCAGCCTCAAGGTGGGTCTCAGACTCCTGGGCCTAACTTCGGACAACCACAGCAGCAGCAATATCTAGGACAACCTCAAGTCCCCTACCAAGCTCCAAATCAGTCGCAGTACCAGCAATCAGGCCAGTTCCAACAGCCTCAGTATCAAACTCAACACCAAGCCCAGGGCGTACCTCAATCGTCCTCGCCCGCCCACACTCTTCACGTCCCACCACCGCACAAATCTTCCAGTGGAATTGTGGGCAGCATGGGAAGCATGGGCAAGAAACTCACCAGCTACAGCAAGACCGCCGTCGACAAAAGCAAGCGCTTCAGCGTCTCACAACCCGGTCTCATGAAATGGGGTACCAGAGCCGCAGTCGGTATCGTAGCTGTAGGAGCACTCGCCCTTGGCGTCGATGCTGTCAGTGACTCGAGTTTGTTTGAGGATGCTGGGGGCGGGGACTTCGCTGGTGGGGATTTTGGTGGGGGCGATGAAGCGGCTTTTGATGGTGGGGGAGGTGGGGATTTTGGGGGAGGGGATGCGGGCGCTTTTGGAAGTGGCGGGGGNGGNGGGNATGAGGCCGGTGCATACGAAGGTGGAGAGAGCGCCATGGATGCTCAAACTGCTGTCGATGCCAATGCTGCGCAATTGGCGCTGGAACAAGAAGGCAGGAATAATGCAATGATGTTAACGGATCCTGTGGGGACGGAGTACGAGCTCGTGCACAGTACAACTGCTGCCGATGTTAATGCTCTGATCTAAGCGAAAGGTGACGAGGACATATATGTCAATAGGAGTACCGATGTTTCTGTCAGACAATGATTGACAAATGATTGATATTATCCTGTCTTGTTTTCCCGCCAATTTTTGGACTTGCTAATGTAAGGGTACCTGCTGTGGTAGATATTGTACATTGCGCCGACAGATGCTGCTATTCAACTTGCGAGGCTGTGTAGATTCGAGGTGACGAGTCCATATGGCCATGATAGGATATCCAGGTGTTGAGTATTCGAGTCCTGGATTGCAATTGAGTACTCTACTAATGTCGTATGTAGTGTTCATGTTCCGTCTATAGAATCTTCGGCACCGCTTCCCTTGTCTCATGTTCTCATATTCTTGTTCAACATTTTTCCTGTTCTTCGGTCCGAAGGTGGAGGGTGACTAGGCTCAAGGAGAGCTCTTGACTTCCATTTCAACTTTTGATTATTTCAGCGACTCCATGTATCATGTGCCGATATCGTTGTTGAAGTCGCTCGTAGTTTCTTTGCTTCGTGGTGCCATGTTCTGTGGTGTTCATCTGCTTCGCATGCGTGCTAATATTGACGCAAAGATCGTTCCTTTCATATGTCGTCCGGTGATCTGCCCTCGTTGGAAGATTCTTCGTTGTCGGAAAGTCCCACGTCGGAAGATGCACCTCCGGCAGAATCGTCGGAATCATGATCGGAATGTTCATGAAGCTCCCCTGTAAGGTATCTATTCAACAAAGCGCTCTGCTCTTTAATGCTTACCAAGTCCTCTGGTACGAATTCCTCATGGACAGCCCTCTCGAAGTCCTGTTCAATATCAGTAAGCAGACACACCACGCGAGAGACTCGACAAACATTTCCGCGCTCTCAATCGCACCCAATGTCTCAGACGACACCGGAACGATGGTTCGTGGAGAAAACTTGCCCCATTTCTTGATGGTGGGTGTCAATATTCCAGAGAGACACCACATAACACTGTAGTAGTCATCGAAATCCTTGGATAGTGTCTGAAAGATCACGATGTTCAAAGCTTGGTACCTGCCGATGCTCGACTTAATACATTTGGCATATGAATCGGAGCATTCGTAGGACTCGTAGCGGTCGAAAGCAGGCTTTCCCACTATGACACGTTGGATCTTCTGGCGAGTCTCCTTCTTATCGACATTTCCGAATTTATGAAGGTCCCGAGGGTATTCGAAGACCGGCATAGCGTGTTCGTTCTCGAAGTGTAGGTAATCGAGGCGAAGTTGAAGTAGATGGGCCTTCGAAGTCGACCGTGGAAAGCGTACTGGTAGACTTTCTAAGCAAGATACCGGGACTCCCTACAGACATGGAGGACCGTCGGAGGATATGCATCGACGGGAACTACCGATGCGCAAGGATCTCTGAAATTGTAGGGTGTGCCTTTGACTTGTACCATTCTTGTTATCCGCGATACTGTTATGACGCGTGGGGCACGGAGGATAGCTTCCCAAATCAGTATGCGAACATCCACGGCAGCTGCATGAAAGAGTCGAAGGTGAGCTCCCTGTACTCCGACATAACGCTACTGGAAACATGATGATGATCATCCTCAGTCGATGGAGAAGCCATAGTGGTGGTGTGTTGGAGACTGGTAAAACTTAGTAGCATATCAATATTGCATAGCTCGAGAGGTGGTGTTGCAACCAGAAGCTGTGATGCGTAGATGTAAACGATCACTGTGCTACTTCTGGAATGCTTGCGCTTTCCAAGTTCACAAGCTGGGTAGGGTCATTTGACTTGCAGGGATGTGGAGTTGTGCCTAGATGTTCGCAAGATATAGTTTATGATTCGTGGTAATGTAAGCAGCAGTAAGCAACTTGTAGATAGATGTAGGAAAAAAGTTGGAGAGAATAGCTGCAGATTTTAAAAGAGTTATTATGTACCTTTGGTTCGGGCTAAACTCCAAGGGTATTAGTAACCACCCTTTGGCTAATCACGTGCTCAAGAGCAGCCAACATCACTTGAAGATTCTGCCGTGATGCACGCTTGTAATTACCAAGAAAGGGGGTGTAAGGCTAGCCATGTGAGTGCAATATCTGATGATGAATTAACCATCGAACAAAACTGGACTTCTGTTGGTCAAGGTCGTACACTACCACGAGCCCGTGTCATAAATGCGCGGCAGCATATTGGACGTGATGATAAATGAGACATGTCGGGCACTGTCACTATCAGACGCAAGAAGAAAGTTTGAAATTCATACCACGCTGTAAAGCTCGCTTTAAGGTCGTATTGTAGTATGATCCGTACGCTGTGCCCCGAACCTCTTACCTCCATCTCAAAAGGCAAAAGAGACGCAAATCAGGGTACTAAAGCAATAAAAGACAGTTTCGTGGATTTATGCTTGCATTGTTATCAACACACCCTCCTGAATCGTATTGGTAAAAGTCCGATGCTCAAGGTCCAGGCATGATCAATTCCGAGGCGTGCCATGGTAGCCATTTTCGAGAGAAAATTTGGAAGGTAAACCTCGCTGCTGGGCACCGAAACGGCTCAAGATAGACAAAGCAACAGCCAAAGCCTATAATTGAGCTTCGATCGCACTGAAACTATGGCTGAAGTATTCCACATCACCATCAAGGTCGCTTGAAAAGGCTCTTCAGCATGTAGCTCCCACGCCGACCCAGCCCTCAAGATCGAAATCCGCCCAAGCCCCAATCTTACCCAACGAACCATAGTCAGCCACTCTCAGGTTGATGGAACAGGTCTTAGCACCCCTTCCCAGGACAGGCTTGCCATCAAGCCATGTTTGGAACCACATGTTAGCCAAGCCTTCGCTCGGTACTCCTGGTTGTCGGATGGTTTAGACTGACTGGAAGCCCACCCAATTTGGCGGCAGCAGTGTATGCTTCATTCGAGCAGTATTCTCTGTTGAGCATTATTCGAGGCGCCATCAACGTCTTGTTGCGTCTTGTATCCTCCATTTTCTCTGACTTGGCGAGAAAACCTGTCATCTAGGCTTAATATTGAAGTACGTGTTTGCGGAATGGAAGTAGATTTGCTTGTCGAGTTGGGCATGGAAATAGAGCGTGTAAACCTTGAGGGTCTCGTAGCGCGCTTTTCGATCAACGGGGAATATGGCAGGAACAAACGTATCGCGAGTCAAGCTCTCAATTATTCTGTGTTCGTGACACTAGTAAGAATAGAACCCCCCGAAGTCGTCAGACCAACTATCGTAGGTAGCTTGGCTGTCGTAATTCGTGCGCTCCATGGGGTCTTCGTGAGAGCTGAAACGTGGTCGACCATCAAGATGCGCGGCAGAAGCGAATAGTTATGACCCATACCTAAAGTCGGATATTGGACGGCATTCGACAAAACGGGTGGAAGGTGAGCTCCTCAATAGCTAACAGCTCCTCTGTGGCAGGGACGTGCGAGGATATCCTCGTGACTTAGCAGCGAGCAACAGCGGTATTGACGACGAAAAACATATTTCGAAGCTTCGAATTTGAAAAGGGACTTGCTTGCTTCAATGTGAAAGAAGATGGCGTTGCTTAGAACGGGTGGTAAAATAAAAATTCGAAGCTTGTTGACATCGATAGCGCTAGTGTGCTCAAGCGAGACTCGGCTGCCAGCTTTCCAAGACAACAGCACTTGTTTCATCAGTTACGGTGAATCGATCCTACGCTCACACAGTTTATGACACGATTGATTTACCTAATTTTTAGCCGGCGCCTTCCCCTTGAGCGAGTTCGGGGCTTTGCAATCACTCCTTTCGCCTGAGATCTGGCTCGCAATAGCACTTCCAACAATTGCTAGCAGTGATTTCAACTTCCAAATTGTGCCAAGGCTACTCGAAGAGAGAGAAAAACCTATTGGGTACTTCTTACGAAAGTCTCCTTTTACGCACCCGATAACGAAAGGTCCTGGGCAGGTATTGGGTTTCCTTGTCGCTTTGCGTTGGTCGTGCAGTGCCTCTTCTACGTTCGCGATCTAGTTGACGAAGAAGAGGAAGAAGGTGGAAATGTCAACGTAAGCCCAATACAAAACATAGTCAGCCTATGGCAGTACCGCTGACTCTTTTATATCCGAAGCAGCTTTGTTTCCTACCCTGAAGGTCATTGTTGGCCGGAGAGGACAGAATTTCTCACCAACAAAGCTCTGGTTTCTTCAAAATCTAAACTATTCAGCACAATCTGCACTAATAAACCCAAGAAACACAACGGAATTACCGTATATAGGGAGACCACGCGCTTATTTCTGCGCAGCTGCAAGCCCAAGAACTTCACAATCTTCCTCTACTGGGCTCTCACAAAAAATCTCCTAAATGCACCTGGCATCATCGATCACCGTACTATTACCTCGAGAGATAGCCTGGCCACCAGATCCCACCAAGAAATTTTATCGGCCAAATACGACCAGTTCTGCGATCTGCTTATTGACAGCTGCACAATCGAGAGTGAAGGACCTGAGGAGGAAATAAATGAGGCTATGATCAAGCTCCGCAAAGATGTCTTCGTCGCATTTGGAATTTTCGAAGGAAAACCGGTCAAGAGAATTGCGAGTATTTGCAAAGCAACCAATAATACTCCTCTTCGCAATTGGAAGTACACGGCCAACCGGGTCTGCAGCTCTCATCATGACAGAATTGCCACCTCAACAAATGTACGCCAAGGCTAACAAGCAAGCTCACGTAAAATATACTTAAATATAATAAAATCCACCGAGTGATTCATACCGGGCCTCGGCAGATTAACCTGAGTAATAAACGATTGCATATATGGTCCGTTAAAAAAACCCATTTGGTGCTGAAACGTCTTTGCGAACAACGCTTCTGAGGTGTGACGCGCGATGCGAATTCGGCCAGCACGAGCTTCAGATCTTCCAACGCTAGCTGCCACTGCCGCAGCCGCGTATGTTGACTGTGATATTGATACGTTCTTATGTCCACGCCGGAAAGAACATCCAGAGGCTTATCAAAGTTACTACTCATTCACCCTTGGATGCGAGATGGACGATGAGGGGTTTTCGATGATGGTTGCTGAAGGGAAAGATGGAAGTGAGGGCTGGAAAATCGTTGGATTTGCGTGTTGGCGGCGGACTGGAGACGATAAGAATCCAGAAAGCAAGTCAGAGGGAAGAACTAATTGGAACTGGAAAGGTTTGAAAAGCCAGTGCCGTCAGTTGCCAGGTGCTGATTTGGCCAGAGGTTCGATAATCTTTCGCTCGCGGCATAATAGCGCAGGTCTTTTTCGCCTTTCGTAATCCAGCAACTTCACTACGGCATTCAGTCTCGTACATAGCATTTGAAGATGAGCCTTATCGAAAAGAGGAACCCGAATTTGATGACTGCCTATTTCTACCTCAACTTGCAGTAGCCCCAGACGCCCAGAGGAAAGGGGTTGGGAGGAAACTGGTTCAGTGGGGTTTGGATATAGTAGAGCGGGAGCAGATACCGGCAGTACTGTATGCAACGACTCAAGGAAGACCACTATATGATGCGATGGGGTTCCGAGAAATCGAAATGTGGCAATATTCCAAGGGAAAAGAGAACCTGATGGCGATCATGAAGTATGAAGGAAATCAAGGATCGGAGGTCGCCCCTTCTCATAAATCTTATAATTTGGGTGACCCACCCGCACAGTATTGATGAGTCTTCGTCAGCCTGGCTCAGACGCCTTCAGTAAGTTACGATATTGAAAGTCAGTCAAGAGACTGTATGTGATCCTTGACATACCAAGTTCAGATCTGCCCCATGAACCAAGACAGTTGAAGAAGACGATGGGGAGAAAACACATTCACCTCAAGCCCACAATATTACTTGACTCCTCGAAACTAGGAATTTCCGAAAAGCAGCCCTCGAAACTGCGTGAATTTCTCGTGTTTCAAATCCTTCCCAGTCTTGTTTACTCCTCGCTAGGGTAATCCCCCAGCGACTCAACCCCTGAACTGGACAAGGATTCAAGTTGCAAGGCTGAGCCAAGCCAAGGCTGCAGCGCATCAAGACGCGACAACATTCAGCCTCTCTGACACGACACAAGAAATACTACAAACGTCAACGCATTTCCTTTCCCAACAATCTCGATCTCCACCACAGCCATGAATGATGCTCTCGACAACTCCTCGAGAGCCAGTGGCTGCGCCCTTGACGACCTTTAATACCGAAACCAGTGACAGCAATGCTCCATTTCTGGCATTTGACGAGAGGGACGAGGAGCATGGCCTGGATTTCACGCAAGCGGGCTATAATTACATGAGAGCTGCGTGAGGCAGCCCCTCCTGGAAAACTTCCTGTGGTGTACTGATCCTTTATGTCTGTTAGATGCTGGTCTTTCTGCTCTGCGACAGCGGTATATACTACAAAGCGACTGATGGTAATACATGGATACCGTAAGTCCACCAGCTTTCTAAGAAGCCTTCACTAACAACTACCAGATTACCGTACGTCAATTGATCAACTACCCCTCCTACCCAAATGGCTGACACGAAACAGCTCTCACGATCGCCTTTCGATCCTTCGGCACGATTCTTATCATTTACATTGTCCTTCTTCGAATAAAGTCAGACGCGAATTATATACAAAGTTCAAAAAGAAGCGCGCGGGGGCTGAGACAACCAGATGGTGACGACTTTCTGTTGAACAGCTACTGGGGTCCTATGATCCCAGCGTCGTTGGCGGCTGCGGCTTCATTTCCCATGTTACTGGAAGGAATACTGCATATGCCTAGTCTGGCAGTCCTGGTTATGCTGTTTGTAGGTGATACAAATCCACTTGCTCCATCGATACTAAATGATACAGCCTGTCATCTACACCATTGAATCCCTCGTCCTCTTCGTCTGCTGTTCCAAATCTCGATCGCAAACATACATCCCGTTGGAAGCTGTCGTCTCCACAGCAGCATCAAGCATTGTTCTCTACAATGAATATCGTCTCATGGTTCCAGGACTGGTATTTGGTGTGGGAGGGATGCTCTTGATAGGAGCGGCTCGTGGTTTATTCATAGTAGGATCAGAAAGAGCTGGGACAGATATTGCGGTACAGGCAAGGCTGAAAGCATATCATGGTTTCGTTATCATGACTCTAACCTTTGGCCTTCTCTTCAGTGGCATTACGGGATACTATATTGAGAGCATCAGATCCGCAAGTTTTCTTGGGATTAGCACTGTCGTACTCATGATTATCAACCTTGTCTCCATCGTTGCAGCTGCGTTCTCTGGGACTTCCCTTCTGGCATACTCCCCGATATCCTTCGAGGACACAGCACTACAGTTTTCCTACATACCAGTCCATGGTGCAGACTTTCTCGCGCCTTTCGCGGCAAGTCTCCTGCTTCTTCTGGCGATAATAATCTCTGATCCGGCTTCATTCATCTCCCTGTTTCAAATTGCAGCCTATCTCGTCGCATCTATCTGTTTGCTCGGAGCAGAGCAAGCACAACACTTGGTTTTGTCATTTGTGGACGGAATTCAACAATGGATCAACAAATCGCTTGGGAAAGAGAGGAGAGAACCATCGAAACCCAGCGGAGTTTTGACTGCGTGCACTTTGTTCGCCCTTCTCATCCTTTTCAGCTCAATAATCTCCTCCTTTGCCTATTCTGCAATCACCTCGCTGGCGCCGAGTCTACCGACATCTTTCGACACCGCATTCGTACCTCCGACCCGGTTTGAAATCGTTGTATCCATGTACAAGGAAGACCCAGTCTCCGTCAGATCTATGCTCGAATCACTCAGACGCACGACTCTGCTCGCGACCCTCCAACCGCGCGTCATAATCTACACAAAAGATCCCAAACAAGATTTATACCAGCTCAAAGAAGCCACAGGTGCAGACCAGGTCGAGCGTTTAGACAACCTTGGGCGAGAGGGTGGAACATATCTCTCACATATTGTCAACAAATGGGACGAGCTCGCAGAACAAACGATGTTCATTCAAGCACATGCGCACAACATGAGAGAATTGATTCCAAGAATAAATTCTTACCTAGTCAAGGAAACCGGAATGCTGAGTCTGGGCTTCACGGGTGTAACTTGCACATGCAACAATTGCAGCGACAGATGGGGCTGGGAAGACAAATGGGGGGTTATCCCAGCTCTTTATGAGAAGATCTACTCTCATGCTTGCGAAGCGGAAGAACAGATCCTCCTCTCCTACAAAGGTCAATTTGTGGCCAGCGCCCGCCGCATCCGTGGAATAAGTAGGAAGGTATTTGGCGGACTTCTCACTACAATCACAAGCAAAGAAGGATGGAGTCACGACACTTCTTCTCAGGATATAGCAGGCGCGGGCGCGGATGAAGATAGTCCGAGTAATCCGTACTTTGGCTTTGCGATGGAACGAGTCTGGGGACTGGTAATGCAGTGCGGCACTAATGCTGCAGTAGCAGCTAGATGCCCGAGCTTGCTGAGTGGGATGGGAAAGGGTGGGAAAGTTGAGGATTGCCAGTGTTTGGATGTGCCCGTCAAGTAGCCCTTCAGAGTGCGGAGGCTAGGCTGACCTTGTGAGATGTATAGTAGATGTTCTGCGATACCATAAATGCGATTGCTTTAACGTCCATCAAAGGATCCGAGAGACGCTTTCGATGCACCATTTCTGGTGGCCATAAATCTACTCTCTGTGAAGTGTCCTCACAGTGTATCGTCGCCCTCCCGATTTGAATTGTCTAGCACTGTTGACGATACAATTGCTACTTTCACAGATCTTTAGAACTTGTAGAATCTAAGACTAATCGGAAGACGCGCTTCAAAAGATCTGATACCCTCATCGGCGGTATAATATTAAGGGATATGGCTCGAAACATAAGGACAACATGGGCTGGGTAGATGTCAGATAGTTGGAATTGTGATGACTAAGTCAACACTCCTCCTGTTGAACCCAGACCTTCAGTGTTTTCCAACCTTCAGACTCCAACCACTACCGACGCCTAACAACCCCAGCTCATCACTCACCACCCCTGAAGTTCTTTCCACCTGTCGCATCTGCTCAAGTACCGTTCTTGTTGTACGATGACTCTTGGGGGCCAAAATCACCTGCTAGCGTAGGCCACACTATGAGCAAAAACCCCAGCCACAGGCTGCCAGCTGCGAGCCTTGCACTTCTTGTTACCGTGCCTATGCGGTATCACATGTAAATTCATGGTTCGGAAATGCTAGAGCGAGTCGGCTTCAATGATTATGGGAAGTTTTAGGTTGCAAATGCGATTCGTGCCGGCGCCAAGTGGTCAATCGGTGAGTCCTTGAGGGAAAGTGGGTCAATTGCATGCTGTGCCTATTTCAGCCTCACTGTGTACAGCAACCATTGTAATTTTGGCTTAGTATGGGGCTTCCCGGTCGAATAAGTAGTGGATGGTCCCGTGAGTTTCTTTACATCTGTCGTTTCTGTCTGAATTTCGACCTTTTCTGCCATTTTGACTTCGATATACTGGCCGTCGTGCGAATCGCCGCATTTCTATCGTTATTCTGCTCAACGAGCAATATTTGGTCTTGAGAAAAGGTTTCAATATGCTAGATCACATTTCTGGCTACTCCACCACCGAACAAGAGCTCTCCCAGCATATTCTCCTTCAAGCTATTTCATCCTTGGACAACATTTTACAGACATCATCAATTTCGCCGACAGAAGCGGATAGTACTGCGCGACGTACGCAGCAGGTCATCCGTAGTCTGGGGTTATTGAACAAGGTACTGTTCAGGTCGAACCCAAGTTGTTCACAGAAGAAGGAACGACATGAAGTATTACCAGAAAGCCTGAGCGTGTCGAGGACGGTGAATACTACGCCACCGCCAGGCTATTCGCCAGATTTCAAGCAGGACGTGTTGCAGGATCGAGTGGCAGAGAAGAATGCTGAGATGGTCAATGAATCAAATGTGCAAGAAGTCTGCCAAATTTTGCATCCCGCACCAGGAGAACAGATACCGGACGTCTATCTCACAGTTTTCGAACCGATGTCGTCTTCTCTGACTAGAACATCGAGCTACGGACTCGATGTACACGCCTCGTCACCCTCCTGGTTCGATATTGCGGCATTGTTCAGAAGCATTCGATCGTTCCTCGAAATCAAGTACGAAACTGTGCCCGCCTGCATCCCGCGCTTCTTCATCGAACAAATCGCTTGGGAAATGAAATTTCAAATTCAGCGTCCAGCGTCGACGAATAGTATTTGGAACCTCGATTACCAAGAAGCGGCTCGAGGTCCTCGGCCACAGCAATCTTGAGATATGTTATCGACTGAAATGTGTCTGCCCGGAAGGGGTGCTTCACTCACTTGATGTGTACTGCCCGAGATATATCCCTTCCGAGACGTCTGATCTCGACATCTTCTTAAGAGATAGCAAAGTATACAATAAGAAGAAAAAGAAGCAAGTGACCAGCGCTGAACAGAGTGAGGACGAGAATGATGATCAAAATGAGGACGACGGTGCTGAAGAAGAGACGGAAGAAGAAGCGGAGCCAGACTATGAAGCGATCACAGCTCGCCGAGCAGCGGAAATGAAAAAAGAGTTGCGAGAACAGAAAGACAAAGAGAGTACAGAAATCATGGAGATGGTGGGTTGGAATGGCGCGAAGGAGCACATTAGAAAGTTGGAGGCAAAGGTTAAAACATCCCAGATGCAAGGAGTGGATATGAAGTGTGAGGGTTTAGGGACGATCCTGATGGGCGGTTCGGGGACGGGCAAGACCACGTTCGCCCATCACTATGCAGCCTATCTACATGCTACCGGTCTCATCGACACATCCACTGTCAAGTCAACGACAGGCATATATCTCGCAGATGGTGGCATAAGCCGCATCAAGAAATACATCGAAAACTTGGAACACAGTGGCGGTGTCCTGTTCATCGACGATGCACACTTCTTGCTTTCCTGCGATCACAGCAGCGGCGTCAAAGTCCTCGACTACCTTCTCCAAACCATTCCTGTCCAATCTAAAAAAAATCGCATTCATCCTTGCCGGCACCGAGAAAGGTATGCAAAAGATTATCGGACACGGTAGTCATAGTACTGCCACTATGTTCCCGTATCTGATCAATTTCCACGACTTCAAGGACGAGGAATTGATTGGCATTTTTGGCAGACTGGTCAAGAAAAAGTGGGATGGGAAAATGAGTGTTGAAGGTGGTGAAGACGGGTTATTCGTCAGGGTTGCGACGAGGAGGGTGGGCAGGGGACGTGGGATGGATAGATTTGGAAATGCAAGAGCTGTGGAGGCGTTGGTGGGCAGAGTCTGGGAGAGGCAAGTCATCAGACGGGCCGTCGAGAGAGAGAAGAAGCCTCAAGCATCAAAGCCAGCCCAGGACATTGACAGCCCATCAACATCAAATGAAACTGATAGTGGTACTTTGGGGGGTGAGCAGAAGGTAGATCCGAAAATGGTCCCTGAGGGTACCTCTGCCGCAGAGGACGAAGGCAGCGAAACTGGTGATGGGATCACCTCATCAGAGACGGAAGGAGGCTTCGACAATTCTATTGCGGCTCTAAACGTTGTCTCTGTCGCTTCAGAATCTGATACTGTCATCAAAGATGTTGATACTCTAGCAGAACTCCAAGATTCCGGGCAAGCCATGGCCGACGAGGATGATAACACCGGACTCGCAAAGGAACAACAAGAAGTGAACAGCGATGAAATCCAGAATGCCGTAATTGATGTCGACCCAGAAGACTACAAGTTCACCAAAGAAGATATTCTCGGCCCAGATCCATCAAATGCAGTACTCAACAGTCCTGCATGGACTCAACTGCAGAAGCTCACCGGCCTAGAAAAGGTCGAGGACTCTATTCTTAGCCTTTTGGAACTCGTCAAAGCCAATTACCAGCGCGAGATGGAAGAGAAACCTCTCTTGAAAGTTTCTCTCGACCGCCTCTTCCTTGGGCCGCCAGGCACAGGCAAAACACTCGTTGCCAAGCTTTATGGACAGCTCCTTGCTGAGATTGGAATATTGAGTAAGGGAGAAGTACTACTGCGAAACCCGAGCGATTTGATTGGCCAATACATTAGAGATTCTGAAGCAAATACCAAGGCTGCGCTGAACGCAGAGATCGGCAATGTCCTCAGTATCGATGGAGCATACATGATGTACAGCGGCGGCTCAGATGGCACTGGTAACGAAAGTGATTCTTACAGACAAGGCATCATGGACACACTCGTCGGCGAGATCCAATTCACGCCAGGTGAAGATCGCTGCGTTCTCCTACTCGGTTACGACACTGCCATGGAAGAAATGCTACAGAATTCCAACCCAGGTCTCGCTCGCCGCTTTCCACTCGCCGGCGCCTTCCGCTTCCAGAATTTCACGACACAAGAGCTGGAAAGCATCTTGCGCTCGAAACTGGCCGATGATGTCCTTGAAACAACAGATGAAGCCATACGGGTGGCGATGGATGTCCTGAAGAAAGCTAGCCAGAGAGCGAATTACGGGAACGGAGGAGAAGTAGAAAACCTCATCTCGAAAGCAAAAACAAACTACCAATCACGGGTGTCAATTTTGCCAGTTGCCGATCGTCCCAAAGAATGGGTCTTCCTCCCTCAAGACTTCGACCCCTCTTTCGATCGACATAAGTCTGCTCCTTCCAACCTCCGCAGACTTTTCGCTGATGTCGTAGGTTGTGAGTCCGTCATCCACAAGCTCGAAACATACCAACGCGTAGCACTCACCATGAAAAGCCGAGACCTCGACCCGAGAGAATATATTCCCACGAACTTCGTGTTCAAAGGCCCGCCTGGAACAGGGAAGACCACTACAGCGAGGAAGGTCGCAAGATTGTATTATGACATGGGTTTACTCGCTGAGCACACAGTCGTGGAATGCTCGGCAAGCGATTTAATTGGCAAATACATTGGGCATTCCGGACCCAAAACAGCTAAAGTGTTTGAAAAGGCTCTGGGAAGAGTTCTGTTTATTGATGAGGCATATCGACTTGCTGATGTGAGGAAATGTAGTTATGCAAGCGAAGTTGTGAGTGAGCTTGTTGATCTCATGACAAAGGAGAAGTTCAAAGGGAAAGTTGTTGTTGTTCTTGTGGGGTACGAGGATGAGATGAATGCGCTACTGGGCATGAATCCTGGTTTGGCGAGTCGCTTTCCGGAGGAGATTAGTTTCGAGCACTTGTCGCCCGAGACTTGTGTGGAGATTCTGAAGATTAAGGTAAAGCAGGCGGGCATCGGCCTGGGATTCCTGGACGAGGGTCGAAGCGCAAATGCTGAAGTGACGGCGCTGATGGAGAAGTTTGTTGCAACGAAGGGATGGGGCAATGCCCGCGGCGTGGAGACGCTAGCCAAGGGAATTTGTAGAGGAGTCTTTGCAAGTTTGGGCAGTGGTGGGGATCTGAGCTGTGCGAGAGATGCTGTCATTGGTGTCTTGAGGGGTGTGTTAGGAGAGAGATTGAGGAGAGCTGGTGAGTGTGTTGATCAGGAGAGTGTTTGGCAAAACAATGAAATGAGGGTTAGAGATGGTGGAAAGATGATGATGGTTGATAGGAGGACTGGGCAGAGGAAAATGGAGAGGGTCAAAGAGAGACTTTCAGGGGATGTGAAGAAGATCGGCGAGCTAGACGAGTTTGTGGCCGGTCCGGTGCAGTGAGAGTGCCTTCGGAGTTCCTTCTATCTAGGAGATAGATTCGGCGTTTCAAGATAAAACCAATCGAAAACATTATAGCACTCCTGTGAATTTGAACGGCCCACGCTTTGCCAGATCAACGCCCAGAAAGGAGAGCATAGCCATGATTCTCCGCTGAAAAAGTATCAAAGTCCTGTTTCTTACTAGCGATGTTCCAGATATAGCACTTTTTGAGTGTCTAATAGAGACATTGAGTGGAGCACGAAGATCTCTCTTGCAACGTGATGGTAGTCTGCCGAGATGTAATGGCTGGTGTTTGTGACATCTAAACTGCTGGCGCTGTTTCGGCTCTAAAAGACGCAGGCTGATGGCGAGTCTTTGAGCTTCTGCGAGGTAACTTTTGCCCTTTTATCGTACGATTTACTGGAATAAACATTGGAGAAACCCCTTCATCGTCAGGTCAGACTCCACAGGGTCTGTATTTGGCTCAGGGATGATGCAAATGCCAGAGCAATTCCTAAGCGAGCAGCAAAAATCCCCCGTTCCAGCGAGGCGAATCGCCCAATGAAGAAACGATCAGCTATCGATTGTCGAATGACAGTTGACTTATATCGCATGTTTCGTCCATTCACTGGATGCATCATCATGTATGCCTCTATCGAGGACACATCAGCGTCTTCAGTCTTGTGAGACGACGGAAGAGTTGAGGCAGTTGTGCCAGCACTGAATCAATCGAAGCTTTTGGTGGTTGTCGTCGGAGTTGCATCACCAAAGTCGAGAACAAGAAGCTGGAAAAGCTCACAGACTGAGGTCTAAGTCGCGTGAGCGTTAAAGGAGAAAATATGACAGGTAGAAGCTCCGGCTTGTTCATCCATATCGTCCTGTGCTCCATGAGTTGCGAGCTCATCCCACCTAGGCTGTCGTTGTATTGTATAAATCGAGAGTAAAATGTCAGCGTCAGTATTCGAAACTCCAGAATTTCATGGGCCTGCAAATCCGCATTACGATGAGAAGTAAAGATCATCTCAGCTTCGGATGGGAATCCACTTGCTGAATACTTTAGCGAGACAGGCGTCCTGGAATTGTGCACAACGAATTCGAGGTATTGTCTCAAGCACTCCTCGAGGGTTTACTCGATTGAGGTTGCACGTTTTCCGATTGATCCAATCAATAGTTCTAGCTTATCCACCATATTCAATTTCCAGCGATAGAGCAGAACGATAGCTTCCTTCACGATTCTAGGCACAATTGCAAAGCCGACCCAACACCATTTCGTCAAGAACGTTAATTTGGAAGAGAGACCCAGAGCTGTTGGATCAACTGCAGGCCCTTCAGAGACCAATCTTGCTACCAGCTTTGGATGCCCTTTCGAGGAATTAAGCGTGATCTTGACATCGATGCCGCGAAATACGTTCATATCTGGTCCCAGAGGATCACTTGACAGCACCGAATAATGACCTTTCCGGGAGTTGAATGGCGATACATAGAAGTGTTTCGCTCGGTACCCCTCGATGGTCGCTCGCCCAGCTGGGGCTCCAGGTTCAGGAGAGGTGCCTCGAAACACGATATACAGTCGTCTTTCGTCGTAAGTATTGTTCACTTCAAGGATCATAGCGGAAGGCGTTTGGGTGGCCGAGTAGAGATACCAGAATGAGACTGGATTGAAGCTGGACCCGGCGAATCTGGGAGCAGTGACTAGATACGCATGAGGAAAGTCTCTTGGACTGAGTTCCTACACCCTGTCAGAAAAGCATTCTGAGATAAAGGAGAGTGCTCGTACCTCGGATTGGAGATACAAATCCAGCCTCTGTCTGGGACCTAACTCTCCTTGGCCCCTCTGTAAAGAATCGGAAGCTCGGATTGAAAACCAGCTGCAAGCGAATAAGTCTGCGAAGGGAAAGTTGGTCCAGATCGACGAAGGTAAGCGATCGTCGATGCATATCATTTCATTCACGTTGCTGTCAATTCCACCGGAATTCCTACAGCCAAGTAAGAGTAGGAGAACGTATATTTCACCGGGAAGAGACGCGAGTGTGTTGTCCTGCAGGGAATAAAATATGGGTGTCCAGGCCGTGCCAAGTGGTAGTAAGTGTTTTCTGGAGAGGGAGAACAAGAAACCTCATAAACACACTAACAATGAGCATTGAGATAGAGATCCCCGGAGGAAGTGCCAAGAGTAAGTACGAGTATAGTGCGGATCGATGAAGAAAGGTAGCGATGGCGATGGTGTAGAGTAAGTCCAGCCTGGTTCCGATGAAGAAAGTTGAATACTTGATAATCGGGGAGTCAGTACATGTCTCAGATTGATTGGGAACACCGAGAGTGCAAGCAGATTGTAACCAGAATAGGAGTGGATGGTTGGTTCCCGAATGCCACCTACTGTTATCGCAATGAAGTGGACGACGGATTGAGGGCTTCCGGGCCAATCCATGCTCACACGGACAGCGGCTTCATTGTGAGCGACCCATACGGAACCTCTCGGTGCTGAATTGATCGAAGGAGTAAAGTTGAGGGATAGTGCTGCCAATTCACAATTGATGATTCGAGTCGGACAAGGACTTTGATGAGAAGAGTCGGGTTGACTTTCGTTGCGCACTGTCCCCGCAAAATCTGACAGGCGATCACGTAAAATAAGCTGCACACTGTATGCTCCCAGCAATGGGCTGCAGGCCGTTTCATTGGACTGTGCTTCACTCTCGCAGTTCACCTGATTTCAGCGCAGTAATTGGGCACAACACAAGGGTCATTCTATCCTTACAAGTTATCGTTTTTAGGGGTCTCGTGGAACCCGGGGACTTGGCTCAAATGTAAACAGTGGAAGCGAAGGCAGTACAGATACCTTGTAAAAACCTTTGAGCATCACAGTATGGCACCTCTCTACCACAATATTAGAATAAATGGTTGTTCTTTTATCTATTTTTCGAATCGGTGGAGGAAATTGTTTCCTACCTTCTGTATTCAACCATCCTCTTTTAACCCCCTTCCACGCCGTCCCCTCCTGTCCCCGAATACAAACAGTAACCACCAAGCGCCTGTACAGCCTTCGAAGCCCTGAAAAGCCACCATCATACTTTCCGAGATACTCACTCCGCTTGTTTAATGTTAACAGGTTATTTACCGAGCTCAGAGGAAGGCGCATCGGACTTGCGGAGAGGGTGGCGCAGATACAGAAGCACTAGGAGGACAGAGGAGAGAGAACAAGGAGTAGTTAAATGGGGATTTCGAACTTTGATGTTTTGCGTACATATTATAGTATGGCTTAGCTGACCAGCGTATGTATTTAGCAGAGAATGGCCCTCCTACTCAGTCTTTGTCATTTTGTGTTCAGAAGAGCATCTAGTGATGGTACCTGCCGTGCCTAGGTAGAGGAGTCTTGGTGGCGCAGAGCAAAATACTGTATTTGGTCACAGTCCTCCTTGGAGTATTTTAAAATTGACTCTTGTTTACAAGCATGTTTTCTTTTTGGGGTTCCATCAACCCTCTAATGGAATCGTTGATCTGCTTTAGTCATTTTAGCTCACCGAGTAGCTACATGGTGAGGCTGTCCCGGTCGCCCAGAACGAGGCAGATTTTCATACTTCAGCCTTCGGTCATGCTGATCGCATCCGCATCCAGTCTCCGCCTTCTATCATCATTCCACATGGGTTTTATTAGACTTTTCGATGTGCACTTGCTCGGTGTAGGTCTGTTAGCGTAGCGTTACTTCACATCTGATCGATTATTCTGAGCCCGCTCGGTTGGATCGTTGATTGAATATACAGGATGTGTCCATTCTGCGTCACGCACCAGAAATGGCTGAGCTTACATGATCACGTCGCCCTTCAAGGCAGCCTGGAGCGGCTGAAAACTACCAACATAATATCTTGTCCAACATCATATCCATACGGTGCTTATCTGTTCATTGTCAATTCTTCGGTGCTTCACAGTCTAGCTATCATCACATCAGCTATTACGACGTCGACTGCCCAAGATATCATTCCCTCTAATCATCTTGCAAGCCTCACTGAAGTCGCAGAACTACCCCACCTCAGCCGTGCTACATTATACCCTCGCACATGTCGCACTCACTCTGCTCAACATGCAGATCCATCAATTTCCGCAAATACAGCTATACGAAAAGATTGTTCGCGCTCAGACTAGGCTCCTGGGAGAAGGTCTCCAAACGAAAAAATTGTCCCTTCTGTAGCCTCGTCAAAGCAGCCATTCTCTCAGATAGCTATCGACCGTCCGACAGAAGTGTCATCAAACTATCTAACAAAAGGAGCTGGAAATGCTGCAAAAGCTATAACGAGTATCATGGAACACGAGAAATGGATTATTCCAATGAGTTTGATCTCCATTCGCACGCTTCAGAAACGAGAACCGAGTCTCGCTACCAGTATTATCTATCTTGGAACTATGGCTTCTGTGAGATTTATCTTCGACCTGTACGTCCAGGACCGTTCTTTGGGAGGATAGTGGACAGGGAGCTCGTAAATTTGGAGCTGTGTCGAACATGGCTTGATTTGTGCGAAAAGTATCACACTGGGAGTTCGAAGAGATGCATCAGTGACCAGACGTCACGACTTTTCCTACAGGGTCGTCTGAGAGTGATAGATGTGAAGAGCCTGATCATCAAAAGAGGCCTGGGCGAAGAGGATGAGTATGTCGCTTTGACGTATGTCTGGGGAGAAAAGACGCTGAAGAAGGAAAAGCCGCGGGGGTGGCGGATGCCTCGAACTTTGAAGAGAGCCGTCCGTGTTGATGACTATGGACAAGAAGTAGTGGAACTTCCTCACAACATACCACGTACGATCCGAGATGCCATCGATGTCACTCGCTCTCTTGGGTATAGGTATCTGTGGGTTGATTCGCTCTGCATCGTGCAAGACGACGAGACGGACCAAGAGATTCAAATAGGTATGATGGACGAAATATACAGTAATGCGACTTTGACAATCGCCGCTGGATCTGGTCTGCGTAAGTTCTCCTGAAACGATCTGACCTCTGAAGCGCTGAATATTGCAATGCTAATGCCATGTAGACGCAGATTGGGGACTACCAGGAGTCAGCCGGGTGAGACGGAATCGTCAACGCACTGCGATCGTTGGGAAACTTGAGCTTGCTGTAGCTCTTCCATCTTTTCAGGAACTCAATTCAGGTACCGAACTATTCTGGAATACTAGAGGGTGGACGTTGCAAGAAAAGGTCGGGACTACCCCGACCTCATCATGAAATATCTTCTCACTGTTCTCCTTCTTAGCAAGCTTCTCCATTGTTTCGGACTCTCCAGAACTGAAGTACTTGCTGACACGGCCCAGCTGCTTTCAAAGCGGCTACTACTATTCACAGACTACCAAGTATATTTTCGCTGCGCCAACTCAATCTGCGCGGAAGATGTTGCGATGGAAGCTGGCGCCCTATCGCACAGCATCAAAAGGCGTCAGAACCCCTTCGCATGGGTCCCTCCACGAATTAAGGAGCCGAACTTGCTCGACCAAGTCACGGATACTCTGACATTTGACGCCTGGAGACTCGCTGAAAAAGACTGGGAGCTTCATTTTCTTCCAAACTATGTAGCGTTGATTACTGAATTCACTCAACGCACATTCACATTCAGCGAGGATAAACTTAAAGCAGTCTCGGGGCTGTTGAAAGTCCTGGATGGATCAAGACGAGCTTTTCCGGGCGGGCTGCCGAGAGACTGGCTGGCTGAGACGCTGCTTTGGCAGCCTAGAGACGGAAGCCCTTATTCAATCGATATCGATACGATAGGTATTCCCACATGGTCATGGGCAGCTTGGTCTCTGAGTGAAGGCTGCAGATGGACTGAGTATTCGCGGCCCAATGCGCTTGCATGCCAGGAGCCCGAGATGACAGTTCACACTCTGCGATCTGATGGGACTGTAACATCGTATTGTGTATGGTCTAGCCGACTGGGTTTCTTTGGCAACAAGAAAAAGAATGATCCGGACCCTTTGACCAGAAATGCTCGGCAATTGTTAAGACTGAGCGGCACGTTACTGAGCTTTTACACCTCTATACGTACTTTTTGGATCGGCGCACCGATTACGCGGACGCGGACTCCAAGAGATGCTTTGCAAGCATATTACCTTGAGGACAGGAATGGAGATCGGGTAGGGAAGATATGGACATGTGACAGGCTTGTTCGGACGGGGATTAAGCATCAGTTCATTGCCATTTCATCGAGGAGAACAGGACTTGCTATAAAAGGGGCAGTAGCGGGGAAATATATACCAAGCACTTCAGACGGCGAAGGAAACTCAACCGATCGGCCAGCTAGTAGCTGGAGAGTAATTAATGTGATGCTAGTCCTATGGAAAGGCGATGTTGCGTATCGTGTTGCCGTTGGGCAAGTCATCAAGGAGGCTTGGGATCATTGGAATGCATCGATGAAGAAAAATAAGATCATTTATCTTGGTTAGCCAATGACATACAATCCATAGAACACTTTTGACTGCCGACAACTAGAACTTACTGAGTAAACATTCCTCTAGTGGTTGTCGTGCGCATGTTCACTTGACCTTATAGCAAAGCAGTAGTGTGGCCGGTCATCGTTGAGAGACTTGTATGGATGAACTTAAACTGAGTTGCGTTCAACTTCCTACTCATTCCACCTATAAATCATCTTGAAAGTACCCATTCACACTACAGCCGGATCACTCTATCGGAATGCACCTTCTCATACCTGGTATCCCAAATACACTAGTCCTCGTTCCCTTTCCACCTACTTTTCAGCATTTTTTTTTCTGGCCCCTCTTGATCCCCAACAGAAATTCCACGGGTTGTATTACCATACTTTGAATGAAGACGATAAGAATCCGAGCCAAGTAGTCAGCGGATTGAAGTTTTGGTTTCCTGCCCCTACTCAGGGTGGAATCTGCAAAGTCAAAGGGAAGCTTTGCACCTAGGTCTTGCGCAGCCTGTAAGCCGCTACTGAAGCCGTCCTCATGAAAGCCACAATTTGTCCATGCCCCAGCGAAGCTTATTCCTCGTTTATTCTGGATCTCTCGAAGCCTTTTCTGTGCTTGGATGGCCTCAGGAGTGTATAGAGGGTGTGGGTAGACAAATCGACCTTGAGTCAGAGTGGCGTCAGAGTGGCGTCAGGTGGGTGAAAAGGGTTCATTGTGACTAGAATGTGGCCGAGCTTATCTTCTGGGATATGTTGTAGAATATTCATGTTATATGTGAGGGAGACATTGTCGACTTACTCCTTCGAGTCCGAGCAAAGCGTCATATAGTTCCAGCTTGACCAAGCACTACGTCTTTTGGGCATGTGTGAGATGTCAGAGTGTAATACCACCTCATTGCGTGAGGTCTTGAAGCATGAGAGCACATCATTTTCTTCCTTTGATCCTGAGGAACCTAGGATTGATAGGGCCTGATCGCCGTGGGTAGCTAGTATGACATGGTCGAATGTGTCTGTTTGTCCGTCGTCCACGTGCACAGTGACACGACCATTGGCGTCGTTATTTACCGACTGCACCGGGCTATTGACAAGCACATGATCCGATGGGAAGTCTTCCATGACCGCGTCAATATTTGACTTTGATCCTTGCTTCAGTGTAATCCAATCAAGTCTAGTAGCCACAGTCGAAAGTTGATGATGGTTCCATCTGGTCGCTTGTCATTCCAGTGAAAATACTTGCAGCAGTCGCTACTCACAAAAATCTAATCAATGTCAGCGTAGGAAACTCATCTATACATCTCTCAGGGCTTGTGCTCCATACAGCAGCAGTAATCGGGATCAGATACCCGTCTCTGAAGGCTTCGGAGTAGCCATGCCGGTCCAAGTACCTGCCGATGGGCTCACTCCATGTAACGGTGTCTTGGTCATACGCATCGATCAGGACGTCGAGGGCAAATTGATTAAATCGTACAATATCAAACAACATCCTCCATATATGTGCTGAAAACAAGTTCTTTCGTTGACAGAACACTGATGCCAGATCCTTCCCGGCCCATTCAAAAGTTCCAAAGTCTCGTGGAACCGAGAGATCCATTCTAGTCGGTTCTGTCTCAAGTTTCATCTCATTGAGGAAGTTGATGAAATTAGCTACGCTGATATGTAAGCCAATACTCAAAACCAGCGACAACACTTCCGAACAGCCCCTGACGGCATATACGCATGATAGGTGGCAGCAGTGTTGAGTACAATAAAACCCGTGTTAACCCTCTCTGTATACTTTCCAGCTTTCCATTGCACATTATTGGTGTGCCCGCCGAGCCGGTCATCTGCTTCGTACAGGTAAACATCATGACCGCTGTTTTTCAAAGCCCAGAGAGCTGCGATGCCAGAACAGCCTCCGCCGATCACAGCAATTTTCTGTACCAAAGTTGACTGAGCTTCCGTTATCATCGTGGATATATACCATGTGAGGTGTTGGCAAGTCGGCTTCCTCTACTTGCATCTCGTTGCGAAGTTGAGTTACAGACGGTACCCCAAAACAGCTGCGAATCCTGGTCCAAAGATCATCGTATCTACGAGTACTTGGTTGGTCCATGATTCCATAGCAGGGGTGCATGCAGAGCGCAAGATTGTACCCGTTTGGGGCATCTGCAGTCATCATATAGCTTTGGTAGTCTACCGAGAGCACCGTCGAGCCATAGCAGCGAGTCTCGTGCAGTGGCTTTGGCTTCATATAAGCCGAGCTCTGGATCTCAGCTATTCAAGCCAGCTTACATCGACTTCGCTCACGATTCTCTGTTCTTCCCAACGGCAAGCACGGACCTTGAGAGCTTCTTGGTTCACGAAGAAGACATACTTGGCCAAGACATACCATTGTCGGAGGTAGCGTGTGTCCGAAAAATTATCTTAGGCGTTGAGCGATTCACATATCCAATGATCAACACGCGTCGCCTTAATCACTTCAAGAACCTCAGCTCCCTGGTCTTGACTCGTGATCCCTACGACCTATTTGAGATTGGAAGGCTTTACGAGACAGCTTTGAAGGACTGTTGGGCTCAATGCAAGTCTACGTGTGGCCATGGAAAAGATTCGAATGGCAAAGACGTTGAAGTCACTACCTTATCCTTGAATGAGGTGCGGCAGCTCGCTGGTCGTGGAATACATGGTATGCCAACGAGGGTACAGACGGATAATTACACATGACTAACACTGATCCAGGATTCTCATAAACGCATCCAATATCATTTACATCGGCAATTTTCCTTCCCAAAATTTCGCACAGTATACTCAAAAGTGCACTAGAATAAGATAGGAGCAAGGTCGTAGTGATGAAGGTTCGATGATACCAATAATCGAAGATCAATGAGAATTCCGCGATCTTTTGCAGACTACCCATGCCATTAGATATGGGCGCTAGGAGGCTACGATTTACCAGCCTAGGCAGATATTGATGCAAGTTTTCACAACAATTTGGGAATTCACATGATTGGCGGACATACTCTTAGTTATATTCCCCGGTTTTTCTCCTTGACATTGGCTCTGTTACAGGAAAATCTAGTGATTATGATGCACAATCAATCGGAGGGTGATTTTGATGTTGAAGAGCCAGCAGCGCTCTTGGATACCCTCGAGGTGATACAAAGTACAGTGAATGCTACGGAACGCCGCATGCTCTGAACCCTGGGGTACATAAGGTCTTAGGTCGTCGAGTAAACTTCGATGCAACTTCGTGATGTCAGAAAGCTCTTCATACCCCTTCCCTGGACACCAGAACACTGAATCAGTGCGATAGCTGCCGACGTCAGTTCAACATTCGCCGTTTGACTCCAGTACCTAAAATTCAGAGACTCAAGTCACCATGTCGACCATGTTTTCGGAGACTGAATCAAACACCCTAGAAGACCTTATCAGAAATTTTGATGAAGCCATCCAAGACGTGGGACTTTCCTTCATTTACTTTCCCAAGCTGCCGCTCGAGTAAGTCAAGCTGCCAAAACATTTCCAGGATCTGTTCTCGAAGACCAATTGGCGCTCATGTAGCGAAGTATCTGGCTGACTCAATCTTCGCCTAGACTTCGGCGAATGGTCTGGGAGTCTGTATCCAGCCCTCGAATCATCACAATCATAGACCTACTCTCTTACAACGAGGAAATTTTTTATAGTCCAGGCTGAACCGGTCCATCCGTGTATTCTATTACGCTGTCACCTCCAATCCTTCGCACCAACAAAGAGTCTCGTCAAGTAGGTCTGGCGAAATACAGCGTCGCTTTTGAAACTCTCTCAAGAAGCTGGTATACATCGACTACTATTAGGACATCTTGTTCTTTCCCAACCACGCAGCTCTTTACAGCTTTCTGTTTGATACTCTCCCTGGTACCACAGCTAAGCATTTGGAAGAGTACCAGAATGTGCAGCGCGTCATCTTCGCCCTTCGTGACGTTTTTCGATATGGCCCGGAATCTGCAACAAAAAGCTATGAAGTCTTAATGAGATGTCTCCCTAATGTCAAGGTCTCTTCGGAGGTCGTGGCGATGACGACAGTGCACTCATCTGGCCTGGAAGTGATTCCAACATGAGTATGCTGGTGAGATACATCGGCTTGAAAGATATGCTGCAGGATACTGAGCTAGATGCTACTGGTTTTTTGAGAATCGGCCCTTCAGAATATACCAGAAGAAGGCTAATTGAGCAAATTAAGTCTAATTACGAATTCAAGAAATCGACCACACTTCTCGAATCTGGCTTGGGAGTAGATATCGGAAGTGTTTCCTCGGACGTGGATCTCTAGGGTTCTTCCTTTACTCTTCTTGAATTTGGTTAATGAGATGTTCTCAGCTTGGAGATAAGGATACAGCGAGAGGTGGAGATTCATACGTTTATTCTTTTGGCTTTCAGTGCGCGCATTACATTTCCGCAGTGCTGGCTTCCGGGTTCTCACAGCTTGCAAAGATGGTATCAATAATCCATGATATCTACAATTAATAAGACTACTCCGTTGTCTCCAATCATAGCTACACTGCTACTGATCACGGTATTGAGAAGTGTTATGTGAGCATATTCTCTCAAGTGCTGTTGAGAGAATAGAAGCTTCTCTTGCAAATGAAAATCTTCAAAGCTTGATAAGCAATCCGAGCGTCGATAAACTTACATAGAGTCCCTATTGCCTTTGACTCAACGATATATCGAGACTGGCGAGCATTCTCTTTTCCTTTCGAGAGGCCGGCCTCACGTGACAAGTTTCTCCTATCAGTGGCAATATTTGTAGGGTCAGGACGATGAGAAAGTACAGGATAAAGCCGGTAGCGCGACTAATTATTAAGTTCTATTGGATCATCATACCTTTTTAGATGCCATAGAACTTTTGGGTAGCACCTACATCAGCATCACGAAAATCGAGGCCATTCGATACCCCTTTTCTGGTTCGCTTAGAAGCTTGGCGCTAACATTATTCAACTCTGGTACCTAAGTATAAGGCTTAGACTTAGATCCATGTTCTTACTTCTCTAACGGAGACTCAGTGGCTGTTATAAAATCCAGAATCTATTCAGCTTATAATTATCCGTTCTAGTCCAAATATCACATTGTGGGTAGTTGCATACGCGATTCTGCCAGATCGGCGGACCACAATCCTAAACATCAAAATTGATCGGTTGCTATTGTGGTCTAATTCTGGAGCAGTCCAGATGAGAATTCTCTCGCACAAGAGACAACATTTCTCTCAATATAATTCGTCTGTTTCCAATCTTCATTTCCGTAAACATCTCATCGTCTCAAGGGTACAACAGTTCGATATCAAGGCTATCCAGTCCCGATCAAGCCCAGCTCAAAGAATATCCAGAAGACTGAAAACACCACAACTTCCCAAGCCCCAGGAATTCCCGGAAATGCTGCAACTCACGCGTTCAAGAACCTACCCTGACGATGGAATGGACTTGGACATCGAAACGTCTGTTGTCAAGAAAAAGGTCCGCTTCGGGCCTTTCAGTACTCCTCCAACCGGCAACACATATTCCGTAAGAAACCCCCCCCCCCCTTTGATTTAGATGGACATCATTTGTTGAAAATCGCAAGACGTATATCCATCCCCAATCAGCAGAAGTTTACGATAATGTAGACGGCATCTTCACATCATCCACCGCTCACCCACAGCTAAGAAGCCAAATCCGCGGGCTAAGAGACCGCAGAGCCAAAGGCAGCTCCCCACTGAGGGAGTTCATGATCTCCTCATCCTATGATCATTTTTCATCCTGCCAAGATGTAGAAATGGATACCGGTATGATTGCAGATGTCGAAGACATATCCTCCTCGGATACCGAGACCCTCTGCGTCAGATCACGGCTAAAATCACTGCCACCGCCGCCATCGACAGCCTCACTCTCAACACTATCGTCAACTACCACAACCAGTATCAGATTCTCTTTTCTAGTCTCCGGCTACGAACGCGTTGCACCTGCGCCTCAGTCTCAATTACTACGTTTCGAACACCCAGAAATGTCATGGATGCAGAAGCTCACGCCCGTTGAGAACCAAATCGCTGTCCAGATCGACCGTCGTAGAGGCTTGCATCCTCTAATACTTGACGTTAGAGACTTCGGAAGTCTTACCGAGAAGGAGAGGGAGGATGTCAGAAGGCGATACGCGGTGGACGGCGGATTTGCAGTGGTGTACACGAGGTCCAGTAAAGATAGAGAGGTTGCGATGAAGAGCATGATGAAGGAGGGGCTGTTCTTTGGGGTACCATAGTTGAAGGTGCAGAGTTCTGGGGAGTGTGAACATGATGTGGAGATGGGCGATATCCTGGAGAGTATTGAGGATTCTCCGTCACCACTTTCGGTTTTGATGGTCGAAGAACCACCATCACCCCTGTATCTTCGACAGCGCTACACCTCCAGTACGATCCGAGCAGATTGAATTCGGTAATCAAGGTTTGGAGGATCAATTATCTGATGATATGAAGAAAATAGATCTCAGTGGCGAAGAAGAGGATATCAAGATGTTGTAGGAGGTTGTTGTTATACGTGGGCAGTGCGTGTACTAGTTAAGACGAAGGGGTGGTTGTTATGGCGGATAACCAGAAATCCGAAAGGCAAATCTATCGAGATACGTTCTAAAGACCTTATTTTCCATCTAGTGGTTGCTCTGCTCGAAGCAGGTTCTGCGTCGTGTTCCTTGTCCTTGGAAAATCCACACGTTGCGGTACTGGGAAATGTTTTACATTTCTATTTCCCGATGGGAACTTAGCATGAGCAAGTCATAATCTGGACCTGGCCGGTTTGAGACGAAAGCCTCAAATCAGAGCGGATTTGGGGCTCCTCTGGCCAAGTTCAAAGAGGATGAGATAAAAATAATTAGCGGCTCGGCTAATTCGCACCAGCCCAGCAGGAGCTCCTGCCCTGTTTGTTTACCGTACTTGCAATACACCCAGTCGTGCCTTCCTCGTTTATCATGTTCGCATTCTGACAAGAACCGATACCTCAAGCAGCCAGAGCTTCGATTTCTCTGACATTTCCTCAATCACCAACAACATTGACGACAACGAAACGAAGTAAACAGCCACATCCCAGCCCACTGCAGACGTACGAGATGGATTATGACTTCACAGACCACGCAAGCACTGCAAAACCGATGCATGGCGCATCAACTCCTCTCAACTCCGTGCCTGATTTCTTCCTTGGCTCCGAATCCATCAATAGAACAGCAATCGAAGGCGAGGTTCTACCTCCAACGATCGTGGATGATGAAGACATTTACTCCGAGGAGGAGGAAGGCGAGATCAGTACCGATGATGGAGACTCTAGAGCTGGTGATTGGGAGCCAAACATGGAGTACGGCGACACCTTAGTCATGGACAATGATCACTACAAGGAGTCTTGGGAGGTTTTCACAGCACACGAAACAGCCACTTCAGTCCAGTACAAGCGGCAAGCCGACACTTCGAATCTTGGATATGACGACGTACTAGACCCTCATGTAAGCAAGCGCATCAAGACTGGAGAGAATACCAAGTTCGAAAGTAGCCTCAAGGACGAGAACGTCGACTGGAGCGAACTCCCGAATTACATTCCGAATGATGACTATCCTGCTGTTGAAACTTTTGCGAGCCAAGTTCCCGATAGCGATTTGCGCAGACGGAGAAGTCGCCAAATGAGTGCCTGGATCGGACTTGCTACAGCGCTAGCTTCTGCCCGGGAGCAGCTGGCAGGGGATGATTTGGAGCTGTTCGAGTCCCTGATTAAGAGACCTGCTCGTCGCACCAATCCGATGAAGAAGATCGATCGGTGGGCTAGAAGTAATTTTGGCGCGAAGACGAGAAAGCAGGATCAAGTGAAGACGAAGACGAAGGACACTGCCAAGCTGGCTGAGGATGTCGATGCGAGTCCTTCGAGGATGGCGGGAATGGATCACGAACTTGAAGCATTGAACTTTCTTTGAAAGGGGGTTTGCGTCAGAGACATGATATTGGGACCGAACCTTCGACTCGTGTTGATATATTGAGCGACGAATGTGGGAAGGAGGCAGGCTGAAAGATGGTCGTTTATCATGCAAATGTGCGAAGAGGCTTTTATAACTTTGTACAAAGGAAGGTTTGCTTCAATGGAGCTTAGAGGGAATGAGCTGACTTACTGGCTGAATATGTATTACGTACCCATATTTTAGCTCTTTCATGATGTCTATTTTCAAATGAAGCAACAACATGTTGTTTCTGGCTTCACCTCTGGGGATAGTTTCTCGGGCTCGCTGGTTTACAAAGATCGGGGACCATACATGCCCGACACCAAGGGAACGCATCTACTGCACATATTTCTTTCAAAAGTCAGTTAATGATGCTGAATAAACTCATTTACTCATTCTCTGCTGTCTCGAAGCCTTTCACTTCTGCTTCTAGCAATGGTCTTGCTCGGCCAAAAGAAAGGCCCCCACTTGACTCGGGTAGCCACAAATCTGACCTGAAATGGGAAGATATCGACTCGAGCTTCTGTGCAAACGACTTCACCTCCTTCTCTTCTCCTTCTCTTTCCCTCTTCTCTCAACACTCCTTCTACTTCTTCTGGTCTCATGCCATAGTTCTCTTGATATTCTGTGGGCACTCCAGACACCAAAATCCCTCCCTCACTTCTCGCATTGTCATTCAATGGGTACATTAACATGGATCTTCAGGGGCTCGTCCGTGCGTTCAACGGCCTTCCACGATTCCTCTAAACTTCCTCGGGTCTGGTCGACACTCACTGGCAATTCGCTATTCATCATGTGTCATTCGAACCTTCAGGTGACCTACTTCATTTCCCTAATCCAGGTAGTGGCTTCCCCCATTCCAAAGCTCAGATCCTGGTATAAATTAGCTTCCGAGAGAGCTGATGTTGAGGGCATGTACCAGTTTTATGAATGAGTCTACTGGGATTACCAATGTCAAACCAAATGCTCCCTGGAGCTGGGGTACGGACGATGAGGCCTTGGCCAAAGCCTTGGAAGAACGCCTGAAATTTGCCGAAGTTCGGAAGGAGCTGTGCGTCGTCAAGGTTGGAGACGAGGAAAGCATCAAGGCGGGGAAGTAAACTTGGTTGGGTTTCTTCGAAACATTGATCGAGTTAGCAGCCCCTCGATGCAATGAGTGCCGCGGTCCACCCCTCAATGGTGTTACCAAATTCTTGCTCTGTGGAGGATGCAAGAACGCGGGTTATTGCTCCAAGGAATGTCAGAAGGCAGATTGGAAGCAGCATAAGGTCATCTGTAAGCTTCCAGCTCACCAGTACTGGCAGATGATTGCGCCGAACCATCACAAGGCAAAGGATTTGGCTGCCGAGACTGGACTGAAGCTTGGCTCTGGTGGACTTGTGTAGGTTGCTTCATTCGATTGCTTCAGCACATTTGATGGGGCTGGGAACGCAGTGGTCGAAAGTCTTGCTACTACATTGTGACAGTGCTGATGTCGAATAGCACTCCTATCAGACACCTTGTCATCACAGGAAAAGACACGCCGGAGAACAACGCTAAGTTTGTCGGTCGCAATGACCAGGACCAAATTAAGAAGACACATCAAGATGCTCGCATCAGAATTCTTCTTCGACCACCACCAGGATCACCAAACTGGGCTATGGCAAAGAACCTCAAGCTGGACGAGAATTGCCCCGCGTGGACGCCTCGGCCTGCTTCAACTGAAGAAGATCAGGGATATGCAGGAGGTTATCAGACGTCACATGGGTTCTCGAAGCATGAGCAGCATCACTTCGAAGGATATGCAAGATGTCTTGACGCAGAACTTCGGTAGTGGCTGGGTTGACGCTTTGGCAACTTATCAGAGTGCTATCAACGCCATGGATCAAGGGGTCCGAGTCTGATGAGGCTGAACTGACTTTACGAGCGCAGTCATAACCTCTGCATTTGGGCGAGGAGGACCGGGGTGAATAGAGTGAGGGACTTCGGCGGGTTTAAGTTCTGGCGAGAATTTCATCAAAGTCACTTGCTACATGAATTGAACTACAGATCTGCTTATGACTACTGTTCTCCTTAAACTTCCACTTTGCCGTCACCATTGTCCTTATCTCCGTTAGTCCGTGAATCCTCCGGCTTAGGATCACGTATTGGGTGCAAGTGTTGTTGTTTGGCGAAGGAATGTTTGCCAGCTTTCCACGTGACTGACATGTGCCTTCGATAGCTTGTATTTGATGCAGTGTATTCATGTCATCTCCAGCTCTTGTAGACTGTCCACGGCCACGGGACGAATGTGAGTTTGATAAAGTCACTGTGCTACCGTCATGTGGTATCCTGGTGATAAATCGGGAAGATTTTCAATGGATGTTTGTGAGGTACAATCTGGGGCATAGGTCAGCCGAGATGATTCTGACAATTGCGGGATATAGATGAGCGCGAATCGATGCATAAAGGACTGAGGGTTCCTCAGCTTTCTACGCCTTCTTACATCAGCTTATCCTGATATTCGCAACTGTGGTCTTCTTCGTGTTCCTTGAGGACCTTTAGCTATTTCTCTCGAGATGTAAGGCACACGGTGTTCCAAATGCAAAACCAACAAACACAAGCTCTTTGGCTGCAGAGAGAAATGGGCTTATCATCCAGTACAAGAATGCGATCGTTGTGGAGGTGAACATGAGACCGGGCAGAAGGGCGTGTGCAAACAGAGCGAGGATATCACGATGTGCAGCATTTGTGGCCAAGGCCACCACAATAAGGCGCAGTGCGAGATCAAGGATCCTTCAAATGATGGTCACCTACGACAATGGACGAAGTCGAAGTTCGACGAATACATGAAAAAGAACCCGAAGCGAAGATACAACTTTGTTGTGGACCCGTATCAGGCTACGGGCTCGCAAGACCCTACCGAACAGCTTGAGACGGAGTTGCCCATCACTCCTTTCAATTACACCGCGCCTGCTCCAACACCCGAACTGGCTCAAAAGCTTGCCTGGGCAAGAGAATCTTATGGCGCAGTTCCATTCTAGGCCAACAAAACGATCAACCGTGACATTGAGGTGGAGGTCAACTTCTTCAAACTAAAATTCGTTTCCAAGACTCTGTTCCACAAGTACCGAATCGAGCTTGGCAATCTCAAGGGAAAGCCAGTCAAGAAGGAGGAGGTGAAAAAAGCTTTGGTGTTCAAGCTCCTGACGGTTCAGCGCCCGCCAGTGACCACAGCTCAATGGGTGATCGGATTTCTTGACATACATTATCTCGACGGCAACACTGTATCCTGGATTTGGTACTCACACAGATACAAGGCCTTCCGAGCCCAAGTCGTTCAAAGTTCCACATCGTCTTTCGCCAATACCGGGCGAGGTTCCTGCCATCATGGACACGGCCTTTCACTATGAAGGAATATTGGACAAGGACGTTCTCATGGAGTACAGTAAGGGTATGGGCAATCGGCAAGTATCTGCAACCGTAGCCCAGTATCATTCTGATGACGACATCAGAATTCTGAACATGATTTCCTGGAAGAATATCAATAACCTATTGTTCTTCGGAGGAGGAATTGTCAAGAAGACATTCTACCCAGATCCATTTTCGTCGGCTGTTCCTATGTACAAACCCGGCGAGACTACCCCGGTTTATGTCGTTACTCGAGGATACTTCTCATCCATCAGACCCGGAGTCGGTCCAGTCGGAGCACAGAGATCCGGAGCCAAAGCACCAGAAGATGACCGACTCTTTCTTAATGTCAAACCCACCACTTTGACTTTTTTCCCGAGCGTCAAGTTGCAAGATTGGCTGAAGGTCAGAGGGAGTCTGGGCTCGGATGGAGATCCGGAATTCGAAACACAAGAGGAGATTATTGGGCATCGAGTCACATTCAACGGAGATCCACTTGACTCAAAGGTGGAGAGAAAACAGCGCGTCATCATGGGGTTTGAAGGCAAAGTGGGTGCCAAGAATTTCACCAAAAAGGGTACCAATACATCCGTATCTATGTTGAAAAATCTGAAGGATAGTAAGTATCACCTAGTTCCAATCTAATCGCACAAAACTAACCTCAAGGAAGCATATGGTACAGGGGCCAGCCGTCTGAATTTTGACGCGAACGCTTGCTGTGTTCAGGTTGGAAATCCTGGCAATGATAAGTTCTACCCAGCCGATCGATTGATAATCGTACCGTACCAGCCTGTTCGGGAGGTAATTACCAGTGACTTCACCGATGTAATGTTGAAACAGGCGCAGAAGGACCCTAAAGAGAAAAAGAACGCGATCATTTTCAAGACATTCGGCCCGTTGGGCTTAGCTCGCCCTTCAAATGATTTTCCACCACCCGGCACTACGGCTTCTGTCACTCTCGCACCGAACACAGAATGGAACTCTACTTTCTTTTCTGTAAGTTGTAAACAATTGTAGATACAGCAGTATTCATCTAACAACCACAGGGGTTTGGTCTCGACATTGACAGCCAGCTGCTAAAAGTCAATGCGCGAATGCTCCCTGCACCCACCCTGAAGTTCCAAGGCAACCACAAAGCGAAGGTGTTAAAAACTAAGGACAGTGGTCTCAGAGGAAGTTGGAATCTGTCAGGCAGCAAGTTTCTGGAGCCGAGGAAGAAATTTAAACTGGGATTCATCAAGTTCGGCCAATTCACCAATAATGAGATTATAACATTTGCAGATCAGCTTCAACCAGCATTGCGGTCGTATGGCTATGAAGTCAATTGGGATAACCAAAACAAATGCTTCGGATACGGTATTGTCGATGGAGGGTCTACGGATAACGACGGGCAAAGTTCGTCGACAAACATTATCAATGCGTATCGCGGGCTCGACGTTGGTACAAGTCTCCTTATATTCGTCTTGGATTACAAAGATATCTCAGCATACTCCAATATTAAGTGGTGGGCCGAATGCTCGGTAGGGAAAGCCAATATCTGTCTTACCAGGGGGGTCATAAACAAGAAGAAGAAAAACTCAAGCGATGCGGATCCGAACATGTTGGCCAATCTAAGGTAAGTAAATAGGAAGCTTGGTAGGGCAAATTTCGAAAAAGCACAAGTTAACCATACGCCAGCCTCAAGATCAATTTCAAGCTCGCCGGGACAGCCCATCAGGTCCAATATAGCGAGAAACGGGGTGGCGCTCTCGATAACACCATGATTGTTGGTGCAGACGTGACACATCCTGGGAAGAATATGGTCTGTCCATCCATGGGGGGCGTGGTGGCTACTAGAGGCAAGAACGCCTTTCATTATCTCGCGTCAGCTAGGCTTCAAAGAGGAACTCAAGAGGTAAGTAACATTAGCTACTACACAACTGAAATCGGCTAACATATCACTACAGCACATTGATGGACTAGACTCGATGATTAAAGAAAGACTCGAAGCGTACTACGAACAAGAGGGGTGCGTCCCATCCCACATCTTGTTCTATCGCGATGGCGTTAGCGAGAGTCAATTTGGTATGGTCAAGCAGAAAGAGATCCCTCTCATCCGGAGTGGTTGTATCCGTTGGGGAAAGACAAAGAAAAAGCTTGATTGGACCCCCAAGATCACCCTCCTGGTCGTCGGCAAGCGTCACCATGTCCGGTTCTTTCCACCTAAGCCCGGAACTACGAAATAAAACAAGAATTTCCAGTCGGGACTTGTAGTGGACACTGTCATCACTTCTCCCTACAAGTGTGATTTCTATTTACAGAGTCATGATCGTTATCTTGGTACTGCCCGTACTGCACACTATATTGTGCTCGAGAATGAAAGCTGCTACACGATGGACAAATTGGAAGAGCTGGTAAGCGAACAGTCTCCTTCCACTTGAAAACAAAAGAATCTGACCTGGCGTGGTAGACAAATAACCTGTGCTTCCTCAGCGCTCGTGCCACTAAGTCGCTTTCGGTATGCACACCCGCGCGGTACGCCGATATTCTTTGCGACAGACTGCGATGTTACATGAAACCATACTTCCGCCGCCAACCTCAGGGCAACCCCATCACGGTAGATGCATGTGCTCAGAATATCAGTACTTGGGGAAGGAATCGCGGAACTAACGGACAGCGCAAGAACCCCTGGAACAACAGTGTCGACGATATCATGTTCTATCTTTAATCTTGGGACTACAACCGGAAGATTTGACGACGGGATGGTATCATTTGCTTATGCCTTGGGTCTGTCATTTGTTGCGATCTTGGATTCATTCTATGTTTGGGTACTTTGCTTCTGTGTCGGTTCCCGGGATTTTCGTATCCATCAGTGTTTTCTGGGATTTCTTTTGGGCAAGAGGTTGCATGTTTGGCGTTTTTGACTTTTTGACTTTTCTGACGACATGATGATTGTGATTTAGACTTGCAAATGCATCCAATGACATTGATAAACCTAGCACCAAATTTTCGTGCAGTGTTTTTAACTCAATTACCCCTCGACTGCATTCATGGGGCTCACTACCCCGCATTTTCTGGGAAATCAAAACAAGCCCCTTGCTTTTAAGCGAGGTGGGGGTGTGGTCAACAAGATTGGGTTTTCACGATGTGCAGTGATGCCCCCTTGAATGTGCTGATTTTTCAATTCAATTTTGAGTAGTAGCAGTACCACTTATCTTGTTTTGTTTATCGATTCTTACGATTGAAATTGAAAATCTACGTATCGTAATGTCTAAATTGCTTTTCGGCTATCGGAGACACTAAAATTGTTCATCGCGTCGGGTCTGATCCTGCGACTTGCTACTTGCCTCTATCTCGCCAAATATCAATTAATGCCCTAGAAATTTTCAGGGGTATCCGCTAAATTTTCATCAAGTCGAATCCCTAAGGGTTTTTGATGTCCTTCGGTCAACATCAACGTGACCTTACCGTGATCTATTTCTAATCGTCAACTAATGCTTTGTCTGCTCTCTGCTCTCTCTTATTAAGACTCAGTATAGATTGTCATGAAGATTTGTCCCTGTAAATCACGTGATACCAAAAAAAACTTTGCCTGGGAGACTTGACGGTGACAAGGAAAAATTCCAGCATACACTCATGGATAAATGATATCGTTAAGAAAGCTCTCTCTATCGAGTTTTTGATTCCATTCTCACCACCACAGCTACATAAAATATTGTCTCACCAATATACAAGCTCCTAATATGCATTCAACGCTCTTCTTGCTCCTTCAATACAGATATCTGAACTGCAACAATTCCCGATCAGTCTTATCCAGCAAGTTCAGGGCCGCGGCTCCCTCGACCTCAACTCCATCAATGGTCAAGACAGGCGCCTCGCCCATCGCATCTCTCCTTTTATTCTCCCAGATGAGATAGAATCTCAATCCGAAACAGAAAAACACACCGACCGAGAAGCAGACCAGCATGGACACGAAACCGGAGTCATAGCCTGGAGCTTCGTCCTCGAAGAACAGTTGAGGGCCGATGATGTTGCCGACTGTATAGGCGATGAAGACCTAGTCGTGTTAGCCGGCTGAAAGGCGAGGTTATGGAGGGAGGTAGTCTTACCATAGCGCTGACAGTAGTCTTCTTTGTGAAACCACCTGTGTTGGCAGCAACCATCGTGAGTGACATGGGGAAATTGGCAGAGAAGGCGATCAGGAGACAGTATCCCATGAAGCGTCCCCAGATATTTGAGTGCTCAATCGAACGGATCATCACAGTTCCGACAAGCGAGATGACCATCATCAGTGCCATCCAGTATGTTCTTGTGTTGGTCAGGTAAGTAGAACCACCTGTTGCGCTAAGAACATAGATGGCCTGGAAGACGACGGCGAGCATTTGGACAAGGAGGGTGTTTAGAGTGGAGAAACCGAGACCTTTGATAACGATTGAGCCGAACTGAGAAGTGTTAGCAGCGTGATGGGTATAGGGAGGTATCTTCTTACGCTTGTGATGCCTCCATTTGGGATGTTACAGCACAACCCGATAAAGAAGATGAACCAAGTTTTGGGATCGGTGAGCGCATCAACGACTTGATCTTTCTTCCAATGATTATTCTTGATACCGGTCATGTTGTCTTTGACTCGCTCGATAGCCTTGATTCGGTCTTCCTTCGATAGAAAACGTGCATTCATTGGCGTGTCGGGTAGAGTGTAGAACAACGTGACAACCCACACGATTGTGATGGCACCGAAGATGATAAATACGGCCTGTACATTGTCAATCTGTGCATTCATATTTGCAGGTGCTAGAGAGATTTACCCTCCATGGCTCAATTCCAGTAATGTGACCTATGGCGTACGCAAGCAATGCCCCGAACAAGCCTGAGCAGACATTTCCCATGAACCACGCGCCCATCCTCAGAGGTTGCTCAGATCTCTTGTACCACATGGACGTGATAATTCCAAAGCCAGGTGCTACCGCAGCCTCCATGAATCCCAGAAAGAAACGCGTCGCTTGAAGGCCGGCAGCATTCTGTGTAGCCGCTGTGCAGAGCAAAATTGCTGCCCAAAGAGTCCTGTTATCGATTAGAATTAATGAGCAGTACCACGGATATGCGAACTTACACTGAGAGCGCAAGGAACTTCCCCACAGGGAATCGATTCATGATCAGCGCTGCGGGGTAACTGAATGCCAGATAACCAAAATAAAATATACTGGAAGCCCAGGCATAGTCTTGGCCGACAAGATGAAGATCTGTCCGAAGTCCGAGGATAGATGTGTAGCCCATGGCTGATTTGTCCAAGAATTGAAAGAGGTACGAGATGGCCATGACAGGGAGCAAGCTGGATTGAGTAAACATTTGTGTTCGGAAACGTGTATTTTGGAACTTACTACATATCAATACGTCGCAGAATCCGTCGGTCTTCCTCGGGAGACAGTGGCTCAGTCAGTAGGACTGTTTCTCCGAGTTCTTTGAGGGTTGCATCAACATCTGAATTGTCAGAAGAGATCATGGTTTCCTTCTTCATCTCTTCCATATTGATTGAGAATTTATTGGATGGTGTTGTTGAGGCAATCGTTCGGTGCTTGAATGGACGTTAGACACCGACATTGGCCCTCCTTGTCTTATACCTTTCCATCCCTCTGCTTTGAACGTGCGATAGTGTCCGGCGCTTTGGTTATGGTGATGGGAATATTGATATTTCGTCGCTTATCTCAAGATTGCCGAGCGGAAAGGACCCGCCCTCCTGCAGATGTGACGGCCCAATCAGCTTGAGACTAGCCGAAGCCAAAATTACCCCACATCAGTCGCATACCCCACTTTGTAGATAGCGATGGTCGGTATTTACCTTCGGAAAGTCCAGTACTGGCAGTCTCGGATGTGGTCGATGGTTGAATAGCCGATGTGATGCACTGATACACGACGGGCGCCCGTCGGCTCCCCGGTGTCGATGTCTCCATTTCCAGATCTTCGTGCTGGGGAGAAGATCAGACCACAAAACTCTCAAAGCAGCCAGAATCCAAGAGGTCTAGCATGTTGACACGCTCGCCTAGTTTCTCCTGCTGTTCTAAGACCGCTTCCAGTAAGAGGAAAGCTCGCTTGTAATTCAGACCGAATCGGCCAAGGCTGCGAAAACGGTCCAAGATCCACTCTCTATGGAGTAGATCGTCTGTCTCGAGACCTGCCATGAACAAAGGCCAAGAGATTCGCATCATGGCAGTATCACCTTCGTGCTTGAAACTCTTGAAGGCGAGTGTCATGATCTCACGGAGTGATAATCTCTGCCGCTCGTCGAGGACTTGGTTGAACCGGGTGATTCTGAGAAAATGAAGCACCGTGGCGTGAAAATTTGGAACGATGTAGCGAACATTTGAAATCAGCCTCTTGTGGTTGCTCTCATCCGAAGACAGACTTGTCGCCACTCGCAGGATCTCCGAATGTTTCCTGCCGACCAGTCGAATAGCTTTCTCTACGGCTGAAATTTGCTCCCCGGCGTCTGCCACGTCATGATACAACCGCTTTGCTAGTTCGGCAACCATGTACCGAAGCTGGCCACACTCTCCTAACAGGTAGAAGATTTCTCTGTTCTCAAGATCATCTAGCAGTTCGCTCTGAGGATAAGCTTCTCCCCATACTGTACGGAAAAGAGCATTGGAATGTTGGTGGACCTTGAAGTAGCCTTTAATAGGATTGTCCTCGTCTTCATCTGTGACATGCCTCAGAAGTTGGGTAAGAGAACTATTCACCTGGCCTCCTAAACCATACGTTGCAGCACTCGCATCAAAGCTCGAAAACCAGACGAGCATCCGAGTAGCAAATGTCGAGAGAGGTGCATACTCTCCTATATCTCTGTTGGAGTTTAGAGGGATCTCGCTCTCCAAGACGTCTAGTGAGAGTCCTTTCGCCACCCCGTTGAGGTTGGACAGAGCGGGATACTTGCTTGTCAACACAGCAGCGAGACCATTTAGATGGCTCTTCAATCCTAGGCCATGACCGTCTCCAAATCGTTGTTCCCACTGCATCATGAGCCAAAGGGTAGCTAGGATGGAATCCATGTCAGAACTTGCTTCGCTGTCCATGAATGTCTCTGATAACATTCGCATCGCATCTCCATAATGTTCAGCTGGACGACAGCTCTCAAGGGCTCTATCGTTCTTGACACTTTCCAGGTAGGCGATTTCTTGACCAGCAATCGCTGCTACCATGTGCATGACCATAGGGCTCGACTCCGCAAGACGAAAGATAATGGAAAGTACAGAATACTTTGGATTTTTGGTATGCTGGCGTATAGCAAAGGAAGTTCGAAAGTGGTGAATGGACTCGTGATCAGCCGGCAACAGCACCAGAGAGCAAGCAGCAGAAATTGCTGGAGGTAACAAGTATGATGGTATACGTGGCCTCGTCATTATCGGAGAACCATTGTCTGATTCTCGCAGTTCCGTAGACGTGGTTGAACCATACCGACTGCTAGTATCCAGCTCCCGCGACGAAGTTGGACTGTTGAGATTTCCAACTCTCGGTTTTCGTGGGCCGCATTTCTTTCTTTGCCTCGGGACATAGTCACAGGCTCTTTCTAGGCGAACACAGCGCGTACATGATGGCCGTACTTCGTCACATTTGACCTTCTTCTCTCGGCAAGTCCAGCAGCCAGCCCGAGATCTAGGTGCGTGCCTGTTTCCCCCCAGGTGGAACGCTTCTGGTGAGACAGCTAGCGAATCAGGAGAGCTAACAGCGTTTCTCACAAGGTCCATAGTATCAGATTGAAAAAGACCTGCTCTCCACCAAGCAGGCAATGTGAGTGAGTGAGCTGGCAAGGGAAAGCGTGGGACTTCGCATTTCTACGCAGCCGACGCCAGACTGAAGGTAGGTACAATGGGCCGATGAGCTCTAGCCGACTATCTTCAATCGACCAGAACAGTTTCGTGATCGCGCTGGCGGCTTCGAGAGTCAACGACTGCCCGTTGATATGCATGTCTGCGGGCAGTGCGGGGAATCATCCCACTCTCGAGTGCCCATTTCCGACAGTTGATATTCGATGGACCAGCAACGGCTCTCTGCCGGCAATCTGGTCGGGAGAGCCACGGTGGCAAGTTTTGTGAAGAAGATAAGCTTACAGATGCAGCTCGATTGTGGAGAGGAAGCTGTATGGTCAACATTCTTGACCTCCTAGTTTCCTAGTTGGGTTTAGCTTCGTCGGCTCTTTACGACCTCGAAAGATTGCCGACCAGTTACATACAATAACTAATGTCAACAATTGAGGCTACCCGAAGAAGATGATCATTTCTTTGGCATGTTGCATACCTCCAATGATGGGTAGTATGTTCCTATATAGCCATGCTGCTGCTACCAGAGCCTGGGCAGCAACTCCTCAAACTTGGCAGCCATCATGACGCTCGTACAAACAATTTCCTCCCTCTCAACCCCTCGAACCGACGAATTGTCTCTCGAAGTTCGAAATCCGATTGTACAGAAGGAACACAGCATCTCAGATGTTCGCTCTGCTATATACACAGCAATTGACCAGAGCAGTGTGGAGCTTCGAGAGCTGAATCGGCATATCCATGTCAATCCCGAAATTGGATACGAAGAGTTCATTGCCTACGAAACCCTCACCAACTTCCTGAAGAAACACGACTACACCATCAAGGAGCATGCATATGGGCTAGAGACATCCTTTGAGGCAGAGTGTGGTGCTGGTGGGAGCCTGGTTGTCATATGTGCGGAATACGATGCTCTTCCAAACATTGGCCATGCCTGCGGCCACAATCTGATCGCTACGTCCTCCATTGCTGCATTTCTGGGTCTTTCAAAGGCTGTGCTGGGACTAGATATTGTAGGCCGTGTCAGGATACTAGGAACACCCGCAGAGGAAGGTGGAGGAGGAAAGGTTAAGCTTCTCGAAGCTGGCGCGTTCAAGGACACAATTTCCGCGGCGATCATGGCACATCCAATGGCCTCTCATTCATACAAAGATGGGCACTCGGGGCTCGCTGGCTTCAAGCTTATTGCAAGTCACAAACTGCGGATCGAGTTCCGGGGGAAGCCCGCACATGCTGGGGCAGAGCCTTACAATGGGCTCAACGCTTTGGATGCCGCGGTATCGGCCTACACAAACATATCCATGCTCCGGCAACAAATTCGACCGGATGAGAGGATACACGGTGTCATCGAGCAGGGTGGAACTGTACCAAATGTCATTACGGAATTCACGAGAATGAACTTCAACATTCGGAGTCCTACGATTCAGCGGGCGAACGAGCTGCTGGCACGGGTGAAGCTTTGTTTCGAAGCGGCTGCACTTGCTACAGGCTGTTCTGTGAGCTACATATAGTACGTCTTACACTTGTTACTGATATTCAACTTCTTACATTGTCTTAGTGCCCCAACATATATGGATCTTCGAGCAAACGATGCTCTCTGCAGGCAATATGTGGAGGACATGGCAGATCTAGGCGAGAGAATCAAGTTCAAAGAAGACATTCCAGCAACAGCTTCGACAGACATGGGTATGTTATTAAGTTTCCAGTTGGCTGATGGTTCACTGATCGATCCAGGCAACGTATCCTACGCTGTTCCTGCTTTCCATGGGGGTTTCGCCATCCCAGCTCCAGATAATGTCACCGGACACAACCCATCTTTTGCCGCGGCCGCGGGAACAGATGCTGCTCACGAATCTGCAATCCGATGCGCGAAAGGAATGGCGGTCTTAGGCTATCGGGTGCTGACGGACTCAAAGTTGGCGGATGCTGCCAGACTGGATTTCGAAACAAAGCCATGATAATCTCGACTTGTGTTGTGTAAATATTCCATGTATCATCACGAAAACAGGCACTTCTTAGCTTCGCAAGGGATAGCTGGTAAGCTGTAACTGACTCAGACTAGATCATCAACGCGAAGTTGGTAAGCTGAATGGCGAATCATCTTTCTTCATCACTGTCTCAATATGCAGACTAGATTTAGATTGTACGGGAATCTGAACTTTAATGGATGAACAAACATAAATGCCAATATTGCTCTTACACATCGCAAATCATAACGAAAGCACTCATATCAATCTCGACAAAGCTAAATCAACAACCGACATATGAATCCATGGTCCACACGACTTTCATGTCTTTCTTTACTCGCTATAATCAATTACAATCTCTGGGGTCCTGCTCTTGAACAAAACCTTCTGCCTCGAATTTGGACTCCTTGATATCCCGTTGATGATATGCTGGACCTTCGTCTGACCCTCAGGCAATTTCCAATCGTAGTACAGCAGCATGTGGGCTAGCAGCAACTTCAACTCATTACTGGCAAAGAATCTTCCAGGACAGGAATGACTTCCGTATCCAAAGACAGTGCACTCGGGAGTGGTAGTGACGAATTGGTGCTTATTCTCGGCACCTGGTGCATTACGCATTTTGAGGAAGCGGTGACCGTCAAACTTGTCGACATTCGGGTAGATTGTTGGGTCCGTCATGAGAACTGGACCCACCATCATGTATGCATCTTTGGGGATGGTGATACCGTCAGAGATTTTGACGTCTGCTGTTGCTTGGCGCGGCATGTTGACTTTGCTCTCATCAGTATATAAGTCACAAAAGAACTAGGCGACGTACCCAAACTGTGTGGATGCAATCGCATGCTTTCCTTCAGCACGCTATCCATCAATTTCATCTTGAACAACGTGCTCTTCTCCCACTTGCCATCTTCCTCGATGACTTGCTTGATCTCTTCTCTCAGCAGGGGGATGTATTCCTGGTTCTCCAGCAAATCACAAATGGCAAAGCCCAGCGTGTTGGTCGTCGTGTGAATACTCGCCATAGCCAAACTCAATTCTGCGTTGGCGTAATCAAACTCTTGGCCCTTCGCAGCAGCAGTAAACCAATCGACTGAATCCAGGACTTTGCGTCTTGGCTTCCCAGCATTCTCAGCCAGCTCCTTCCGCCTGCGGTCGACCTCGGGGGTGATAAGCGCCCTGGCGAGCTTGACTTCTTCTCTGATCTTACGGCATTGAGGGAGGAACCAATGAACGATTGGTCGGACGAGAGCAGGAAACGAGTTGAGCACCTGGGCAGCCATGAAAGCATCGACAGTATACATTATGGAAATGCGCTGCCATTCCTCGTTGTTCATGAACTTTTCGCCAAGGAATATGAGGGCTGTCAGACGCCCGACACATTTCAAAATTGAGGGAGTCAATATTGTTTCTTTCCATTCTTTTCTCTATTAGTATTACTTTGAATTAATGTTTAGAATGGACTTACCTGGTGCGGACCCGTACACAAGGTTCAACGTGTTGGGTGCCTCCTTGCCGAGCGGTTCAACTGTGAGAGCTGCGCTGATGTTAGTTTCACTATCTCAGATCCGATGATGCCAAGTATAATACCTAATGCTTGAGTGAGTTGCGTGCGCACTGCGTCTTGGAAAATAGTCTGATTGACAGATGTGCTGAATGCGTCAAATCCAGGATACCCAGCGAAGAATTCCTGTTTTGAATTAGCCTGACGACCCCCATTTTGCCTTGCAATGACATACCTTCCCAACAGACGCATGGAAATCAAGATTCTTTTCATTCTTGATTTCCTCAATGTACTTGACAGGAATGATCAGACGAGCTCTGCTTTTAATGTTCAAGCGGAATGGACGTCCTTTGTTCTAGGCAAATGATGTTAATTTGAGAGTCCCGAATTGAAAAGTTGTGGTATACTTGCTTGTGCGACTGCATCTGCGAGAATGGCATCTGCCTTCTCTGTGAAGTATTTCTGCCCTGCAGCATCCCATTTTTCGTTCGCGAGAGGATATCGCGATATGATCCTATTGATCCTCAAGGTGTTGAATAGTCGAGAAGCCAGCGAGCATGCGACCACGGCGAAAATACCTAGGATAAGCTTGCTGGCGATGCTGGCTAGGCCATTTGTCTCCATAATTGCCAACATAATATTTCCAGTGTCGTGATTTAGTAGACTGGCTGTCTATTATGTCTCCAAAGACCGCTTGACGGACGACTTAGTGTTGAAGAAGTTCTGCGGGACGGCTGTCGTAGATATGAGTGACAGTCTGATCTAGTAATCAAGCTAAGATGCTTTCGTACCTGCCTCCACTAGATATAGTTGCCTTCGCCGCGGGAGGAGATGGTGGGTATGAAGATCTCAAACCGCGAGTACGATGTGGGTTTGGCATTCATCCGAATATGTTTGGATGACAGGAAACACTTAATTGATGGGTTTCAACGTCTTCTCATCCACGCGCCAGCACTCCTCTTTCGGAATTCGCACTTTTTCCCAAGCCCGAAAACCATATCTTGACAAGAGATCAAGGTTAACTTGCGTTACAAATCGCTGCATGGACGCCTTGACATACCTCGGCCAAGGGTTGTCCAACTGCTGGGAGTACTTGACACATCACAGTTCATGACGCTAGTGACGTACATTTCGCTACACTTGAGCAAAACTCCGATGCACCTTGCAAGGCTTCAGAGGACCGGATATGTAATTCGCGGCACTTGTATGGATTATCACTTCCCTTTATTTAGGTGACTGTCTCAGCACCCCTTACTAAGCGAATACGAGCTGGGAACGAGGAGAAGGGGAAGTCCTCGGTCAGAACCGAACGTCAATGGTCCGGCAATTGATAACTTGAGTAAGATGGTGCGTTTTACTCTGGGATTGTTGCACTACCGTTTCTTCCCCGCAGTGTAGTCCGAAGTGCTCGGAAAACAGCCTTTAGATACGAGAGGTGCGAATCAACGCGGAGGATTGCACTCCAGAAGTTGACGTTCTTGGTTGACACTCTTTGGTAGGTGTGTCGATCCCCCAATCAAGCCTGCAAGATCGACACTGTGGATGGAAAAGGAGGATGAAATCAAGAAGTCAAGATACTTGGCTGTGTTTGGTCGAAAGGTTTCCGGAATTCAGGCTGTTAATGCTGTGTTCTTGAGACTTGAGAAGAAGGCAGGTGGCAAGTTGCTGCAGGGAAATGCTCAATTGCCAACCCGAAAGCTCGCACCTTCGTGTTTTGACTGGCATAGCTGATGCAAAGGATCACTCCTTCGGCTCATTCTCGCTGGTCATGATTCGTGGGGTATATTCGTCAACGTTCGCACTTTCCGTGTTCAAATAAGCAGACAATCTTGATTTTGCGATAATATCGTTGACCATCGTTGACCATCGCGGAAAAGCAGAGGATCTCTTGATCAGTCCATCCCTTGCCTGCCACATCAGAGCCATGGAGGGAAAATACTACGCCATCACTGGAGCCGGTTCTGGTAGTATGTAGTCTCACCTGTTTAAGCCAAAGATCATGGATCTCGGATCAGAGACATGTCTTGAGATCAATGTTTTGGGAATCTAAGATCCAAGATCCTGATCCCCGGATCTTTACTCTTTCAGCGCTAATATTCTTGAAGTTGGAAGAGCAACAGCAATACGATGTGCCGAGCTTGGTGCCTCGGGAGTGACTCTTTGTGACCTCAGCACAGAAGGTCTGGAAGTGAGTAAGAAAATGATGTAGGCGTGCCAGTCAGAACATAAAGAGAAGTGCTGACGGCGAGGCAGTGAAGAGAAGAGCAAAACGAAAGTCCTGATACGCACAGTTGACATAGCGAAAGCGGATCAGGTTGATAGGTGGATTGATGATGCCGTGAAAGAGTTCGGAAAGCTAGACGGCGCAGCGAACGTGGCTGGATTGTCAATGAGACATCCAGATACGACTTCTGCAAACATTGTGGGTTCCTTCTCATTATTATCCTGGGCTTCGTACTCATGAGCAATGACAGATCCAAGAAGATTGGGACAGAACCGTTGCTGTAAACTTGACAGGAACGATGAACTGTCAAAGGGCTCAGCTTCGTGTGCTGACCCGTCCAGGCGGGTCAATTGTTAATGTCTCCAGTGGAGCTGGATTGAAGGCTGTTGCTAGTATGCCTTCGTACTCAGCTACCAAATGGGGAATGCGTGGTCTTAGCAAGACTGCTGCTGCCGAGTTTGGACCCATGGGGATCCGTGTTAATACTTTGATGCCGTGAGTGCTTCCATCAGATAAAGATGTCCCAGTGACTGATTCCGAGTTTCAGTGGACCAATTGCCAGCGGAGACAACTTCCAAAGGGCCGTCGAGTCTGGTCGAGTTGATCCTAAAGTATTGAGCTCAGGTACCATGATGAAAAGAATGGGCACGCCGGAAGAAGTTGCAAAGATGATGGCTTTTCTTATGAGTGATGATGCTTCATATATCACTGGAGGTATATGGTCTGACTTCTCGACCTTCATGCCTGTTGCTGACCATTCCTTAGCGGACATTGCTGTTGATGGCGGAGGACATGCGCTCTGAGGGGCAAGGCATTCTTCTTTACTAAGCCCAATTCGAGCTAAAGTTGGAATGCTGTGGCTCTTCCCAACTTTGGAGGAAGAGTTTCTTTTATGCCATGCCATCTGTGAATATGAATGCTACAGCTACATTCTTTATCGTTGAGGTTTGCAGTCAGTGTGGCGAGCCTCGCAGCGCCAGTTTAGCTGGCAATGAAGCAAAAATTGCAAAAGAATAAACCAAAACTTGAACATATCCGAGAGAATTACTCTGCTTCATGTACTGTGAGCAGCGGAACTCGACTGAGTAGAGTGAGGAAACAGCAACCCAGGTCAGCGTCTGGGCAAAAAGGGAGTATACCCACTTTCTGTATCCACTTTCGCTTTTTCAAAGAATGCAAAAAAAGAAATGCAACTGCCGTGAATCGAACACGAACCTCCACCTCGCTTGACATTGAGTCTGGAAGGGTGGAATCCTGAGGAGGAGTTAGAAGATGATTCAGGTGAGAGCTATGCAATGTTACGAACCTAACCATTGGCTGGATACAAGTTAGTTCGATCAATTTGAGAGATCCGGAGTATACTTACACCACAGAAGCTAGCTTGATTTGGACGACTTTTCACTATTTGGTTCTCTGAAGGAGCTAGACATCTTGAAAATTTTGCATTTTGGCCTCTTCTCTACCCCGCCAAATGCCCTCCTTCACCCCACTCTTCTCACGAAACTGCAGGATCTCGATAGTAGGTGGATTTGGCATTGTTTACAATCAATTCTGCTTACCTGGAAATGCTGAGATATGACAATTACTACAGTAGCTCTCCTTCCATGAACGAAATGCTTTCCAATAGCTGCACAAACTTAGGAACTCCGAAGATGTGATTGATAATCACATGACTCGAATCCGCCTTGAGATTAGCCTGAATGCTTCTTCGGACCTCCATCCCATTGTTCTGGTATGATGTAAGGCGTTCCTTGACCATTGAACGTTGATCAAGATCAAATTGAAAATTAGAAAACTACCAGAAGATCTCCATACCTCAAGAAAAAAAGGATATGGCCTCAAATCCTAAACAATCCATCCGATGGGGAATTCTCGGTTTTCGCATCTCTCTACAAGGCAGAGACCACAGCTAACTTCTGTCAGGAACTGGCTGGGTCTCCACAAATTTCGTTAAAGACCTCGTTCTCTTACGTCCGTCATCCCCTTTCGAGCACCTCATCACCGCACTAGGCACATCTTCAGAAGCCAAGGGCAGCGAATTCGTCAATTCGATCTTCACATCCAACCAGTCCAGACCCAGCATCTACACAGATTATAAATCAGTGTATGCAGACCCCAACGTCGATATCGTGTATATCGGTACCCCTCATGTCTTTCACAGAGAATCATGCTTAGCTACAATTGCGGCGGGGAAGCATGTATTGTGTGAGAAGCCTATGGCAATTAATGAGACGGAGGTGAACGAGATGATCGCTGCTGCAAAGGAGAAGGGGGTATTCCTAATGGAAGGTACGTCTGCTGTCTCCTTGAATACAATCAGCTTCAGAGAATACGACTGATGGTAGCTAGCCGTCTGGACTCGATTCTTCCCCTTGGTCCTAGAACTCCAGCGCCTTCTCCACAAAGAGAAAGTGATTGGAGACATCTCTCGGATGTTCTGTGACTTCGGCCTCGATATCAATGTCGATTCTCTGCCTTCGACACACCGACTGAAGAACCTCGAGCTAGGCGGAGGAGCACTCCTTGACCTTGGCGTCTATCCTCTCATGTTCAGTAGCGTCGTGCTTGACGAGCATGTAGGATCGAAAGCCTCGGATCCCGAGGTCACTAGTAGCCTGCTTGTGGTTGATGGTGTTGACTTCGATGATGTTATCGTGCTGAAATATCCCGAAACTAGAAGAATGGCCATCTTGACTGCCTCCATGAGGGGAAAGAGCGGACAGAATTTCCTCCGTGTTGAAGGGACTGGTGGCACAATTGTTGTCTCGGGAGGTGCGGCTTCAGTACCCGAAAGAATCGCGATCTCGGCAAAGGGAAAGGAAGAAAAGGTTCTGGACTTCGAACACGAGGGAATGGGATTCCACTTCGAGGCAGATGCTGTTGCGGCGGATATTTTGGCTGGGAGGAAGGAGAATGAGATAATGCCTGTGGCAGAGAGTGTAAGGATGATTCGCATAATGGACGAGATCCGAAAGGTTGGCGGAGTTGTCTACTCGCAAGATAATATGTAGATTGCGAGATGAACAGCAGAGGAGCGCATTAACAGACTGACTCAAAAGAGAGGCTACACGTGAAGTGGTTGACGGCTGTCAATTTTGGTAAGCTGGTTCCATTCTGTCAACGTACATTTGCGTGGTCTCACAGGTAGAAGTCGGAAGGTGTAGAGTGTAGCTATTCAAAGTGAATCAAATCCCAGCTTGTCCGGTCGAGGGCTGCTGAAGCATAGCCAATCGAGAACAACGCAGTTTCAAATCTACAGAGAGCTCTGGGCTAAGCTTTCCAGATGTTGATAATCCGAATCGAAGGACCCTATCTCAGCTTCACGATTTTTTTCTTTCTCCCATTCAGCTTCTGCAACCAGCAACTTGCCATCAATAGCAGGCGTAGTGAAGATCTTAGCAACGATTTCGGGTAGTGGTCGTGGTTTCAACCCTTTCTCAACATTCTTTGCCACAAGCTCGTTCAGTCTTTCCATGTCGATAGGCGGGTCCGTCATTTCATAGACCTGACGGCCTTTTAGGTACATCGCATCTTCTTTCGACAATATCTCCGCAGGATCCAGCTGGTAGTCGTCTATGGTTCCAAGTATTGTTACACCCAAGGGGACAGGGTCTCGCAGCACATCTGCAGCCTCTTTTACAATATGAAAAGCCTCTTGGCTGCAGAGCGAGATCCTCTCGATATTGGGACACCAGAAAAGCATAAAGGCCAGTAGATCCTCTTCACCTGCATACTGATTGATGGCCAGACTCCAGTCGCTCAAAGTATCAATAGCCAGGTATCGCACGCGCGCTAGGTCATCCTCCGCAAGGTCCTCGGGATCAAATGATACGCCATTCTTTCATCCCCAAATGAGATATAGAGTATCGATTTTGAAGTCAAATCAAGTTTCGGGGAATGTGTTAACAGATCCGAATGCACGCTCGTAATGCTTGGTCGCGACCTGGAAAGATTCTCGGCATACAATCAGCAGTGCCGGTGGGGGGAGATCTGGTTCTGAAGCCACGGTTGTCCGAGTAATGTTCATGTATTGGCCCGATGGCGTCTTCCTCCACAATTCTATCAAATTCGTCTTCGCTGATCTCGTCACAATCAAAGAATGATGGCAGACCCCATTGTCCAATCTCATCTAGCTCTGTCGGACCGTACTCGATAACAATGGGGACGTTCGAAGAAGCAGCACTCCAGGTAGACGACCCGTGGTCCAGGAAGTGCCCATTCCCATATCATGTTTCGGAGCTCTGTTGGGAGTTGATTGAACAGGTGGAAGGCAAGTCAACATCCGCAGATAGACGGCTCGCAGTGGTTGCCATTATTCCGGCTTTCATCGGGAGTCGCGGCGGGGAGTTGTGGTAGAGAATTATGTCGAAGTTTGTCTCCAGTAAAATCAGTCTTGAGAGGAAATCTTGCGCGACGCGATCTGACGCGCTGGCCAGAGTCTTGGCATGGACCCACCCCATTGTTGACAGACTCGGTTAAGAATAAGAAATGCGACTTTTCTTCCTCTGCCATGACTTTTAGACTGTCATCTCGGCCTTCAAAATGCCTCCAGTCTCATAAACAGTCCCCATTTCTCAGTCACCTTCTTTGCTTCTTTCCGCTGTTCTTGAGATGGGCTGAGCATTTCCAAAATTTTCAGAGGGAAGGTCCTCCTCAAGAAATCAAATTCTGTTGGACGTGCTCCATGAATTGTGCATACTTGCAGGATCGACGTGCAGTGAGATATAGTAATTTTGTGGTGGTACATTCGAGGCTCGAAGCTATCTGAGGCCGTCATGGTGGCAGGTAAACCTTTATGCTTCTAACGAGACAATGCTCGCAGCCTTTAGTATGACGTTGCCTCTGGCCAATCCGCACCATTTTCGCGCCCAGTCAATGACAGACAATACTTGAATGGTAAACCTCAGTCCTCGTGAAAATTTTCAGATGGAGCAATTCTCGTTGACGAGTCCAATCCGATGTAACCTGATGTTCAAGTTTAAAGGGCAAAGAGGAAGAGTTGCTAGAGTTCTCAGCTCGCTATCGAAGTTCCCATTTGATTAGAGGACTTCGAATATGCTCCCTGGCCTGGAATTTGCTGGCTGAGTGATGGTGTCGCCCAAGATTCCAAAAGAGATCTAGAGTTCTTTGACCTATGACCCCCCCGCCAGCAACGAGTGTCGAAGCTATTGACTTGCTTGTTGTAATGTGGAACATGAGTTGATGTGAGAGCCATAAAACAGGTTTCTATACCGCGATTTTAGTTACATTTTCAAGAATGAGGTGGCACCTAGGGTCAGAATGTTGTTGAAGGGTACGCCGGTTCCTGTTACCGTTACTGTAAATAAGAGCGTATGGTGAAACAGAATTTCCAATATCTTAGCCGGCGGCTATAGACCATTTACAGCGGCAACAATAGATTGCCTCCTTCCCTTTGAACCATATAACGTAGTTGTCCTTGCTTTCAGGAGTACATTACTAGATGGCATCCGTTGAAAGGGAACGTCGAATCACGTGATGGACCCAAGGCCAAACTCGATCGTGTAAATAGCCGACTTTGTTGACTTCAAGATCAAGGACTGAGCAGGTGGGAATTAAACACAAGCCATTTCAAACAAAACAAGAAGGACTGCTGCTAAGCATTTTCTGATGTGGTCTGTCTGTGGTTTATTACCTCCAAGTAAACATGTCTGTTGGTAGGTTTTTGAATTGGCCAAAATGCAAGATTCTCCAATACATCTGACGACTTTGAACGTATCTATGTAGGAAGGCTAGACAAATGAAGGATGGAGCCAGGACACAACCTGTGAAGTTTGTAACTTTAGGCATCGTTCCCTGTTTGGTCTGCATGAGAATTATACTGCAAATGGTGGAGTACTGGCAGGTTTTGTGAACACATGTGTTTCTGGGTGAAAGAGACAACCCCAAGCCTTACAAGTACGGCGACAGGGTTTCCTGGCACATTCAAGTAGCTACTCAGAAGAACACTTGTAAAGACCCTCCCTTCCTTGAGATCATACTTTTTATCTCACCTCTCATTGCTCGAAGCTAGATTAGCTTCGAGGAATTAATCCTTGGACACACAAAAAGTCAGAAATTGACTTGAAGAGCGCAAACTTCCAACTCCATCCGCCGCCATCAACACTACAGACTCTACCTGCACAACTAAGACTCGAATCCCACAACAGTCGTCCATAATCCTCTGGCTTTGCCTGCCATCTCTTTTGAACTCAGCAAAACCTTCGGCATCGTCAATTCATCTCTCGCATCGTCAGCCCATCGATCAGGGAAGGCAAGATCAACTATCTCATAGAGGATATGGCTATGCCTCAGACGTTCAGCCAAGATGGAGACAGCAAGCCTACGATCGTGAATCAGTCTGGCTCTGAAACAAGCTCATAGAATATTGCAAGTCTCCAGTGTTATCTTGGAGACTATCATCGACTATCTCTACCTTTCTCCATAGATAATCAACGATACCCAAATCCAATCGCTGAAGCAGCAAAGACGAGACACAGACCGAAAGTTCAAAGAGCTGGAAGAGCAGAACAAGAGTCCGCGGCAGGAGAATGTATCGAGCAAGGAGAATAATCAGCCAGCAGAGGCGACAGAGGACGAAGCTCCTCTGAAAGCGGACGACGACAAAAGCCAGGTCCAAGAGTGGGCGACAGCCCTCGACAACACAATAAAGAAGACGTGGAAGGAGCGGCATGGGTCGCGGTATGAGAGTGGCAAGTTTCTGATCCTATATTGGAAGTCCAGCGATTTGAAAGTAAAAGCCGAGGTGGGGAAGCTTACAAAGATTCTACTCTCGTACAACATCGTTGCTGAGGAGTACTTGATCCCCGACAAGGACTCAGAATCAGCTCTTGAAGCAAAAGTGGTCTCATGGCTGGAGCAGGACAAAACCTCGGATGTTTTTGAGGGGATTTTGCATACAGGCCATGGCAAGCTCCAGGAAAGCCTGGACTCTGGCTGGACACCGTAAGTTTATTGGCAATAGTAACGTTCCCAACAAAGTCACTGAAGTATCTTAGGAGAAAAAAGAGGGTCACGAATATCTCCTCAGGAACCATACAACGACTTCTTGAATAATCAGTTTCTAGTGTCCTAATAATTTACGACACTTGCCATTCTGCCGATTTTCTGAAGTCCACGAAGGTATTAGGCGGAGTAAAAGAGCTCATTGCTGCCTACTGCTGGTCTTTGGAAACACCAGGCGACGAGAAATATTCCTTTACCACCAGCCTCATTAACGCGCTCAACAAGGGTCATGAGAAGGGATTGCCCATCTCCATATCGACTTCAGTCCTGTGGATCTCGGAAGAAAGGTAAACGAATTATGTAGAAGAAGATGAAGAAACAGAAAGCGAAGATTCGGACAGCGAAGATTCGGAGAATGAAGAATCGGAGAGTGAGGAGTCGACATGCCAAGAACCGGAAGGATCTGACCAAGCTACCGAAGACAAATCATTTTTACGTCGAGCACCAGTTCATACCAGATTATCTGCCGAGTCTAGTGACAGAGGAATCATTTTGCATCCTATCCCCCAGCAGACACCATCTGCGGATGTCACAAACACCATCCCGCAGGTACCTGAAAACGAGATATCGATATCTTTCAGAACGTCTGCTTTGGATACAGAAGACATAACCGAAATGGGGGAGTGGATCAGGGCAGAACCATCAAGTGCATTGGAATTCCTTGGCTCGAGTGTTACTGCATACTGTCCCGGAGCTTCTCGTAAGAGAAAGCGCCCCGAGACGGGAAGCGAACAGCGTACCGAACAATGATTATTGGCTGGCAGACTTGGTAATTAAAAAGGGATTTCGCTATGCTGGGTATCTAGCTGCTTCAGCTGAGCCGGATGAGTACCAGTCACCCTTCAGCCTAACTGTCGGGGCGTTGACCATGCAGAGAAGACTGGGGACTTCGAGAACTTGTCAATACGTACACTAAATCACGTAAATGCAGCTAGAAGGAGGCAGATGATACGGCGGGGAAAAGAATAACAATCCCCTCCGTGACCCGACGCCAGCTTAGATCCCTCGACGAAATGTCATTTGCTTAGGCAGCTCAGAGCGAACAATGCCACCCTCGTCATGTATTACTTCATTCTGTACTTCTCCATCGGCATTATATACACCCCAAACGGCCGCCTCATCTCAAAAGATATCAAGCGGAAACAACTCCGCAATCCTCGCATACCCCTTCCCATTCGGATGCAAATAATCACCACCCTGCAACGCATCCGCCAACTGACTCGGATACGTCTCGTTCCTCAACCACTTATCGAAGTCCAGCACCTCATCAAAGGTTCCACTCTTCCGAATCCACTCATTGACCCTCTGTCTCGTCTTCTCCCTCTCTGGATCGCTATACCCCTGGACCGTGATATTGTACCCAGGTGCGCTGAACGGCGTGATGGTTGCAGCGAAAATCGGGATATCGAATGTCTTAATGCGGATGGCTATTTGGGTGAATGCTGCGATGAGACGATCGCCAATGGCCTTTTGGGTTGCGGCGTCTGTGGCGCCAGTCCCGATGTCGTTTACGCCCTCGAAGATCATGGCGTATTCGATTCCTGAATGGGCAAGAACATCTCGATCTATTCGGGAGAGGGCATTCGGGCCAAGTCCATCGTATAAGATCCGGTTCCCGCCTGCAGCTTGGTTGAGGACTGCGATATCTGAAGTCGAGTGGCGAGTCTGCATTTTGCGAAGGACGAGATCGGGCCAACTGATGTCTGTTAGAAGGAGATGAGTTGCTGGCATGGGTCACCAACCGATTGTTCTGGTTGTTATCACTTCCACGACCATCTGTGATGCTGTCTCCAATAATCACCCACGCTCGAGTGCTCTTCGGCACATAAACTTCGACAGCACTTACGAAGTACCTACAAGTCCTCATCAGCATACATTTCAAGCCTTGGCTTTGGGAACTTCTCACCAATGCGCCACATTCGCCGAACTCGAATCCGTGATATTGGTAGCCGAGACCTGATTGCCCGCGCTCATCCAGCTGATCGTCCGACTTCCAGGATGAGACGTAATCGCATTGGTGGCGCTCCTCTGTCCATCCGCCAGATAAATCGTCACAGTCAACATACTCTGTGGCTCGACCTTGAAATCAATAGGATCCGAGACGATCAGAGCTCCGTTTGGAATCGTGTAGTTCTTGCTTCCCGAGAACGTGACAGTCTTGAGAGTATTTGACTGAATAGCTGCGACTCCCGCGGAACCATTGAATGGTAGCGCTACGGTCACGGCTGTGATGGGCAGATCGCTTGTGCCGAAAGCATTCGAGATGCGGATTCGTATCGAAGGACCGCCGATAGACATGTGTAATGTTTGGCGGATGGTTGAATTTACGAACACTGCTCCTGTTTCGTTCTATGGACTCTTATCAGACACATGTTGAAGTATTGGGCAAAGAAACTTACGAATGGCGGAGGAGGCAGATTCGCCGGCTCCGTAAGCTGCGGCATGCTAACCCAAGTGTCTACCCAATGCTTACTATCATGTCTCCTATGAATGGAAGCATTGGACTTCCCAACAGATACAGCCAGGACCACGAAACGAAACAATTGCTGGAACAACATGATGCTCGAAAATCACCAAAAGTCGCAAGCAGAAATCAGTACGCAAGCAAGCAAGAGGCTCCAAAAGATCCGGAATCCGGAATCCCCCAGCTACATATACCCTCCCCGACCCCGCAGAAATCTCAAGATCCCCATACTGGTACTATAGGAGGGGAGCGGTAAGAAATTACCAGCCCCGGAACACCTCAGCCTAATATGCCATGACGCAGGTACGAAACTCTATTCCCAATCTATTCGAACTCCGCGACTGGCATCCTTTCATCCGACTTAATATACGTGTCGGCTTTTGACGGAGAATGTGATATGTGCCTGATGCAGGTCGTATCCCGAATTCGCGGATGCTCATCTTCGTCGGGACCTTCGGTTGCCAGCTGGCAAAATATGTCGGGGATGAATGATGATGAGGATAGAGATCTGGGATGTGGAGTGGAGTGGAAGAATAATTTATCCATGGGTGGAGAGGAGAGGTGGGGTAGACAAGCTTTTTCGGCGAGGGGTACCGAGCTTTGTCGGGGATGGCGCCTGTTCCTGCATATAGGCTGAATTGAAAGATTTTCATTGGCGATCATCAAATTCTCAACCTCCCATCACAAGAACTGGAACAGCGATGTGCTTCTCCCTCATCCTTATCAAGGACCAGAACAGAAGCATCTGAAATCATGACATAATCTCTTTTGCATTAGTCTACAGCAAAGCTTGTTTGCCACATGAAGAGCAAGTCAACAAATAAGCGAGAAAGAAAGTGCGGGGTAGACAAGACGATCGGCCAAAATTACTCTTCGTATCCCCTTGTACAACCCGCCGCAAGAGCAAGAAGAAAAGCCTCTCAATCTTCCGTCACTTACAGATCCGCGCAAACATCACATTATGCGTATACCTCGGAACCTCCGCCGGATCCACGACCCATCTATTGGGAGTAGCCAACGCCTGAATATAAAAGCACTGCCACCTAGAACGCGCAGGAGCTATAAATCACAAACAAGTCAGTAACTCAAGTAAGATTCCACCTCAAGAGTTCAAAATGTGAAAGACTATTCCTGGACTAATCGTATCCCATGAACCAGCTCAAGCAGTCGGGCTTATCACAGAAATCGTTGCAGACTTTCTCCGCTTCAATTTAGGCGGTCTCTGGTAGGTTGATATTCTAATGTCGGGTTAGCGAGTCGCTTTGAATATGGTACGAATGCTACAGTTGTGCGAATAGGTCACACGTGCTTGGAGCTTAATGTCGACTTACAGTTGTCCCGGAGACTACTCCTAAAGCCCAGCCGAAGTCTAAAGTGTAATTCACTCCAGCAGAAGGAGAGGGCTTCAGCACTTCCGCAAATTGGAAAGTGTATGCTCCAGTCGTCGCTGCTGGAGCCAGCGTGCACGTTGCCGGGACGGAATCAGATATTGGGGTTGCTGATGTCGTGATCTCCATTGATTGAGTGGACGAACCTGCTTCCACGGAACTTGATGTTGTCATAGGATCTGGTACACTGGTGGATGTGAGCAAGGTAGTCGATGTGATCACAGAACTGAAAGACGTGCTACTGCATTTTCCATTGAAAGCAGCGCCGCTGAGAACTGTGCCTTGACCAGATGTGAAAACCTCTGGCTGCAATGGGCTGGCGAAAAGTAGACAATTCCAGATCTTGTAAGCAGTAGCTTTCAAATTGTCAGCCCAGAAATCCAGAGATCAAGAGCGGCTGCGGGGCTTGTACCATATCCAACGAACCAGCTGACACACCGTGTATCCTCATCACAGAATTGCTGGCATTCATACTCAGCCAAAGGCCGATCCTCAAGTTGGGCAGTAGGCCTCTATTTATTGTCAGCTTCAGCGTTCAGACATCTATGTCCGACGCAGATAATTCCATCCTACCTTGTAAAAAAGAACGTTCTCAAGATCCGGTCGCACGTTTCCCGTAATTTGAGGAGCAATCTCTGAGTAAGTGACAGTATACCCTCCAGTGACTACCCCACATCCATTACTCGAAACGGAACTCGAGATCGTACTCAGGCTGGAAAATTGCATGCTTGTCATCGTAGGCATCGAATTACTCATCGATGAACCACTCGAAGCAGACATCTCCGTCGTCAAAGAATCCTTCGAAGTCGATGCCGAAATACTTATGGTCGTACCTGGACATCTCCCATTAAACGCCGCACCATCCGTAATCGTCATCCCCCCCTCATCGAAAGTCCTTAGATCTAAAGGCGTCCCAAAAAAGACACACATCCACTGGTTAAAAACACGATCTACCAATCATCATGTGCCAGTCAGTCAGCCACCCATCTTTCGTCCCGACCAAATCACCAATTTGGCCCCAGAGAAAAAAATAAGAAAAAAAAAGGATTGAAGAAAGGGAGACTCACTAGAACTAACGTGCCAACTCTGACACCTCGCATCCAAATCACATAAATGCTGGCACTCGTTTTCAGCTGATGATTTGGAAGATATGGATGCGTGAAACAACTTCTCTTTCTCAGTAAAGTTCAGTATGCAGTGTGAATGAGGAAAGAAGCTTACCTTGTTTGAAAGTCGCGGTCGGAAGTCAGGCGCAAGAAGGCCAGTCACTTGTGGTGAAGCCGCTGTGTAACTTATGTGATCGTGAATCCTTCAGTGATTGCCCCGCAAGTGAGCGAGGTTGAAGTTGAAGGTACCGCCGTTAGGACTGTCGTTATTAAAGTAGTACTGAAAGCCAAGGACATTGAAGAAGTAGCGCTTGAAGTCTCGATACTGATGGGTGAGATGGTACTGGACAGAGATCCGGTCGAAGAAGTAAGTGCCGAAGTATTGCTCGTCGCCAAGGAGACAGACATCGAAGTCAAAGTAAGAGATATCATGCTCGGCATGATTGTGGTCGAAGTCAAAGGCATCCAGATTGAGAGCAGCGAGCTAATCAATGAGCTGAAATCTGGAATTGAATACGGCAAGCTGGTTGTAGATGGTACAGAACTAGTACTCAGACTCATCGATGTCAAGAGTGAATTGATACTCGAGCTCGGAAGATTTGAGACAGAAGCCATGCTCGTGGGCAGAGTACTTAGCGAAGATACAGACGCCGGAGGCTCAGTCGTAATCATAGTCGTTGGGAAAATTGATGTGCCACTACTCGAGCTTGGCAGCAAGACTGTCACTGTATTTGGACCAGTACTGAGTGAGCTGGACTGACTCGATATCACAGTCAACGTGATCGACATACAGCTCCCACCAAACACCGTTTCCAAACTGAAAACCGTACTGTAATAGCTAACCAAAACTAAAGACATGCGCGTGAGCACAGTCGGTACCAATGTCGCGGAACCTCCATATGAACAAGTGGGAACCAAAGTAGTAGTCAAACTGGATAGTGGAGGGCTCGTGGACGAGATAGTGAGTGTGGACTCAGTTGATCCTGGAGTTGTAGAGACAGAATTCGATGTCGTAGTCGCCAAGCTTGTAGTCAGCACCGTACCGACTGAACTCGTCGATACACTCTGACTCGACGTGCTCACCATCGGTACAGTATCATACTTCCCCGGGGGTGGTGCATATGTCGGTACAGTCTGCCATCCATACGCAGGTATCGACGTCTGCCGTCCATTGAATGGAAAACCTGGTAGAAACGCATTGCGAAAAGCATCACCTAGGCCAACTCCAAGACCGAGAGGGTCGTAGATCGGATCTGGTCTAGCTCTCGCTTCATTCTGTCCTTGGGCTTGGAAAGAGAATGGGAGGACGAGAAGAAGAGTTGAGATGGAGGAAGTGTGATGGTGTGGTGCGGGATGCGTAGACATATCGAGCAGTGGAAATGCGACCGTAGCTAGATACGCGCGGGAAGGAAAAATAAGACAATGCGACTTGGGAAGAAACAAGAGGTTGTGGGTAAGGAAATGGTCTTGTATGAGCAGTATATTCTTGGCTATCTATGTATCCTCGCTTCCAGCACCCGAACTGTCGGGATCTATCCTGGACAAGCATGATTCCCATGCTGATCTCTATGTTTCAGCTGCCACTTACGTGCTTTGGACCAACCTGCTAGGAAGATAGACGACGGAGGGGATTATGATGTGTACTTGTTCGGCTTTGAGGCCGAGGGCTCGGAACTTCCTGGCCCGTGAAGAGAAACCAGATTGGTGTGCAAGGAGAAAAGCCATGAAGTCATGAAGTCTCTTCCAGTACCTCGAATACGTGCCTGATCTACCACGCGGACTAGAATGGGGAGGAGCCTTCCATGTGCTTGACTGAAAATGGCGCAGTCGCTCAGAGGCAAGTGAAAATGCACTTTACCCATGTTCGGGTCCGGGAAACGAGGCGCGCTGAATAGAAGGTCCATAGCAGTACCACGTCCCTTCGAACTTCGCCTTGGCCTGCCTCTGCCATAAATTGAGGTCGGCTTGAGAAGTAGATAATTCTATGTAGCATGCGATATTACACAGCCTCAAAGCGTGGGTATGACTGCTGTGCTACGTTCACCTCGCTTGCGCTGCCGATCTGTCAATCTGCAGGTACAGAGTTGACGGTACACAACACTCGAAGTGTGACAGTTGTATTCCATACAGCCCTAGAGGATCGGACTGAGATTCCTCCGGAGCCATAGTAAGCTACTCGTGAAAAGAGTGCACGCATGGCAAGCTTACGCAATATTGAAAATCGACCGTGGCATATATTCGTGTTTGAATTCACAAGCACAACCACCGATACAGTGAGATGAGAAGTATCATTACTGAATTATTTGAAAGAATCGGCTGGGATTGAACATGTCTGTATCGTGTACTGATGATGCATATGAATTATCTGCCCGCAAAAGAAAGGTAAAGAGTGACCTAGCCACATATGTCAGCCATAGAAATGAACACAGAAAGCGGAATCAAAAGTATAACTAGTCTGCAAGCTCAAGACCGTCCACTCAAATAAATGTAATATTAGCTACCCTCAAGTCTGTGACACCCAACCACGAGGAACAGCTGTGAGCTGCATCAACTAGTAGTCATCGTCTGAGCCTCCATATCCGCCCTGTCCTCCGCTGCCGTAGCTTGGTGGGGGTGGTGGAGGATACAATGGTGGTGATGGTGGGTAGGTTTGAGCTGGTGGTGGAATGAATGAAAATGACTTGCTCGTCGGGTTGGTGCCGGGATCAGTCGAACCGCCTCCACCTGGAATGCTCGGAAGAGTAATGCTGGAGAGGCCTGGAACTGTGACCTGACTTGTACTCAGGGTTGTCAAAGTCGTGATAACGGTCAAAGATCCTCCTGGAAGTGTGCTAGTCGTTGTGAAGACACCGCCTGCAGTTTCCGAGGTGGAGACGGCTGGAGGAAGAGTTGGGATGACCGGAACGCAGATACTGTTGGTCAATGTCTGGAGCGACGAGATGGTGTTCGTGTAGCTGATGACAGTAGACGAGATGTGGGTGACAACAGTGGTGGAGAGGATTGTGCTTGGACTGTATTTGTCAGAGAATGATTCGATAATGCAGTGGAGAGCTCTGAGCGAAAGAAGAGAAACTCACCAGTTGGGGTCAACAGGTCCAGTCGGGTTTCCAGGTCCACCTGGTCCGCCTGGGCCTCCAGGACCTCCAGGACCTCCAGGCCCACCGGGACCACCAGGAACAGTAGTAAAGATACCACCAGCCGTGCTCGTAGTGAGCTTTGGTGGTCCAGGAATAACAGGTGTATAACCCGGGACCGGATTTGGGACCGGATTCCAGCCTGGTGGAGGAGGCGCATTATTGAATGGAAAACCCGGCGGGAAAGCACCTGGATTGCCAGGGACTCCAGGTGGTGGAGGTGGGCCGTAAGATGGTGGTGGAGGAGGTTCACCATATCCTCCGTCGGTGGCGGTCGTGCTGACGGTAAGGAGAGCGAGCGTGAGAAGCTGGGAGATTGTTGTTAGTGCCATTTTGGAGGTATGCTGCCGGACAAGAAGGGAGGTTGGTGATGTGGTCAAAGGTGACTTTGAGTGCTGATGAGTTGGGTACTGCGGTCTTGGAGAAGTGGTGAAGTGCTGAAGAGCGGATATTTGAGAATTGAAGAAGATGGAGTTTGAAGGGGGATGAGTTGGCTTTTGTACCCGGGTGACAGGACTCGGTGTCTAATGGAAGGGAAGGAGGTATTCTTTGGATGGTAGGCAAGGACGATAACCTGAGCAACGGAAGGAGTGAGCCGCATTTATATTAATGATTTGTCTAAGGTAACAGACGCGGAAAGAGCGAATTCCTTACACGAATTTCATCTCCACGCGTAGAGATTGAGGGAAGTCACATTCATGACTAGACACCAAAGCTGAAAGAGACCAGATTCCACATCTGGAGGACAATTTCAATAAGCCTAGAAGGATTTGAAGAAACCAAAATTTTCCTTCCTATTCTTCCTCGCACGAAATGACCATGCTGAACCAAGCCTCAACACCATCGAGAATGCTCTAAGCGATCTAGCACCTCATCGATGTAAGATGTTGCGATACATGCGCGACGCTGTGTACCTTTGTACTGCTGGGAAAACGCGGAGAAGAGATTGGCAAGGGAACGGAGAGATATTCAGTTGAATGCAGGAAGGAGCGACGACACGAGAAATGATGATAGGCGGGAGCAATCATAACCTTGATATTTGGTCGCCGAGCTTCGGCTCAGAGCTGAAATCAGACGGGACCAGAATCCTCAAATGGGTGGATATGATCGTTGAAGTGAGCTTTCTGTTCATTGACTAAAGCTATTACACATGGCAGACTAAAATACAATAGGAGCTACAACTAGACAGATTCATATGCAATTCATCCCCTTAAGAGATGCGGTTGCACTTGCAAACCCACGTTGATGATCTCAACCACTAGATTGGGAATAATTGGGTTGGTCCACGGCAAACGCGAAGCCGATGTTAATCGCCGTTCACATGGTCACACAGCGAGTCGCGATACACAATCATTAAGTTAACATCTTTTGTATTCTGCTCCGTCTTTCCGAGTCTCGCACTAAAGTACATTTTGATTATTCCCACCAAGAGCAAGCAAACCAATGCTGCATTAAGTTGGGCATCAATTGGGAAAGAGTAAAAAGCAGGCTTCATGCAACGTGAGAATGACCATTCGTGAAATACCAACCATCAAACTCCGCAAAAAAGGAATCCCGCACAAAACGCAAAGTTCATGATTGCATTTAGTCAACCTCCTCCATGGCGCTCTCAGCTGGCGCATCACCGGTGACCTCCTCGTCGGCGGCCTCCTCAGCAGTCTCTGGCTCCTCATCAACGTTCAGGCCGAGAGAGACAAGCTTGTGAATGCGCTCGGCGAATCCGGCTGGCTCCTCGATGGTGAAACCGGAAACGAGGAGAGAGGTCTCGAACAGAAGTTGAGTGATCGACTTGACAGTTCGGTCGTTCTCACCATCAGCCTCAACCTTCTTCTTGAGCTCCTTGATGATAGGCGAGCGGGGCGAGATCTCGAAGGTCTTCTTGGAGGACATGTAAGATGACATGGAGGTGTCACGGAGAGCCTGGGCCTTCATGATACGCTCCATGTTGGCGGACCAACCGAATTGACCGGTACGGATGGCGCAAGGAGCACCAACCAGCTTGTGGCTGACAACGACCTTCTCGACCTTGTCGCCCAAGACGTTCTTGAGAGCCTTGGCAAGACCCTCAAACTCCTTCTCCTCGGCCTCGCGGACCTTCTTCTCATCCTCAGTCTCCTCGAGCTCGAAGTCCTTGGTGATGTCGACAAGCTTCTTGCCATCGAACTCCTTGAGTTGAGTCATGGCGTACTCATCAATGGGGTCAACCAAGAAGAGAACCTCAAACTTTTTCTCCTTAAGGGAGTCGAGGAATGGAGACTTCTGGACAGCCTTGAGGGACTCGCCGGTGATGTAGTACATGTTCTTCTGGTGCTCAGGCATGCGGGTGACATAGTCGGCAAGGGAGGTCTGGTCATCTCCAGAGGTGGTGGAGTTGAATCGGAGGAGCTTGGCGAGAGCAGGTCTGTTCTGGGAATCCTCATGGATACCGAGCTTGATGTTCTTGCTGAAAGCAGTGTAGAACTTGTCAAATTGCTCCTTATCCTCGGAAATCTCCTGGAAGAGCTCAAGAACCTTCTTGACGATGTTCTTCTTGATGACCTTCATGATCTTGTTTTGTTGGAGAGTCTCACGAGACAAGTTGAGTGGGAGATCCTCAGAATCAACAACACCCTTGACGAAGCTCAACCACTCAGGGATGAGATCGGTGGCATCATCAGTGATGAAAACACGGCGGACGTAGAGCTTGATGTTGTTCTTGGTCTTCTTGGTCTCGAAAAGATCGAAAGGAGCGCGCTTGGGAACGAAGAGAATGGCACGGAACTCGAGTTGACCCTCAACGGAGAAATGCTTGACAGCAAGATGATCCTCCCAGTCGTTGGAGAGGGACTTGTAGAAGGAACCGTACTCCTCTGGGGTGATGTCGGAAGGATTGCGAGTCCAGATTGGCTTCTGCTTGTTGAGCTCCTCCTCCTCGATCTTGGTCTCCTTGATCTTCTTTGTCTTCTTCTCCTTCTTTTCTTCCTCCTCATCATCGACCTCCTCGATCTTGGCCTTCTTCTCATCACCCTCATCCTCCTTGGTCTCCTCCTCCTCATCAGGAACCTCAGTCTCGGTCTCCTTTGTGACGTGGAGGTAAATTGGGTATGAGATGAACTCGGAGTGCTTCTTGATGACCTCCTTGATCTTCGACTCGTTTAGGTAGTCGGTTTGCTCATCCTTCAAGTGAAGGATGATCTTGGTACCGCGGCCGAGTTGCTCGCCCTCGGTGTCTGGGGTAAGGGTGAAAGTTCCACCAGCGGAGGACTCCCAGATATATTGCTCATCATCGTTGTTCTTGGAAACGACGGTGACACGGTCTGCGACGAGGTATGCAGAGTAGAAACCGACACCGAATTGACCAATCATGGAAATATCAGCACCTGCGGTGAGAGCCTCCATAAATTGCTTGGTGCCGGATCGTGCGATCGTACCGAGGTTGTTGACGAGGTCCTATTGATTGTTAGCAGAGTTTGCGAAAGTGGCAGATTGATACTTACAGCCTTGGTCATACCAATACCAGTATCGCGGATAGTGAGGGTCTTGTTCTCCTTGTCTGGGATGATGTCGATACGGAGATCCTTACCAGACTCGAGCTTACTCGAGTCGGAAAGGGCCTCATATCTGATCTTGTCGAGAGCATCGGAACAGTTGGAAACAAGTTCTCTCAGGAAGATCTCCTTGTTGGAATAAACTGTGTTGATGATGAGGGAGAGAAGCTGAGAGATCTCAGCCTGGAACTCGAAGGTCTCGCCAGCCATGGTAGCGGTATTTCGGATTCTGGAGAAGATAGAGCGTTAGCAGACCGTACTTGAATGTATTGAGATGTGTTGAGGACAATTGCGATTGTGGAAGGTGGATGTTGAAGCTGAACGAAGCTCGTTGCTATGAGGCTGAGCTCCCAAACAAACGGCGAGGCAGCTATGAATAAGTAGAGAATTGTTCTAGCTTACCTTGAGGGTATTCGTAAAGGAAGGAAGTGTGTGTGGAGGACGAGAAGAGCAGTTGGGTATCTTTGGTTTGGAGTGGTATGTAGAAGAAGAAGACGAACAGATTTGGTTGGAAAAAAGCGAATTTATCTTCGTTGCTGTGGAGGATGTCGAAAGAGCTTCTACGAGTTTCTGCGGAAAACAGCCTTTCCATATTCGGCTGCATGCAAGCAGGGGCTCTTTGACTAGCGCCACACCGCCTTCCAATTTTTACGCCTTGAGGAAGAGGCTGGAACTGTCCTGCAACTTCTTCCCCCAAGCAAACAATCAATTCTCATTGTCCCGGTAACCTTTGATGACTTTGGCAAGTTCTGTTCTCATTTAAGTTATCAACTATTCTTGCCAATTCACTGTACACTTGAGCTGCTTTCGATGTTGGTTGCCATTGGAATTCTTTGGATTCAGCCTCAGGTTTCAGCTAGGCTTACATCACGTGCTGTATTGCCTTCATTCTCATTGGACAATATGTCAAGCAAGGCTGTTACTGTTGCCTGATCGAATGCAATTGATGGATGGATATCATTTCGTTTGCAACCTCATCTTATGTGGTTTGTACTAAGTAGCCTTGAGAATCATCGCCTTGCATGTTGGCAAACACTCGGTGACCTTATTGGAATTTTACTTGGGCCATCATCTCGGTGGACAGTCTTCCAGAAACTTCTCGGAGCTTCTCAGATTTCTCCTTCACGACTTGTCCCTTCAATGCTCTACACTTTCTTTGGTCCATTGGAATCGAGTGTTTTATTTACAGAGGGTTTGGAACTCATTCGTCAGTCTGGCCAAGTCGGCTGTAGACTGCGGTTTGCTTCTTAACCTTACCGAGCCACGCTAGAAATGGCAGCGCCGATCCATTCGCATGTGTTGATTAGAACTCAGACAATGAAGCCAAGCGTGAGATCTGGTCACCAAGTCGAACGTTTTCCTCAAGTTTTCCTCTCCGTCATTGAGCTGATATAATTTTTCGGTCTCGTGCAATGTTCTTGCTTGGGTGCCACTGGCTTAGCCTAGATGGAAGCTGAGAACGGTCGAGAATGGGTGTTAAAATTGTCCCAGTCTTTCTTTCGTCGCCATGTATCAATATATTAGATCCCGAGAACATAAGGCCACAGTCGATATCATACTTTTGTTCACCGAAGAACGACTTTACAACCCTCAGCATTCGACAGCGTAAGCATAAGATGTTGCTTTTCCGTCCCCGGTTCTTCCAACACCGTCCCCTTTTCAGGTCTGATTCCCGGAAACTCCTGCACAATCTTCACAATCGCACAAGAAGCAAGCATAAGCCCAAAATTCTCTATTCCACCCAATCAGTATTAACATCACATTAAGCCCACAATGTCGAACTTACTACCAAGACAGACTCGCGGCCCACCATTAAACGGAGGATACGCCCACCCAATACCAGCAAGCTCCGAACCTTCCCATCTCTCAGGTCGAAATAACAGGTCATCAGGTCCATAAATATCCTTCCGCCGTTGCATATGGTACACCGAATACGCGACTGGCAATTCCTCTCGAACGAGAAGTGGCGAGCGACCGTCTGGCCCACCACCAACGCGGAGAGTAGTCGTCTTCCTGCAAAAGCGTGTGTTAATCGGAACTGGATGGTACAACCTCAGTGCTGCCATTTTTTTCATTAGCAAGTGTGTGGCAGCTTTCCTATCAGAATATCATTTGAGTGCCTCACTTTCCTGGAGGACATTATGCAAGTAGGGCATTACGCTGGATGTGCGCTCTTTTGATATCCTTTTCAGATCCAACGACGTCATCGATTTCAAGGCGGAGAGTCTCTAGCGCTATTTTGTTCCTTATTATAAGGTGGCTGTATCTGAGGTGTTAAACACCAGTCTGCAGAAATATGTTCAATTACTGACAATGCGTAGGACAATGTCGAAGCAGTGGTGTCTCGGCCAGCAATCAGCACATTAAGCACCTGATCACGAACGAGCTCCAAGTCCTCGCTATTACGATACAGCCCCAAGATAAACGACGGTCTCTCAGCGTCGATTGGAGCCTCCGTGTCACGCTGTAAAGCATCCAGAACAAACCGGTATGTGTAATTCTTGATCATCTCATAAGCCTTGGCGAATCCCCACGGACGATACAAGAAGTACAACCCTCCAAGCCTCGCGCGCGTACCACTAACCAAAGACGCTCGATCAAAAGCCTTTGTACACACATCTCCAGCCTCATGCTGAAAGTTTTCAACCGGTTGTCCTAATATTAGCTATGGTAGTATCAAGCGTCAATCTGTAAAAGATCGGCTGCAGGTTCGTAACTCCAGACGAAGTCTTCAATCTTTCCATGAAGCTGTCAAGATGTTCGTGGAAACCTTCCAGGTTCTGGTACTGCATCCACATGAATTGCCGCTTCAGAAGTTGTCGCGAGTGCTTCCATCCAGGGCCGTCCTGGGTGAATATCCCATCGCCGATCATCGCCTTCATGGCTAGAGCGCGCGGTCTAAGATGGAAGTCTGCGAATTGATACCATCAGTCCATGACTCCCAAGTGTGACAACAAAGAAGGTTTTCTGGCCACTTACCTTCAAATTGCGTAGAAAACAATGCCTCTATATCTCCGGATCCTGCGTCACATATCCAACGCCTCCAAGAATCCTAACCTCAGCGGTTAAGCCCAAGCGATCGAAATGCTCAGTGAAGAACGCAAGAAGCTTCTTATCTCGTCCTGCTCTGAACCCGTCTCTCAGGACATCCAGAGCAAGCGGCCAGTGATAGATGAGCTTTGATGCTGAGGGTTTGCATCCGTGGCGTTTGCCGAACTTGATGTCCTGCTAGAGAGTTCATTTGGACAGTTTAGGTACGTCTGATAGGATAGGAGAAGGTACGTGTTATTTCATAACGCTGCGAGCATATAGGTAAACACATGAGGAGGCGATCAAGAGGAGTGCTGTGAGTGTTGATGGTCGGAGAGCGGCGAAAGTGGCGACGAAGTCACCGGCGCTAAGGAGAGAAGTGCTAGTAGACATGTTTCGTCGCGCTTTAAACGAAAGAAAGCTTTGAACGAAAGAAAGCTCACAGTTTCTACTGAGGAGGAGAACAGGAAATCATTGCTGAGGAAGAGATCTTGAATCCCCAGCAGCGCTGGAAAGAGGGAAGACATCGTCCTGCACCAACAGTGTTGGCAATACTGAGTGGTGGTGACCCCTTGCCTTGAAAGGCTTTATCCAAAGTAAACCATGGCCGAACACACCCCCAAACTCAGCAAATTTCTGACTCGACCTGGCAAGCAACCAACAGTACTTTGTCTAGCTGCTCAAGAATGAGATTTCATTTGATTTGATTTGAAACCAATGCGGTGTCTGCCTCCTGGAGATTTCATTTAGCGATGCCCCCTACGTGCGGGGAGGCATTCCGCCTGTCGTCTTTCCCCTATCAAATCATGATCTCTATGTTGTCAACTGTGGATTGTGTTGGATATGTTTGAACTTGGACTTCATATTACATTGAAACTTAAGGCTTTAAGATTTTACTTCAAACAATGCATGCCACTCTCTCCACCGTCAACTCAAACGACCTTATCAACAGACCGATCCTCGACCTCTAATTTATCCGCTCCACCCTTATTCTGCTGGATGTTTGCCTCAACTGCAACCTCCATCTCCGTGAGCAGGACCACCTTGTCGCCAAATGAAGCGGCGATTTCCTCGAGAGACTTCTGTTTGGTCTCACTGCGAGAGTTGTCAGTATCGAAGTTCCTCTGTGAACTCGAACGAGAGAGGGTAGACTTACGGGAAGAAGAAGTATGCCATAACGAGGAAGAAGAACGAGCATCCTACGAAGACGTAGAAGTAGTTCTCGTTGATATTGGCAAAAGCAGTTGGGCCAGCTTGGGTTACTGCGAAGTGTTAGTCTTTGATGTCGGGAGGAGGGGAGCTGGAGTAGAATGCGTACTGGCAACATTGACGACGAAATGGAAGAAGGAAGCGACACCCATGACTCTGTTTCGGAGGATGATGGGTACGACTTCAGCGCCATAGAGCCATGTTGTGCTGTTTATCATTCCAACTATTCTTGTCAGCGTGATGCAATGACTGGTGAGTCCTGGAGGGGGATCACTTACAGTATGTCACGCAGAAGATATAGATCCCAGCAATCGTGAACCCTTTTCCAACAGTGTTGTTTGAGCCATTGAATTCACGAAGCATGATCGCGGAGTAGATCTCCCAGAAGCAGACACCGGCCAGACCAGTGATCAACATCTTTCGGCGTCCCCAAGCATCGGTCAAGAAGACGGTGGTCAGAGAGTTGGAGATGAATCCAACTGTACCATATGCACCGGCTAAGCACAGGACGATTGTTGGGTTGAAGCCTAGGCCTTTGTACAGGATAGTTTGGTAGTACTGCACTTCGATTAGCGTTGAAACTGGCAGTATGGCAAAGAGAACTTACGCCAACAACGTTCGTTCCAGTGAGCGAAGTCATCGTCTGCACAGCGATGGATCTGCCAACCCATTAGCGACTATCACGACAGCTGGATGAAGGGGTACATACACCAAGACACGACGCTTGAAGAGCTTGAAGATCTCCTTGTACGAGGTCAATTCCCTCGCCATTTCAAATTCAATCTGCGCATGCATGAACGCGAACTCCCTCGTGCTCTCTTCAGATGCCAGATCCCGTCGAATCTTCAAGAACTCAAGACGAGCCTTGTCGACCTTCCCAGCTCGGATCAATTGACGAGGAGAGTCGGGCATGAAAGTGGTGAGACCGATGAACATGATGATACCCCATGGAATCTGAAGGGAGAGTGGAAGACGCCACTGCAATTGCCCATAAGGAGCAAGACCGCAAAGGAAGCCAACCCAGTTGCTCATCATGGATCCGAAGCTTATTCCAACACCAGAAATACCACCAATCAGACCCCGATTTCTTGGGGCGGCGATTTCACTAAGGTAGACGGGAACAGTGCCAACCATTCCTCTGTCATATTTATCAGCTTAACTTCCAGAGATTCTTGGAGATGTTTGACATACCCGACAGCAAATCCAGCGAGGAACCGACCAGCGACAAACATGCCATAGTTTGCAGCAGCAGTCTGGATCGTGGTACCAATCTTGACGATCACACACATAATTTGCATGAATCGAATACGACCGAGTCTATCTCCTGCGAAGACTTGAAGGATGGAGCCAACTGCTTCACCAGCGATGTAAATAGAGACGATCTATCAAGATATGTCAGCGAAAGAAGTCGGAACTTTCGAGGTTGAAAACTTACGGCACCAACTTGAGCTTTGCTCGGCTTGTCCATGTAGTCGACCCAACTCTGATGAGCGATTGTAGTCGTCGCAATACCAGTATCGAATCCGAACAGGAATGTTCCAATCGCCGCAAACATGGCGACGCCCAAAGTGTACCAGTCCATCTTCGGTTTTCCTACAGTTACCGCCATGCTGAGTCGTCAATGCAATTCGATCGAGATGGATGAAGTCGTTGTCGCTTGAGACTGTATCGAATTTGAGAAGCAGTCGGAAGAGCAGACCCAAGCACACATATATGTATACCCATGGACACGCCCATCAACATGAACCTTGCCCTTTGAACCCATCTTTGAGCGACCCGACCTGTGCTGCAAAACTGAATCGTGTACGTGGGGAACGGGGTGCATGGCGGGGCGACTTCTGGGGATGGAGCTGACCGTTTGCTCGGGGATGGAGCGAGGGACCAAACTGTTTAGGGGAAGGTCGGCTCGCGTCGGTAGGGGATGCTTAGCGATATTCAGGGGTAAAATTCTCTCCCGGATTTTGTCTCCCTATCGTCTACCAGATTTCCTACTGAGATTGCAATTGCGTCGGCAGAGATGCGAGATATGGAGCCGGTATGATTTACGGGGTCACTCTTTACTCCGCCAAGTTGGGGAAAGTCGAAGAAGTGTCAGAAGTTGTTGCACTTCCAGGTGGCTGGAAACTGGCGATGGAAGTCATCGCTACGGGTCGCGTCGCGTCGGCAAATCATGGCATGGATGGACCCTCAATCCGTCGGCAGTCATCAGAGATCCGAAGAATCTGACGATCGCCTCAAAGGCAGTCGCGTCGGAATGAAAACTGACTGGCAGGTGATGAGAACATGCAACTTGTTTGACTCGTCATGGCGATTCCGAGGCGTGAATCTCATCGGATGGGCTACCGCGTCGAGGGGTAGTCCTCCCTATGATTTACCCCCACTGTACGCGGGGAATGATAACAAAAAGTTTCCCAAGCTTTGCGGCTGGTATTTTTCAAATTATCTATCTTTCACTCCTCCTTTCCACTTACCAGTCAAAATTCTTTCGAATCGCTCATTCTGTGCACGTTTCCGAAGTTTCCAGAACTACTAACAATCATGGCAATCTCAACAAACGGTACCAATGGGGCATCAAAAGCTGGAAAGCCATTTCCTCCAGGTGTACATGTCCCAAGTTTAACTTGGTTCTTGGATGACTATAATCAAGAAGTTGATTGGGACACTCAGAGAAAGCACTTAAGCTTTCTCATCGGATCCGGATTACATGGCAGTAAGTCCCCCAACAAACTTCTCCAAGTCACAAAATCTCTAACAAGCACAGTCGTTCTCGCTGGCACCAACGGAGAAGCAGTAGCACTCACAGCCACCGAAAAAGCCAAACTCGTCAGCATAACCCGCGAGCTTGCCGTCTCGCTCGGCCGACCAGATCTCACAGTCATCTTAGGATGTGGAGGCGGATCAACAAGAGCTGTGATCGAGGAGACGAAGTTGGCGAAGGAGGCTGGTGCGGATTATGCGCTGGTCATGGTGCCCAGTTATTTCCACTTCGCTATGAACGAAGAAGCCATTGTAGCATTCTTCCGCGAAGTATGACATCCAAATGCTTGTAAATGGCTACTTGCTCACTGTCTTCTTACAGCTCGCGGACGCCAGTCCCATCCCAGTCCTTGTCTACAACTTCCCAGGCGTATCAGCAGGCTTAGACGTCAACTCCGAGATGCTCGAGACTCTTGGCGCTCACCCAAATATCGTCGGTGTCAAATTGACTTGTGGTGGTATCGCAAAGGTCGCTCGCGTACGCTCTGTTTTCGAGCCCGAGACCTTCTGCGCTCTGGCTGGGCAGAGTGACTGGCTCCTCCCAGCTATTTCGGTAGGAGGAACTGGCACGATTACCGGTCTTGCGAATATCTACCCAAGAGTATGTCCGAACCTCCCTAACGATTTTGTCTTATTGCTAACAATAATATTGCAGACATGCATCGATCTCTACAACCTTTCCATCGGCTCCGACCGCAAAGCCGCCGAGAAAGCGCAAATCGAGCTCGCAGCCGTAGAATGGGGATTCGCTAAGGGTGGAATCAACGGGACGAAGTGGGTCGTTGCACAGTATCTGGGCTATCCAGAATCGAGTTGCCATACTCGTCGCCCATATCCTAAGTTCGTGGATGCCAAGAAGCAGGAGTGGATTATGAACATTATGAAGCCTTTGGAGGCGAAGGAGATTAGCTTGAAGAAGTTGGCGAAGGCTTAGATACCCTGTAATAAGAAATGACCTCCATACAATCATTGCCTGCGAGATATCCTTAAATGGTATTATGACGAGCCCTGTATTTTTGCGACGTTGTACATGGGTTCAATTTCGCTTGATTTGTGGCTTCCCATAAGACAGTCCTCGAGCGCAGGAGGTGCGAACATGCGCGCTGGGCATCCTTCCTTGCTGAGCAGATTTAGCGAACAACAGCAAATCTTACCACAAAGTTAATAAATTCTAGACATTGTTAAAGACTACAAATCTGACTCAGATCAGAACCTTCATGACCTCTCCTGCTTTCTCTGAAATAAATCTTGACTTCTGCGTCATGTGATCAAGCCCCCGCTCCTCCGCAATTTGAGTTTTACGGGACGCGAGTTCCCCAGACTCCCAACCCCATGCTTCGACCTCGTTCTACAGAGACTCATCCGAGGATTTGCAAATCGGCCCCTGTATATCTTGTCATCGGATGTAATTGGTGCGTCCATCGACAATCGTCAGGGATATTTGCTTCTTCTTCGGTCATCTGAATCACCTCACCCTGGGCAGTAGCAATTCCCTGAAATTGTCACTGGACCTCATTGAATGGCGCTACCATGAACGAGTCAATACGCTCAAACTCTTCCGCTGGTTCACCCACCCCACGACGACCTCCTAGATCCAAATCAGGCTGCTTAACATGTCGGTAAGTGGGGTACGGCTTCAGGCCTCTCCAAAGTTCACAACTAAAGTGCTACTAGTCGTAGAAAAGTCAGATGCAATGAACATCGACCACGATGTTCACACTGTGAACGCTTAAATCTTGAGTGTCTCTGGCGACCGATACAGCAGTCGTCCAGACAAGGTACTTCCAACTTGCGGCAAAGCCATGGAGAACTTTCGTTCACGGTGAACGGCTCAACTGCGCCTGTGCCTACTTCTGGGCCTGCTTCTGCCGGTGCTATGCCGAATATGAATGGTGCGAACTATGGCGCTAATGACAACTCGTTCAATGATATTTTCAACTATGCCAGTTTCATGTGGGATCCGAGTATCGATGATAATATGATACAGGCTTCGGGGTGGCGAAGCCAAGGGTTTTCGGATCTTGATGGGCAAAGTGTTGAAAGAGGCAGTATTGTATGTTTTCAGCGTTTTGAAGCACATACCCTATAACGACTACATATGTCGAACATATGAACAATTCACTAATACAATAACAGGAAGAACCTAGCCACACGTTCTCCGCCTCGTATTCCTCCACGCGCCAGCATCTACCTCCAGAATGGAGCAACTCCCCAACAGATCACATGCCATCTTACCAAGTCCCAGAGCCCAGCATGGATTCGAGGGCACTAGTCGCTTTCAACCAAGCGGGTGAGAAAGAACTCATGGAGTATTTCACACGTACTGTCGTACCTCCCATCATTGCTCAGGTTGAGACGGAACTGAAATGGTCGTCGATGAGACAGCTACTCATATCCATGGCCACGGCATCTCCAATGGTTCGGTACGCTATTCTAGCTTTCTCTGAGCTTCTCATGGGTCGAGAACGTAGCGTCGTGCCTCAATACCAGCAGTACTATCAGAAAGCTGCAGCCGAAATTCAGCGATACGTCTCTGGAATGTCACCTGGCAACGAAAGCACTTCAGCTACAACATTAGAATATGTGCTTGCGGCATTATTCTTCCTCAGCTACATTGATCTACTGGAAGGCGGGATTGGGAACGCCCATGCTCATCTCAAGCATGCATACGATGTGTTCTGCAAAGTAGACAAGTCGCAATTCCGCATGGTGGGCAAGCGTTTAGTGTCTTGGATCCGACTTCTGGATGCTCGTGCCGTCTCGGCAGGCGGAGAAGGTCTCTTTCTTCTGGGAAAAAATGAGGATCTTATTGATCAATCCTCACCTGCTACGAGCATTGAGGTTGCCGAAGGTAGCACGGATAATGGCGAAGCGGACATCGAAGATGTCCTCTTCGATGCTCTCTACCAACCAGGATTTCTCTTCTTCCAAAAGATACAGTCTTTCATGGGAAGGATATCACTAATTGACCCATGGCATCGATCTCGTGGGACAGTGAAAGATGAAACAGAAGTAATGAGCATCGCCGCAAAGATAGGACGAGACTTGACATCACTGTGGGAACAACGCCCTCCACTCATGGATTATGCTCTGAGTGGTAAACTCACCTCGGCACATCTGTCGCCCAGTCTTGCATTCGCAATAACGCGGACCTTTCGAACTTACTACGCCAACTATCACGCCTCCAAGATACATCTGCATCGCGTAGCTTACAAACACCTACCACTTTCTACCGAGACAGAAGCCTCGGTGTCCCATATCCGCTCAACGGCTCGTGTCATGGTTGAGGGAAGCCTCGAGGAAGAGTTCTTGCCTGTAAGCATGCTGTGGCCTTTACTGATGTGGGGCTCTGAGGAGAATGATGCCGAGATGCAAGGCTGGATTCATGGCCAGATCAACAGAATGGAGAAGGTGGCCACGAATGCGGAAATTACGGGACAAGTGCTCAGAGAAGTGCAAACAAGGCAGGAAGCTTTGAAGCAAAGAGTTGACATCCGCACGGTTATGCATGATATCTTCAACTCATGCTTTGCGATTGTGTGACCCGTGTGTTTCGGAACAACTGGTAATTATCTTTATATTGATGCTGTCAACCACCGCTAACTCAACTCATCAGCCCACGGAATAGATTTCTGTGCTCCTCTCTTCCCAATCGTCATTGCAGCTGCCTCATTCGCCCTCCTTACTGCACTTTCGATACCTACGCCACCCTTCATAACCTCCAATGCATAGGCTCCAACAAAGGTATCTCCGGCCGCAGTCGTATCCACCACCTGGACCTTGTTCGCCTTTGCCAGCCCTTTGTCTCCACCTTCTCCAGAGAAAAATACACCTTTCCCACCAAGTGTGATAACCACATTCGCTACACCTCTCCCATGAAAAACATCCGCAACACCAGATAAAGTCTCCTCCTTCTCCAGCGCTTCAACACTACACCCCGACAAAATCACGGCTTCAGTCTCATTCAGGACTAAGTGCTTCAAACCCTCGTACGCCTCGCTGGGCAATTCAACAGCTGGCGCAGGATTCAGCAAAACATCTACACCCTTCTCCCTCGCAGTCCTCAGTATCCTGACTGTAGTCTCAACCGGAATCTCTAGCTGTAGAATAACTAGATCAGGTGCCCCTTCACCTTGTTCTTCCCCCAAAGAGCTCTCGAACTGCTTCGGCAGCAACGACGCATTCGCACCAGCCGTCAGCAATATCCTATTCTCGCCACTTTCCTCTTCGACCAGAACCACTGCGACACCACTTTCGACATCATTTCTCATTATGACACCTGATGTCTCAACGCCAGCGCTCTGTAGGCCAGCGAGGAGAGCATGACCGTGTGCATCAGAGCCGACGGCGCCTATCATGCGGATGGTCGCTGTGGCATCTGTGAGTGCGCGTGTCCGGGAGAGTTTTGCGCAGGCGACGGCTTGATTACCCCCTTTACCGCCAGATGAGGTTTGAAAGGCGGTTGCACGTAGGGTTTCGCCGCCAAGCGGGATGCGAGGTGTATAGGTCGTTAGGTCGGTGTTGAGGGAGCCGATTATGTGGATGAGGGATAAAGATGGAGTTGATGACATCGTGGCTGTGGCTGTGATTCTCACGTGAGACTTTTTGTCGTATCTTGAGCTGGGTGCGACAGGGTGGAGAGTTTTGTCTGGAGGTGATGTTGGAGCTCTTGTAGCGATGCGGACGAGCACAACACGAAGCCCACACAAGAATATGTACAGTACTGTATCGGTATCTTCTGTATGAGCTACAAATGGCTCAATGTCTCGACTCAGTCGAACACCGATCCGTACAGCCTTAGAGCATCATGCCGATGGACTTGATCATGCGACAGCTTGCAAGTGTTTCTCCGGAGTTGTTGTCATCTCGGGTCGCCTTATCGCTTCGCCTCGGCCCCACTCTGAGGGCAGCGAGCGAACCATGTCGTCGGGAATGTACCACTGAATCAAGATTAAGAAATGAACAAAATGATTCCTCCAATGGCATTTGTTTCCCTGACCTTGACACGCTACTTGTGCTATCCGCTGCGTCGTAATTGCTCGACTTCGGCAATTTTGCTTACTTTTGCAACTTCTTCATATATTCTTGCTGCGAAATTCAAATAGCAAAAGTGCAGAGCTCTACCGAGATTTTCTTCTTACTGTTATGATGTTAATTTATGAGATTAAGACTCATGTGGATGGTAAAAGGACATATCCAGAACTTGATTTCCTCTAAAATACAGAGAGAAAACAATTACTTTAGTCCTGCGACAGCATTCTAAAAGAACATATGGGGTAGTCCTCCAACTCCTGGACAGGCTTTCCAATTTATACTAGCCCTTTTTCGATATTAATCCACACCTTGTTTAACACCGACTCGTAGCTCGGTGGCCTCGACAGACTACCCTTAGGGGTTTCTCCCTTCAAATCCAAGTCCCCGGGGCTCTTCTCCATCGAGTGTTCACGACCAACGCTGGAGTACCCATGAGTACCTTTACTCCCCTTGGTAGGTTTCTCAAAAGCTTCCTTCTCGATATTATGACCCATAACATCTCTCTGGTCGTCACCACCATCCACCTCGTCACTGTCAACCGCTTTTCCCCTCCTCGCCACACAACACCACATACACCCCAGCACCGCCGTCCCAAACCACAACACCAAATTAACAACTCCCACACCCACACCAGCCCTCATCCTCCCCACATCATTCGTAACACCCACATCTTCCTCCTCCATCTGCCCCCCGCCATCCCCTCCCAAATAAATCCCCGCAAAAACACCCACTTGCGCCGCCCACAGCACAGCTAGTACGAGATCCAACAGACACCAGACCACTCGTGTGACTGTGACAAAACAGTGTATTAGGCATGTCAAGGCTGAGAGGCAGGCTGCGACATCGGCGAATATCCATGCGGAGTGTGCCCGAGTGTGGGTGCGGGTTGAGTTCGTGAGGTCGGGGCTGTAGATTCCGATTATTGTGAGGGCAATGATGAACTGGAGGGCCCGGAGGGTGTAGCAAGTGAGGGGGAGGAAGCCGATTGTGTCGCGTTTGTGCCAGTGTTGAAGCATTGCTGGTGACATTGTGGATGTTTGGGTGAGTGCTGAAAGATGAGGATCTCAGCCTTGTGAATTATCGATGGGCGAATACTGAACGAGCTCCTCTTCAAATTGCAATCTTATCGATAAGGCGAAGCGTCAAAGTATTGATAGCTCGGTACTCGAAATAGACAGAGGGAACTTGTTCAAGGAGTGCTGAGGCTCGCTGCGAGTTGGCGGTTTTGGCGGGAGGCAACAACGCAGAGCAGGGAGTAAAGATCTTTGCCAAGAAAATTTAGAATTGAAGAGACAGTCGGCGTGTACGACTTTATATTTGTTTCATACGATTTTCCCTCCGACACGCCGATGACGATTCACCTCCTCAAAGTTTTCAAGTACATCCCAATCTGTCTCCAAAATACGAAGTACGACCCGAGAATTACCTATTTGAGAAACGAATACGGGAGCTGCATCGTTGGCGCTCGCTTAGATTGCCCCTCTTGAATCGCCCTGACTCGGCTGTTTTCATGGGCGCTATTTTGATGTGGCCAAGGCTAAAAACAATTAAAATAGAATCGTAGGTCCATTTTCTGCTGCCTTTAAGACTTTTTAATGCCGTGTTGCTTGCTTATGATGGCTGCTTGCAGAAGTCCAGCCTTCTCAAGCCGACCTGTTTCGTCATCCTCGTCAGCTTTCTGTAACCAATCAGGGAATATCAACGCGGACGTGTTGAAGAATGTCGAACTGCAAAGTGGTCATCTCCAAATGTGCGTCTGAAGTAAAGCTTTGGGATGACACGCAACGAAACATACAGATCGGTCCATAATCTACGTACTGGAGAGATACTGAATATCGGAGACGTTTCGTCGTACCAAAAGTCTTTATCGTGGAGAACGCTCAATCTGCAGGTTAACATAGCTGCTGCTCTTAGAATCGACCTTAAGAAAGCGTTGATCAGCTATGCCAAAGGGATATTGTTCGGGACACTTCTCGCTTCAAACAAAGGCACGTGGACTGCTTCAAGATTGTGTGCCAGGAGGGTCCAGGAGCATGAACCAACTGCACAAAGTATGGAATAGCAATATACCGTGATAGCGCTACAAGGGTTGTGTGTCATCAATATGGGAGAACCTTCTTTAAGGCATGCACAGATATCTTTGTGAGGTTGTGCAAATGCTAGCAGGCAGAAGGTGCCGTGGAACATCACAGAAGATCTTGATAAAGAGTCGTCAATCTGATCACGAATGCCGTCGCTGACACTACAGAACTGGGAATTCATCCCAGGCAAAGAAATGATATAAGATTTGAAAAGCAAGACGCAGAAATAGATCGAGTAGGCTAGTATTCGGAAGGGGAGTTGACGTTGGGAAATGCAGGGCGAGGGAGTATGCGCAGATCGCGGCTGATTTAAGGATCCTGAGAATGTGAGACAAAGCCGTGATACAATCTTATTACGCAATGCCTAGTTATTCGCGACTTCCCAAAGGAAGGTCGTCGCTTCCGAAGATTCTTTCTGGAGAAAGTCCGAAGGAGCTAAAATCGCCAAGTCTCGCTTAGTCGAGTTGAGGTTGATTTACCTTCATCATAATCAATGAAATCAACAACGTGAATCGCGTATTTTCATTCCATCGACATAACCATGTCATAGGTATCGAATTCCTGCTGTGGAGTGGAGTACGCTCCGACGAAGAGTTGCGCGACCCGTCTATCCATTCGACAACTGCTCAGACTATCCCATGTTAACCAACACAAGACGGAACAACCCAGTCAGATCAGGATCCAAACTCCGCAAATATCATTCGACGCGCCACGATGGGATCTAATATATCGCGTCTGATTATACCTTCTAGTGGTACATCTGTCACGCACCATAACATTCCTCGCGACACCGCATGTACACCTCTCCCATTTCATTCTCCGTCACCTGCGGCTAGCCCGCCGGACCCACGTCAACCGGGCTTTACACTCAGTTCAGCACGACTTCCCCTGGAGACCTTTGAATCTTTCCCCAAATTACCAACAGAGTAAGGTCCAGTCCCCCATCGATCATGCTCCAGTGCTACGTAGAGCTTCGAGATCTCGGAAATTTTTGAACTATCAATCGTGCGCTAATATAACCACAGGATTCGATTGATGGTCTGGGAGTTGGTGCTTCCTGGAGAGCGCGTCGTTCGAGTCGAAAAATATACAAACGCTAGTGGCCGGCACAAGCCATGCGCGTCCTGCAGCTGCATCGGATCCAGAGCTCGAGTCCCAACTTTACTGCACGTCAATCACGAAACGCGCCACCTAGCACTCAAATACTACACGGTCACTTTGAAGCATAGACTCCTCAAGCCAACATACTTCAATCCCAACATCGACATTTTACTTTTCGCCAGCGTCGACGCATTTGTCAAGTTCGCAAAGCCAGTCGCACTGCCCCACACACTCAAATTTTACGACAGTTCCCTTTTTACCGAGCTATTTCCTGTGAGGGATACCCAAGGCAACTTTGGAACTGTCCCCAGACGATATACCGATGATGAGAAGATCGAGAGCAAATTGAGATATATGGCTATTGGGCGAAGCAATCCTTTGCCATTTCATGCCATCACAGGAGAAACACCATGGGAGGAAATCGATAAGCCTGAAGTGTTGAACTTGCTAGGGACTTTCGGAGATTTGACAAAGCTGTTCATCGAAGGGGTCTATCTGGAAGATTCTGGTGTTCACCCGGCACCTCCATCATTTGCGGCTCGATTTTTGAGAAAAGCACTTGGAAGGAGGTGGAAGTTGTCAAGAGATCAGGACTTGAATATGCCAGAGATTATTGTTGTGGGACCAACGAGCATGGTAAACCAAAGCACACTCTTGATTTCTAGACAAACTGTGACTAATTATCTCTCACGCAGAAGCAGATGCGTTTCCGAGCACGGGAGGCTCGACTTTGGTCTTGGGCCAAGCTTGCAGAGCACCAACCTTGATATTATCATATTATCAAATTATTCAAGGCAGGAACAGGACTGAAGGAAAGCTTTAGGGTCGTTTACACAACAAGACGTGAGCGCTGAGCGTTGTGTTACCGAAGGTGGAATCTCACGTTTACTTGTTCTCCAGAACATTATGTGGCAGGAATTCAGGACTTCTGAGGAGAGCTTGTTGAGTAGAAATACAAACATGGTATATCCTCACCAAGTTGGCAGAAATTGTGTGACCTCGTACTGTTAACCGATTATCGCCCAGGATTTTGATTAGAGATTCACTCCCCTCGAACCCCAACCAAGATCACCAAGGTTGACGCGTCAACTCGAACACTGCGATATATAACGCGCTTCAACTGCAAGAGCTTCACTAGTTGCGATTCAATGTTCGGGTCAGCGTGGAAGAGGTGGTGAATTAAGCGAGCTTACTATTGACTTTCGATTTACCGATGCAGTAGTGAATCTGACGACGACTTGGAAGCTAATATCTAGGCAGAATAGTCCTTTCCTCTGACAGTCATTCTTGCTCATCAAATTCCTCAATTCCTCGACATCTTGCTCCTCACGCGCGCTGAGCACTGGATAGCTTGGTACCGCACAGGCAGTTGTTTCACTTACTAGATCTCAGTAGTGTGGAAGCTGTGACTGGAACTAGCAGAAAATGCCAGACAGGGGGTCTCAAGTCCGGCATTTCTTCACCATAAGTTTCTACGAGATCGATCGACGATTACCCTGGTACTGAAGCCGTATCAAATGATCCACCCGGAGAATACCATGGCTCTATCACGAATGCCTTCGACCCTTCCGTCTTCGAATGGAGACGTGTTCATCCACCGGTATGTTCCACCTTCTTCCGTGAGTTCAAACGTGTACCACCGGGGACCTCCGAGTTGCCAGACAGTCGTTGCTGTCAGTGTTTCTGCGGCTGCTATTGCTCCAAGACAAGCGGCAGAGAGGTCTTACCACAGGAAATAGACCAGAAGCTGATTTTGATCCTCACAGGATCCGAAGTGTACAACAATATGAGGGAGCTTTGAAAGAGACCTTCGCTACCACTACAGATTCTTCGCCGAGCACCGCCGTCCAGTCGCCAGACACAGCCTTGCCGCGATTTACCCTATTCAACAAGCTCCCCGTAGAGCTCCGGTATATGATATGGCATTTTGCCTTGCATGGTCCACGGGCTGTCTACTTCAGACTTTCAGGCAGTCGAGGTCATGGGTTTGTGATCGCTTCCCAACTCGCTCAGGCAAAGATCAAGGTCGCTACCAGCATTCCAGGACTCCTTTACGCCGTCCGTGATTCTCGTGCCGTCGCTCTGAAGCACTACTCTATTGCTTTCGAGCACCATCCGAAAGTGCAGACCATGTTCTTCAACTACGATCTCGACTAACTTCACATTAGCCCCCCACTTCTCGAAGCTCTATTCGATGGACATGCCATGAGCGTCATCAGAGAGCAAACTTTGGGCAAGGTCCGCAACCTGATTATCCATCCACCTTGTCGGCTTCATCACGCTGGGCTAGATTTCCTGCTGGTCAGGTTCTTCCGATCTCTCAAACATGTCATCATCCCACACATATTCCCCCTGGGGGATCCTCGTAGAGTCCGGAGAGAGAATACTGGTAGAGAGTACTTCAAGCAAGATCACTGTATTAAGAATGTGAATTTGGCGGGTATGGATGTCGAGTACAAAACTATCATGGAGCTCAGAGAGCTGTCGCGGGCTCTGAGATAGGTACTCTCCACTGCAAAGTGTCAAAAGGAAGTTGCTGATAGTCATTAGAAGAGTCGACTAAGTCGTATGGTGGGTAGAATTCTGACAGCGTGCGATGGAAAATGCGCTTTTGAGAGACTTTTGCGCTAGACAGTAAAGGCGGGTTAATAAATAAGTGTAGCAAATCTCCACTGGTGATCATGAGGATCGATGGGATTTTCAAGTCGTGATGCAGGAGTGATTTTGATTTGATAGTTCCTTGAGATTCCTGAACTTGCACGCCAACCAGTTACAACATCTTCAATGCGGAGGCCAACTCCACAATATCAGTGACAGAAGCTGCCCACGTGACTCATGTTTTTGCGAGCTTCTTCCCCTCATTANTCACCTGTGATCAATCTTGATAGTTCAGATCAGTGCATAGAGCGTACCTCCTTTCCCCTCTATTTCTAAGCAAATGAGGAGCTAACCATGGAACATTTCAGGGACCCCAATGACTGGGAACGTCAATGGTGGGGGCCCGTCTAAATCCTTGGCAATCACATTTATCCGGCAGGCGACAACAACAAAAGACTCAAGGTCTCGGGCTAAAGATATTTCGAATGGGCTCATCCCGGCAAAGGAAATGGTTCATTAATTATTATTCAATAGGCGCAAAGAACATCACCTAGCTAATTGCTACTGGTCGAAACGATCTCCTCTTCGTGCTTGGCTACTGAATTTAGCCGGACAAAAGGAGGGGTTAAAGAAGCTGGCACATGTGAGGCGTGTACTCCTTTACGACCCTGTATCAAGGTCCTCGACTGCAACCCAAGAATCTCAGAAGAATCTCAGAAGAATCATCAATTATGCCATCGGCCGACATAAATCCCATTATACCTGGTTTCTCGCCAGATCCATCTATTGTTCAGATCGATGGCACGTTCTTTCTTGTGACTTCCACTTTTCATCTATTCCCGGGTCTCCCAATATATGCTTCCAAAGATCTAATATCTTGGAAACACATCGGTACTTAGATCCGGTTTGGACATCTAAAACCTACTCACAGGTATCGCAGGAAATGCCTTCAACAGACAAGAGCAACTGAGCCTTGCTATGTCGGGCACCACCATTTGGCCCAGAGATGATTCTCCAGGCGGGACTGGCGACTGCATGTTAGCTACTGGAGGGCTCTACGCTCCAACCATTCGCCATAAAGATGGTGTCACGTACATTGTTTGTACAAATATCCTGCAGCCACTTTTCGACGTCAAGGAGAATTTCGTCATCTCAACAACAGACATCTGGTCCAACAAGTGGAGTGACCCGATCTACTTCAGCTTTGATGGTATTGACCCCAGCATTCTTTTCGACGATGATGGCCGTGCCTATATCCAAGGCTCAGCTGCTCCTGGTCCGATGACAAAGATCAATTTGTTCGAAGTCGACCTTAAGACGGGAAAAAAGTTGACAGAGGAGAAGACTATTTGGGAAGGCACTGGCGGTATCTACCCAGAAGGACCGCATCTGTGCAAGAAGGATGGCTGGTACTACGTGATGATCTCTGAGGGTGGCACGCACGAGAACCACATGATCACGGTGGCAAGATCAAAGGAGCTTTGGGGTCCTTATGATGCTTACGAGAACAATCCAATTCTCACTGCACGTGGAACTGATGAGTATATTCGGTACACGGGACATTGCGATATGTTCCAAGATCAAGAAGGAAAGTGGTGGGGTGTTTGTCTTGGAGTCAGAAAAGAAAAGTCGACTGGGAGTTATATCATGGGGAGGGAGACGTTTCTTACAACTGGAAAATGGGATGAAGGAGAATGGCCAAGTCTCGACCAGGTCAAGAGTAATCCTGTTCTCAGGGATGGATCTGCATTTCTGCGTCCCGAAGGTACTCCTCGTCTCAGCGCTGAGCCTCTGGTCGAGTACCTCTACATCAGAGACGCCATCTTGAAGGATCACAAATTCTCCGACGACTCGAAATCGATTACTCTCACTGCCAGCAAGGGAGATTTATCGCAGTGGACAGACCCTGTCACATTTGTTGGTAAGCGCCAGCGTGAACTTGATGGCCAAAGCAGTGTATCCATGGACATCATCTCCGCACCCGCCGATTCGAATCTCAAGGCCGGTTTGGCGTACTATAAAGACGAACACCGCTTTGTCAAAATGTTCTACGACTATTTTACTTCTTCGGTCGTCATCGAAATTTACAACAAGGCGAAAGATATTTCACGGACTTCGAAGGTTAATATGCTGCTGAATGAGAAGGATGTGATCCATTTCCGTGTTGAGTATACCGAGACGAATCTCTTGTTCTCGTACAGAAGTGGAGCAGATAAGCAAGGGGCGTGGGCTTCTCTCTCTTCAGTCGATGCTCTCGACATGACTGGACCGGACTTCGTTGGTCCAGTTATCGGGGTATTTGCAACTTCTCAGATACCAGATGTGCAGGTGCCATTTAATCATCTAGAAGTGAACTAGGCAGACTTATAGATCTACAATGATAACTGGGCAACTACAGGTCTATGCTGAGTACTACCTCTCGTAGAGCAAATCTATATATTTTCCGTGGTCGGGCATGTGCCAAGAGCATCCGGATAAAGAGAATATCAAGCCTTGCGCAGACGAACAGCTCCAGAACCCCTCTTTTCTTCTCGTCTCTGCAGCGGCAATTAACTACGGTAGTGCGTTACTGCTTTGTATCAAACTACCAAATGAAGTCCAAGATAACAAGATAACAGAGTAGAGGCATCTTCATGTGTCGTCTCCAAGGTGCGTGACCAGAGATCAGGCTAAATTCAGGCTAAACATAAATAAATGCGCGCCTATCAATTATCACCCAAAACGCCATGGACGGCTGTAAAGCAATATTAGATCGATTGTGCTCTTGGCGCAGTTTGGACTCTGCATATGTTGATGAAAACCCACAGGGAGCCGAGGTTGACTATTTTGATCCTCAAGGGCAGCTAGCGAGCTAGGTAGTCGGGACGCAGAAATGATCTCCCCCGCTGTCGATAACTACGGCAAGTCAGAACTTCGACTTATCCGGATATCGCACCAATTGTTCGACTGTGGATAATGTCTTCAACAACAAGGCATGGATAGGATGCAGCTTTGGCGCAAAAGAAGGGTCGAAGCTACCCCATTCCCCATACCCCTCTTCCCCCAGGGACTCAAGTGCATCTACAGCCAATCATGAAGATCCTGTATGCATACTGATCACCACCTAAACATGTATCAACTTGTCAGATGTTTGGTCCTGAAAAGGATGAGCCAGAATTATAAAGTTCTGGCATCGGCCGCCGATTGTTTCGAGAATGAACTCATTCTTCCCATCTTCAATCCTACATTCATCCGATCTCCAGCCTAGGCACTAGAGTACTTTTGCACTCACGATGGGTTTCCTCCCAAAACTTCCTAGGACTCGCCAGAATGAAGCCTTGAAACCGGTGAAACCACCTAAGGGCCACTTCTTCTTCGCAGGGCGAACATTCCCTCGCGTCAAGTGGTACAAGGACACCAATCTCCGCCGACTGTACATGTACATCGTCGTCCTCATCATGACCAACACCGCTAATGGTTTTGATGGATCCATGATGAATGGTCTCCAAGCCCTCTCCTACTGGCAAGAATATTTCCACCATCCCAAAGGCTCGACACTCGGGCTGTTCAATGCATCCATGAGTCTCGGGTCCCTGATCGGCCTGTTCTTCATCCCCTTCTTGGTTGATAGGTTCGGTCGAAAGTGTGGTGTCGTCTTGGGATGCTGCATCATGTTGCTTGCTGTAGGCATTCAGACCGGTGCCCGCAATTTCGGGATGTTCGTTGCGGCGAGACTCTTGCTTGGGCTGGGAGATTCGATCGTCCTCGGATCGGCTCCTTTGCTCATTACTGAGATTGCGCATCCGCAAGATCGAGCTATTCTCGTCACCTTGAGTGGTGCTTCGTATCATTCTGGAGCTTTCATCGCTTCTTGGGTCACTTATGGTACTCTTCAGATCCAGGTAAGCCACTAGCCTAGTTCCCAGGCTAGCCAGATTCAAGTCATGTACTGACGTCCATTTCAGAGCGACTGGTCATGGAGACTCCCAAGTCTACTCCAGTCCATCTGTTCACTCATCATCCTCGTTTTGATGTGGTGGATCCCCGAGAGCCCCAGATATCTTATCAGCAAAGACCAACCCGAGAAAGCGCTCGATATTCTCGCACACTACCACGCAAGCGACAACCGCGATGATGAGTTCGTCCAGCTCGAGTTCTCAGAGATCAGAACAGCAATCACGCTGGACAAGGAAGCCGAAGCAAATTCTTGGATAGACCTCGTCCGAACAAAAGGAAACCGAAAGAGAATCGGCATAATCACTGCGATTGCATTCTTCTCACAATGGTCCGGTAATGGACTGATGTCGTACTACCTCTCTGCGGTCATGGATAACATGGGTATCACAGACCCGAAGACGCAACTCGGTATTAATGGCGGTCTCAAGTCCTGGGCGTTGATTGTGAACATCTTCATGTCTTTCCAAGTTGACAGGATCGGAAGACGACCAACCTACCTGATCTCGACAATAGGTACGCTCTTCGCTTTCACAATTTGGACTATTATCTCCGCGAGGTATGCCATTTCGCCTGCCAATGGTCTCGGCGGGGCTTTCGTCTTCATGATCTTCGTCTATGGTACTTTCTACGATTTCAAGTAAGTTTTCCGGTCCAAATTTTGCAAAATTGATACTCATGTAATCTTAAGATCTGGTCTTCTGGCTTCGTACTCGACCGAAATCCTGCCCTATGGTATCCGCGCCAAAGGATTCACATGGCTGAACTTCTGCGTCTCCGCCGCGCTCTTCTTCAATCAATATGTCAACGCCATCGCGCTCGAAGCACTCGCTTGGAAATACTATATTTTCTACTGCGTGTTCCTCCTCTTTGAAGTCTTCATCATCTACTTCTTCCTCGTTGAGACTAGATACACACCTCTTGAGGAGATCGCCAAGTTCTTTGATGGAGCGAGTGCGATTGATGTTGCAGAGATCGCAAACGCTGAGATGAAGGATCTTAAGGTCAATAATGATGGGACGACTGTGCAAGAAATTGAACGTGCCTGAGCAGAGCACTTGCGCTGCGACTCTGGTCGGTGAAGGCTTGGATGGGTCACGTGAGGGAGCAGGATGGCCGGTCCAGAAACTTTCTGACGAACATCATGTATGTACGAGAATGATTAAGAAAGTTCCTGTGTTCGTTCCAACCGATTAAGCCGGCTTTGAATTAGAGTCTTCAGAGCAATATGTACAATCCCGCTAGGGCGAAAAATGAAGTGTTCAGATAATCCCACCGTCTACCACTGGAATTTGCAGCACTTGTCGCCGCTTGAGAAGCTACAGCCACTGAGGGGGCTGAGATTTGTGTAGGCACTGCGAGAGCAGATGGGGTTGAGAAGAATGAAGAGCTCGCAGGTGCCGAGGTAGGCACCGAGAAGGGTGCCGGTATGGACACGTTACTCGCTGCCGTAGTGGCAATTGAGTTCATCAACGTGAACGTGCTTGAAGAGCTCGATGCCATCAGAGTCTTCGTAGACTCAAGAAATCCAGCACCTGTGGAAGAGAGCACACTTGCTGGGCCGATATCTCCGGGAGGGCCTATTCCATCCATAGGCGGTGTGAGCCACCCTCTCGAAGCAGCTTGCTGGATTCCTTGATACCACGCATCTGCCATCTTGGCGTAGCCAATGTCATTCGGATGTAGTTCATCCTTCAGATCCGCTGGGGTCACAAAATTTGGCATATCCACAGCAAGAATCTTCATGCCCTTCTGTTCTCGGCTGGTGGCAAGGCTAGCCACGCTAGGATTGAATTGCTGAATACGAGCCTCGACATCAGCAGTTCCAGCAGGCGTGAGCTGCGCTAGAAGAATCAAAGCATCAGGACAGGCTATGGAACACATGTCGACAAGGTTTGCTAGCCTCTCTGGAGCTCCCAAAGAGAGATTTAGGTTCATGTCATTGGTGCCGGCCATGAGGAGAATAAGATTGGGACGCAGTGCAAGACTGATGACCGAGAACGCCGAGATTTGCGTGATCGTTGCCCCTGGATGGCCTTCGTTGTGGTTATCAGTCATATTGCCAGACCGAACTGATCCAATGTACTGAGCGGTGCCATTCGTAGTGATTTTGTCAAGCAAATGCTCGCGATAGCCATTTCCATCGGTACTCTGATAGCCGTAGGTAATTGAGTTTCCAAGTGGCAAAATCTTCAGAGGTACAAATTGGCCAACTGAACCGCTGGGCAGAGTGGCATTGGAATCAGCTCCAAGAACTGACGTCGCTGGAATATATTAGTAAGGATAAAAATCCTTCAGAGAGAGAAGTCTACTTACCAATAACCAAGATTGATATACGAATTATGATGGCTGATCTCAGCGACGGCAGGACATGCATTGTTCCACGTATTGTATTGCAGTGTACTGCTCTTGCAGTTTCCAAGACCTTCTGAATACTACAAGGCCATTGCGCAAAAGGAGATTAATATAACAATACAACTTCCAGTGGCCTACTGGAATTACAAAAGTCCAAGATGGGACCGTGACTTCAGCGAAGCTTCCAGTTTCCGAATCAACGTCTACAAGACCGAACTGACAACGATGGATAACGAGAGTTGTATTTTCGCCAAGGTAACAGGTGTACATCAAGCATCCAACGAAAAGAAGGTACTTGGAGACTTCATACATGGGATGTCGTCCTCATATGCCAACCGGAAACGCTCGGAAGATCGAGCATTCGCTTTGACATTGCTCTATGACGAGCATTGTCAAACGAGATTTCGCATCGCCACGAAAGCTTACTTCGTTTTCGAAGCAGAAAAGTCCATCTCTAGGCTGAGCAGTCGCTTTGATTGGCCAAAGCGTCAAATGATGAAACAAATCGCGGTTCCAACAAGCTCAAACCCAGAAACAAGATACGCTGTGACTCGGTACACGGTTACCATATCATCCGAGAGCTTCACGATTTCGGTCTGAAATAGTGGCACTGCGACTTCGATCTTCTCTACTGCAGGAACACTGATGAATACGACGATCAAGAAAGCTTGGTAAGTCCATACCAAAGATGAACTTTGTCTTATATGCATACTGGAGCAAAATGAGGTGAAGAGTGACATACAAGCTGGATCCGAACACTCCATTCCTAAACGGAGCCAGTCAGATGCGATACTAAGACACTATTTCGAGACGAAGGTTTCCTTGCTCCCTCGAAGTCTGCATCGAACTGATGCTTAACGCGGGCTTTATCCAGAAATGTCTAGACCTTCATCCGACAAGTCATCGGTGATGAAACCAAAAATCTGCGAGCCAAATCTGCGGAGCAGGTTCTCGCACACTGGTCCTGTATCCCACTTAGGATCTTGAACGAGCAATTGGGAAGAAGGGATCAGATGTTTCTGCTCGACAAGGTGTTTTGCTCAGGGGCGGAGCTAGACCTAAAATGGATGCTAGTGCCGGACTTCTTTGAGTTCATGGACAACCACAGCAGTCAGCAGCAGACAACTTCTCTTCGCCAGACTGGTAGACAAAATCAACACTCCCGTTACTATGGTCGTCACCAATGCGACAATTGACAGCCCGTGATGCCAGCGAAGCCCAACAATATGACCACATCCCGATCTCTCCCAGCCCTCTTGGACAGTTTGCCTTGACCCCTCCAACCTCTGAAGACCCCGCGTCGGCGATCGATATCGAGCCATGCAGCATCTCTGCAGGATAAACCGAGGAGTATCTGGGGCATCAAAATTGTCTACAAGTCATTGGCGGGCAGAGCCCGGGAGCTGCGATACTACAAGATGGTTTCGGGCAGAAAAGTTCCAGAGTCTGCCCAAAGGGCGAGACGGTGCTGCTGTATCGAGGGCTTTGGGATATTGAGAGAGCTCAAGAGATGCCCACAAGGCCCAGAGATGATCTTGAAGAAGACTTGAAGAGGAGGGAAACAAGTTTCAAGTGGCAGCTAGGTATGGGTGCTGGCCGTACGGCGCGGTCACTGCAATCGCGAGCACCCCAAAGAACATGATCCGCAGTCCTATCAGTGGATCCATTGCGCTGCAAATTCCTTCCCAGGCGTAAAGAAACATTTCACGCATCAGTAATTTGCATCCCCCTTGGATGATCTCGACCGTCATGACTGATTCATGTTACTGAATTTATCCCTCTTTGCACTTCATAGTCTTGGTTTCCAGCAATTTGCTAGAATATTTCCTTCACCCGTTCCTTGAAGTATTCCGACTACCCTTAAAGAAATAAGTGCTGGAATAAATTACTGGTCGGTTTCGACCTGGGGGGACCACAGAACAATACAAAGCACTGTAGGCCTTGAAAACCGAAAGTTTGTCCAATAAGTACATCTTGTCCACAGTCTGTTCTTCCCTTCCCTATCCGTGCTTCTTCAGCTTCTATTGCAACTCCGAATGGGGCGGATAGTTGTACGGTGCTGCTGGAGGAGGAGAACCTGGAGTTTGCTGCAATCACAGTCAGCACACTTCCATTCTTTTCTGACCTATTCACTCACCTGCGAAGTAGTCACAGCCGGCGTCTTTGAATCTGGCGAGAAGTAACCCTCCGGACCAAGATGCTGGGTTCCCGCTACGTTCTCCGTGTACGGCATCTGCGGCGAACTCATCGTTGACGCGCCTGGCGAGTAGACGGTCGGCTGCTGGTACGATCCCTGATACGAGACATTGGAGTACGTTGGCGCTGCAGAATATCGCGGATCTTGAGGTGGAGGCTGTTGGTATTGTTGCGGAGCTGGCGCCATCTGTTGTTGAGTTTGATATTGTTGCGCTGTCTGATCTTTCCTCTTGGACCGCTTGAGGAAGAAGACCCATACGAGGAGTCCGATTATGGCCAGCGCAGCGACTGGGCCTACCACGACACCCGCAATAAACGCTTTGCTCTTCCCCGGATTTGAATCCGAGACTGGCACTGTGGTCTCTACGTCTATGGGTGGAGGAGTCGTCGTTGTCGTTGGCGTCGGTGTTGACGTCGGACCTGTCACAACCGGAGGTTTTGTGGTAGGAGTAATTGCTATGACACAGTCAGTCACGAGTTCTCTCTGGGGCCGTCTATCAGGATTACTGACGAGGCTCTGTCGCCGCACCGGGCATTGTTCTGTAGTAGAATGTCTGCAGCCCATCATCATCGCAACCAATCCAGAACGTCGGGTTGGCATCATTGATCGTTTGGATGATTTGGTCAGTATTGCATACGCTGAAGCTCCCAGTACATGAAGCTTGCAGTCCGTCTGCAAACACGATGCTATTTCCTGCGCAGCGAGTAATATAATCGGCAGCGGTGCAAATCTTGGTCGTCGCGCAGCAGCGCCCGTACGTTGAGGAAGCAGTCCATGTCGACCCGAAAGGGCATTCCGCACTGTCATCTGTTACAGTACAAGTCAAAATCACATGATACGAATGAAGCTGAGAACACAGCACTCACAAAGGTTGTTTGCATATGAATAATACCCAATAAGCGAGTCTTCAAAGGCTTGCCTGCCAGCGATTGGGGCTGGAGTGATAATAGGCTCTGGAATCGCATTCGCCAAGACTAGGACAGCGCATGCTGCGAGACTGAAAAATAACTGCATTGAAATCATCTTTCAATCACCACTTCGCGAGCTTGCTGCTTTCGAATTTGAACGGAAAGATGAAACGCTACCATGCGCGGGGCATTCTTGCCTTTACTTATCACCGCGAGTAACACGGCATGGGACATTATGCTTTTTGTGCCAAGTGCAAATTCAGTATATGGCGTTGTATTGATGCCGAAAGAGGAAGAGCTGAAGATGCCAACCGCAGAGGGCTGAATTGGTGGCTGCGGAAAGCCCCAATCACAAGTATCCCAACTTTTGATCGAAGTCTTGATTTTCGTTGCGCCTGGGGTGTAACTGACATGAAATACCCATGAATCAGTCAACTTGCCATATGCCAGACTGAATTCCATCAGGCAGTTCCGAACAATTAAGTGTTGACTCTTGAAGGAGTGGATATAGGGCATTTCTCGAGTCGCGAGGCTGTGGGTGAACAGGGTCGATGCAACAGACATAATGAGCTGTTTCTCAAGGGAACTAGCGCATCCTTCCGGGAAAAGCATCAATCAACGATGAGGCTGAGGCCAGGGGAGGAGCTTGGTAGGCAGACTGCACAAGTCACGATGCCAGGTCTTGACCATCGCCGAAAGATTGCAGATATTCAATAGAAAGATCCTTCTCTCAATACAAACCCTTATTCAGGTCAGTGGGACTCATCAGGGAGAAGTAGAGAGACACGCACAAGAGGCAAGACCAAAATCTTGACGCGGCACGTGACCAGAAAATTTCCCCGCCCATCCTCATCCTCTTGCATTTCGGGCTATCCTCCAAACTTTCTGTTGCACATCGCATGCAGCGTACCATCGAGAATTCCTCCTTGATCAGTCGTTACCTCCGTGCTGGAAATCCAAACGGACATTTTATTCATCATCAAGTCTTGTCTCGGAGGAAATGCCTTCGCTTAACATAGAGATTGGTTGGCTTCAGAAAGAAGCAAGTTGTGAGGTGAAACAGAGATTGCATCAAGGAATTGAAAGTGCGATCCTGAATTTTGAGAAGCGGAGTAGAAAGTTCCATGGTAAGGTTGAGGATGCTGAGGAACTTGAGACTTTGCGGGTACAGCATAAATCTATCTAACAAGGACATTTCGAATCGATGGCAGGCAGATGATATCACATCTGAGATAGGGGAATGATGAGAGCATAAGACAAGTAGTTGTCTAATAATTGTAAAAGAAAATATTGTGATCTGATAAAGGAAATGCGAAGATGTCGAGCGAGAATGTACGTGCAAGAGTCTGCTTCAGATTGCGCAGCATCCTGCCTCAAGGCTCGCTTCGTGAGCGAGAGTAATTGCAGGAGATATATTTGCTGCCTTTAATCAGAGATCGGGAGAGAGTGTCGTAGCGCCGACTTGCACATAAGACCGGTAGCTCGAAGCAGTACCGAAAGCATATGTCAAAAGATGGCGGGCTCGGTTCGGACAGCTCGAAGTTGAGTAATTCGCATGAGCACTTGATGCGGTGTAAACCTACTCTCGGGTTGGGTTCCCAGGTCGAAATGAAGGAGAACATCGTGGAGAAAGAGTTGGCCATTTTATTTTCCCCCAATTTCGACACATTTGAGTTAGAAACATGCGCTGAACTTAACACTTTTGTCTCTTCTTATTTAGGCTCGTCCAATATTGATTGGTCTGTTCGCTAATTAGTGAGAGACAAGCGTGACTCCAGCACCAAGGCAAGGGAGACGAAGCAAGGTCGACAGGGACATGGATCGCAATCTATAAACCTCGCCGCAGAGAGCCTAAGTCTTCGCCTAGGGTCGAATTCCTGAGCCGAATTGCACACCTTTTTGGGATTACAGGCTGAGGCACAGGTTTTGACTACTCGGTCCACGGCATGTTGATCGCGTCAGTGAGAGAGTAAGAACTCAAAAGTCGAAAAGGAGAAGTTCGTAAAATCTCCAAATTGGTGCGGATACCGTCCCCAGATTTCACGACAGACGGGCGGAAGAGCGGGCTTGGCTGACACCCTCAACCCGGACCAGCCATCAGCCTTATCTGTCGTGACAAGAACACGGTAACATTTCAATGTTTCAGAGACGCAGAAAGGCGCAAATGAGTGGTCGTTAAGCCTGCACTTTCTCAGAAATACGCAGCCCCTGCTTCTCGAAGAACACGAGAAATTTAAAGTTATCAATTGTGATTTGAAGGCTTGGAGCACAGGGGAAAAGATGACGCCAAGAGGTCAAAATGCCTGCATTTTGGGCTGAAGCTTGGCCCATATGATTGGAGAAGTTGTGGAGTTTGGGTCGCTCTTGAGCATTGCTGATTGGTTTTTGGAGATCCAGTCTCACCAAGCCCCTGGATTTGTACGTGCGGCGGGGGATACGAGGTCACACCACATCGTGGGTGCTGAATGAGGAATGCAAGTCGGCTTCTTATGGCCGACGGATTACTTATACTGCTGCATGTGGAGTTCAGATCCCGTGTCACTCGTACCTTCCATCTGAAATAAAGACTGGGCAAGCGCCCTTCTTTCCCTCGAGCTTCAGTGGCGCAACAGACCTCGACATTTCGGATCGACGGATTATCGCAAACCAGTATTCTTGATCGATGCATATGTAATCGAAATTTGGTGGGGGATCATTCAGTGCGCAATATGTTTAAAGAGGTGGTTTCGTTGGCGATTATCCTAGGATTTATCTGGAACATCCTTTACGTCGACCATCCGGACACTCGATCATACACCATCGCATTCGTTGGCAGTCTTATTGTCCTTTCACCATTCGTCTTATGTTGGATTTATTGGGGCGAGTTGAAGAAAGGAGCAACACCACGCGAGATCATGAGATGGAGATACTGGAGGCAATCGAGAAACTGCGTACCTATCCGTGAGGCGCAATGGGATGGTGAAGTCCAGCAGGGGCTTATGAACGGCATGCGGAATCTAAGTCGACCTGGGAGTGTGAGTCATGCGGAAGATCGCACGGAGTCGCGAACAAGTGCTGATGTCGAGAAGGGCATCGGTCTCGGAGTATCGGCTGAGGATGGAGAAACTTGAAGAGGAAGCTTTCATGGGAGATTTACAGATGCCGCACTTGTAATCCGCAAGACTGAAATGTCTGAGAACATACATCGGTATGCTGATCCCTCATTCGTACTTGACATCAACCTGACAATTAGCTAGACCACATTTGCCAAGTCATGACCGCCAAGGTCACTACACTTGTCACATAGGACGCAACACCAAATGCGCCTTGGACATCCTTCATTCAGACACTCCAACACGCTGCGAAGACGAGACCAACGACCAAAGAGATGCAAAACAAGACCGTCACGGCTAGCGAGCTGTTGAGAGTCTCGACGAAGTGGATTCCCCATCCTGTGTTGCCCTCAACCAACTCGGCACGGAACGAGAGGGCTTTGTCTCTTCGCTTGGGAATGTGGCGAAGATAGAGTGATGTGTTCTGCGGTTGCGCTGAGCAGGATGTGAAGAGGTGCATCATGTGCTCTGCTCCTATAGCCGGACACTTCTTCAGGGAAGGCGGCGGCATGAAGTCATACTCTTCGATGCTTGGTGGAAGCTTGTCGGGAATTATATGGTCGACAAGGTCCTCGGGACAGAGTTCGAACTGTCTCGAATTAGTCAGGCCATTGGCGTGAGATCAATGTTACGCACCTGAACGAACTCAATCTTCTTCAGCTTGAATAGTAGCTTCTCTTTCCAAGTCCGCTGTGTGTAGTATGCTTTTCGCAGTGCTTGGAAGAAAGTTGCATCGGTGAAATTGTTCTTGTGGTCATCTTTACAGACATGTAACGGTTCCAGCTTTGTTGCATATGGTCGCTTCTTCAAGCACAGGTGTAACCATCTGCAGCTTCGTGTCGGTAGACACCGCAGTGCGATAGAATTTGTCGGGCCTGAAGTGGAGAACATGGGAAGAGTGGTAGATCTTAGCCCAGATAGGCGCCTTCGAGCTCCAGCGAAAGCGTTGTTCACTTTCATTTTTAAGTTCAAGAACTGCCCGTCTGTATGATTCGATATACGAGCGTGTGAAATGTATCCAGCATCAAGCAATTCATTCGCAAGGTCAATCGTAGCGTCCTCTTTGAGCTCTTGGAAATCATCAAATGCTTGGTGGCCGCATTTCTAGCTCGCTGTTAGTACCAGTCTCGATATATTCGGCTTCAACTTACGCATGTCCATTTCAAGCGCATTGTACCTTGGCCCAGTCTTGTTTTAGAGAAGTTCGGAAAGAAACTCAAAGACTGTGCAGATACGGACCGGCAATATACGTCCCAGGAATCTGAACCTTCGTATTTCTGGAGTGCTAGGATTTGCTGCGACAAAGGCGCATCCTCTTGAATCTTGAGATTTGCCATTATCAGCACATCGCTTGTGACTTCAAGCTTACCACCTAAATTCTGCCACCAAGACGTATCAGAATGTCGTACAGTCTCGTCTGTCCTCTTGGTGGGCATGAACAGCCTTTCGATGACTTGCTGATGGTAATGAGGCTGATCCTCCCAGTACCACACCACGGCGCAGGCTGTCGTGAAAACACCCACGAACAAGCCGCAGTATATCCATATATCCGTCGGAGTAATATTGTTGGAAATGCTACGATCTGGTGTTGAAATGTTGTTGAACGTTACAGCAAGCACCATCGCCGTAATGTTCAGAAACAGCTCCAGCTTGGTCTGTGAAGAGAGTCTTTTCGACCTTTGCTCTACTTCATCTTTGAAGCGATGCCTCGGTTCTCGATATGATTTAGCGTCACCAGCTACTCTTGGAACTATTGATGAGGCATCATAATCTAGCTTCAAGGGGTCAACATCTAGAGTTGGACTGCAACTGATACCATCACGCAAGGGACTGTGTTCTTGGAGCAGGTCTGCTTTAACAAGAAGGCCTTCCTGGCGTTCCTGACTGATGCCTCCTGATATTCCATGTGCTTTGGTCGCTCCATCTTGCTCTTCTCCAAGGATGGGAGTAAATTCCTTGCTATTCTCTTCTTCATCCATGGAGCGCATGGATAGACTTCCCTCCCCTGTTTCCTCTGCTATTATTTCGTCGTTTGTGGACATGGTGCCAGTTTCCGTCTCTTGGATAACGCTCGGATCTGCTTTGGCAATGTTTGCTGGAAGGATTGAAGCTCTGGAAGCTTGAGTCTGTCCTGCTGAGGTTCGGCCTGTTCCGCTGCCGCCCGAAGTCTTGGAGAAGCTATTCTCTCTCACGAACAACTTGATAGATTGGAAGTTGGCATCCAGTTCATTGCTGGCCAACCACGTGATGGTTTCCGGAATGCTCAGCATATCAAGTCCAAAGATCAACGACTCTATCTGTTTGAAAAGCCTAGCAGTCAAGAGGCGGGACCCGCTGATACAAATACCATGGGCCACTAAAATTGCTGTGCGCGTTTCAATGGCACATTGGAGAATCTTAGCTTCTTCCTCTGAAGGACTATCTGATACGCCATCTCTAAAAAATCTCGATTCGGTGTTCTTGATGGCTGATTGGAGTTTGGCATTCACCCGCATGATTGGAGCCGCCAATCTGTTTATTCTTGGATAGAGCTTCATGGAATTGCTTCCAAATTTCAGATATTCCGAAGTTAAAATGTAGTCATCTTCTCCCTGAAGATCTTTGCGATCCTTGAGTGGTCCGTCCTTACCCTTGAATCGTCGGGGCACGTCAAGTAGCTTGTTATTTTGTGTGTGGGAAGGTTCGGCCTTGCTAATTAATTTAGGCACTTCTCTGTTCAGGTCTAGATTGGATTCATCTTTGTCTGTTCGAATTCTCGCTCTATCTTCGCCGGAACCCCCAGGAAGCAACACCAGAATGCTCAGCTGCACCAGAGGATATCATCGATGCCGACTCTTCATACGGTCCCTTGGGAAAGATGAGTTGGAGTCCATCAAGATTGAATTCCGACCGAAACTTATGGTCCGTTGTATTTTCTTGTCTTCTCAGATAACTCAGTGGAGAATGAATATGAGGAACGGCGGCTTCCGATGACGCGTCTGTGAGAGTTCATCGCCCAGTCTCGATGTTTGGGAATAGCCTGTGGAGGTTCCCAAGGGAGTGTGACCAGACCGGTCTGGTCCTTGAGAATGGCGCGCTTTCTGAAACGAAAGTCTCGACTTCAATCGTCGTGAGAGAAAGTTTTCATTTGTATCGGAAACAGATCGGACTGCATCGTGTGTGATAAAATTCTCTGATGCGAAAGAAGGTTCTGAAAGCTTCTGTGGAGGCTGTGGTGTATTTCCATGTACTGGAGTGTCGAGAACCTCTTCAGTGCCCATGGGGTGGGCACTGGCTAGATGAGCGAAATCGATCTCATCGTCATATTTGATTCCTGATCTTGAGCAAGTATAACACTCTGGCATCCGTGTATTATCATCGCAGATTTGATCACAAGTCCTGCCACATCTCAAATAAATATCGAATTCTCCTGTGGCAATCACAGTAATGGGATCTCACATGCAAGTTCTCCGTCCAATATCGTCCTTCGTCCTCGCCGGACTGGGTCTCCGACCAATGTTGCCTTCGTCCGACGTGACACTCATCGTGATATCACTTGATTTAGAGATCGATAATTGACTGCAGCATCGAGCCTTGAAGGAGAAACATATTTCGAGGTTGGAAGCCTTACTCAGCCCCAGCTGCTGTGTCGCCCGAGATGTCATGTGAAGCTAATGCAAACCGCCAGTCAGCCTCATGATGGCGGTGGGCTTGTCACCAATCAATAGGCAATAAAAAGCAACATGCAAAGCATTTCGCAATAATGGCAACCCGTGGTGCTGTAATGTGCACGCAAAGCGTATTAATACTTGATAGAGTACTTGATTCCACACTCCTGTGGGAAAGGATGATCGATGTCACTAGGCCCGGTGGTGTGGGGTGGAGTAGGTTTGCGAACAAAGTATTCTATACAGATAACAGTGAGAATGATCCTTAAAGACCACTGGAATAGAAGTCATAGCTGAATGCTAGACGAGGGACGCATCTCAATCAATGTTCTGCACCTTCGGGGTCGTCCACCAGAACGTCTCCAAGACTCGCTGCACCGCAACACCCCATCCGCTCCTGCAAGTCTCAAGAATTGCACGCCAAACAATGCCTGAGATACTCTTATCAGGGTCCGAAGACAGACCATTTCCCAACCTCCGCATATTTAAGTAGAAGAATTGAATCGGCAGTCCACTGCCTACAACTTTCACCGGAATCATGTTCGAAAACCATTGACATCGCACGATATGTGGGCTTGCAAGCGCTTCATCATCCGACAGACCCGTGTTAAGCAGAAGGCGTTTTGGAATATCAGGTTCGAGAACAGCTGTCCTTCCCAAGCCGATGAGATCGCAAGCCCCACTGAGAATGGCATCGGCCATGCCTGTACGCGAGCGGAATCCACCACTGAGCTGAATCGGGCACTTCAAGCCATCAATTTTGACGACGCGTTCGGCGAACTCGGTGTAGTACGCTTCTCTGATCCGCGTGGATTCTTTGATTTTCGGCGCTGTCCGCAAGGATTGAGTGCCGAAGGAGTTGTGCAGACCAGAAAATCGCTGCTCAGCATTTCCGCCAGAGATCTCAACGAGGTCCACCATGCCGCAAGTAGTCAGCCAACGAACTTGCTCTAAGGCTTTGTCCTGTGTGAGACCGCCTTCTTCCATGTAATCGCCCGAATTCAGCTTGACGCTCAAGCAGAATGGGGCGGGGTTCTCCTCGCGAATTTCAGTAACGAGGTGTTTTAGAAGCTTCATTCTGCCTTCTGAACTTTCACCATATTCATCTGTTCGGCGATTTGTATGCGGGCTCAGGAACTGACTGAGGAGGAAGCCATGTGCGCCATGCAATTGAATCCCCTTAAACCCCGCAGCCTTGGGAACGCGAGCTCCTCGCTTCCAATCCTCCGCCACTTGGTGGTCTACTGGCACTGTCATGGCTTTTGGTGTTCCGAGGAGGGATTGGATCGCGAGTTTCTCGAGCCATTTATCGCTTAATTTGACGGGAACGGAGGAGGGACAGATTGCTGGCATGTCGGCTGGGCGGTTTCCTGCACCTGCTGGAGACATGCGACCCGGGTGTGCTAGTTGAACGATACATGGTGTGCCACCGCTCTGCGCAATTTTTGCCCATTTTTTCCAGTTCTCGAAGTGTGTTGAGGAGAGTGAGTCGCGGTGACAGACAACATCGCCGCTTATGGAGAGGACTGAAAGGTGAAAGAGTGAGTAGCTTCCAAGCAGGCTATTTGTGATCTCGAAGGAGGATCAAAGGAGAATTAACACTCAGCGACTGAAGCGCGGACACATCGAATGTCGATTTGAACTTGGCCGGTAATGATAAGACCATAATTGGACTTCGCCCACTTTCCGTATAGATTTCTTGAACTTCTCCACTGGAGGATCAAAGAATGGGGCTTCGGCAAGAGTCTCTTGCATCGGACACTTGACAAGACTGTGTATCACGAGATTCTGTCCCCATTGCGTGATGTCTGGCATACCGATTCTGAAGCACAAGGCCGCATGGTAGCGTCAAAGGCTGTGATAGCGTCTCAACTGGAGACATATTTGAAAACGACATTGTGGAAAAGCGGGAAAAAGCAAGAGATGGCGACGCAATGACGGAGCATTAGAAACAAGAAGCAAGGAGTTTATGTACTTCCATATCTCCTTGAGATAGAGTTCCAAATGAATATCCAAATGATAAAATTAGCGCAAGATTTGGATGGCCCTGCAGAAGCAGCGAAAATCCAGACCCGTCGACGAGGCACGGAATCGAGCACGACAGATAAGAAATATGTCGTTAGGAGACATGGGCTGTTCCAGCTCATGGCGAAGTGCGGGGATAACATGGGGACATAGCACAGCATATCTTCCTGTGTCGCCCCCGGACATAACTCCAGGTCGGTATGATATTACAGTAGGTAAATCGTGGTACAAGACGTTGAACGATGTTGATGCTTGAAAGAGCCGACCGACGCGGGAACTCTGCCCATCACGTGATGCATACAAGGGTTTCAACATCTTCCAAGCTTCGTCGGAGTTTTGCGACCTCATTGCCGTCATCGATAACTTGTCTTTGCTGTCGTACTCCAACCCCGGGTTGTACATGGGCTGACTTTATTCTCCGAGTGACAATGCCTTCTCTGTGTGCCAGTCTGGAAGTTCTGTACCCTGTGAGTAAATCGACCTCTGGGTCCAGCCGCTTTGCTGCCTGGAATGAAGCGCGTCAGAACCGAACAGCTTGAGATCGCTGTCTAAAGGGGATAGCAGGCTTCCATTTGAATGTATTTATGTAAAAAGATATCCTCTCTCCAACATATAAATTCATTTGCGCTTCATTCTACGAAGTGCTGTCGCCAGAATGGCACCTCCGCAGCCTCCAGAAAAGGATACGCCTATCCCGACGTATCGTATTGATCTGTCACTGCCGCCTGCAGAACGATATGTGAAACTCGCGACAGACTTCTCCCCAGAAATGAAAGCCATGACTTCGTTGTTAGACGAAGTTCTACAGATGGTGATCCCATGGCTCTGGCTACGGAAATTCGTCGAGTGGCTCGCCTCGATTTTTCTTCGTCGCGTCCACTCTGCAGAGGAAACCCAGGAATTGAGAGGCATTTCCGCGACGAGCGGAGTGGACTTGTACTTCCTGATTGCATTGAATGTGCTTCTGGATTCGTTACTGGGTTGCACCAGCGGTGGTGTAATGACTTCGTTGGGTAGGAAGGGGGAGGGTGGGAAGAGGATGCTGCATTTTAGAACACTTGATTGGGGAATGGATCCGTTACGGAGGGTCCTTGTTGCTCTAGAATTCGTGAGGACGAAGAGTGAGGATCCAGAAAGGATCATTGGGAGATCAATTACATATGCAGGCTTCGTGGGAATGTTGACTGGTGTCAGGTAGTCCTACCCCTCTTCAACTTTCGGAACGTACGCTAAAACTCCTTCAGAAGAGATTTGTCGGTTTCGTTGAACTTCCGACCTACCCATTCCTGTTCAAACCTTGCCCTTCGAAAGCACCAGCTTTTTGTCCTCCTTGGATTCCGACCTTCCGTCTGCTCGTTCATCCGTAATGTGATCACGCCGAGCGATGCCGAGCAACAGGTAAACCCTGTCTCTCTTGAGAACCAAGTGGCGAACTTTCAAAGATTGAGATGTCCGCCATGTTACCTTATTCTCAGCGACGGAGGAAGCACTGCAGTGATCGAGCGCGATCTAGATACCGCCGAAGTCCGATCCGACAAGGAATTCATCATCATCACCAACAACGATACTAGGTCATTTGACCCCGATAATCCTCAACAGAGCAGATCTAAGAAGGAAAAGAGCTCGCTTGTACTGGATATGGATTCCTGGATCGAGGAGAGCGAGGAGCGGAGAGCCTGCGTGTGGAGGAAATGGAGCAGTGTGAAGCGCAGGCAGGAGAAGAAGCTCCTCAAAAAAGAAGGTGCAAGCCAGGAAGACGTGGCATCAATGGGATGGGCGAGCGTGAGAGAAAACACACTGAAGGATTGGCTACGGGCATATCCGGTCATGAATGAGTGTACACACTTCATGTGCATCATGGACGCACAGCAAGGTACTGTCAGATTTCTAGAGAGGGGTGTCGTGATCGACGACGATATAGAAGAAGTATCTGACAAATAATTAAGTCGGGTCTAATTCGCTATGGTATATAAGAAGACTTGGAGTGGGAGTGTGCCTGTGAGGCAAGGGTGATGCGTACATCGGAATATCCATACATTGCAATCGTTTACTTCCCCAGATCTACCTAGGCGAAAGAACTTACTTCAAGGAGTTTGATTTACGTTTTGTTAATTTCCTGTACGAGGTTTTGTTGCAGATCGCGTCCCGTTTCACGTCACTATTTCTCGTCATATTTATATCAAACCACCGTCTCAGCTTCCATCGTTTTGACCCCCGCATGACATCCCATTTGATTCTGACAGCTCCGCCCCAAAGCCAAGCCGTCGTCTAGCTTCAGCTCATTGTAACATGTGGAGTATCGTCCCTTTGACAGCTAGGTCTCTCCAAAGTATATGCTCCGGAACGGTCTGTTCACACATGACACACACGTGATCGTCTGACATTCGCAGTCTCACAATCTTTTGTTGCACGTCGCAGATTTCGCTCGAACATCACACTCTCGGAAACGGGATCCAGTCGCAGGCGATTCCGGGACCGAGAAAGCAAATTGTCGTCGGAGAAGGCGTCCCGGTTTCGGTGTTACACGATCATGCAGTTGCCAATTGCCATGTCAAAGATCGAACGGATCTTGTCGAATGTCGTGCTGTGTTTGTGTTACCAACCGAGGAGGCTCTGTGAGTGGATCAGGAGAGGGTATCTTCATCTCGATGAGAGCAGCTACACCTAAACAAAGGCGCTTCTCGCAGATAATTTTATATAGAAGTCATAAATGCGCTCATTTCATTCGCAGGTTCGCACAGCTGCAGTTGGTCAGTCCAACTTCCTCATTCATACATACCTCCTTCACTACCATACCATGCGCTTCATCATTACCTCACCATTTCCAATATCCCCGTCCACCTCAATATTCAATCCACATCAACGCCATCACACGATCACACAGCATCGCAAACACTTCCCTCTCGTACGGGACCAGGGGTGCAATCTCTCCCCCTATCCGCTCGCTTCCCTCGCATCCCCACCCAATCAAAACAACCCAATATGCGAGCCAGCAAACCACAACACGCCCTCGCAGACTCACACCACCTCGCCATATTAATCATCCTCGCTTTGGAAGTGCGGCCGCCTCGTCTAAAACACAAAAGTGCTTTTTTCCAACATATGTTGGCGTTCCGCGGAACGCCTGAACGGGCAACGTGTGCGAGCAAAACGAGCTGGGTGGAGTTTGGTCGCCGACGTCTCTCGCGTTTTTAAACCTATCTGAATGGACGGCTCGCAAAGCGAGCATTTGTAGATGTGCAACAAAAGTTTGGACGTGTCTCTTGACTTCGTCATGGAGTTGAGCTGCCTTGTATGGGAAGTGAAGGATGAGAAGGCGGGTCATGTGATGGTATCTCACGATGAACGATCTGGGGACAGGAACGTCATGACTGTCAAGCAGAGACTTTCATGCTCTTTGGAGGCACAATCGAAGATCTCCCGTTCTTGGTATGACTGAATCTGGGGCTGAACGGTGAGGAGGTCGATGGGCTTCCTGATTGGAAGGTGTTGCTTATATCACGTGGATGTCACATATAAGGAGTGTGGCAGCTTTCCCCTCATCTCCTCTTCAATTCGCTGCCGCGGGGTTGCCAGTGACATTACACACGTGTTGGTACCAAAAGTCCCTCCCATGTGAAGTCTTGGGCTTCTCTGTATTTCCGGCCGAGCCTAACCTCGGTGAGAAGTCGAGACTGCCGTTCGATGCTTCTCCGCTGGATGTACTTATTTGGTGCCCATGCTAACGTTGCAGTCGTAATTCCGCGCCACCACAACTTCTCCTGGAGCAGTTCCAGACTGGGCTAATCAGCTCGCTCAGTCCTGTTATTGTGACACGAACTTCGCCAGGAGTACACGGTCTTGGAGAGTTTAGAGCCTCCTAGAGACACTTCTTGTAGAACTTTTCAAACATATATCTCTCAATAAAGCAAACGCCTGTGAGAACTTTCACCTCACTCAGCTCGTGAATGGAGGGGCTTTGATCATGTGCCTTTTGCACGCGCGGTAGCTCGCTCTGGTTCTTCCTTCAATCCGTACTGAATTCAGGTTTACGTCCGTATACGACGGTTCTAGATCCAGAAACCAGTCAACTATTCAATGCGCGCTGCGAGCCTGTCGAATGATGAACTTACATGGGATAGTAGCCATGAAGGTTTTTGTTCAAAAGAGCTTTCCGCATTGTAGCCAAATATACCTGAATCTGGACGAATTCCCACTTCAGAAAGCCCCTGTTAGCTTTATCCTAATAATATTGGGATACTTCAAACTTACACCCAACACATTTTTCAAGATATACAACGCCATGCCTTCCAATCCAGTCGTGAGATACAGCAGATCCCACCTCCCAATCTCCTTCCACTTCGGATCTTCCATCCACGCTCCAACAGGAATCTTGTACGTCTTTTCTACCACATCCACAAATCCAGCTTCTTCAAGAAGCTGCTTGGAATTCCGTGCAATCGTGAAAGTACGCCCCATCATTTCGCCGGCACCGATGAAGACCTTTGACCATTCGTACATGATGTCGCCTTCTTTGACGGTGCCATCGTCGGACGTAAACTGGATATCCATGTCGAGATGCTCGATGTAACCTCCTGGTTTTGTGGCTCTGTGATTGTTGAGCCGAAGACTCATGGATCTAGGGAGGAAATGGCTCACTTGAATGCTCGCTGGTAAAGAAGGGGCCAGTTGTCGATACTCCCCATCAAGCAGCGGATATGGATGTAATCGAAATCGTTGTCGGCGAATGTCCACTCCAGCTGGGCATCGTCGATTTCGAATTTAAGATTTGGTGGAACCCACTGATTAGTCGAATTAGTTTGACTGTACTCGTCTGCTGAGATTTTGCAAACTTCGTTGACTCACTGTTGGCTGGATTGGAGATATGTCTGTCCCGATGACAGTCGCAGACGGATGCTCATCAGCAAAATCTATTGCCCAAATACCAGTCCCAGTTCCTATATCTAATGCTTTCTGAATATTCTTCTCGATAGGTGCTAGGTATAGCTTATTATCGAGAATGAGGGTACACATGTGATGTCTATCAATTGTTCAGCGAGGAGATTTTCCCCCGCATTAGATGTTCCCGACTCACCCAATATCGAGCTGCTCGTTCTGAGTCTCATCGTTTGGACCCCTGAGAATTCATGAGCGTTGTAAGGTTATAATTATCGCCAATCGCGCTCATACCAATACTCTGTGTTGCCATAATTATGAAAGGTGCGACCATGCACTTCACGATAATGGCGAATGCTGGACGATACTGATCCGGTTGAACTGTCGCTATCAAGCACATGTCAGGCTTCTTTCTTCGATCGCTTGCTCGGTCACTTACCCGTCTCCGAAAGCTGAATCCTCACCATCCAGAGAATCGTTATCGTTGTCCTGTGGTGCCTGCACTACCGACAAGTCTGTTGCTGGCGGTGCAGCTGATGTTGATACTACGCTAGTGGTAGGTTCTGAAGCGGGGTCATCCTGTCAAATATCACGATCCCCACGTTAGTTGATGATCTCACCAAAAATTGTTCATTGCAGATTGTGTGAGCTAAATTACAGTAGGGACAGGATCTAGGGCCAGGGCACTCACCGTCTGGGGCAGGCTAGGGCTAGTTGCCACTGGCGCTGTGGGGACTGGATCTGCCATCCTCCAGCGCGCGGGAGTATCCGAAAGTCAAATTAACAACAAACAATTGTGCAAATCCTACGAGGCAGGGGATTTAAACTCGTTTGTACTCTTCAAAATTGCTTTTCCTGTAGTGGATGAGCAGTGACATATACTCGGCTTGACAATCGAGCTCGTGGGATCTAGGAGCGGGATCATGGAGTCATGAGGGGAAAAAGCAATGCAGTCGTCAGCCATAGCTGCCAGGGCTCGGTATTCTTTGGAAGTGTGTGTGTCTGAAAGATTATTGCTTCCTTGATAATTGGACGAGCGGGAAGAACACCCTTTCAAATATCCTTCCGGCATGGCAACACACGTGGATTGGCCGGGGAAGTTGAATGTGCATCGGCTTCCATGCATGAGCTATCCACTGCCTGTCTACAAACGGCTTCAATATGCGAACACCTTGCCAGGGCGATAAGTCCATCGGGAACAGAGCCTATTATCAATTGCATCTCTCGATTGGACACCTTCCATTTCACCCCCACTCACACCAGCTTTTTGAAGTGGAGGAAATCCTTTTCCCGACACTTCGGGAACATCCTCTGTTGGTTGTTCGTGTCGTACAATCACTTTCGGAAGCGATCGATATCAAACAGAAGAATGGCTGTAATTGACGGTATTCCGACCGCTGGATACAGTCTTTGGTTCATCGTCATCTGTCTGGTTGTCTTTTTCAGCATTGCGTCGGCTGTGAACAATGTGATCTACAATCTATACCAACACCCCCTCCATGAGATTCCTGGACCAAAGATAGCAGGCGCAACATACCTCTATCAGACATACTATAGTCTCAGAGGTACTAGTACTTACTACAAGCGTATTCGGGAAATGCACGCACAATATGGTATGTTTCATAAAAATCTAGGCTGACAAAGTCTCCATCCAGTCGGTGCTGACACCATGCAGGCCCAGTGATCCGCATCACCCCAGATGAAGTCCATCTGAGCGACACTGACAATTATGAGATCATCAATTGCGTGGGTACAAAGTATGCCAAGTCCACCCAATTCTACGATGGCTTCACAATTGGATATTCTACTTTCAGCTGTGGACCGATTGACATCCACCGAATTCGTCGAGGGATGCTGGAGCCATTCTTCTCCCGCCGAAATGTCATGAACCTGGAATACATTGTCCAAGAGAGGGCACAAAAACTATCAAATCTCATCAAAGCAAGATTCGCAAAGTGTGAAGCTGTTGATCTGCACCATACCTTCCGCTCGATATCTGTGGATGTCATCACTGAATACGCCTTTGGATCTTGTTACAACCTCATGGACAAGGAAGATCTTGGCGCGGAGTTCTTCGCCATGGTCAGTGGTATTGGGCCTTGCATGGTAAGTACTCCATTCTTTGGAGCCACTGGTAGCTACATGCAACATCTTGGACGGACTTTCAAGATCGACCTCGACCTGCTTCCGATGAGATATCAACTAACGCTGACACCGCGGCTAGTGGGTATTCCAACAATGGCCTCTTCTCGCAAAGATCGTCGTTGCCCTCCCTCCCGACCTCGTCAAACACATCAACGGTCCTCTGAAACAAATGATGAATCTTCGCGAGGTACTCTACATCCTTCCCTGTCCTATCCTTTCCCCATCCCAGCATCCATAAATCTCACAAATCAAACTCAGCACTGTCGCGTCCAAGTCCGCGCCGTCAAAGCCAACATGGATTCTGGCAAGAAACTCGACAAGCCATCCATTTTCCCAGCTCTGTTAGCCCCACCAGAAGGTATACCCGCTCCAAGTGTAGAAGAGATCAAAGACGAAGCACTTAGCGTCCTGGCTGCTGCGGCAGACACCACTGGCAATGCAATGACTGTTGCTGCGTATAACGTAGTCAACAATCCGGAGATATATAGACGGTTGAGGGAGGAATTGATTGCTGCTTTTCCGAATGGGGAGGATGAGCTGGATTATGCTACGTTAGAGAAGTTGCCTTATTTGGTATGTGTAAACCCGCATCATCTTCTTGGCATATACTTACCATTTTTACAGACTGGTGTCGTGAAAGAAGGTCTACGGTAAGAATATCTCCTACTTATCTCTAGATTTACTTCTGTTCCAAAATTCTAAATAGATCCTAGTCTATCCTTCGGTGTTCCCGGTCGTCTCGCACGAATCGTCCCAGCAGGAGGCGCGACTTTCAACGGTCACTTCATCGCAGGCGGGGTAAGCTGATCCTCTCCGTCCCAACCCAATAACCTTACCTTAGACTAGTCATCATTGAACTCTAAATAGTCATTCGTCTCCATGTCCTCCTGGATGCAACACCAAGACGAAACCTACTTCCCCAACGCACTCAAATTCGACCCTACCCGCTGGGTCGACCCCGTCGAAGCGCGACGCATCGACAAAGCATTTGTTTCCTTTGGGAAGGGAAGTCGTGGCTGTGTCGGAATAAAGTATTTATTCCCCTCCATTTCAAATTCCCTCTCTACCTACCCTTACGTCTTCCGGGAATGCAAGGCTGACTAGGTGATGTTCTTGCTTCGATTAGTCTCGCGTATTGCGAAGTCTACGTTAGTCTGGGTACGTTGTTCAGACGATACGATAATCTCCTTTCGAATCACTTGACGGCGGAAGATTGGGAGTATGATGATTATTTCAGTGGGTATTCGAGGCCGGGGGCGGCGAAGTTTCATGTTACTGCTGCAGGTGCGGGAAGTGAGAAGTGAATAACAACAATGGCTGCCTTTAGTGGTTGAGCACTAGCACTGGTTTGGAAGTGGGATATGGGTTATGAGACATGAAAATTGGATAAATCGGAGGAGAGATTGACTCTGTCCTTAATTGAGGCGTTGTTAGTTTGCGCAGATTGTATACAGACCCATTTTCACGTTCCCGCTATTCTTGAGTTTTACATGGTGAGTACAGATAATATTTGATAATAGTATCACTTCCCTTGGAGCAAGAGTAAAGGTGATAACACTTGGTATATAATCGCTCAAGTTGAGCCTCTAAGCAGAGGAGATGTTGTTTTGTCATCTCCGGTGCTCCTGTTAACCAGGGAACTCCTGGCAGAGTTGATGCTAGCCGGGCGTCTGAAGAGATACTCCTCTCGACTCTGTGTAATAAACTTCTAAGAGAAACCACTTCCAACCCACAATTCTTCTCTTCCATTCAAGTAGTGTTCTTATTCCCGACACCTCTCTTGCCTCACCTCTCCCTTTAAGTTCCAACCCCTCGCCAAATCCAGACTTCGACACAAGCGATGTGAAAAGTAAACAGTCAGCGAACGAAAACCCCACCCTACCATCGACCTCACACAGGTACATCACACGCACCTAATAACCAAACAACATAGCCTTGAACCGATCCTGAAATCCATCGAATTATCCCCAATTCCCCTTGGCATCAGCAAAGCAGACTATCCAAACAAACCAGGCAAACAGCCTCTTTCTTCAAGTTTCTTGCCCAAAACCATCGAATGTGTCGAGGCAAAGCTTGCTCACATCATACAATTCCCCCATTGATTGAGTGAGCTCCACGCGATATTTCCTATACTATCGCGCTCCCGAACGCCTCGCTTCGATATTCATCATTGCCGGACGGATTTGATCGGATTTCTTTTGGGTGAGCGCTGGTTGGGGATTGAATCCATCATGTGCTCGAAAGTAGCGAGGCCCAGTTGCGTTGATATAGTACTGTATCTTCAATCTGCTTGATGCTGGGGTAGCGTCTGAATCCATTGGGGTGTAGGAAATGGATGTATTATGCTTCAAAGCCGGCTTTTGCTTGATTTGAGGATCTGAATTTGGGAACGCATGACGAGCAGCCCGTCAACCAGGTTTAATCGACGAAAAGGGAAGAGAAGATTGAGTCAAATTCGAGGTAACTTACCTGAGAAGCAGGTGATATAGTATCAAATACGATAGAGATCTCGAGATGATGTTGTGTGGTATGTTTTGGTATTCTCTCTATAGTTTTGCATGTGATTGTCTGGTGGCACTGTAACCAGACGAGACTTGAAGTATATACAAGAAATTGAAGACACATGTCGTGCTTCTGCTTAGGCAGTATGGACCAAGTCGCTCCAATGATCAAATTCATCGATTGACTGCCTCGCCATCACCCTCATCTTCCATTCCACCACCGTCGTAAACCATCGCTCTTCGTCCCATCCTTCCCTTTCCCATGCTCCTCGTCATCGTATCTTCCCTACCTGCTTCTGTCGGGCCCATATCTCCCGCCGCACACTAGAATCGAAACATTCCCTCTCCCCATCTAACAGAATAAATAATAGAAAGTAAATAGTATTAGTAGAAAACAAAAGATTAAGAAAAAGATTCTTGTGTCCAGGCCATATGTCCGGGTAGATTCCGTCCCAATCCGAACCAATCAATTCCCACTCCCTTGGTGTTGAGAGCGAAGAAGATGTATGTGTGTATGATATGCCGCAACGCCGTAATCCAGAATATCGAAAATGAAACCGTCTATGAACGGGACAGAAGGCGCAAAATCCATTTCCCATGGGTATGTTGAACGCCCCAAATATATCCAATCAAGCAAGCAGAACTATAAACCTTTTCCAAAGCCCAAACAAAATCCGAATCCAAAAATCGCTCATGCAACAAGCAAGCACCCCAATATACAAGTCTCTCAACCCATATGTCGCTCCAACATGTACAAGACCACAGTCGCGCCGAGTCGACTTAAGCTACTACAGCAGCCATGTTATACACACAGCCAGCAACGCAACCAAGCCCATCGAGCCCGCCGGATGCGCATGTAAATTCGACACGGCCGCCGAATCCACAGCCTCCGCCAAACTCGCATTCACAAACCCCGGGCCACAATTGACATTGACCTGGCTGGCAGCACTAACATACGTACTCGCCAGCGCACCACTCCGATCCGAACTCGCCGCCTCGAACACCGCCATCGTATTCTGCAAGCAGGAATCACACGTCGGCTGACTACCTCCTACAAGGGACGTGTTCAGCGGCAGGAAATAGATGTATGAATCTGTCGGGTTCGAGGCATTGGTGATGGCGTCTGCGAAGCAGTATGCTGAAGTTTCGGGATTGCGGAGACAGGATGCTGTGTATAGCGGCTTGTAGGCTTTTAGGCCGAGGAGGGCTTGTTGGACGAGTGGGTTCTCGAGAGAGAGGTCTTCGGCGCAGGCGGAGGGAGTGGTGATGTTTGTGGCGAAGGAGGAGAGGACGGAGGCGCAGAGGGTGGAGTCGGCGGAGCAGGAGTAATCGAGGGTCTGGGTGATGCGGACCAGGGATTTGGAGGCTTGGAAGAAGGAGTTGGAGTTCTGGAGGGAGGTGGATGTTAGCTTGAGCTTCAATAGAATGTTTTCATCTCGGAAGGAGAAAAAGGGAGAGGATGGATTTGAGAAAGCGACGTACCTGAAGGAGAAGTGAGAATGGTAGGCATTGCTTGAATGTGTTGTTGGATAGCATAGAAGTCATGAAGGACGCGCAATTAGCTGTTATGTTATTGTTGAAGCCCACATCAAAAGGGGTAGGTAATGGCTGAGCGCTGGTCGTCTCAGCGGCAAGAATGCCGCTGGAGGTGGAAGTGGGCGCCAGCGTGGAGGATGAGGATGATTTCCTTGTTGATGTCGAGATAATTGAGGATGAAGATTCAAAATCTGTCTCCTCTGCACGTCGTCTGAGATCAGCGGCTTCTAGATCCTCTCCGTGTCCGTTGGGCTTTGGAGGCGGACTGCGATCAACGAGAATGGTACCTGAACGAGCTAGTCGTGCAAATGTCGATCCCAGCGGCTCCGAGGCAGCGGACCGTCCCTCGATCTCTTGTCCTTCAACCAACTGCTCGTCGATATATAATGTTGGCGATGCCGACGACAGCGATATGCAACATGTGAGGAATATGAATAAGAGGAAAAGCTGTTGGGAGCTTGTTTGTGGCTTGACTGCGCGATGACGGCAATGTTTTGCTGTGCGGGTCGGGGTGGTTGGATGGTGCGACGGCTGTTGCATTGACTTTCTGGATGGGCCAGCAGCAACAGTAAGTCTATTTTGAGCCTCCATGGTGAACAGAAAGCTCGACGTCGAAGGGCAAAAATTAATTATTCCGAGGTCGTGAAATGTTGTTTATAATCGTGGTTCCAGCATTACTCGAGTGTGGTGAGTCGACAAAGGATGTCGTCCCCAGTATCCAACGGCAGCAAAATTGGAACCAACAGACCAAGCCTGGGGAAGCAGAGGATGGTCCCGTATTTTGCTCCGTTGTTGGGATGACTTTCTTCACCCGCAAAGTGTTCTGTTCGGACGACTGTTGCAGATATATTCCAGTGTCGTCGTGCCGTGTGCGTGTCCTAGTGGTACAATATCCCGCTGCCAGTCTGGTAGGATCCCGAAGTTGCAGATAGGTAGCTCGAAGTATCGGGTATCGAGACTTTCCCACACACAACAATGCCGATCCAAACACAGATAAACGAGTGACTGTAGTTGGTATTATTCCGGGATGTATTATCGTCGTCGACCTGAAGTTGACTTTCCTTTGCTCTGGACTGCTGTGGTCTGGATGAAGGAGTGGGAGGGCCTGGAAGGATCGATTATGTATATGTTGGACAGCGAAATAGGCAAAAGGGACTGCACATCAGCAGTCTCCTCTCTTGATACCAGATCGATCTGCTTTGCTGGGGACACGGCAGGCTTTTGTTGGCTGCCCTGTTTCCGGCCTTGCAGGCTTCACAGGGCATGGATGCTTCTCCCCTGGCAAATATTGCTCAACCCTTGCATCCCCGAGCAAGCGGTGCAGCACACAGAGAAGCACAGGGGACGCCGCCGCACGTTAGAGCCAGTTAGAAAGTCAAAGTCTGTCAAGTCAGGATGGCGGACGCGTGCCAGCGACGCCACGGTATGTAGCCAATATCGAAGTATTGAACGCCGCTAGAAGCTAAGCAGGGCCGCGGTAACAGCCAGAGGGGAAGCGAATCGAGAATGGCCAACTGGGAAAGCCACGACAGAAAAACCCCGCCTTGGGAGCATACACCGATATATTGCATATTGCGACTGACTGCTGCATCTGACATGCGGCTTTTTCTTCTTTTCCCCTCACTTATGATCTCTGATGGTGATGGCGATGTGAGGAGAAGGAAAAGGAACTAATGTGATTGTGATCTGTGCCCTATCTGCCGTTGCACAGTCCCACGAGCAGTCAGGTCAGGTCACATCAGGTTGGGTCAAACGTCGATTATCCGCTCCGCCTCTTTCACACCTCCTTCCCCTTTCCCACCTGATCTTGTCTTGCGGTTAGCCTGACCGGACTCACCCAGTTTTGGTCAAATCTGACTGCAGTTTGGTGCGTCCAGTCCAGCTCAGGCCAAGCGCAGGAACCAAACATCGGATGAGGAACAAAAGCGAGAGACCAACACAACATCATGACATAAGCAGCCGACCAATAAAGCAGCTCTCTCACCGGTTATTTCCCAGCTCTACCATTCACAGCACTCCCCTCCCAAATCCTGTTGCCATAATCAACAAGATAATTCATAGAACAATCATATCCAAAATATTACCATCCAATCCCCAGGCCCAATAATCCCAGCACCTCGTAAGCATCCAGACCACCTTCCAGACCCCCCTCTTCCAGATCTCCAATTCGATTCGAAGATTCTTCTCCATGCAGTCTTCTGGGTCCAATCAATGCCGCGCAACACCTGGCACCCACCATTCGGCCATTCCCACCCAAGCCGACGCCGCATCCACGCTTTTTCCCAAAGCATCAGACATCGCGCCAAAACGAAATTGCGCTTCAGCGGCAACCATGCCAATTACGCGTTGGCCCGGGATATTTCTGGAAAAGACACCAGCGCCAGGACGTGCGAGTGAGCTGCGCTAGGACGGATCGGAATGCTACAGTGTCTTACACTAGGGCATATTCTACGCGAGGGTTTTAGACTGGATCCATGGACTGGTCGAGGCTTTTGATGTTGAAGACTTGAAGATTGGTCGTTGGCTGGTGATGGTTGATGTTTTGATGAGTGTCGGACTTTGAGGTGCTGAAAGTCAATTGGAATTGTTTACCATCATATGGCTCGATGTGAACGCGAAGGTCTATGAGATGAAATGAGCGAGTTTGGTATGGATAACTGGCTGGGTTATGCATGCGGGCGAGCATGACCCAACAGCTATCTCTATTGCCTTTCCCTCAGCCGACGACACAAGACGACACAAGACGACAAGAACTCAGTCCAGTTACACAAACCAAGCAGCACAAAGCAAGGCAGCCAGTATTTCAATCCAAGAAGAAGAAAAGAAAATTCTTCACACGCCACGGAAAGCCGCATGCATACGGTGCAGACATGCATGTCTCTGCTCGCGCACGCATGAAAACAATTATACCACTCATGCGCCTTTCCCCATCCCCTCTCTCGGGTAAATTTGTGCAGATGAAAAAGCAATTATAGCAAGGCGTTTTATTCATCTGCACAAAGGGCTCATGAATCAAGATCACGGCAGGTGCCAAGGACACATTCGTCCGATATTTGGACATGCGTCACCTCTTTAATCTTTCATTCGCTTGATGCGTGCATTGTTGTGAAGGTTGTGCAATTTTACCCTAAACCCCTATTCATATTTTAGCGAATCAGAGCAGATTGCTATACTTCTTTCCAAGCAAATCACCAGCAGTCAATTAACCTTCTAGAAAATTCTCTCATCGTCTTATCAAATGCCAGACATTTCAATTCCTTCTGAATATGATGCCAATGCGAAAAAGCTGCACGTCGAATACGGGCATCACTTCCCCGGAGTCCCCCAAATTAAGCCACTCTATTAGATCTTCCAGAACCAGGGCAATACAAGACCCCGCGCACCATCTAATCATCATGAACAGGCCCGAGATGCATCATCTTCGGAATACGGCTATGCATCTCTCGGCCCTACGAATACATTACTCCGAAGCCATCAATCGTCTCACCAAGCTAATACCGACACCGACGCCAGTAATACAGCATACCGGTATGTAATACCAGTCAAGTTATCACACCACTGCCACCGAGCTCTCTCTATCGATGTCCCGCGTTTTAAAGCGAATGGCGCTCCTTAAGAAATTTTGCAGAGCTTCAATTTTACCGTTGTCAAATTATATGCCAGTCATCCACTACTTTAGATCCTTCGGCGAATCTACCTCTCCTCTCTTCTCCCTAATTACACACAAGCAGGTAGATCAAGACCACGACATCACCATACTCACCAACACTACCACTTACCCCAGGCTCCAGCTAGCTAAGTAGCTACGGTCCGGTGCGATGACTAACCATATTCCAACAATCTCAAAGACTACTTTCCTTCTCCCAGGTTCTCCCACACCATCACGATTGACCAAACACCAAAACCGTCAACAAAGAGAATTGGCACAAGCCGCCAAAGCGCCACCAATATTTCCATGCACTGCAACGGCGCGAGTACAGTGTAAGACGCCGCCCACGAGACAAGACACGAGCCGCTGTTGTATCCCGTCTCTGACCTTACCTCACGCTTACCTACAGCATTGGCGTTCTGCCATACGGAGTATTTTCTGACTCGAGTGAGTGTGAGTCTTGAAGTGCGTTTTCGGCCGGCGGCAGGCGGCTGCTTGCAGACTGGAACCTCCATCCATTGAGCGAACAACAAATTCGTCGAGGATGGGACGAGGAGAGAGTGTAGTGGGTGAGTGACACTAAGTGTGGATGAGTGTGGTGGACAAGAAGGTGGCTTCGTCCGATCTTTCTCACTGCATCATTTCGATTCGCTCAATCATGCATCTCATTCTACCGGGCCACCAGTCAAAGCCTGTCTGCTCTTGCGGGCACACCTCACTGGCATTACGGCCCCAGTCAGACTAGAGGCTCTGACTGTGATGTGAGCTGGTGAAGCCATCTGAGATCTCATTTCAGAAAAGATCTTTTTCATGTCATATGTCACCAATTCCCCTCAATTTACTTCAGATCCTCATTCCAGCCCCAGAATCGTGTTCTGCCGCCAAACGAAGTCAAGCGCACTTACAGGTTGCTCCCTCTGAAAGGGGTTGTCGGTAAGATGCTTACTTCATTACATTGGCGCTGCAGGTATGCAGGCTTGGATATCTTGAAGAGGTAGGTCAATATGGTTGTCTCAGCAGATCGCGATGATGTACGGTACGAGTACGGTGTTAGTCTTGGATGGAGTGATGTGGTGCTTTTGGTGATTGGATATGGAGGGTCAGAAGATTGCCATCCCAATAAGTTGTCTTTGAGCAAGGATTTATCTCCTTTCGATATCTTACGAAGTTGGTTCCCGTTTTCCTTGTCGTCAACTGGTTATTAGTTCTGGTGTTGAGTGTCTCTCTTTGCTGTTCTCTCTATCCATGTGTCGACTAAACACTCGTACTTTGTGCATCCCCATTTCTCAGCGTCCACCCCGTCATGCTGCTGCTACATGATATTCAAGCCGCCACTTGCACCCTATCTCTATATTTCTTCTCTTCAACATACTCCCGAGCTCTGCAAACAACCAAATACAGAGAGCTGGCAGTATCAGCCATCCATCTTTCTCTCTCAAATCAATCTTTCCCGGTAGAAGATGAACCCTTGAGCAGATGCATGGTCACGTGAGAGGGGAGACTCCTCGAGAACGATATAGCAATTCTGACTTGTGTGGGCGAGAGCAGAAAGCTGGAGATGGATTGGAAGACGAAGTACTCCTATTGTGTCCAGTTATCGAGAGTGAGAGTAGGCAGATAATTAGAAGGGGAAATTCCCAACGTATTCACATGATTCTCTGATGGTCGCTCGTGTTGCTCGCGTTGCTCAGTTAGAAAGACGTCTATGTTTACATGACCACATCCTCAGACATAACGCTTCAGTGTGCGGTAAAGCTGAACCATTACAGCTCAAACCGACTAAAGCACTGTCTACTTGCCTCCACAAATGAGTATCCCCAGTCAGTCCACCGTACCTCGAATTCCACGGAAGCGAAGTCAACACTGCCGCCGCACACCGTCCCCACATCACCACTTCCCTCATTCTCCACACCAGCACCAGCCAACACCACATCTCAGACCCTCACCACAACAACACCACTCTTCCCCTCCCTCTCAGCCATTTTCAGATACCTCTCCATTGTCCAGACCCGAAACACCTTCCCCTTCCAAATAAACAACGCCACAAAAGCGAGGATGAACGTCCCAATCGCCGAGATAGTGATGACACAATTCTGAATCCCCATCTCCTCGATCCAGGGCGTGAGTGCAAAGACGAGAACAGTAGCAATGAGGTTCCGCGTAAACGTTATCGCTACAAGGGAAGGGCCAACAATCTGTGTTCAAGACTAGTCAGTAAGGTACAATTGCCACCTCGACATCCTCGACTCCAATTCCGCTGCCAAAGGAGGAAATACAGCGAGCCAAGAGCGATTTCAGCACAACATGACATACCTCACTATAACTATCCGTTACATACGTCAACGCCACCGCACTAACCGGCGCTCCCCCAAAATTACACATCAAATAACCCCCTCCCACAGCAACCCAACTCCATCCTCTCTCCAGCGCACACGCATACAGTATCGCTCCCGCCGGCACGAAAGGCGCGAATAGGGGGATCAAGTAGAGACGAAATTCTGGCTCGTAGATCCCGCGGTTGCGACGGGAGAGGTAGAGGATGGAACGGTCGGAGAGGAGACCTGTGAGGATTACGCCGAGGGAGGTACCGATGAAGCCGGGGAGGGCCATGAGGCCGATTTGGGAGGAGGTGAAGGTGTAGGGGGGGAGGGGCATGGTGGAGGATAGGATGGTTATCATTATTGTTGACCCTGTGGGGATTCGTTAGCGAGAAGTGCCGGTTCAAGGAAGGAGAGGAGAAGGGGGGAGGGGTGGGTGCAAAAGATGGGATGAAGCGAGGGAGAAGGCTAGGGTACGTACAAGCGCTTATAACTGCGTAGATTAATGCCATGTAGAAGACTGTTGGGATGGTGAAGAGTATCACTAGGGGCTGTGACAGTTGTCTCGGTTAGCGAGTGTCGGAGTCTTAAATCTCGACATGCAACAACGGAATACAAACGAAGTTGCAGATAAATTTGGTCAGCCCTCGTGGGGCTGCGCATCAGAAACCAAGAAGATAGGACTATTGCTCACCTGGTAGCTGTGGGCCAGTAAATCCTTCCAGTTCCCCGTCGAAGGTGTGAAAAGCGATAAGCGTTGTACGTACGTCTTCCTCGGGATCGATGCATTCAGCACGACAGTCGTCTGGCCCTCCCCAACAACCATCGTCTTCTGCATAGACTCCACAATCGTCAGATCCCTCATATCAGGATCCCTCTCCGCCTTTCCTTCTACGCCAGTATCAACAACCGTCGTCATCTCCCCAACACCAGGCCTCTCCTCTCCCACAATCGCAGGATAAACAAACTTCGTCTCCTCGTATGTGAAAACAAACAAACAAACAACCACCCCAAGAAGAATAGCACACCACCACCAAACCCACCTCCACCCCTGACTGCTAGCCACGTACCCCGCGGCAACAGTCGACAACCCCGTCCCAATACTCATAACCCACACATAAACTGTATTCATAGTGCCCCTCTCATGCACAAAAAACATATCCGCAACCGTCATCTGCACAATCACTTCCGCAAGAGCACCAACTCCACACCCCACGAGATTCGTGCCGATGTAATCGCCTGGCGTTTTGATCTTAGCCGACCAGATACAACGAAGAATTGGATGATCGAGCTGACGATGTAGATGGGACGACGGCCGTATTTCAGTGCGAAGGGGATGAGCAGGAAGGAGCCGATGGCTAGACCCGCGCAACCGGCGGCGTACCCGTCGTTGAGGATGCCCCAGGTGAAGCCGGGGAGGGTGGCGTTCATTATGCCCCAGGTTGCGGTTGTGACGCCGATGAGGGCGAAGACTATGACGACGTAGAGGCATGTTAGGGCGAAGTTGTAGAGTTTGAGGGGTTTGGACCCTGGGGTTGTGGTTAGTGGTGAGTTTGTAGTGGGTGGGGATGGGAACTTGCAGTTGAGAGGATCGTTGGGGTCGTCTGTTGGTTGGGGTTGGAGAATGATGTCTTTTCCTTTGGCTCGCTGGATGTCTTCCAGGCGGACAGTACCTGGTGCCCAGAAGTTGGGGTCGAGTTCATCTGAGGATACCATGTCTGGTGATTTTCCGAAGCTTACTTAGTCAAACAGAGGACTGCTCGAAAACCTTATGGTGGTGCCACGGATTGATATATACATATCCAAAGTCACTACTCATGCTATCATTCCTTATCTACTTCAGAATCTAGATAATGGGTGGGCATCGCATGTTTTGATACAATAGATTTGCCGAGCGGCTTCGATCGTCGTCGAGATAACCAACCAACATGTACGAATCAGAGCTGATATGTAGCCCTGCAAACCTTTATGAAGAGCAAAACCGTACGGTATCTCGAAGCCGATATCCAGCTTGAGAAGACATGCGCGTCTCAATGTTCCGATGAGCAGGATTGCCCCTCTCGCTTAGCATCCAGATCCGTCAAAATAGAAAGCCTCGGCCGTTCTGCCCTCCTGGCGAAGCACATTGAGTCGCTCATGCTCAAAAACGGGTTTGAAGGCCCAAAGTAGCTGTCAAACCGACAGTCTTGCCCAATTATATGGTATTATCATCCCCCTTCCTGAATATTGGATGCGCATGTAGTCGAAAGTGGGAGGTGGGTCTAGATTCAGCTGAATCCGGGGGCTGATGATAAGAAAGATTGGAAGTACTCGGACGAGCCTGTATTCTGGATCATCGATCGATGCTTACTTGATCATTAGCATACACTTCTTTGCGTCTTACCTCACACTGACAGGTTCTAATCATCTCAGAATTACGAACTAATATTCCATCTATCTCGTCATTCGACACTGTCATCCCACCACTTTAACTTCTCAAAGCATCAAGTCTCAACCCCTCAGGATCCTTGGTCTCTTCATCGCCCCACTGAATTTCATATCCCATGTCTCTCAGATACTTCTTCCAAGCTTCATCCTCATTCTCCAACCTCGCACTGATATCCGGGATGATGAACCAACATGAGATCGCACCTGCTGCAGCAAATCCACTTCCAATCAAGAAGACAGCTTGATTGCCCTTGTAAACACTATCACCATAACTCGCGAGGATCGGCGCAAACACCGCCGTACCAATCGCAGCCCCAGCTTTGCCGAATGCTGCGATGAGACCGAGACATTGACCGCGGATTGACGTTGGGAAAGACTCGCTTGAAGTGAGGACGATAGTTGCACCAGGTCCGACTTCTCCAAGTGTCAAGAAAACACCGTACATGACGATGAAAAGAGGGAGAATCTCTTGGATTTTACCAAGCGCACCGCCTAGGATGAAACCGAGGATTGCTTGAAGCCCGAATCCAAGAGCCATGGTGCGCCGGCGTCCGATTTTATCAGAGAGGTAGCCTCCAATGAACGCTCCTGGAATGTAGAAACAGTTGATTACAGTTCCCCAACCCATATTTCTGGTGAGCGAGGAGCCGATGTTCAGGCGATTGAGGATGGTTGATGCGAAGAGACCGAATGGATATGAGATGTAGTCTGGCGGACGTTAGTTAAACAATTCGCAGCGAGATAGCGAGCTAAGACTTACTGTACAAGAACCAACTTATCGAACAACCAAGCAGTGGTCTCCAGTATCTCTTGAAGATCGGCCAATATGGAAGGCGTTGTTTCTTCGCAGCACTCTTTCGATATGCAGTACTGACCGCCATCTTGTATCTGAACCAGAAGATGGAAAGTGGAGGAATCGCTCCCAATGCAAGGGCGAGTCGCCAAACGATGTTGTAATGCTTCTCATTGGAGTGGAAGCACAAGATGAGAAGCAAAGGCACAAGACCTCCAAAGACAAATCCGAGAGTTGCAGAAAGATCGCCAATCAGTGCAAAGATGAAGCCTCTGTGTTTGCGGACTCCGGAATCTTCGTCTGTTGCTTCAGTTGCTCCAGCTCCGGACACCGGATATTCTCTGCGAGTCAGATGGTCAGCAATTATTTGGGTAATGAGAAGACTATCCCAAGGCTTACCCTCCAGCTCCCACACCAGCAATACCTCGACTTATAACCAGCATCCAGAACATGCCGAGCTGGTCCTTCCCACTGCTCGCAGCACTTAACGCAATTCCCGTGACAAGGATGAAAGTCGTCAACACAGCACCGCTCTTTCGTCCCAGTCGATCAGAAATATATCCGAACCCTAGCATACCCACAATCATACCGATGAGGAAAGCATTGGAAAGTCGTGAGTACATGACAGTCGACAGATCTGGGTACAGGACGCCGAAGATCAGTGACAAGTTGCCAATGATCGAAGCATTGAAACCATCTGATCCGATTGCAAGACCAGAGAATACGACCATCAATGTGACAGAGAGCTTGCTGTAGGCTGTCTGGCCTTCCGCGAGAGATTGCGCTTCATGGTCTTCTCCGTTTTGGTAGGGAACGGCTTCTGTGATCGCATCTCCTTTCGTTTGAGAGACTTCCTTGCTCTCAGGCTCTGAGGCGTTGATTTCCCCCATTTTGAAAGTTCACAAGAGAAGTCGAACTCAATGCTCAAGTGAGCGTGCTGAAGACAGAAAGCAAAGGAGGAAAGACCAAAGAAAAGAATCCCATGGAGCTCGCTGACCAAATTGAGCTCATACCAGCCCACTCTTCAATTGACGGCTTTGCCGGTTTACCACCGGCGTGTTACCGGCAAAGTCAAGATCTTCATTGTTAATTACCCTTCTTATCGTAGCTTGTTGATTTTTGACTGCTCTCGGTTGGTGACCGATGTCAAAGATGGGGGACACGCGAGACGGGGAAGCAATTGAACTCGCAGAGGACCCTGCAGGGCCCAACGCGCAATGCCTGTTGCCCGTGGCGGGCATGTTTCGGCACCTGCCTAGCGCTGTAGATACCCCACCTATCACCTCATTCCAGGTGACTAGATCTATTTTATTTTCACTGCAGCATTCTGACAATTTCAGCAGTCAGGAACTGCATCTTAAGGATTCGAACCATGGATGAGAAACGGCTACTACTTCAGCCCAATGTTCGGGTTGAGTATAGATACCAGATACCTAGCATCAAGCTTAGAGCAAGACAATGTCTTTTGACAGCGTTCGTGTTTGTAGTCACCTGCTTGATACTGGTAAGTCACATAGGCATAGAAATACTTCCAGACTAACAGGGTCAAAGATATCAGGCTTTGACGACGAGACTCCAGATGGTAGCTCACCAGCTCAGACAATCCGAGAATTCCAGAAATGTTCCATTGATACCTTCCTGGCAACAGGCGTCTCATTCCTGGACTCAGCATCACCACTACCCGTCTCAGAATACGTCGAACGCAGAGACAATCTCGCAGCTGCGCTCGTAGCTGATGGCGTTGATGCATTTCTTGTCGAACCTGGATATACTTTCCAGTACTACGCCAACATCAGTCAAAAAGACTGGGAGGTCTGGGAACCAGAAGAACGGCCATTTTTGATGATCGTTCAGCCACTCAAGAATGAGAGCACAGGAGAAATCAAAGCAGTAACCAGATTCCTGGCCCCGAGCTTCGAAATTGAGAGAGCGAGGTTGTTGGGCATGCCTTTTGTAGACCAGCTTGATTTCGTCCCTTGGGAAGAACACTGGAATCCTTACGAGACTCTGCTGGAATCATGGAAGACGACGGGGTCGGCTGAGAAGAACTTTAAGCCTATGATCATGGTCGATGATGAGATGCGAGATTTCATACAGAGGGGACTGGGCGAGAATGGGTTTGAGGTTCTCGGGCTTAACGGCGAGGTTGAGAGGGTGAAGCAGACGAAGACGGAGCGGGAGATCGAAATCGTGAGAGCCGTTAATACAGGAACTGTTGAGGCTTTGAGGGCGATGCGCACTTGCATGTATCCTGGATTGACCGAAAACGAGGTCATGGAAGTGCTGGACAACACGCTACGTGCTGCGGGGATGGAGCCATTCTTCGATATTGTGCTATTCGGTAAGTTCGAGAGCTATTCTTCTGGACCCAAAGCGATCGTTGGAAGATTTTCTTGGTCTTCCATGTTTTTTGTGTAATCCGAAAGGAGCCCAAGGCTGACAGGAATTCCAGATGAGAATGCTTCAAACCCACATGGCGGAACAAATGGGAGTAAAGTCTTGGAAGCCGAAACATTCGTCCTGATCGACGTCGGGTAAGTCAAGAAGACTGAGTTACGAGGCTCAAAGCTGACTCAATGACATAGCGCTCATCTATACGGCTACTCATCAGATATCTGCCGCACCTTCTTCCCACCATTCTTCCCCAAGCCCAACACAACCGCAGAAATCGAAGCTCTCTCCCCAATGCTCCGCGAGAAGCTCTCCGTCTGGGACATTGTTCTCGAAGCGCAAACACAATCCATGCACGCTCTCCACCAAGGCAACAGTGCAGCATCAGTCGATATCGCAGCCCGTAAAGTCATCACCGATGCAGGATATGGCGAAGCATTCACGCATCGAGTAGGTCACGGGATTGGGATCAAGGCTCATGAAAGCCCGTATCTGAACAAGGGAAATGTAAATGTGACGCTGAGGGCGGGTATGACTTTCACGAGTGAGCCGGGGATCTATTTGGTTGATAAGTTTGGTGTGAGACATGAAGATATTTTGTTGGTGAAGGAGAATGGAGAGCCAGAAATTCTTACGGGCACGAGGGCTGTTGGACCGTGGGATCCTTGATTGTTGATTTAGAATGGGCATCTGAGATAATTAAACGTTAACATTCAACTAAAATGGCTTCCGAAAGGTCCATTCTAGTCATTCATGTCCATGTGTCAGTCAGTACATTTTACATCACTATCGAGTTTACACCCAATGGTATTTTAGTTTTTAATTCATTGTTCCCCACTGTCACATTGCTGCACTTGAGACGTTCGATTGATTTGCTGGCTAGATTATTATTAATTATTCATTATTCTACGTGTTATGAAAGAAGTATTGCAAGGCAACCTTTGTTTTCGGAAACAATGGGTTAGTCCAGCAGACAAAGCGGACTGCCCTAGCGATCTGACCAGAAAATTCATCACTTCATTCAGGTCCTGCAGGTCAAGAGCTTGCCACTAGGCGGGCTCATCATTCTGCATCTCGAGGTTAAGGACGAGCTCAACAGCCTCCTTCACGCCGGGAACGATATGATCGGGCTCATGCTCGGGTTTGGTGCCCTTCTCGTGAACACCAGTCTCAACCAAGATAGTTTTCCACTCGCTATCATATCTGCTTTTGAAGTTCTTAGCACCATAGACATCGCAATTGACATCATCTCGTATCATGTAAATAGTACGGATAGGAGGGGCATTCTGGGGATTAAGCTCCGTGTGCCACTCATGCAGGGCACGCTCGCCCCAAGCAAAGGTGGTCTCGCTAGGCTTACCATATCTCACGATGGCTGGGTTCAGATCCGCGCCATTGGTGTGCTTCTCCCAAAGTGCTTTGAGAGCGTGCTTGAGTCAGCTGTGGTGATGACTTTCTTGAAGCCATACGCCTCCGCGAGGTTACGGGTCTTCTCGCTGTTCATACCGAGAGCAAGGATGTTCTTGTCTGCAAATCTTTCCAAGAGACCTTTGAACGGTGTATGAGATTGAACGAGCTGGTGCTCACTCAGTAGGCCTGGAATACCGAGTCTTTGAGCGAGCAGTGTGGTATGTCTAAATTCCGGCATCCCACCTGAGTTCGTGAGGAACACGAATGGAATCTTGCGTCCCAGCAACATCTTGATGGCTTCTTTAGCCCCCGGAAGGGCCTTCTTATTCTCGAGAAGTACGCCATCGATATCGAAGACGAATGTGAATGCTGATTGAGTCTTCTCGGATGTGGATGAAGTATTGGTGGTTGCTAACTTGGGGGATCTTTGTCCAGACATGGTCGGGAAGTGTTGTAATCATAAACACTGGGTATTAAACTAGGAAGTTTTCTATTTGAAAGGAAATCTCAAACGTTCTGTTGATATATGCGAACTACTCAGTGTATTCTCACGTTGATTTCCAATCTTTCACCTGTTTCATCTCTGTTACAGTCTATCACTCTCGAAGCAGTGATTGGGTCTCGAGACCTCGCTCAGAGACTAGATTGCGTTGTATTGGGGGAATTAGTTCTCAGCATTGGAGAACAACCTTGTGTTTGCAAAATGTCGAGCAGCATGGAGAACAAGCCCATAGGAAGATCTGTTTCAGATCGTCCAAAAATCCCTCGAACATAAGAATTGCCATTTGATACCAACAGAAACAGCTCAGCAAGGTTTAGACTGAAGGCAGATATCATAGTATCAGGAAACCTTAGGACTTTGGGTCAAGGAGAAAGTTGAAGCAAGAATTGAGGTGGCGATGTTGCAATTCTTCTCTGCTACATAAAAAGGATGACTCAATCAATGGAAAGAGGACAACTCCTTGACATACGCAAATAAAGGAGCCCAAAAATGTCATAACAGCTCAGTCGTGAAAAATAAGATGAGAAGATGCAACTTCCAAAACCCAAGAACCTCCGCCTCATACCCCCTCGGGCTCAACTTCTGGCTCATGATTGCTCGATCGACTAGACCTTTTGAATTTTGCGTATGACAGCGTCCAGTCCCGTAATCTCTTTCAACTTTCCATCGAATATCCCAACTGGTAACAACGTGCCTATACGCGCCAACCAAGCCTGACCACCTCGCCAGATCTGATACGGCGGCTTCGGCTTGGTCAAGTCTCCCACTACTCCCTCAGCCCACACATCCGCTTCCATGTAGACTCCTTTCAAGGATTTCAAATGCTCTCCCGACAGCATTCTCCCTGCTTCTTCTCGGGCAGCATCGTAAATCGAGTTTTTCGGTAGCTCCGTGCTGGTCAAGTTGGGGATGATATTGGACTTAACGCCGCCGGTCTTCAAATCCACAACCCTGATGCTGAATGCTTCCAACTCAAGGCGAAGGATATCAGAGAACATGGCAAATGCAGCTTTCGAGGCATTGTAAGCAGACTGGAATGGTAGGCCGGCAAGAGATCCAGCAGAAGTGTGGTTGACGATCAAAGCTCCATCTTCGGCTTTAATGAGCAAGGGAATGAATGCCTGGATGGTGGAAATACACCCCCAGACGTTGAGGTCGAATATCTTCTTGGCTTCGGAAATCGGGAGATCTGAGATCGGCATGTTGTATTGAGCACCAGCGTTGTTGATGAGGACATCCAGTGTTCCTCCAGTGAGGCTCGTGACTTCGGAAGCACAGGCTGATATGGACTCATCGGAAACCACGTCCAATGTCAGTTTTTCAATATTCGCCCCCTTTAGAGATGCCATCTTGGAAGGGTTTCGTGCTGTAGCCAAAACTCGGTAGCCAGCTTTCTGATAAGCTCTTGCAAGTGCTGCGCCTAGACCCCCATCTGAGCACCCAGTGATAAGGACGGTCTTCTGTTTCTTGTCCGGAGATTGTGGCATCTTGGAATGAATGAAGAGTCTTAATCCGAATCTGAAATCTGAAAATGTACTCTCTTAAATAGTGATATGCGACTGCAACTTCGACCGCCGTGGACGGCCTTGTAAAATGTGGTGTTCTCGCTAAAACCAAGGGGACCAATCCCAAGCTTTCCCTCGCTTAGAGACGTCCATTTTAGGTCTAGATTTGTTTAGGCGTACAGGCCAGCAGGCCTTCTTCAGACGACGTAACTCTCAGCCGCATTGCCGCAAAGAATGTCTCATCTTCTCTTGTCGAACAAAATGGTCCTTGGAAATTGGACTTTTCTTTTCACTTTCTTGGCTGTTCGTATTTCCAGGCGAATAAATGACGATTTCTGGTATTGCAGGAATATACTTTTAGGATCTGTCTTAAACAACAATTGCCGCAGGGAAAGTCACTAATCCATCGCCAATGTCAGTGTAGACTATACCTTCGCCGTCCATCAAGTTCTCTACATACGCCGGACCAACAAGCCGACAAGTATTGGTCTGACCGCCTTCAACTTCCTTGGCCTTCCTTGTTGCACGGAAGACTTGAGGCATCGGGAGTCCAGGCACACAGCATATCTCGCCACCGCCATTTCCGCCTTTCACTACACTCGGTACGATTGCAAACTTTCCATCTTTTAAAACCGCAAAAACGCCATCTTCAAAAATCGATCGTATGGCAACGTAGACATTCCACGCCTGGGCTGCATCGTCACTAAGGTTCTCGACAAGCTCCGCATCAGTCACTGGCTTGGCTGCTCCAACCAGTATGGACTTTCCCTGCACTAATTCTGAGAAAGGCAGCTCGGAAATCTTCTCATATCTGCTCCTGAGTTCTCCTCCCTCCGCAAGAAAGTGGATCTCGAACAAACCCCAGAGACTTTGCAGCTGATTAGAGTCCATGCGCGCAGGTTCATCTGCGATTTCCAAGATGTCCAACTCTGGGGCCAGTGCTACGCCATCAGCCAGCAGGGTACGTGCGAAACGTCTAAGTGTCCCAGCATCAATCGAGTCGTATGTGACTATGTCCGAACCCGTAGCTTCTTCGGTACTTCTCCCCTCCAGCTTCTTCGCGATATGCAAAGAAGCACCAACTTGATACTGGAGCCAGATCCACAGTCCACAAAAGAAGTCGAGACCAGGTGAGGGTCCTATAGGGCGGTTAGTCAAATGGACACAGGTACTCTGACACATCTCCAAAGCCAGGCTACTGGCGCTTTGCAAATTGTATCCAACGTTCCAATCCCCGCCAGCATTGAACTTCCCACTTGTCCATGGGAATCTTTGAAAAGTTTTCGGGCTTGAGATGTCTAAAGCCCATGACGGCAAGGTACTTTTCTGATCTGGTGACGTTGAATCTTCGTCATCCGGGGTCTTGCCCACTCGATTATGTCGTGAAAACCCGCTGAAATTGATGATACTTGAGACTCTATTGCTTCCTCGTGCCAGGAACAGTACAGATAGAAGTGTATAGGCTTCCTCAGTAGTCATTGCCATCTTGAGCAACGATGAATCAAGACCAATGGCATTGAATTGGAGATCATCCAGCCCCAAGATGCCGAAGACCCTGTCTTTCTCTTCCTGACATTTTTGCTTATTCATGAAGGCCAGGAATGTGATTGGTGCTCGGAGCATCATAGTCGTGGAGAACATCATTCTACTGAATCTGTGCTGTTCTTGAATCTGGATGAGGTTCCACGCCGGTCCGAGACATTCCAGCAAGGTATTATTGATGACATTCCTGTCCATGACCACATGGAGCACAATGAGCATATAGGAAAATTGAGTCCAATTGAGTCTGTGCGCTCCACAGATCAAGACTGCCGACTTGCTCAGGAGCAGCTCTTGAACGATCCATAAACGGGTGAACCACGGACGCCCAAGGATATCCTCAAGTTGGCTCGATTCTGCCATCTTGCATATCATGGGTCCTTCCTTCTCGACATAACTTGGCAACACGTGTTCAATGCTTCTATTTCCAAAGCTACCAAAGCAACTCATGAGGGGTGGCGACTGCTCGTCAGTATGGCCATACCTCCGAGAAAAGTGGTCGATAAACTCGAATGCCTGGGCTGTATTTGGGGTGGCCTCGCCAAGCCAGATGAGTACTCGTTCGGCGGACTTATAAATCGATCCCATACGGCAGATTTGGTCCATTTTCTCCTTGTCGTCTTCTTGATTGATGCAAATAGCGTCGACCCACAAGATTCTGGGCGAAGATGGTTGTCGAAGGCTTTGCAGAGCTAAGTGGAGGGCTGTAGAGATCTGCATTGTACTCTCGCCCAATTCGAGCCTATCTTTTGGCCCATCTATACCCCATACATAGGATAGTGCCTCGTATCCTGCACTTTCGAAGTCGGTCTGTTCGAAAAGGCGCCCTCTCAATGCTTCAGCTTGGTCACGTGCCGGTCCCAGCTCAAGTAGACGAATCGAGTTAGCATGGTGTAGGCTTTCGTACTTGAAGACAGTCTTTGGGCTACTTGGTTTCGAATCCAATTGTCCCAGACAAAACTCGTGTTCGTCATGCTGTTGGAAGATTTGGTCACCAAATGCATTCGGCATCTTGGAGGACCTCACGTCAACACTCGAAAGATACTTCTAGGCCTTAGAGAAATTAGTTCACCAATATCGGCCATAGAGACTTTAAAAGACTTTGAACTATTCAATGGGTCTTGTCGAGACTTAAGTGCTCAGGAAATCAGGTACTGAGGTCTTCAAAGTGCAGCTGAACGTCCAAGCCACCACCAGCAGCATCGCCAAGAATTGGCAATGTCACTTACCATTCTGAAGACGGAAAGGCATCAAGCTGCATTCATTGAAGCCATGTGGCACCAAATATGTGGAACGCCGACGAAGCTAGGTTTTTTTGATCAGGAATTGGCTCTCTTCCAGCAATGTCCTCCTATTCTTGCACAACTTAGGAGTCAATGAGGTAGTGTCAAATGCCCAAAACTTAGAGACATTTCTAACCCGAATTAAAAAAAGGTTTAGTTAAGGATACTGCATTTTCGAAGCATAGTTTGACAGTGATCTTACTGTCTGACCTCTTTGCAGTATTAAAGTTCAGTGTACCATTTTCGTCGCTTCACGCCAACGAGCTAAGAGATCACTTCACCACGAATTATTACTGTCAAAGCATGTCGGCTTCTCGTCAACTCGGGTCAAGACTGCCCTGATTAGTACCCCAGCAGACTGGGGTTCTATGCAAGTCACACTGGCTTCAATGTGGGTATGAAGGGGGAGAGGGGATCATGTCTCCGCGGAGGTTATCATTCCCAGCCCAGCGTGTTTTGCATCGTCTCAATAGACGAGTAAACAGGCTAGTCACAGTTGGTGCCCGAAAGTAAAAATTGTTATTCATCGCAGCTTCATGTTTTTGAGCAGCCTACCAGCCAACAGATAGCGTCGGCTACGATCGAATTGGAATCGATGATGTTTGATGTAAAGGCTAAAGAGAAGCCCACTACGGCCCCCGTACATGGAATACACTCCTTTGACACCCTGTCACTCAATAACATTCTGCCAGGTACTGTACCCAGCCAATAAATAAGCTTAAATTCCTGGTGGGGTGGCAGGTGCTTCCGGAAAGAAACAGCCCGGTTGCGATGCCGAAGGTTTGGGTGAAACAAGAGCGCCAAGAGCTATCAAGCTCACTTGGAACTCATCCCAGGGTTCCACACAGCAGCTTTCACGGTCGGTCGGAGCTAGATATCTGACGGGACATGGGGAAGAGAGGGGGCCTGATGAAGTTTAAATGATCCACCTCTTGCTTCAAACTAGCTTCGACCCGGGAAACTGGATTCCCACTCCAATGACGAGATGTGAACTCGTGAATGAGGATCTGGAGACTAAAAGCTTATTCATTTGTTTACGTTTAAAACATATGTTGCAGGGGCTGGCCTGATGATGTGCTCACTAGATGTTTGCTAGTGACAGGGCAGTCATTCCTCACAACTGCATCAATATGCTGAGGCACCAGACTCAAAAGGTGCCCAGTCCCAAGAGATCATGATAAGCATCTCAACACAGAACAACTGTCCTATCTGATATTGAAGCTGGTCTTCCATTTTTAATTTTCCACATACATACTTTACATTCATCCCCTCATCTACTTTCTCCATTTGAGATTCATCCACTCGACCGTCTCAACCAATATGTATTTCGCAAGCACTTTCGTCGCCTGCTTTCTTCTTTGTGTTTATAGCGAAGCTTTATCAATTCAACCGAATTCCTTTGGCCAAACCAAAGGATTTCGAAGGTTCTATTCTGAACATCCAAACAAGAGATCTCTCCAAGGCGCCACAGTCCCTCTGTCTCGCGGAGTAGGAGTCACCAGACGTGTCCGTCGTGATGCAAACTTGCCTGGATCGCCACTTACTGCTGTTGCAAGAAATCTGCTTGCCAATGTTACTGTCGGCGATCAACCATTCGAGCTATTGGTTGACACCGGCAGTAGCGATACATGGTTAGTTGCCCTAACCGTCCTCCAAAGACTTCATTTGACCGAAGGTTGCAATTTAGGGTGGCCACGAAGAACTTCACTTGCGTCAATGAGAGAGAGAAGCCTACTGGCCAGGCTACTTGCAACCTTCCCACCCTATATACACAATCAGCTGGAGCGACCTCAGTCTCTGGTGTGAAATTGAGCCAAGGCTACGCAAGTGGGGAGTTTGTTACTGGGCCAATGGTTCTCGAGACTGTTTCCATCGGCGGCGTTACTGTTCAAAAGTCTCAGATTGGGGCTGTCGATACCGCATTCTGGAACGGAGATGGCGTTAATGGAGGCCTGTTGGGTCTTTCCGGAACTGCAACGTGAGTCGCAGCATCTCCCGTCCAGCATTCTACCCAAACTGACTTTAAGTAGGACCACTGCGGTGGGAAATGACAACAAGCAGGCTGTCTACGATCCTGTCTTCCAGAAAATGATTCAACAAAATGTCTCCCAACCATTCTTCAGCATGACAATTGACAACGTGGACTCCGGACCAGCTGGGTTTCTAGTATTCGGAGGCTTGCCACCCGTAGCCCATGCGGATAACTTCACGACGGTACCCATCATAAAGAAGACCAGCTCATTCCAAGGCCCACTTCCAAGTCCTCAAATTGTTGATTATATCGTTGCCGTGCCTTCATTCACTGTCAACGGTAAGGTCATGACGATGAAGAAATTGGAGATGGTGGTCGACTCGGGCACCTTCGCCAACATCGTACCTGACGACCTCGCGAACCGGATCAACGATCTTTGGACTCCACCAGCCCAGTTCAACGACACAGAGGGCCTGTTCAATATTGACTGTGCGGCGACTGCTCCAGATGTTGGGGTAACTCTGAACGGGACAACTTTTGCGATGCCTTCCAAGTCTGCTGTGTTGAAGGAGGGCGGGAATTGCTTCTCAGCCTGGGCCGGAGGAGGATCGGTTGGCGATCAAAATGCGACCTTCGTTCTTGGGGACGTGTTCATGAAGTCTGTGGTCTCTGTCTTTGATCTGGGGACTTCAGAGATGCACTTTGCAGCTCGCGTCTGAATATCCGAATCTCGATCTCTAGCTAAAGTAAGCAGTGTTCTGTAGCACTTGCAGCGTGTAGTTATACATCAACGGCCAGACAATTGGGTTGAGGTTTTAGTCGATGATCTCTCGCAAAAGTGTACTTTCAAGTGTCACCGCTGTTGACTGCCGAATCTCGGCTGTTGATGTCGGGAGCGGGGAAGCTCCGGACTAGACCTCATCTGAACCTGAAACCAGCCGTCCTCAGTAGTCATTTCATATAGCGAAGCCAGCCTGTGCGCATTCTCATAAACCATCTAGAGTCTTCTGAAAGCACACGCTTTCAGACATCTTCTCTCTTCTTTGTATGATCACCTCTGCTGGAACTCAATTCCTGAAGCGGGGTACTGCTGTACCGGTCTTGGCTGGAGCTCGCGTAATCCTTGTCAACATCAACAATAGAAGCTTGACTCCATAAGCAAAGGATTGACGACGTCTCAGACTTCAAGCCTGCAATTCACTCAAATTGACTAATCATACACGATTAACAACCTCGCACGAAAACATGGCGAAAGGACCATATCTCAACGTCACCTCCGTAGCCGCCTGGGAACACACCTCACCCCTCATCGAGCGTCTCATCCGGCTTTCCCGCTCCCTATACTCCATCATCGCCGTTCCTCTTCAGTTACCTCTCATCGCACTGGACACAACCCTCAACACGCGGTATTACGGCCGCCCATCATGGTCCTTCGGCTTTCGCACCCTCCGCTGCATCGGCGCGCACATGATCTGGTCCATGAACCCAGGAACTCGTCCCTCCCCGGATGTCCTAAGCGACTCCGCACGCCGTTCAATCCCCAAATTGAAGGGCTCTGGTAAGGCTGAATTAGTGGTCGTGCCGCCAAAGGAGGGAATTTGGTTCGGTGACGTAATTTGCGAGAATGTGAAGCCGAAGGAGTGTCCCTGTTTTTGGATGTGGCTGGATGGGAAGATGGTCAATCCACTCACGGATTCTAAGCCTGTCGAGGAAAGGAAAGCCATGATGTACTTTGTTGGCGGAGGAATGGTTCAAGGTCATCCTTTGGAGTCGCCTCTAGCATGGTCGATGATGCAGGTCACTTCCATGCCTGTTTTCGGGGTCAATTTCCGGAAAGCTATCACGCCAGAGACGGCATTCCCAGCTGCTTTACAGGATGCAGTTTCCGCTTTCTACTACCTCATTGATCAAGGCTTCAAGCCAGAGAATATCTGTATTATGGGTGACTCGGGAGGTGGCGGGATTGTTACGACTACGATACTTTACCTCCGTGCTTACAAGGATAGGCTGGCACAGCCTGGGAGCTGTATCTTGGTCTCGCCGTTCGTGGATCTCGTTGATGACTTTCACAGTGATGAAGATGCGCTGAACTTGGATCTCCTGAATCCGAGTATGTGTTCCATTGCATCAACACAATACAGCACCAACCGACCGGATCTCCGAGGCACACTGCTCTCCCCAGGTCGAGGGAATCTCTCTGCTCCTTATACGCTCGAGGGCTTGCCGCATATATTGTTGTGTTATGGCGACGCGGAGATCTTCATGCCAGGGATTCGGAGGCTCTATAATGCGGTGTTAGAGAAGGGAAATAGGGTTGAGTGTCATCGAGGGGTGGACCATGTGCATGTTTATCCGTACTACTGTAAAGACAGGAGTGCTGGAGGTTTCTACGGGAGATTAAACGCGTTCTTGGAAGGGGAGGTCAGGGTTGGTGAAAGCCTTGATAAGTAAGAGATAGGGCACAATCCATGAAACGTTTTTCGCAAATAAACTTATGATAGATGAAATATGAGTATCAGTATTTAGACATGGCGGTTGTGTAAACCAAAATTAAAATGGATTCGCCCACCTTCTCCTATTGCATACCATTTTCTCCGGCGCTCAGTATACCGGTCATCTAGAACCACTTCGCAAGCCCAAGCAAACAAATGAAACAATCACCACTCGACCCATTCTCATGGTTATGGTCACCTCCATTCTCTGCACGCTCTCCACTCCCCCCTCTTACTCCCAAAATCCCACCGCCGAAATGACTCACCTGCTGCTCATCGCCATTCAACACAAGTCCAACTTGCGAGGACAGTCCAGCTTCAACCAACGCTGCATCATTGCCATGATAAATAACCGCCTGATGAGCCACGTGATCAAGCCCCGACCCGGACTCGTCATTTAGTGAGGCCAGGCCGTGACTTCTATACGCTTGCTCTCTCGTCGTTGTCGTCCTGCGCTTGTCACGGCAGGATTTGCAGCGTCCGGGGTCGTCAGTCACGATGTTATTGGCGTTGGCGGAATCTTCGAGTTTGGCGTTAGGGCAGTCTTCGGCTCTTGCGTGTTCGCAAGGTTCGGTGCTCGTGTGTATACGATGCTGGCAGCCGGCGTAGACGGTATAATGTTGGATGCACATCCTCCTTTCTTGCTTGCAGAAATTATTTGATGGGTTCTGGATTTAGCTGCTGGTATAGAGTAAGTAGCGATGTGGTTGACGATTGAAATTGCTGGGATGAATATTGAGACTCGGGACACTTCGGATATAAGGAGGTAAAATGGCATTGTTCGTCCCTATACTTTGACAACATAATGGAAGAAGGGTCACAAACAAGGGCTACAAAGCATGTATCAATTGCTTGATATGGCTTCATTGTCCCTGATACAAGACATCTTTTACTGCAATAACAACGACCGTCATTTCGAAACAAAGATATGGGGAAGCATTGTCAAGCCTCATTGTCAAAATTTCGAAAATGTCCTTGTCCTTGATCTTTTGCAGCAAGGCGTGATTTAGTCTCGAGAGCGAGACTTGAGAGGTTCGATTTGGGGATTCTCCGATGCGTAACAGTATCTCTGGGCACTTGCCCATGGTCTTCAGCTCACGGCTGGCAGTGCTAGTAGGGCTAGCAAGGCTTCGACGGTTTAGCACATTACTTTTTCACATTTTCAAGAGCCGGCCTGCTGAATGAGACGAAAATTGAACCAAAAGTCGCAACGCGAACAAGAGACCAGGAAGGAGTTGCAATAAGACAAGAAGTGTGCAATTCATTGAATGATACCATGCAGGGTCGAGAAAACTGGCCCTGATAGTCCGAATCCTTAACGCCAAATACGGCTATCCCCGCCCCTAATCCTTCTGCCATCGTCCATGCAACCATACGCAGAAAGTCAGGCAAAGCAACAATGTAGGTATTAGACCGTCATCCCTTCTCCGTGATGGAGATCAGATAGCCATATGAGATATTCCACAACTGCAGGTTTGGCAACCTGGTGAGCCGCTGTATGCCATGTTCCTGGTTCCGCTCCGCGCCGATCCAGATTAGTCCCTCCGCCAGCCATCTTTGGTACCACCTATACATTTTATCGTCGTCAATGTTGCATCAAAATCATAGTAGTCGGTCGGTATAAAAGAAAACCTTTCACGTCTGGTTGTTATCGCCGTCGGCATCCTCAAGTTCCTCATCACCGTCGGCGTCTTCGTCGTCGGCATTCAGAACAGCAGCGCCCATCATGGCAGTAGCGCCTAGCATACCCGTCATGGTCTGGTCATCATCATCGTCGTCGGCGCTGTTAGGATCATATCCACCTTGACCAGGTTGCAGGTTATTCAAGTGATGTCGAAGGCCATTGACACCCACACCCGAGAAAACACAGAAGACATTTCTTTGGTGTTCCGTAAATTCTGCAATTGTACGTTAGCGCCGAGTCATGAGGGGTATAGATGTTAACGGACCAGCAGGTGCGTCTCGACAAAATTGCTCTAGATCTGCTCTGAGAAAGGCTTGAACGCCAGTCAAACTCAAATGAGTCAACTTCTGGCAGTTATTCAAGAGGACAACAATGCTCTGACATACTTGTTAGTGACATCAGAAGAAGGAGTGTAAGGTGCTCACGTTAAGAGTCAGGTTTGTGCAGTAAGAAAGATGTACTCTCTCGAGGCTACTTCCAGCCATGTGCTCGAAAAGCTCGCCATCAGCATTTCGGTAATGACGTGGGTATCGTAGTCGACTTTGTGCCAAGGCATAGACACTCTGATCAGTGATGCTTGAGCACTTGACAAGACCTATTCTTCTCAATTTGGGTAGAGTGGCGAGCTTAGTAACTGAAGCATCGGTCAGGTGGGTACAACATCCGAGATCAATATATCTGATGCGATTGCAAAGTTGTACAAGCTTAGTGACCGCAGCATCCGTGATGTGATGGCAGTGACCGAGGTGAAGATAATGAAGGTTCTTTCCGAGCTTGCTAATAGCATTGACCGACACATCTGTGAGGTTTCTGCATTTTGCGAAAACCAAATTTCTCAACCGTGGCGCAACCTCGATAATCTTCTCCACAGCTCTATCCGTAAGACGAGCACAGCTTGTCAGGTCGAGAATACGAAGATGCTCATACGTCTTGTTGTTACCGAGGTTGAGAAATGCCATATCGGAGATCAGCTCGCAGTTCGCAAGTCGTAGTTCTCGCAGGGTCTGTCCATTCGTGACCAAAGATGTGATCGGATCGTTTCCAATAAGTTTGCACGAGTGGAGGTCGATTTCGAGAATGTTGGGGCAGTTCTCAGCAAATGCAATAATCGCGGAATCCTCGAGTTGTTCGCAGTCGTTTAGTTTAAGCTGGGAACTGTTAGCATAGCACAGATTCGAGTTATACAGGAGACTTACTCTCTTGATGTACCTGCAAGAGTTGGCTACCGCAGTCATGGACTGGTTGGATATCTTTGTGCAACCAGAAATGTTGAGTCCTTGAAGCTTTTGGCAGTTATCGGCCAGAGAGTACATCGACAACTCGGTGACTTCCGTGACCCCAGATATGTCCAAAGCTAGTAGATGATTGCTGCCTTCCAGTAGACCCGTTACCCCAGAGTCAGTAAGCCCGTTGCAATTTGTCAAGGTCAACCGTTCTATCCGATTGCAGGACTGCAGGGCAACCACGCTTCCGTCACTACAACTGTCCGACAGCTGCGCCAGGTTGAGGCGCTTGATAAAGTCTCGGTATGCGAAGTAGGGATGTGATTTGATCAGAGTGTTGCAGATATAGCTGTGCTTGGTCCAAGTCACACACGCAGGCCGGTGCCAAAGAAGATCAACGCTGTTTCGCGCCCATCTCTTCGAGACGAGCATGCACGTCAACAAGTCATGAGGACTACTGAGCTTCGAAAATATGCCAATAAGTACTTCTGCGGGCAGGCGGTTTGAGGCTGCCACACAGCTTTCCTCCGACACGGCCATGTCTGAGAATGTGGGAACTCCGATAGAAGACTGCGAGTCGTTGTTGCCGGCATAGAAATCAGATTCTTCGTAGTCTGCTCGAGCAGGCGAGTTACTCGAAGATGATTGCGAATCGCCTTCTGGGTCCGGAGTACCGCGATAAGAGGGTTCGGTCTCGAGGGGCGCCATCACTGGTACTGCTTGGGCCCTCATTTTGTCGTCGTGTGGATTCAATCCTAGCAGGAGCGACAAGAGAGTCGTGAATACGGTCGGACTTTGTGTCCTAGATGCTTCGTGATGACTGCGAGTCTCGGATGTATGCTTCACTGCTCTGGGATCGTCTGCGAGTCGATGTTGCGTGGAGGGGGGTTGCTCGTAGGCCCCTTCAGCCTCGTGTACGAGGGAGATTTCTACCGTGCCCTCAGGTGATTCTATTTGTTGTGAACAGCTACAGTCATCGTTCGCGATGATAACGATGCGGATGGGGATGAAAGGGGCCGATATGTCGCGTTGAAATGAGTGTTGAAGGCGGCGTTAATTGCTTTGTGATCAGATTATGGCGTTTGGACTGGAGGATTGAAGTGGTGAAGCAGCAGGGCACTGCATCACACCGATGCAAGGCTGTGATTGGTCTCGCTTAGGGCCTGGAATGGTTGATGGATTTGGCACGTGAGAGATGCAGGTTGGGAAGTTTTCTAGTCGTAAGCAGAGGCTGAACGGTCTGGAAGATGGTGCAAATCTTCACTTGATAGGGAGTCTACAATGTTTTCCATATCAAAAAGTTATGGTGGCTTTCATTCCCGCAGCTCTAGTCCCTGATCGTTACACAAGGAAGGCGGGTACTTGGGTCTCTAGGGCGGACAACATCAACAACTTTGCCAGCAATAAGCTGTGAGCTGCAATGCTGTCCACTAATGGGAATGCACGATTACATAACATGACTTATAGTGCATTGTGCCACTCTAAAGCCTTAAGTTCATACATTTCCTGTCTTACACGCATGAATGAGATATCATTCTGTATCTCAAATGACGTATGCGGCATTGCGGCGCCAAGAACCCTCCGAAGAGTGGATGGCTTCAATGAGATCTAGTCTAGCTTTCCACTTGGTATGCTTTCTGGTTCGGTGGGTATTGTCACCCATGTTTGCCGGCCCCTTCTGAGAGTCGACTTTATTCTTACCCATCCGAGAAATTGAACGAATTCGACCTTAAAAGGGTCTCATGGCGAAGGTGTGACATAAAGCAAAAAGCTGAAGCTGCGCCCTTGGGCGTTCAAGGACTGAATGCCGCAAGAAATGATAGTCGCTGACTCTCACCAATCTCGTATTGCTTTTATTTAACAGAACAGCTACTGCATGAAGCACTTATACCAAGCCTCCGTATTATATCTAACATCTCAAGCAATAGCGACTCTCCCTAACGTCAAAATTGTGCTCTTTGCTAGCGGATCATTTTGTAAGAATATTAATGTTGATCGTAGAGGAGTATACTCAAGTCAGTACGGATTCTTCCGAGTTCTTGGCTTTCTTCAAACGGAGTTCATCTACTCCTTGCACTTTATTGAAAGGTTTGAAAGGACCATTAAGAAAGGTCAGAAGAACGCACCTAAACCGCTAGTGAAACCACACGTGCAATAGAAAACTACATACATCAAGTTTACCAACCTTTTCTATTTCAGTCACAGTCTTGCCCAGAATGAAAATCAACAAGAGCTCGGCAATACAAGCTCCACCAACAAGCAAGCTTCCCCGGATTTTCGCTTCTGCAAGCGGCTTTTCAAATCAGCCCATCATCATTAAACCTCTTCTCTCTTCCTAAATTCGCAGGAGTAGATATATCTGCTCCCTCAACCTGTCAAAATGTTACTCCGTTCGCCCACCCTCCGCCTCTTACGGCCAACCCTCTCCCATACAACACAATGCCTCCGACCGCGACCCCTCGCATCCACCCCCCTCACCCGACGATACCTCTCCTCCCCCTCCACAAACAAACCCTCCACCCCCCTCCTCGACCCCATAACCCTCCACCGTCTCGAAGTACAACGTAGAGCTTACTACAAGCGCCGCTCTTACTACGCCGCCGCCGGCGTCGTCTTCGGCATGATAGCCATCTACCTAACAGCAACCTCCATCGACCTAAACGCCTACCCGCCCAAACCCACAAAGCTCGACTCTCCTCGTCGCTCCGACGACCCCATGGTAGTCCTCGGCCGCGAGCGCAAAGTCGTAATCCAGAAACTCGGCGAAGAGCCCGAGGAGATCCCAGACGTAGTGCATACAGGCACATCAACGATCCCCACGTTCCCTCGCGTCTTGGAGTTCTTCGATGACAAGAAACTGGGACATCCTGAGGGCCTGGGGGAGAAGGGCGAGGATATGCTGGATGAGTACCAATTGATCGGCCTCGGGGTGCGGACGGTGAGCTTTTTGGGGATAGAGGTGTATGTTGTGGGGATGTATGTCGCTACGGACGATATTGCGAAGTTGCAGCAGGCATTGATCAAGCAGATTGCTACTGGGGCGAGCTCGCTTGTTAAAGGCGAGAAGGAGGAGTTGAAGAGGAAGTTATATGATGCTGAGGACGGGACGAGGATTTGGAGTGAGATTTTGAGGGATGCGGGGTGTAGGACTCTTGTTAGGATTGTGCCGGTTAAGAATACGGATTTTGGGCATCTGAGGGATGCGTTTGTGGGGAGCTTGAAGAAGAGGGCGAGGGATAATAAGGAAGAGTATGGGGATGAGGCGTTTGGGAGCGGGGTTGAGACCTTGAAGGGGTTGCTGAATAGAGGGAGCGTGCCGAAAGGAAAGGAGCTGTTGCTTGCAAGGAACAGGGAAGGGAGGCTGGCGGTTTGGTATGATGATGGGAAGATTGGGGCTCAGAGGCTGGGACAGGTTGATGATGAAAGGATATCTAGAGGCTTGTGGCTGAATTACCTGGCAGGGAAAACACCAGTAAGTGTGCCGGCGAGGAAGAGTATCATTGATGGTGTAATGGAATTTGTCGAGAGGCCTGTCGGTACAGTTGCTACTCAGGTCCAAGTCCAAACACATGTATAAAGATGTACATCACAGCGTCAAGCGGAAGTAGATAGTCCTTGTACAATAGCAAATTTGCATTCATCCCTCCGTTGTCTAGGTATTCCTTTCCTCCAAATCAATGCTCAGTTCAAATGCAATGCCATGTAATCTCTCGCCTTTCAAAGCTGTCCTTACAAAGCACCAGCATCCGTCAACAGACCCTTGAGATTGCCCTTGATTGCCTGAAGATCCGAGTTTCCTCCAATGTGCTTCTGCTTGATGTAGATGTTGGGGACAGAAGTCTGGCCGTTGATCTCCTTCAATGCGGCTTGGATGGCAGATCCATCATCTATCACATACACAATCAGCTTCTATTTACTTTTCAGGTGGCAAAAGTGGGCTACATACCGACTTGATCAAGCTCGATGGTGTAGTAGTTTGCGCCGAGCTCAGTCAGAAGAGCCTTTGTGGCCTTGCAGTAAGGGCAGTATGACTTGCTGAAGACAGCTATACAGAGAGTGATGTTAGCATCTCCCTCTTCAATTCAATGCGGGTAGATGTCGAGAGGACAGGCTTAGTGAGAGAAGAGGACATACCGACGGCATTCTCGTCAATGATCTGCTGGGCCTTGGTCTTTGCGGCGGACATGGTTGCGGGATTGACAGTAGTTGTCGAGAAAAATCTGCGTAGGAACGAAATGGTGGGCAACTGTTATTCTGGTTGATGATGGGAGAAGGGTTGTAGTGTTTATATAAAGGAGGGGCAGGGCCGCGGCTTCTGCTGTACTATGCGACTAGTGGATGTATTAGAGAGCAATGGATTGGGAGTGTATGGTGAACAATTCACTTTGGATGCTTTGGGATTACTGATTATGGATTCTGATTGGATTTGGATTATGCCATAGGTCGCTCTCGGCCCATGACGCAACCAGGAGGGGATACAGGGGTTGGAGGGAAGGGAAGGGAAGGGTTTGAAGCTGAGGGCTGACAAAGCATGTCGGCTTGCATGTTGATGCGATGGGTTCTGGTTGTCGGCGTCGGCGTCGGCGTCGGCTTCTGGGCCAAACGGATGCATGGCAAGGGACGGTGGATGATTGCTTTGCTGGCAGGTTGGAATATGGACAGTCAGCATTTGGAATATGTGCGTGCAACTCCTCAGCCTTGCAAATAGTACGATGGCCTTGGAGACATCATAGTTTGAGTGAACAAACAATATTTCTTTTGCCAATGCCAGAATGACCTGATCATTCACATCCCGTATTGTTGTGAGACCCCTACGTGACTTTCCTCTGCTAGGCTGGACCCCCGCCAAAAAAATCTCCCGAACCTCTCTCGCTTGCCATCGTAGACCGCAAAAGCAGACCTCAAAGCAGACCATTTCTCCCATCCCCTTCCCTGTCTCGAGTCAAGCTTGACATCCACCCGTCGATCCAATTGTCCCAGCGATCTACAGAGTTTCTCACCTGACTCAAAACAAGCAACTTATCTGCACCAACGCCTTACAACAGCCTTAAGACGTCTGCTAAGTCCTTCAAGCAAGGCATCGTATCAGACAAGGTGGCTAACCAAGCAGTGGCATCCGGTGCCACACTGTCTTCCATCATCAACCACCTTCCTGACTCTCTTCAGAGCTACCTCAGCACCTCTTTAACACATCTTCAATCAGCCTACGAGTCCCTGTCTCCAAGTACGCAGAATACCATCTCAACAGTCGCAAAGTACACCCATCTCGACACCGTCTCTCCATCCGCCCAACTTGCCAGCTTTCTCCTCCTCCTCACCACTTCCACCCTCTTCGCCGTCTCAATGAGCGGCTGGGGCCGTTCCTTCTTTGGCGGTTCGAATGCCCGCTTCTCGCCCTTTGGAAGCAGAGCCTACCCTCCCAATGTCACCGACGAAGACTTCTCGTACATCACATCTCAGGACCTGGCCCAGCCAGGCCGGGCATACGATCCCCAAGGCCGCGCACCGCCATCTATGCAAGCTGAAGACGACGTCCTCTTGATCAAGAACAAAGGGGTAACATATCCCGTCAAGTTCCCCGCCTACAGTATCGGCGATGGCAAGCTACAAGTGCGGGATGTGAAGGAGCGGGCCGCCGCCGTAATGGACCTCCCAAACGGCCGCAACATCAAATTACTGTATAAAGGCCAGCAACTTAAGGACGACTACAAGCCCTGCAGAGACTACAGCCTCAAGAACAACAGCGAGGTATTATGCGTGATCGGTGAAGCACCAGAAGGGAGCGACGACTCCGGCGACGAAGACAGCGCCAGCGCTCAGGAAGGCGGGGGGCTCTTCTCAAAGAAGAAGCGCAACCGTAACAAGTCGAAGAAGAAGGGCGGCAAGAAGAAGAGCGATGCCAACCTCTCTCCCAACTCAGCCGACCCCAGTACAGCGACGTCACGAACTGCGTCCCCGGCCCTACCGAAATCACCTATTGAGAAGCTAGAGGCTATCTCGAGCCATTTCCATACCAAGATCTTGCCGCTATGTGTACAGTTTACGCTTCACCCGCCTGAGGATCCGAAGAAGAAGGATTTCGAGCATAAGAAGTTGAGCGAGACGATTATGAACGAGGTGTTATTGAAGCTGGATGCTGTTGAGACAGAAGGAAATGACGAAGCGAGAGAGAAGAGACGAGCGCTGGTCAGAGAAACGCAGGGTGTTCTGAATGGCTTGGACGAGAAGATGGGACATCAGTCATAATCGAATTGGATCCCAGCTTATTTTGGCTACTCTACTACATTACGTGCCCCTTCTCTTCGGTTGAGAAATGACGCCCTGATCTGGATGAGAAAGAGAGCGTCGTCACGAATCCCTAACTGGCCGACCTATCATGTGGAGCAGGTCAAATAGTGTTTATGTACGTTTACATTTTGCATTGGGAGCATCGCGAATCTCCTCGTAGAGGCAGGACAGGATGGGTGGTTTTTAAGACCTCACGAGGCGAGCATGGCGTTCAGTTCAGTTCGTTTCAGACGTTGTTCGGTATGGACTCAAGCATATTTTTTGCATATGGCATTAGTAGTGTTGATGAAGGGACTCGAATAGAGGCTCTTATTCGTCCCGCTTGTAGAAATGCCAATTCTTCTCAACTTCGTTGTGGCTCCTGGATCTGTTTACATTGCTCCTGTGGTGACGTATCGATATTCTTAGTAAATTGAGGATATAGGCTTTGCTTTTTGGGGATTTGAGTTTCGGTGACGTCTTGTGGCGATTTACTTTCTGAATGTCCACGTTTTCTGCAGCCTCGTTCTGCTCGGTGCATGTACCATGTCAGTAACGTACATTGCTGATTCTGTAGTGCAGTCCATCAAGTTCAGCATTTGTACTGTTTCCCTGAGTCACAAGCCTTGCTGATGAAGATGATGCGCATTGCATTTGCTTCTTGTCACTTCTCATAGTCGTAAACGCGGCTGTCAGTATTTCGGGAGTGATGCCAGCTAGATGCTCTAGGCTTACTGCCAGCTATTGGTATATCGTCCAGCGACGCTGCTCACATGAAGCGAGGTGGTGTCTGCCAGTGAGTGTAAACAGACAACGAATTGAGTCTACTGGTGGGTCAATGTGTGAGGGAAGACATCAGGCTCGGTTGTCAAAAGCAAGGTAGATAGAAGCTCTTCATCCATGAGTGAGATGAAGAGCATCGTAGCTTCTCGGCAAGAGAGCCGTTGTCCTTCGAGCCTGTGCGATGACCCTCCTATCAACGAGACATGAACAGAGGATGGAGACAGAGAAATAGAAGATGCGTCTGGTTTAAAACTTGAATAGTAATGAATTTGATGAAGGAAGTACTAATTACAGTGCTGAGATACGAAGTCAGCCCCTTAGAGAAAGGAAATAAAGCTGGAGAGAAGGGCGGAATGGATCGCAGCAGAAGGGAAACAGAAGAATCAAACAGCAGAGACCGAGATGAACTCAGATCTGAAAATAGACATTGTAGCAATATTCAGCGAGATCAAAGCATTGCATATTCGCCTCATCATATGATGCGCAGAATTCTGGTGATGATCTTCATCCTTCCAGCGGGTGATGTGATGTCAACAGCCGCTGTTTGAGGGGATTCCCAACATCTCCAAGAAAAGAGTCAACAACCAACTACGAATAAACAACGGACCACAATTACAGTCGTTCAATTCAATTAATCCATAATTGTGAGTTCGTTCCTCGATCGTACCCGCATTTCCTTGAATTTTCACCTTTCATAGGGTTGTGGGCCCTAACCTGTGTGGGCCCAGTCACGAGCTCGGCTAAGACTAGCGCGCCGCCGCAAGCTCACACTGGATTGTCTTGCGATTTGGAAAGCCGATTCTAAGAACGAACCCCAACGACAAAATCGACACCACTCCTCACCATCACGAAGGTTGAGGATACCGACAACCCCTTCGACATTTGTCTGCTCATATCCGTGAAGTAAGGCAAAAATGTCGACCTTCGAGCAAGTCGTAAGTCTCTCCCGCCCGCCCGCAAGGAACTTTCGCGCGCCCTTCAACTCTACCTCATGGAAGGAATTCTTTTCTGCTGGTCGCTGGGCTCTGGGAGGACGCGGAACTGGAGAATCGGAGGCTAATTGCAATGTGTCTGACAGATCACGATCGATGGCAAGGGTCACCTCCTTGGTCGGCTGGCCAGCACTGTGGCTAAGCAATTGCTCAACGGCCAGAAGATCGTTGTTGTGCGTTGCGAGGCCTTGAACATCTCCGGAGAGTTCTTCCGTGCGAAGCGTATGTTCTACACCTATTCCATGGCGCGAGTTGGTTTTGGAGGAGGACAAGGAGGGGCTATATGGGCGCATATATGGTGGATTACAGCACTTTTGACTGACTTGGCTCGATGAACAGTAAAGTACCACGCCTACCTCAGAAAGATGACCAGATACAACCCAACCCGTGGAGGTACGTCATAAGCAGCGCCGTGGCTGCGAACCAGCCGAGTCCAGCACAATTGGCAATATCTAATGCATAGCAGGTCCTTTCCATTTCCGTGCTCCCTCAAGAATCTTCTACAAGACCGTCCGTGGCATGATTCCCCACAAGACCGCCCGTGGTGCCGCTGCTATGGAGAGACTTAAGGTCTTTGAGGGTGTCCCACCACCATACGACAAAGTCAAGCGTGTTGTGGTTCCACAAGCCCTGAGAGTCCTGAGATTGAAGCCTGGACGCAAGTACTGCACCGTTGGCAGACTGAGCCACGAGGTTGGATGGAAGTACCAGGATGTTGTTGCTAGGTCAGTCGAGCTGGATTACAGGATACGAGGAGTTGGAACTGACAAATTCGCAGACTTGAGGAGAGACGGAAGGTTAAGGGAGCCGCATACTACCAACGCAAGAAGGCCGCACGAAGACAACTCTCTGACGCCCAGAAGAGCGCCAAGGTTGACGACAAGACCAAGAAGCAGTTGGCTGAGCTCGGCTACTAGACCATCCCCCGGAGTTAATTATTTCGCGATTACGTCTGGATGGGTTGGGAATTTGGTCGGTCTGGCAGGCTTCGTTCATCTGTTTTCTTCCTTGTTTTTTTGTCTCCGCGCACTGCAACCAAAAAGACAAAATCCACGCACAAAACTTTCAATGCCTTGTTCTCGAACCCCCACCTGTGCTTCTTCTGCTGCTGCGGATGGGGGTAGGGATCCCAAGGCTGGGTTACTTCAACACACCATACGAGAACCGTGAGCGGGATACTATGGGAGGTTGCTTATTGAATGGAAGTGATATTGGGCCCTGCTTCTGATGTGTATAAGCTTCCACATTTGCATGCTGCCGCCCTTAGGGAAATGAAATCCAAAAAATAAGAATACTTGGGCCTCTGGATGATGAGTGATATGGAGTTATGGTTTTGATAAGCTAAAATTACAGGCCGTCATGGGGCTACAATTGACAGTTCGATTTCACAGGCTACGATCTCTCTATTTTGACGCTTTCCAATTCGGTCTCCCTTGCCGTCTATGTACTGGCAGTATCGGGCCCGGTTGACTACAAAACCATTGCGATACGCTGGACGGCAAGGCTCTTCGAAGATGGCAGGTCTCAATCCAAACCTCCTGCCGGGCTCCAGTTCAACATCAACGATCCAGTAGTCCTTTGCAGTATTCTTCCTCCTATCTCCTTCGAAGGAGGTTACTTTTTTACTCCCTACAAAATTGCCTTCAGCCATGCCAGTTTACAATAATTACCATTTCCCACACCAGTGACATCAATCCCTCCCTCATCCATGCCCAGCCAAATGCTTCTCACATGTCTGTTATGTCACTACACTCAGCCTTGCATAAGACCCTCAGCCCTCTCCCATCCCAACCATGTATCCAATCACCACCCCTCAAATGCCAACCCTTCATGATCGGCAAGCCGCCAGCCGATACCGCGCCAAACACCGACGTTCGCAAGCTCCTCTGATCCCTTCTCCCGAACATCACCTCGGGTTAGCCCTCCGCTTCCCAACCCCAGCTCCCCGCTTAATCCCCATCTCCCAATAGCGGAAGCGATCCGTACCCCACATTAGCTAGTAGCGACGACAGCTCTACAGGTACAAGTATGGAGCTGCAGAACGTTCTTTCATGAAGATTTTTGAGGTGTGTTTTAAACTAGATCATCATACGTTTTCTCCTCTTTCCTGGTTTGTTATTATCATCGGAGGTCATCATCGGAACGTTCGCTACTACATTTGTACGATTTAAATTGACGGAGTCAGGGCTAGGCTCAAGAAGATTAGAGGTATCGATCGACGCAGGAAGCAGGATAACATTTGTTGATGCAACTATCCGGAGTCTTGGCCAACTGAGCAAAGCTAAGAGCATCGACTCAGATACCTTCAACCCAGACTCAGGCTCAGACTCAGCTCTTGTCATCAGGACAGCCAGACAGGATCCCGTGTCACCTATCACAGAAATATAACCCAGTCTCAAGCTCAAAAGCACCCTCTACCAAATCTCACACCTCAAATCTCAACAACAAGAAACTCAATTCCAGAGACAAGATGTCCACCGCTAAAACCCGCCTCCAATCCCTAACCTCGCACTTCCTCCCCTCATCCTCCTCCCCCACCGTCCCCTCCTCCAATACACCCATTCCACCAAAAGAACCACACATCCACACCCTGTCCCCAACCTTCTTCCTCCCGCGAGCCGCCGAGATCGAACCAGACGCAGAAGCTATCTTCCACGTCACGGCAAATGGCAAGACGCTGAGGAGGAATTATGCGGAGTTTGCGGACCGGGCGAGAGGATTGGCGTATTTCTTGATGAAGCATGGCTTTAAGAGGGTGGGCATTTTGGCGCCAAATACGCCGGCGTTTTTGGAGAGTATTTTTGGGATTGCGGCTGCAGGGGGTGAGTTTCTTGCAGGTTTTTTCTTGTCCTTGGGCGAACTTTTTATGTCCTGGGCGGATCGTAGGAACTATACTAACGAGTATGCAGGTGTGAATGTAGCGGTCAATTACCGACTCAAAATGGAGGATATATCCTATATATTCTCTTTCGGCGAAGTGGATAGCATTATAGTCGATGAAGAGTATCTCCCTCTCCTTTCGGATTTCCGCTCCCAAAACCCAAATGTCCCATTCATTATCGACACGGACACAGACGCCACTGAAGGACAACTATCTGGTCCATTCGACGAAGCTGTCCTCGAAGGTCTGAACTACGATATTGAACTTGGAAAGCATGGCTGGGCTGGTCTTAAAGCCCAAGCCGATGATGAGAATGGCACCATCGCAATCCCATTCACGAGCGGTACAACCGCAAAGCCAAAAGGTGTTGTTTACACGCATCGAGGTGCCTATTTGGCAGCTATGGGAAACGTAATTGAGAGTGGTCTCAACTATCACTCTGGCCGTTGTGGCTATCTCTGGACCCTGCCGATGTTCCACGCCATGGGATGGACATTCCCCTGGTCCGTAACCGCTGTCCGAGGCACACACTTCTGCCTACGAAAAATCGACTACCCACTCATCTGGAAGCTCCTCAAAGAAGAAAACATCACGCACTTCAATGCCGCACCAACAGTCAACACCCTCCTCTGCGCCTCCAAAGACGCCGTCAAGCTCGAAAATCCGGTGCGAGTAACAGTCGCCGCGTCCCCACCAACAGCCCATCTTTTCGAGCAGATGACGAATCTGAACTTAATGCCAGTCCACGTCTACGGCCTAACAGAAACCTATGGCCCAATAACCAAAGGCTACCACATGCCCATCTGGGAGATCCTCCCCATCAAAGAGAAGTACGCGCGCATGGCGCGCCAAGGCCACGGCTTCATCACCGGCCTCCCCATCCGCATCGTCAAGACGGAACAGCCAGAAGGCGTACTCATCGACGTCGCCAAAGACGGCAAGGAGATCGGCGAGATCATCTTCTTTGGCAATATCTGCGCGAAGGAGTATTTGAAGGATCCCGAGGCGACGAGGAAGTTGTTTGCGGGTGGGGGCTTGCATTCGGGGGATTTGGCAGTTTGGCATGAAGATGGGAGTGCGCAGATTCTGGATAGGGCGAAGGATATTATTATTTCTGGTGAGCCAGCAATGCCTCCTTTTCCAAACCTCCTTTCAAAACAGTTCAACCAAAATAATGTTTGTTTCAATACTGACTTTCAAAAACAGGCGGCGAGAACATCTCCTCCGTTGCTCTCGAGTCCATGTTAGTCCAACATCCCGACGTCCTTGAAGCAGGCGTCGTCTCAGTCGCGGATTCGCACTGGGGCGAACGTCCTAAAGCGTTCATCACAGTGCAGGAGGGCAAGCAAATGAAAGGCGAGGATCTGATTGAGTGGGCCAAGCACGAAAGTGCGATCAGTAAATTCATGGTCCCGAGGGAGGTTGAAGTGGTGCAGGAATTGCCGAAGACGAGTACGGGGAAGGTGAAGAAGAATGTGTTGAGGGCGTGGGCAAAGGGGGATTATAGTGAGAAGTGAGGATTGATGAAAATGGTTGGAACGGGTTGGGCTAGGGTAGGTAAGGGCATCTAAACATCGGGTGCTCAGTACAATGTTTTTTTTTGGCTTTGCTTCTTCTCAGACTCGATCATATCCAATGTTTGTTCTGTTCTGTGTATCTCAGAATTGTTTTGCGTTCGGGATCCAAATGTGGCATGTCCACTTTGCGACTGTCGACATATAACAGAAGTGCGAAACTCGATTTTGTTTCCGTCCTCCGGCTCAAACCGCGCCCAAGAGCATGTGTGCAGAGTAACATCGGCGAGGACCAGCCCATGTGGGCATAGACAGCCGCAATACCCCATGCTCAGCTCGACTCGACAAGGAGATGGCATAAAGCAAGCAGTACTATTATCTCGCAAGTTAATAACTTTAAGTGTTTTGACTTGGCAGCTTACACCACGGATCGTATCAAGCCTGCTTCTCAGTGGCTCCCTCAAAGATGTATCCACCAAGCTGAACTTGTACCAAGACTCAAGACCGTTAATTATGTCTGCCATAGCCTATTAGTACCCGGATGTGCTGTTACGTTCGGCTTTCTTTATGGGTTCTCAGTCTTGGGACGTAACACTTCGATATTATTTGTTCCTGGCGGTCAGCAACGAAATTGAGTTAGATGGCCGCTTGCGACCAGAAGATTCAGTGCCAATGAGTTGAATATGGTGGTATGTAGCAAAACGGGTATATAAAGGGCCATCCGACGGCCCAATCCCTCTCAAACATCAACAAATCGGCCACGCTTCTGCAATCAACCCTTCAGGAATCTACTATCGAGCTTCAAACCCTCTTTACCATATTCAAACTTCCTTTTCAAAATACCAAAACTTCCACGAATCATCAATGTTACTCAGAAATGCCATGTTTGCGCTCTTCAGCATGGTGGCCGTCACCACTGCTCTCGAGGTAATCTGGCCAACAGGATATGTCCCAACCGAAGCAGAAGCCTCCTATGCCGCGAATCGTAGCGCCATTGTCGCTCGAGGAGAGAGAGTCAAAGGTGCTCTACTCGATCGCGCACTACCTTCAGGATGCGTCCAGGCCCATTGTGGCGGGGTCAAAGGCACGACTCCTGACTCCTGGAAAGTATTGTAAGCTTCTTCCACCGGCACACCTTGCCACCGTTGCACTGGCACTTCTCCAAAGTCAAAAGTCAAGGTTTGAAAGGCTCATTATACTGACGACATCTTCTCTCTTGTAGTTACGAAATAACAGTCGAGCACAACGGCCGCCTCATGTTCCACCTCCTTGCAACAAGCAACTCTAGGAGGAAGTGGGACGGGATCTATGATCCCTCCGGCAACCAGTGGGGCCTGGAAATGTTTGGGAACTGTGACGCCCTGAATTATCTCAACACCATTCAACCTCAGTACGGCTGGATCGGACTTTCGCGCCCAGGGAGACGCACAAGAAAGGAGAGGGGTGGAGGTTGGTGCTTTGCGGGCAGGCCGGGTGGTGCTGACAGGTGCGCCGACGCGGAGTATTGGGAGAGTACGTTCAGGGATTATGGGCAATGTAATGCGTGGCCGAATCCGCCACTTTGTAATAACTTTGTGAGGTGTGTGAACGTCAATGGAGTGAAGACGTATGGATCGACCTGAATATGTTCAAGGAGGGAACTGACAGCTTGGTTACTTTTGGCTGGGATGTCAGAGCTCAATTTGGGGCCACTAGCTCTTATATATTTCACTACTTTTCTCCGATAGTGTTGTTATCATCCATTCGTATATAAACGTTGTAACGCTTTCTTTTAAGCCCTGTTGCAACTCAAATGATAGTTTCATCAACCCCCTGGCCACCGGAACATAGCACTGGTAGGGTGAAAATCGAATCTTGCTTTGGGTGACGAGAAACTTTTCTCAGCTCGAATTTTATCACATCACACGCTCTCTACAACTTCAGAATTTAAGGTCATCCCTTCAGATCCCAGGTCTGGATTTTATAAGCTGGTTTTAATGAGAGACTGTCGGTAGTTGCCCCTTTCGCTTATGCCCTTGAAAACAAAACATATAGCTCGCTTAAGTCTTCGCACACACTTCTTCACTTAGATCGTTTGAGACTGTTCTAAATATGGGCCTACTGAAGTCATGGTTCAGCATCAATAGAGATGCGCTCTGAAGTCACTGGTATGACAGCGGTTTCTGGCACACTGGGCGCAAGGCTTTCAAGCGAGGTTGGCCGAAGACCGGCAATTGCATTGCCTAGATCGCAGCCATCTTTTCATGTAGGTTCCAGGTTCGCGTCTAATCAAATACTCATTTCATTGGTGTGGGACGAGTTTTTTGAGGCTCAACTCCAAGCCTCTTCTTTTGATTGGTAGAAGCGGTTACACCACCTGTAAGCAGTTGAATGGCTCGCTTCAGCTTTTTATCCCCCAGCCACAATGTGATTGGCATGTTCGCTTTCCACACATCAAATGCATGCAGCAATCCTTGCAAGGTCTCATATCGCATGCATTTACAAGAGAACTTACCCAATGAGAGTCTTGAAATCTCAAATGACATTTTCTCAGCCGAAGAGGCAAACCCCTCCCAGTGCCAGGCAGAAGCTGGCCGGCAGCCTTGTTGAGCTGGCTCGTTACCAGTCGAGCCTTAATAGAAGGTTACCATCCACACCAAACGGCTTATCTTCATCAAACAAAAGGTCGTCAGACTTGAGTGCCATACCCAGAGGCTTTCAACAGCTTTCGCCCGAGATTTCAGCTCCCGCAGTCATGAATCCGCCACCACCCAATCGAAGCGATTCCGGTTTTACGAGGGTGATCAAACGCTGTAGCTTCAAGAAAGAGGCTGAGGCTTCACCAAAACCCAGCCGCCCCAATCGCAAACAAGATGAGATACCTGTCTACGAATTAGCGATTGACGATTTGAGAGGGTGGCTGAGAAGAAGGTTCCCAGGCCACAGTTTTGACGGAGATGTGAGTTTCTAAACAATTTCCAGGATCATGTGCACTCTCATGCTTGGAGATATTGTACGCTGACAGTGCCTTGCCGCAGAGAGTTGAAGTGAGGGGAGATAAATATATGATTTGGGTGCCCGAAAAGTTGACAGATGTAAGGGAATTACGACTTTCATATTCTTTGTTCTCACATCTATGCACATGCCAGCTAACAAACTGGGTCTGAAAGCTCGAGAAAGAGGACATTGCTGGTCTGAGAAGAGGTGGGCCGCAGGCTGCGGAGCCAGATTATTGAGCATAAGAGGCGAGCCATGTTTAGCCCACATAGAGATAAATCAACTATAAAAATGGAGATGTGAGAGCCAGAACCATCTTGTTTCAAAAGCGCAGCCTCGTAAGCTTTATACTGTTGTCGCCAGCGTAACGTACTCTACCTAGGCTGTCTCGCGCATTTGCACAGCCAGGTTTGGCGACATCCAGCCACCACCATTCCCGGAAGGACACCTACATGAATTGTTTTGCATTCTTGCGGCTTCTTACGGCATTGTTGGCAGCGCGTAGCTTTCAAGGGTATTCAACAAGCCGTTGTGTTCGAGAAGGCGCCCAGTCAGACACTGCCACCGAATGTATGCCCCGTGCCATCAGTTGGGCTTTCAAGCTGTGCTGCTGCTTTTCTTTGGTCTGCAAAAACTATATCTATCGAGTCCAGTCGTTATTTTTTCAACAACAAGAAAAGCATCAACTCTGTCCATTTATTCTCGCACCTTCCACGTCGTGGAAGTATTGCATAGGAATGGCAGCACCAACTGCAGTTACCCCTCTTGAAGCTTTTAGGAAGTCATACGAGAAATACCGAGACTACCCCTCGAATTTTGTTTTCAAGAACTCTTACACTGCTGCCCTCAAAGGCTACAGATCACGTTTGGACCAGTATTCTCATAAGCTTTTTCAGAAGGACAACATTTATGTTGCGTTGCGTGAATTTACTGGAGCTGGTAAGATCGTCCTTTTAGAATTGCGAAGATGGGTGCTGACTCGTATAGGGAATGACGGCGGCGTCCAGAGAGAAATTGTCGGCGATGAAGCTGCACTAAAAGCATGGTTGGAAGAAGTAAATCCTCATGGAGCAATTGCAGCCAACCATGCCATCAAAAAGGATCCCAAATGCCGTTATATGTAAGTAGGGATGCTTACATCCCATGGTGAGATCAAAGCTAATGTAACCTACAGCTTCATCACAGCTGATAATTCTCGGGCGCCTTTGAGATTGACTCAAGATATGCTTCTCAGACTCCTAAGCTTCCACCAAGTTATGCCGGTTTATCTCGACTTTCTATCCGTCTTCGGCTCTCAGAATGAGGCTCGAGACTTACGCTTCAGTGGCTTTAGAGAGCAAGTCGCACTTTCAATAACGCATCGCGCTTCGATTCCAGAACTAGGGCGAAGTGGAAGGCAGTTCCAGCTGAGCTATAATTTGAAGGCAGTGGCTTGCAAGTCAGCTCTGGGTATTGCATTGACCGAACAGCAGTGGTCTATTCGACAAGCTGCTATTCATCACCAGTTCGATGTGGAGTCAGGTCTGTCATTGTGGATTATCACACAAGGTCGCTTGTTCCTGAAGGAGAGGATACAAGAAATGACAGCAGTTCATGGTCGGCCTGAAGATAGGGCATTTTCTACTAGTGAGGACTGTTTTCGAACAAGTTTAACAACCCATCTACTGAACTGTCATTGGTCGACTGAAGAGTGGAGGTGGTATATTCAATGGCTCGAAGAAGTTATTGAGACAGAGGTAAGACTTTGCATACAGTATAGCTATCTGACTGGGTACTAATGTAAAAGTAGACTAATCCTGCTGTGTATGGCACTCGTGGAGCGAAAGGGGAAATTGTTTACACCCCTCAACACATTCAAATGGTGCAACATCGCGAGGATAAAATTAACGAAGCGATCATGATTCTGCAAGCAAATAACGATGTGATCATTTCCCTCCGCAGCTTCTACAAACGCTTGCTAGATTTAGACGACTTTGAACTGCGGGCGAACTGCAAACCAGCCATCCTAGAATTCGCAGCTCAACTAGACGATATGGTGTATGATTCGAGAATGCAAATCGCTCGTGCCAGTGTTCTGGTCAAAATCGCTGCCGAGAGGAAGAATTTAGTAAGTCTGACAAAAGTCGTTGCGGAATCATTGACTGACAGTTTTTGAAGATCCTGCAGCATCTCCAAAGCCAGGCAACTGGAAAGATGGAGGAGTTGACACAACTCACAATCAAAATTGGTACCATGTCCCAGCGAGAGGCTATTGCTATGCGCATCATAACAGTCGTGACACTCATCTATCTACCAGCAACATTTGTCTCGGTAGGAAATTCAATTATCAATTCTTGAACATATCAGTTGCTAACAGCCCCAGACATTCTTCAGCACCGACATAGTCAAATATCAGAATCCAAACAACGACGGTGCCAATACAACTGCCGCTGGTACAGGGCAGTATATGGGGTCATTTTCTGAAGTCGCCATGTTAAGATGGCTTCAGGTTGCATTACCGCTGACCGCAATCACTGGAGCCATTGCTATTACCGCGTTTCGACGATCCGGGAAGAAAGCAGACGAGTTATTTCAAACTGCTCAATTGCCCTTCTATAGAGATAAAGGTAGGAACTGAAAACATCTTCCACTTGATACATCTCGGTGCGGAACATTAAATGAGAGTGAAACTGGGGCCAGTGTTGGCAAAGAAGGGTAGAGAATAACAAGCGATGGTGGTGATGAAAATTATACTTGATAGACTTCGAGGAGGCTTATGCGACAATGTTTGGTGCCGAAATACATATGTCAGAGTCGCTAGGAATTTCCTTGTTAACATGTATTTAAACTCATTTTGGCGTTCTGATTCGATTCTAAAGCGCAATTGACTTCAATGGCGGTCTAGCAGGTGCAGATAATCAGTCACGGAAAAGCCGCAGTAAATGAGAAGACGATGAAAGAATGTTGTATGCACAAAGATAACTTATGGCATCAATCTTAAGACAATTAGAGCGTATCCAATTGTTGAGTTCCTGCTGCGAGATGCTTCAACTTTGCTACCTGGCAGCTTGTAAAGCTTTTGAGTGTTACAGGGTTAAATATCTAGGTGCGCACGCTGAGGTCCCGGGACGATTACATAGGTACACAAAGTAAAGCTCTGGTGGGGCATAGCAGCTCGATTTTAGGGTTCCTCCCGAAGTCAAGCTCTCTAAGCGCTGAGGGACGGCATGACTAAGTCGCTATTTCGATGGGCAATCGCATTTGCACTTCCGCGTTCCTATCAGAGTCGTCTCAGCCCTCACACTCTCCTAGCTCAGCAGTGTCTTGGGAGCAATGGCTATCATCGCAGGCAAATGGTGGGTGGGATCACTATCTACTCAAGAACCACATCATCAAGGGGACTACCTCTTGAATATACGTATGTTCTGAGCAGGTGCGTGCATTCGATTAGACCATCGGTTCACCAATCGAGGAAGTAAGGCTATGATCACTGGATCATTCTGATGGCATCGTTCCTGCTCCGAACCTAGACAGCTACTGTCCAATCCCATCGCCCGCTTTCGGTGTCCCCAAAAGGAATCACAGAGCCTCGACGTGGAGGAGATTTGCCACCTTCTCTGGAGGCTAGAGGGTGTGGTTGGCAGTTGTCTCCAGCCGCACTTCAGGTCGATGAAAGGGCCTCTGGCCCGCCCCAACATTCGCGATCTTCCCCTCAATTTGCGTTGTGGCCTTTCTCCATCGATCATTCCAACCATACTTCGCTGCATATCTCTTTTCGCCTCAACCGGCTCCCGATTATCAACGGTTTCCCAACCACGTCTTATCAACTCGTCCGCCCACTTGCGCCAGCGTCCTGTTGGCTCCTGTCTGTGCTCCGAACACCAAGATCTATGAAGCACATACCCCGCCAATACTGTGTTCAGGGATTCGTTGTCGATACTTCAAGATCCTGCTTCAAGTGACCATGGACCCCAATAGTGGTAACAGTCGCCCGGCAATCGAAGACTTCATGGCATGCCTAGAACAATGCACCATTTCGACACCTCCCCCTCCCTTGGCATGTGGACGACGGTACGTTCGTGTCTCCAAACTCAAGCAGTGGTTGGAGAGCGGAACCAATCTTCGGGGTGATAGAACTACACAAACAACCCGTCTGCTTGAACATGCTTACCGCCATAGAGAACATCGTCCCCTTATCGATCGGAATAAGCTCTTCCAGAAAGAAAATCCGTGCATTATTGTATTCGTCATACTGCTCACCATGGGCTCAGGCTGGCTAGTCGATCGCTTCCACAGCCTGCATCTAACAGATGCAAAGCTGCCAATTCATCTGGGAACACTTCAGAAACAATTGAAAGAGATGGCTGGTCGTCGAATACTGAAGGAGAGTGATCCTTCTCCGGACGAGCTTGCAGAAACATTCAACAAAACCCAATGGCAATTCTGCCCAGCGAAGTTCAACGGCGAATTCGATGAGTACTTGGATATAGACAGAGTTATTCCAATTCAAAAGAAGGAATTGATCAGCGAGAAAGGAGGGACAGCGAAACTATGGCAGATTGCGGTTCTTGAGGAATTCGTTGGACGTGAGTTGCAACAGGCAGTACCTCACGCCAGGTATGACGACAAAGAGGATGGCCTCGGTCCTGTGAGGCAAATATTTCGCAAAGTTTTATGAGCCCCGCTGATGAATCTAATCAGAGATATCACTTTGCACTTAAGGTGTTCGACGAACATAACGTGGATATCTTCGAGGATGAGCGCAAGGCATTTGTCACCCTCCACGAACACAATGGCTTGGTTCAATATCTGGGTGGTTATACTCACCGAGTCATCCAGGTCCCTCGCATGGACCTACATGCTGATGGACGTGGAAGAAGGACATATAAGCACAATATTCTTCTTGAGTATGCGGATCGCGATCTTGATCTACTCTTTGGGGAGAAGCTGCCTCCTGTGCTTCAAGATGATATCCAAGCATTTTGGCAGAATCTTTTTACTGTGGCAAAGGCAGTGAGAGATATGCATGACTTCCAGATCAAGAACGATGGTATCACTAAAGACTACTCAGGGTACGTCTCCGTCAAAGAATTTAAAGTTCTCCTCTCTTCCTTGAGACGAGCTGATTAGACAAGCTGGCATGCGGACATCAAACCAGACAACATCTTGGAAATCCAGGGCAAATTTCGGCTTGCCGATCCTGGGTTCGCGAAGTTCGTGGAGCGAGCCAAAGAAAGCTCAGACTCGGACCCGGTCGCGAATCTGACAGGAGGCACTCATACTTATGGTATGTCAACCGCTCTAGTGGCGTTGCTATTCTCTTGTGCTTTTAACATTGACACAATATACAGCGGCTCCGGAACGATGTCCAGGACGGAGGAGACGAGGTGGTGTAACCCAAACCACTGATACGTGGTCATTGGGTTGTGTTTTTTCCGTTGCTGCCACTTGGGTAGTGCTTGGAGCAGAAGGGATCAAGCAGTATCAGCGATTGCGCTTGAAAGGGATCGAGAATCTTATTCGCCTCCAAATTCCTGCCACAACATCCAACACACCACGACTGCACTTAGAAAGAGGCGATTACTTCCACAATGGCTCTGAGGTTCTACGAGAAGTCAACGATTGGCACACGTACCTTCGACACTCGATGCGTGTCACTGACACAGTCACCAGCCAGGTCTTGAATTTGCTAGGCCAGCGAAACGGAATGCTAGTTGGCGACCCTAAGAAGCGAATGAAATCCAAAGATGTATGGGACGAACTAGAAAAGATCTCTCACAGGCTTCCGGACCCTGTTTCCGATGTTCCAACAGCAATATTAGACTTTCTTCGGGACGGTGACGATCAAAATCTCTCCCTCAACCTAGCGCAATCTTCTACCAGCACGATCATCGAACCGACAGAACCAAAGGCGGCTCGTCAAGAGCGCAGAGACAAAGTTTTCAAGTTTCTGGATGGGCCTTTGGTGGACAACTATCGCTCATACCTCAAACCGCCATCTACCCGCTCGACCTTTCCGGTAGACAACTCTCAAACATTTCCAGGACTCGGAGATCAACCCTTGCCAGCAGGATTCCTGCGATCTAGTGGAAGTCCTTCTGGTTTTGGTTTTGGCGGAATAAAAGATCCAGATCTTTCACATGGGATTCCACTCCAACTCAGAAGGCCCGGGACTATGATGTCAGAGTCGTCCAACTGGACGGGATCAACCAAGGATATCAGGTCACCACTAACGAAGAAGGAGCATCCACAAGATCTCTTTCAGGCGAGAGAGGACATGTGGGCGCGAGATCTACAAAGACGGGAGAAAGACTTATTTGCGAGATTGAGAACTAAACCTAAGGATCCCAGACTGTCAAATTACTGGGGAGATCGGGATCTGGTAAGTAAATTCACTGAACTTAGCTACATTGGAACTTGCTCGGACTTTACTGACAATCACCTACAGAAATTCATCGTGGATAATGCAGAGTCTATGCAGACTCACTGGGGAAAAGTCAAATTTGTGTTAGAAACCCTATTACTCAAAGCAGAAGGTCTTGATCCAGATGGGGTGGATCTGACTTTCACACTGGGAGACGTCAAAGTCGACACTTCAAAGGAGAGAACGATTGATAAGATAATGAAGAAATTGGATAACGATGAGGCCAAGCCAAACCAAGGAGGTTACACCTCCATGCAGACATCTCTTCAGGATATATTCGACGACTACTTCAGAAAACTCAAACCTTCCAATACTAAGAAGAGCAAGGTCACGATCATTGTTCTCACAGATGGTATCTGGAGAGGCACGATGAACAAGGAGGATGTGAACGAGACCATTGTCGCATTTGCTCGCAGACTAGAGGAGACATTGGGACGTCCACCGAAGGAGCGGCCTGTGAGCATCGAGTTTGTCCAATTTGGCAGAGATCCTGAAGCTACTTTCCGTCTCAAGCGCCTCGACGATGAGCTGAAACACGAGGGTATAATGTGAGTGGCAAACCTTGACAAGTCTGTGTTGCTCAGGAAGCTAACATCGTACAAAGCGATATCGTTGATACAGAACATTGCGACGGTGATGTGAATAAAATGCTTTTGGGCAGCTTTGTGGAGGCCTACGACGAAATGGAAGACGATGATGATGTGCTCGATCCAATATCACCAGGGTATCGCACCTCCTATATCTCTGATCCCCACTCAAACGCAGACCAGTCTTCCTTTCACTCTCCTGTACAGTTACCGAGGAGTCAAACGCTGCACACTCAACCCGGCTCAAGCAATAATTCAGAAATGCGGGGTTATGGAGAACGACCTAAAGCTGGGGGGCACAAACAGTTCAAGTCTCATTAGGAAAATGCGGCGATTCGTGTCAGGACAGGTGGCATGTCAATGGTCCAGACTTGACTTCACAAAGTTGTCTCGTTAGGTTACTACTATGTTTCTTTGGCATATTCTAGCTATGTAAGGTGTAAATGGTTGGCCAGGGTCGTGATCATTGGAGAGGGCGAATACTTTGGGAGGCGCATCGGGCAGGTGTTTTGGTGTCATTAATAGGTATTCGGGCAACTTGGTTGTTGCCCGAAGAGGCCCGGCGTATCTTCTGCTTCACGAGAATATACCCGGCAATGAAAATATCGAACGTTATGTTTCAAAGGTGGCCTAGAAGAGCTTCGAGCAGACTTTTGTGTTTCTGCTTTAAGAACTACTAGGCTTTAAAGACTCATGTATACAATGTAGAAAACGGCGCTGGCGGAGGGATAGTTCTTTTCATCTTCGTTTTCCTCCAATGAGAGAAAGGGGTACCGTAGGTTATCAAGGAAAAATGGATGGAGTAAAAGTCTCGGTGGGCAGGCGAGTTGTCATGCAGCTACCAACAAGATTCTGTCACAGACATTGTAGGTAGGCGCTCACATAGGAGATGCGAAGCGTGCTTATTTGGAAGGAGCTGGCAACGTGATATCTCGGTTCCATTTTACCGAATGTCAACAAACGGTCTGTATCTTAACGGAGGACAAGGACCAAGCCTTCAGCCTGCGGGGGACAGAGCTATGCGCCTGGTCCACACTATGAAAGCACACCGGATGATCAAATGCAGGCGAAGGAGAAAGGACGCAGCTCTAGCCAAGTGGTTGCGAAGGTTTGTTTACCCGGCTTCCGCACTGTCGCCCCCTGTCTGGCTTACTGCGCCTACCCTTACTCCCGCTTGGTTCATGTCTAACGGAGAATAGATTACTAAAAAAATTATCAATGTGACTCTGGTGCAGAGCAGAAAATCCTTTTGGCTGTTTGCCGAGCTTCGCAGCAATGGAATAATGCTGCAAAAGCTCACGAAGTACATATCTCCACGCCTGACGGCTGCCATCAATGATGCTCACTATCTTAGACACCGCCGTCGCAGCCTCACTTAAGAATGATATGACGTCGGGCATGTTGATGCTTCCAAACTATTTGGATATGAGTATACGCTACTAAACTGGAGACATACTGTCATACTGTTGATAACCCTAGAAAGCATTACTCGGCCAGATACAAATAAAATTCGAGACGCCAAGACGATTAAATGGTAAATATGAAGTCAGCACTGTTATCAGAGGATGGTACAGATGGTTCGCGGATATATATATTGAATCTATGAATGTAGTGTTAGCAATAAAGTTTAACATCCTACAGACGTCTGGAACTTACAATGGTCTGCTGGAACTTCCCCTGTTCTTCTCTGAGCCTTTCAAGCTCCTCTCTTTCGCTCTCGTCCAGATCAGACCTGTTTTCTTGTCTTTGAATCCGCTTTTCGTATATGTGATCCAATTCCTGACCTGCTGCGGTCTCAATCAATACTCCACCGTTGTCCTTCAGCTTCCTCTGTAGCTGGATTTCCACCGGCGTTTTGTCAATCAGCTTCGAGGCAAGCTCCTGCGCTTACGACACAGAATCTTCCAATCGGCAGCAATCCGGGCCCCCTCGGATCGTCCTTCCCCAACATTCACCCTTCCGGAGCTCTTTCTCGCGAGCAATACCTTTCTTCTCGCTGCCGAGGTCGTCCCACATGGTAGTGCCAAGCACGACAATTTGAAATGCCTCATGCCCGCATACTTTCTCGTACACATGCTGCAGGCGCTTACTGCTTCCAGTAAGACGATTGTCTGTAATTTTGTGCAGAAGCAGGATGCTAGTAAGCTTCAGATTGTGGTTGGAGCTTTGGGTTAGTTTTGCAGCCGTCATTTTCAGAATGTCGGCGTCGTCTATGCCGGAGCTATCGTCAAAGCCTGGAGTATCGATGAGGAAGACCCTTTTGCCATTTATCTCAGTCTCGTAGATCTCAGGTTCCGGGTTCCGTGGTGCCTAATTCGTGTGGTTAATGCAGGTATGGATCAGTCAGAAATGCCATACTTACATGAGTCCAGAGTATCTCCAATCTCAACATCCTGACCAGTCACATTGGCGACGAAGGTGCTCTTGCCAGCTCCCGTCACTCCCATCGCCGCAACTATGGCATCGTCTGGAGTTGGACCTGACATGGCTGTCTGTTTGATATGTCTGAAAATAAAATTTTCTCAAATGCTTTTGCCTCGTTGGCTGTCCCAACCATCAAACCGTAAACACTCCAGCTTGCGTTGATGATGGCTATATACTGATGAGCACCATCGAGCGTATCAAAGACGTACTCTAAGCCTCACTTTTTTCTGCTCTGGATTGGTAAATATATTGCAAGCATGAATTGACAACGAAGTGCAAACAGCCCAAGGCTTGGAAGTTTAGGCTTGGCCCAGCTTCTGACAGGCGATATTGTTGGTCCATAGACTCAGTCAAACGCAGTCCTGCCTTGTATCATGCAAGTGGTCTTATCAAAGCGACAGAAATTTGTGAGGCTGTCTCTATCTCTTACGTGGACTGTCAGATCCCAGAGGTAGTCCCCGAGATGGTGTTGCCAATGCTTGGATACAAGCGTTTGTCCCAGCCTGCTTCTGATTCTCGGGTAGAGTTGGGTTGACTTGGGGGTATCAACAGGCAAGGCTGGAACTATTTCAGGCATCCATATGAAGAATTGAGCCGACCGACAAGTTGAGCACATGAGAAGGCTCCGCAGCGCCACCGACTCTTTTGAGACTACATACAGAGCTAGAAGGCATATACTGGAAAGACATGGTTGAAAAGGGGGCCTTGGTTTCGAAGTACACTGGGAGCAAGACCTCGGTACTGGAAATGGTGGACATGTTGATCAACACCAAGATGACTCCACCGCTTCTGACAATGCAGAAGGAAGGCTCTGGATCTTCGTGTGTTGAGCGAAACATCGATTGGCAAAGCAGTTACTCTGACGATTGATAGCGTCCGTAGGAGGCTAGGAAAAAGACTGAAAGAAGGAGACACAGAAGGAGACACAGAAGGAAAGGATGGAGCAGCAGAGAAACTTGATCTTCAAGAAAGGTTGGAGTCCATTGAAAGCGAACTTGCTCTGCTTCGTGTGGCCCTTCCTTTTGAGAAGTCGGAACTATATGATGTAGCACGGCAAGATGAGAACATCTGGGACTTCATTAACATTTATCGGGACAGCTTTTGAGCAAGCACAGAAGCCCGGAAGAGATGAGGTGATGCTTCAAAATCTCAAACATGTTACGAAATACTTTCAAGAACGCGTGTAGTTTCCAGAACGAGACGAACTTTGGAAAAGAAGATGAACAGGGTCAGACAGACCCCGATTTGATGTGACAGAGGTAACATTCCTTGCAATAACGTAGCGTCATAAATCGTCAGCACCTCCGATGAGCACCAGACCAAATGCTCAAAACAGTATTCGGAACACCTCATATCAATAGAAACTTCCCATTTCAACAAGAGAACCCGCTTGGCATAGTGATCTTCAAATGGCTGTACTACTTGATACTCCGAGCCGGATATGCTCATGGTTGCAGAAGTGTCAATTCAACTTAAAAAACAGCGACTCCTACCAAATCAAACAGAGAATAAGTCGAATGTCAAGGAACTTGCTAGATGAACTCATTCCACTGGAATCGCCAGCCGTTGGGGGCGTCTGATAAAACAAAGCTCGAAAATCTCGTAGCGGCGTCAATGGTTCTGAGAAATTCCTTCCTACGATAATAACAACCGAATAAATGCTTCGAAAGGTTTGAATATCGGAGCCAATCTACTCGATTTTTCTAGGTGGAGTTGGTGAGGCGATTGATGATTATTTATGACATGTCGTCGAGGTCGAGCTACCCCGCGCTAGTGCATTGACCCAGTTCTGGGAGGCAGCTTCCCAGCCACCTCGAAGGCATGACATGAGCTTCACGACGAGCTCGAACAGCTGTCCCGGTCCTGAATATCCAAGCCAGCAACGATGAGATGGTATAATCCATTCGCTTTCGTTCCTATGGCGGTGACTCTGGTTACTGCTGTAGTGTACCTTGCCGGCTTTATCCCTCTGCTTATTATCCACGAAACAGTCCCCTCTGCGCCAGAAGACCCAACAGTCTATCGTGGATTGAACCTCACCGAAGCCTGGCTGGACCTGGCAGAGTTGAGCAATGGCTATCATCCATTCAACAGCAGAAGGAACGACGATGTCAGGAATTGGCTGTTGAGAAGAGTGGAGGAGATACTGGACAATAATGGGGTCAAACACGAGAAGGGCGAGAATGTGAACGCGGTACCAGACGATTCGATATCTAGCAACGGCAAGGCGCAAGACGTCAGTATACATTCAGGTTCGGGAGAAGAAGAGCCTCGGGTAGGATCTGCGGATCGAGGAGAGCTTGGACTGAGAGCAGAACAACCTGCCGCGGTCGTCTTCAACGACCTTGTTTCCAATTACACGAGTAACGCCCTTACAAGTATCGGAGTGAGTGGGCGAAAGCTGGGGATCAGCACATACTTTGAAGGCAACAACATCATTGTGTACATCCGCGGGACCGAAGATGAGGAGGAAGACTGGTGGAAGCCACTGCCGCCATACACCCACAGACTTCATGGGAAAGGAGGGGTTATGGTCAATGCCCACTTCGACAGTGTATCAACAGGATATGGAGCTACAGATGACGGAGTGGGGGTTGTAACGGCACTACAATTGGTAAAATACTTTACCACTCCGGGCAATACTCCAAAGAGAGGCGTAATCGTATTGTTAAACAATGGCGAAGAGGACGGACTATATGGCGCTAAAGCTTTCCTCTCACACCCCATGGCCACTTTTGTCCATGCATTCCTGAATCTCGAAGGAGCCGGTGCTGGAGGTCGAGCTATGCTTTTCCGCAGTACAGATTCGGAAGTTACTCGAGCGTATACGAAAGCTCCACATCCACTGGGCACTGTTGTCAGTGCGGATGGATTTGCTTTGGGCTTTATCCGAAGTGAGACCGACTACGTCGTTTTCCGAGCTGAGGGCTACCGTGGGCTTGATGTCGCCTTCTGGGAGCCAAGAGCCAGATACCACACAGATCAGGATGATGCCAAGCACACCTCCAGAGACTCGCTATGGCACATGCTGTCTGCCTCCGTTGCGACAATGGAACATCTGACATCGCACACCAAACAATTCGTTGGTCCTCGTGGAGATCATGCTACTGGTAAAGTCAAGAACGGACGTGGCAGTGATGGTGTATGGTTTGACTTATTTGGTAAAACCATGGCTGTCTTCAGACTGAGAACTCTGTTCGCCTGGTCTCTTACGATTCTCATTGCTACACCACTTATATTGATGCTCGTATCTTATCTTTTGGCTCGCCAGGATAAGTACTATCTCTTCGCAGGAGCCGTTAAGCCAGAAGGACACGAGAGCGAAGCTGTCTCCCTAAAAGGCTGGAGAGGAGCTTTCCGATTTCCAGTCGTACTCATCATTTCCGGTGCTATTACATTTGGTGCGGCGTTTCTACTGCGCAAGTTCAATCCTTTGATTGTATACTCCTCACAGTACGCCGTATGGTCAATGTCTCTGAGCTTATTCTTCTGTGTTTTCTGGTTCCTCATGGCTGGTTGCAACTTTGCTCGACCTTCGGCACTCCATCGTGTGTATGCGTTGCTATGGATGTTTGCCCTTGGATGGATTGTTCTCGTGGGCGCTACCGTCTTCGAGGACCGCTACAAGGTCAGTGGTGGGTACATATTTGTATTTTACCAGGCCGCTACTTTCTTGGCTGCATTTATCGGGCTATGCGAACTTTTTGCTCTTCCAACAAAGAGTTCGGTTGTCGAAGCCGCTCACGACGAACATGAGACGCGCGAGGGATTCAATTCAATCCCCCATTCCGATGCTATAATATCATCTGGCGATACCCAAGAAGATGGTGCTGGAGCAGATGGAGACGACGAGCCGAGCGAGACGACTCCTTTAGTTGGAGGCAATGGTCACCGAAGCACACTCGGTGCGACTTTCGCAAGAGGATATCGGCGCGTAATTCCAGCACCTCTCGATGGTGCTGATGGTGCAGATGGAGCCGACGACGAAACGATTGCTTTCGGAGAAGAGCAGAAATGGTCAGCGAAAATGCCGGCATGGACATGGCTCCTTCAGTTCCTTTTACTTGGTCCATTCATCATCATCGTTTGTGGTCAAGTCGGGCTGCTTATTGTTGGGGCCGTAGTTCAAACTGGTTCTGATGGTAGCGCTCTTCTTCTGCCCTACCTACTCATTGCCCTGTTCTCGATTCTGGTGCTATTGCCTGTAACACCATTCATGCATAGGATCACTCACCACGTTCCAACCTTTTTCTTTCTCATTTTCATCGGCACTCTCATCTACAACCTTGTCGCCTTCCCATTTTCGTCAAACAATCGATTCAAGGCATACTTCCAGCAAACCGTAGATCTTGACAGTGGTATCAACCAGGTCACTCTTGCCGGTGTCGAAGAGTATGTCCGAAAGATCATTACAGATATTCCATCCGCAGCTGGCCAGAACATATCCTGCGGGCCTAGAGACAATATTCGCCAAGGGCTTTCTTACTGCTCATGGACTGGAATACCGCCCAGAGTTGTTGACAACGTCGTAGATGGCATTCCACCCGAAAAGGGTTACAAGGACTGGATGAGCTCCAAAGTGACTCGCACCAAGGGCCAAAACAAAGCTACCTTTAACATCTCTGCCGTCGATACCAAGGCCTGCATCATCCGATTTGACGATCCTTTCACGGCATTCGAGGTTCATGGTGCTGCAAAGGGCGACGGCAAATGGGACGCTGTGCCAGAAAGCGGAAGCGACCAGATCAAATTGTGGCACAGAGACTGGGACCGGGAATGGATCGTTGATGTCGAGTGGCCCGTCAGCGAGGGCAAGAAAGCAGGAGACGAAGGCAGAAGCGGAAGAGTGGTCTGCTGGTGGAGTGATCACAACGAGCTGGGTACGATCCCAGCCTTGGACGAGGTGCAGCGATTCATGCCGCAATGGGCTGCTGTAACAAAATTGACGGATGGGCTTGTAGAGGGAAGCAAGGCTTTTATTGTTTGATTGCATTGGCATTTTGGGATGGGAAATTGCATGCTTGAATGAGGTAATGCTAATGATACCGTGCGATTGTGCGTACATAGATTGGTTGTTTGAACGAATGTATGTCTTTTATGGCCTATTGATACCCATTTTTACTCCCTCCTTTGAGGACAGTGCGGCTGGGTAGTGATGCAAAAAGCAGACTGATACCAGTGTCTGTGCTCCCTCTGGTGCTTTAGGAATATCTTAAGGGAGCGGAGAGTTATTTCCCTGGATGCAGCAGCCACCTCTCATTCAGCGTTCTACAGCGTCCGGAGCAAGCTTGAGGTGGCTGACCTGCCACCCTCAGGCTTCGCATGCTAGCTTACAGGCGCTGCATACAAGTTTTCAGGATGTGGATGAAACCACATTTGAGGGGATAACCAACCCTTCCCCCTCTCCTCTTTCATGCCTCTTTTCGTAAACTCCACTGATTGCCTGATCTCAATCGATCTGCGATTGGATTCCTGTCTTTCTGTCTTCCTGTCTTCGGTACCGCTCGTGACATTGAACAGCCATCTTGTTGTCAGACTCATACCTGGCTCTGTGATCGAATCCAATTTGCTCGCTGAAGCAAACATGAACGTTAACTCAGACATATCTGTACGCTTTTATGGAGCCTGAGCAGAGGCAGATCAATTTCGAAGCTCCAGATAGCCTACAAGTTGGGTACTTTTAGTCACTAGCTTCAGTGACTAGAATTTCTCTCCGAACCTCGAAAGACAAATGCCCGTTACTGAGGTAGACGCTCCCTTGCATCTATTCTTCAGAATCAGTATGATTTGCAGCAGCATTTCTACTTATCAGTCCATCATTCCCTTCATCCAGATCCCAGTGCGTTCAGGGAGCGATAGAAATTGGGCGCTATCCGCGAGCATGCCGAGTGCGGTATGCATCTCTGGACCCTCGTACGATACCGTCCAGATATCATCCAACACATATGTATCTTCCAGACTGGCCTTCTGAACATTAATATTCGCACCGCCGGTACCTGGAATTGTTAGATCGAGTTGAAGCCCTGGATATGAAATCGGCGACTCGTCTTGGTAGCCTCCGTGGATATGTATACTGCTCAGGTTGGGGAGAAGTGTCTGCATAGATTGGAACAGTGCTTTCCACGTGTACCCATTAACAAGCATGATGGAAGATAGAGAAATATGCCGAAGTGTATCTCTCGAGTGGGAGAATAATTTCGGCAGTACATTGGTATCGAGAAACTGGCATTCCAGTATCAAGTGTTCGAGCCTGTGTAGCTTCAGTTTTTCCACGTGGTCGGCTATGAACATGGAGACGAGTGTAACTTGGTTGAAGGAGGACAAAGTATCGCCTGACTGTCTCACGTCTTTTAGGTGCAGTTTCCGCAGGTTCTTAGCTTGGTTGATGAGGGAGATGGTGAAATCACTGAGCTGGCTTGAGTTGTGAGGGCAGTCGATGTCGTACCCGATGGTCAGGGATTCGAGCGTCTCCCATGAGCTACTAAATCCTTCCGATTGCATGACTGTGAAGTCGATGAAATGTGAGTCAAATCTGCCTGAGGCGTAATTGATTGCGAATTCCTTAAATGGCACCCCAGTGCTGGCGATAGTGCAAAGTGTGATGTGCAAGATGTCGCTTGGCGATATGATGATTCCGGGATATTCTGCAGGCTCGTCCACAACTGTATCGAGATCTAAATGCAGGGAATGGCAATTCGGTAATCCGCCTGTAAGTATCGAGCTGAGCATCTTAGTGCCATCATTCGGAGTTTCTAGATATCGTGGATTGGGAGAACGAGTTGCACTGTGTCGTACCCAGGATTCGCCGTATGCCCAGTGGCCTGCATGTATATGGAGAACTTCGACTTTGTCTCGCAGTATTGGATCGTTGGAGATACCTTGAAGCTTTTGAGCCGATTTTTGGGACATGGTCGAACTTATATCGGTGAAATGACTGGCGAAGATGTCATGCATAATCTTTCATATGCGAGAATTGACCAGGCGCAGGTTGCGGATGGAGTCCAGAGACAGATGGGAGAAAATCGCGTGAAGCAAACTCATTTGGGAGTTCCAACAGGGACCCCGTATTGTCTCCAGCCATTTCTTGGGATATACTGAGTTGTATGAAGTTTTCGAGATGAATTTGAAATGAAGAGGGAGTAAATATTTTTGTTCCAGGCGAGAGCTTTCCTTAATGTCACTGTTACTATTCGGACTAACTAGCTTGATCTCTGAGAACATCGAGTGGTACACTAGTGTTAGCCTATTCCCAGCTTAAAATTCTTTCGATCTCATAATCCGTATCATTATTAGAGCCTGACTACTTATGGAGTTACGAGATCTGTGAAGATGCCTATTTGTAAGTACTTGGGCACTTCCTCGACGTACGTGGACATCACGTGACATACGCCAACCTTTAAGTCGATCGTTACTTGAAAATCACTGATTTAATAACACCATCTACGATATCAACAATCATCAATCTTGCATTATACTAGCTTGGTAGTAATGTCTCCGGATTTCTGGAATGTCTCGCTGACAAGGCTCAAACTTACTCCGCCTCGCTTATCGGCAAAATCAACAAAAACATCAACAAAAACATCAACAACAGATGCAAAAAAAAGGTTGGATGCCCTCAAACATCTCCGCGCCTTCTCAATTGCGTAAAATCTGGTGTCAAAGACCCGCAAAACACAATTGGAAGCTCACACTCGGATGCGTGTGAGGTTCCAATTTACAAACGTGATTTAACACGTTTTCCGATTCGATCCGCCGTTACTTGGTGTTCGTATGCGAACCGCTTTGATCTGAGCCGTCGAGTTGGCCGGCCACGGTTTTGTCGATGTAGGAATTTGCTTATTTGGTTAGATGTAGATGGTAAAATTAGTTCCGCTTGTGGTTGTGAGGGTTCAACTGCAGGCCATGGTTCTAGCCAACCGCGACGCACCCATAAAACCGGCCGTCCAGACTTCCACTAGGCAGTCTTAGAGAGATGGAGATGGGTATGATCAATCCCGCAATTTTCAAAGTCCCTATTACAATTTCTGAAATCAGAAATCAGTACATTTGGTTACTGAGGCCGGCGTTGCCATGAATTTGCTCTGTTTGGTCAAATGGAGGGTGTATTCCTGCTGGCAAGTTGGCCTTGTTGATGAGACCGACCGCTAAGCATTCATGGGACAAATGAACCTTTGTCAGCTTTTTGGTACTTCTTGAGGACTTCTCGCATGGTTTTTACTAGTGCTCAAATAGCTTGGAAGAGCATCTTGGCTGCGATGTGCTTATCGCAGCGATTTAGATTCTTCAGTTTTGAAAGGACAAGGACACTTGGGATATGCCAGACACCAGGGACAAGGAGAACGCCTAGGTGGCAAAGAGACCAATAATCGTGAAGAGGTAAAGATTGAAGGCCCAGAATGGGCTCAGAGCTAGGCTTTCATCTGACATGGGGCATGAAGGAACTCCCCAGCCCGACCAACGTCACGAATATGCTAGGAACGATCTATGTATAGCTTCCATGTACATCTACAGGTATCAAGAAGTCAGCAGGAGGTTTCTGGAAACCACACTGTGCAGTACACCGCGGAGGGAGACATTGATGTTGACAAACGCGTCACAATGTAAACAAACGGGCTTCACGACCTGAACCGAGTGTAAAGGCTATCTATGTATTTATTGTTTTCATGACATGTAGTTGACAAATTATTGTCCATCCATGTAAGCCAAGAAGCCGCCAGAAGCCTAAAAGTGAATTTCTGTTTCGAGGCGAGGCGCTCGTCGTTGCTTAGCCCCATAAAAGCCCTACTTCTCCTTCAGCCTCGAGCCTTCGTCCCCCATCAACACCACAACAGCTTCGACCACGGTCGATCTTACTCCCCACCATATCACATCAACTCCAGATCTCGACATATCACAAGGCAGAATCTTCAACATATCACATGCCAAGATGCCACCCTCATATGCCCCAGATTCGCGCACCAAGCGTGTTATTCCACTCGTCCCCTACGAAGCCTCACCACCAAAGGAGGAGTGTTACTTTAACAAGATCGGTAAGTTTCTTCAATTTACTAGCCTCACATGAAAGATCATCTTTCAAATTGAAGGTTTCTGTTATCGTCTACCACTCTGGCTTCAATCTCATGATGCATTACATCTGCTTATCCACTCTGCAACTATCGATCATCTAAATCTTCTTGTTTAGTTTGGATTCTACTTGTTTGCATTGTACGCTCAACTTTGAGCCATGCGCTGGATTTTGACCCCGTATCACCTCGAATTTGTGTTCACATTTAAATCCAATTCACCCTCAAATTGAACTGCCGCGCCGCAAATTTTTCGAGCGATAGTTCAGCTAATAATAAATACAGTCTACTCCTGCCACCATAGCGCTGCACACCCAAATCTTCCTCGAATCAACCACGCAGACCCTTGCACCTGTCTGACGATCCACGAAGTCCTGCGTCCAAGCCGCGCCTCGAACCCCAAGCTATTCGAAGTCAACCACCCCTGCTGTGACTGTATCCTCTTTGAAGAGCCAGCAGAGATGTCGAGCGCTGTTCGTACCAACAGAAAGCCAGGAAAGGCCACGACCTCAATCTCTGCAGATGCCCTAACAAAGGATACTGCTCATCCAGTCACAAAAGCATCTAAGCCCGAAGACCTAGAAGCATACTATCGTGCCCAAGAGTCACAAAAGGATGAAGCCATTCTTGCTGCTGAAGCTGTTCGCGCCACCAAAGCTGCTACATGTGTTGCAGGCGAGCTTCTCATTGCACGAAAGCTGAAGGCTGAGCTACGAAAACAAGAGCGTGAAAACCGACAGGACAGACACAAAGCCATGCAAAAGTTCGCTTTCATGGAGCAGTCCACTATCCTCCCCAGACCTACTGCCTCCTCGGGTATGAAGTCTACTACCGGTACCGGACGTCCCTTCGAAGACTCTGCCAAATCCCATCTTGCTACCAAGCCAGACTCTTCCGTCTCGAACAAGGCTAAAGGCGATGCTAGTATCTCGAAGAAATCGGCTATCTCGCAGTCTCAAGCTGGTGCGAATAAAGCTGCTGGAGATGATTTATTTTCTCAGCTCCCCGGTCGGGCCACTGCCGTCAATGAGAAGGATCCCGCGCTTCCCTACTACACCGACTGCATGCCCGCAAACTTCAACACCCCTCTCATGACATCCGCCATCGACAAGCAAGATGCAATCGCCGCTTCAGTTCGTCGTCTCCCTCCATCTAAGTGGAGATATGACTTCGGTAGACTCGCATCGGAGCTTTATGAGAAGAACCTGAATTTCGAGTTGCTTGGTGAGCGCACGAATGGTTTTGCTCCTTACATTCGTGGAACCGCTGATGCTGAAGGCTCTGCCTCTTCCTCGAAGACAAAGGGAGACTCGAAGTCAAAGTTTGTCACAACTGCTGCTGTTAGCAGTGGACACGTCAATGAGAAAGCTGAGAAGGGCGAAAAGGGTGAGAACGCCAAAGGCAAAGACCTCGGTAGCAAGGATTCAGACAAGGAAGTCGTCCCCGCTAATGGCGCCTTTTCCACCAACTCCAATACCGTTACTGCACGCTCTCCACCTACCCTCCGCTTCGCCACCAACTCAAACCATGCCAGAAAGGAGGCTAAGCGTATGATGGTCGCTAGAGAAGTGGAGGATGAATGGATCAATCTCAAGCCGAATAGTGCTGCGGCTGAGCTTTTGGCTTTCAATGCTGATCGCGCTAAGGCTAAAAATGGTGGAAATGTTGGTGTTTCAGCTGGTGTTAAGAAGAGAGAGACTGTATCTGCTGACCAGGTCGGTGGTGTTGGCGAGGATTGGGAAGTCATTGGTGGCGATGAGGAGTATGACTTCTGCACCTAGGTTTCTTTACTTCACTTCCCCCTTCCCATTTCTCGATCATCGATCATGGTTTCCTCATATGCCGTTCTGCTTTTCTTTGGGGAGGAAGGGCAGTTTCTGCATGGACGGATGAATGGATGCTTTGATCACGTTGGCTGGGATGATATTGGTGCGAAGGGCATAGCTGGATCCACAAGTTGTGTCTCTGTCATAGGACCTTGAGATGCTTCTTTTCTTTTCTGGCGATAATTGCTTGCTTATTTTTTTTACTTGCGTGCTTGGTTGCTTGGTTGCTTGGGATGCACAAAGTGCCAAGATGCCAAAAGTACATAGAACGCAATTAAAAAATCTGCGATTTCTGCATGATGCTGACGCCTCCTTGAATAAATGTGAGACCTGCACAAGAACTGTGGGTCTAAAGATCTGACCCATTCTTTCATATAATGCCCTGAAAGCGCAATTCCTTGTCCTTCAGATGTCAGCAAACGGTTACGCGACATTCGACCTTTCAAAGATCGTGATTTTTCTATTCAGGTGGGGGAATAGCGGGGTAAGAAAAGTAAACAAACCCGCACTGACTTAAGCGATCAGTGAGCAAGCACATCAATCAAAGTCTTGGCAATCTACTCCTGTACCGTTACACATTCCCTTCACATCATTGTTGCAGAAATCACTTATCTGTGTATCGAGAAGGCATGATTTCTATCCGCTCAAAATCAAGCATGTTTCCCGTTCCTATTCTGATTCTCATTCTCATTCTTATCTTTCCCGCTCACTATGCATGCACGCAAGCAAACATGCACGCACGCAGTATGCAATGCCTAAACTATCTAATCGTACAATATACAATGACACTCCTCCTTTCTCTTAAGCCACCCAGCGAACCAGTCAACCACTAACAAGTCAAAGCAGAAAAGTGGAAGAAAGAAAATGTGAAATACCAAACAAGTAAGAAGAAAAAGTAAGAGTAAAAGTAAAAACGCCCTCCAATCCACCCATCCGTCCGTCCATGCTATGCAACACACACACCGCAATTTTCTTTTCTTCTCCCGACCACCTCTCACCCCCCCCCCCCCCCCCCCCCCCCCCCCCCCCCCCCCCCCGACTCCCCACCGCAACACCACCACGTCTCAAACCCCCTCACTATTTCATCTTCCCCAAAAACCCCTGCAAATCAAACTCCTCCTCATACTGCTTATCATCCCACAGCTCGCCCAGATCATCCAACCAGCCCTTCTTCCCCTTCTCTCTGACCTCACCCGTCGCATCAACCATATCCTCCTCCCTCTCTCCATCCCCTGCACCGCCGTTCAGAGAGGGTTTGTCTATACCGTCGGCGGTCTCGCCCAGGTTGAAAAGGTCGAGGATCTGGTCTGTTTCCATGGTTCCGAGGCCGGCGTTTTGTTGGTTGACGACGGTGGAGGCGACGTCGATTTTGAAGCGTTGGAGACTGGTTTGGGTCAGCATATTTGAGTCTTGTTTGGGGAGAAAAGGGGAAGGGGAAGGGCAGGGAACAGGAGGGAGACTTACGACATGATTTTCTCCTCCAACGTCCCACGCGTAATCAGCCGGTACACATTAACAACCTTCTTCTGACCAATTCTATGCGCACGATCCATAGCCTGCAAGTCTTTCTGCGGATTCCAATCATGCTCGACGAAGATGACCGTATCGGCACCCGTCAGATTGAGACCTAAACCTCCGACGGAGGTGGTGAGGAGGAGACAGTCGTAGGAGGGATCCGAGTTGAACTTGTTGACGATGTCTTGGCGTTTCGAGGCGTCGACTGAGCCGTCCATGCGCAGGAATTGTACGGATGGAAGCATCTTTTTGAGGACGTCGTTTTGAACCATATCGAGCATCTCTTTCATTTGGCAGAAGATGAGGGCGCGATGGGGTGAGACGTAGGAGGTCTCGGTGGTAACTTCGTTCTCGGAGGAGGGTTCGTTGCCGATTCCGCAGTCGACGAGGAGATCGCGGAGGGCGGTGAGCTTCGGGGCGTGGACCGGGTCGCGGAGACTGCTGCCTGACTTGGCGAGGAATTTCTGTGTCTCTTCGTATTGCTTGTGACCTTCCTTCATCACTAGTGCTGGCGAGTTGCAGAGCTTGCGCATATATTGCAGAGCTTGGAAAATGTGTTGCTTGGCTTCCTTATCACCAGCCGAGGCCTTCTCAGCGAGAGTCTTTCCTTCCTTCTTAGTGAAGTCCTCGAAGAGCTTCTTCTGGAGCTCGCTGAGATCACAGTAATAGTTCTGCAAGATCTTGGGTGGCAGATCATCCAACACTTCTTCCTTGAGACGTCGAAGGAGGAATGGAAGGACTTGCTTATGAAGAGCTTCGATAGCGAGAGCACCGGCTTCTTGTTCCTTGGAAGATGATTTGCTGTACCGACTGGCTGCAATTGGCTTTGCAAAGCGGTCCAAGAATACCTTTTCTGTACCAAGGAACCCAGGCATGAGGAAATCGAACAGAGACCAAAGCTCCAAGACGTTGTTCTGAATGGGTGTACCAGAGAGGATGAGTCTGTGATTACTGAGAAGACGTTTCACTGCCATGGTGACCTTTGCTCTGGGATTCTTGATCAAATGACCTTCATCAAGAACAAGATAATTCCAGTTCATGGCAGTGAGAATATCGGCATCGTTACGACAGATATCGTAAGATGTGATGACAATGTCCGTCTTGCCAAGCTGGTCTTGAAGTCGAGCTCGGTCTGCTGGAGGGCCAACATAGGCTGTGCATGTCAGGAAAGGTGCGTAAGTATTGATCTCCATCTGCCAGTGGCCTGATAATGTGGGAGGGCAGACGATAAGGGATGGTAGTCTTCGGACGTCGGGTGAGCCTGTCTTAGCGAATTCCTCGGCTCGATTGTGATGATCACTCGCCACAATACACAGAGTCTGCAAAGTTTTCCCAAGACCCATATCATCGCAAAGAATGCCGTGTAGATGGTACTTATTTAAGAAGTTCAGCCAGTTGACACCTTCCTGTTGGTAGGATCGAAGCTCTGCCTTGATAGCAACTGGAATGGTGAATGGTTCGACCTTGTGGGGATCTAACAATTGGGCGATAAAAGTACGTTCTCGATCACGGCCCTTCAATAACTCTTGCGATAATCCAGGAGGGTCTGGAATACCTGCTTCAAGCGGTACAAGCTTGACGAGGGTGGCAAACGTGGTAGTAGCGATCAAGCGGACATCGTTGTCGGAATCACTCATGCGACCGAGGACAGGTACGATGAGGAAAATGACATATGGAAGGATGTTATCGCCCATTACATGAATGAGATGGTATATTGATTCGATGGCACCTTGTCGGAAGTTCAGATCGATAGGGTTGCTGATGGAAGGTAGAACCTTTTCGACCAGCATAGTCATACCTTCGACGGTAATGACACTGCAAACAGTCGCTAGACACTTCGCAGCCATATATCTGAAGACCGATAGTTCCGAATGAAGGGCTCTGATCACCAAAGGCAGGAGTTGGATGACGAAGGGATGCAGGTCCTTGTGCAAAGTAGGTGTTAAGGCGCGAAGAACGGACATTCCGTCTACAGCAGCCTGGCCAGTCTCTTTCTCTGGATCCTTGGTATCTTCTGGAAGGTCGCCCGCAAATGCATGTGTGAGAGCATCTTCCATGATGCTTTTTAGCGTGGGCACCTTCTCTAAAAGATTGGCACCGAAAATGCTTGACAGTTGTTCCAAAGCCTCCTTTGCACCTCTTCGGACGATTCGCGCATTCTTGGCTTCGAGAGCAAACTTCGCAGCGTCAGGATGATCTCGTCGGTCTTCTTCTTTACGCAGCGACAAGATGGCGCTGGTAAAACCTGCATTCGGTGTGAACTCTGGGGTCTCTGATGTGTCGATACAACTGAATTTCGCCAGGTTGGAGACGACTTTCTGCGCTGGAGCAGCCCGACCTCCATCAGCGAAGAGCTCCACCAGTCTTGCAATAGATGCTGCAGATCTCTGCTGCAATTCAGCATTTTCTTCCTTCTTGACACTGTCCATCATTCCCTTGATGATGTGAGTCGGTTTCTTCGGCAAGAACTTCATAGCCACCAGAGCACTTGCAGCTGCAGCCTTGATTCTGATGTCGCGCTGCTCTTTGATAGCCTTGGCATTTTCAATTACTTCAGCAACATTATCTCTCGCTTCGGTCAAGGATTGTGTGGATATCAGCCGCTGGCTCGGTGGCATAGCTTTCTTCAGCCTGTCAAAGTCATCGTTGACAACCTTGTCAGCAGTCTGAATAGAAAATGCATCTGGACCAGCTTCCGGTTCTCCCTGGACTACAACCGCAAGAATCGGCAATTTGCCTTGTGAGACCTTGCCGACATCTCGGAAGGTATTGAGCAACTGAGTGCATTGGGCCCGGACAAGCTGTGTGAAGCTCACCAGATCTCGGTAATGTGAAGGTCTCTCGTTCTCGACGATCTTTTGCAGAGGATTGACGAATCTCGCTGCCTGGTCTTTCGCGGTACAATTCTTTGCGTACTCGTCAATGACCAATGCTGCCGTGAGTTGTGTAGAGGAGAAAGCAGACGATAGTCCAGGGATGATGCTGGCATCGTAGGCTTCGAGATGGCCGCTGGGAACAAGCGACATGATCAAACCCATCGCTCGAGCTGCTGAAACACGAGATCTGATCAAAATATCCATACCCACGAGGTCGACGTCACCTTGCATCATATGGCCATCCACATCATGCGATGAAGAAGTCGGAACAGGCTCCACATTCTTGGTCGACTTACGCCTCTGTTTTTTCGGAGGTGGTTCCGATGCTGAAGGAGGGGAGACGGGCCGTGTTGGGGTGGGCAAAAACCCGCTAGGCATCGAGTATGTGCTTCCCGATGGTTTCTGGAAAAGTGTGGCGTTCATCGGTAATGGATGTCGAGACACACCGATAGGGTGAAGTGTTAGTTGCATGAGAGGATCAACATGTGCTGAAAATTGCTCAGCGAGATCTGCTGGGTCCTTGGCAAGGTATTGTACCAAAGCCGCCCAGACTTGTAGTGAGAGGTTGAGGGTGTCCGGATTTCGCTCAACAAGGATGTTTTGATAGATGAGCCGTAAAATCTTGCCATTCAGCCAATCGCGAGTGCCAGCGCCTTCAATATTGACAAATGTCATGAGTGCTCTCAGCACAGCTGATCTGACTGATGTGATGGTGTGTCGGAGGAATGGGTAGAGTCGTGGTACTAGGAGAGCGAAAGATTGTTCTGAATCTCGAGCCGCATTCTGCTTCATTGCCTCGAGCACTTCGGGGAAACTGCAGAGTTTGGCGAGAAGATCCATAATCTGACCGGTACTAGCACTTAAATCATCGCCGAGATTTGATAAACATTCCCATACAATGTTGATGAGACCATCCAACGCCTCTGGTCGAAGGTTGACGAACTCCTTGGCGATCGGGATAAGCGTTGCTGCACTGACTGAGCGCACATCGTCGTCCCAATCTCCGAGACCCTTCATAACAGCTTTGATAACTCCATCGATCAAGTCGCTGTCTTTCAGTAGAAGGTCATTGCGCACAGCTACCAGGTAACGCAATCCAATCATACCACCATGACAGATAGCCCAGCCAGGCTTCGTCAATTGGAGATCATCTTGAATGACCATCCGGAGGAGGATCCTGTGGACAGCATAGACGGTGGTTGGTGGGAGATGAATGAGCAGTGCACCCAGTGTCTGTCCGACGGTTTCGCGAATAGGCGCAACCACTGTGTCGGACACATAATCGCCGAAGCGGTCAAGCATGAAAACACAGCATAACCGGCAAGCGAGATCATCCAGCCATCTGCGATTGAGGGTGTCGTTCTCTGTACGGCTTCTTCCTCTCACACGGCCAGCTCCACCACCATGAACTCTGATAATCTCTCTCAGACCCATAGCTGCACCATGCCGAGTCTCCCACTGTGGATCGAACAGATCGACCATGAGAAATTCACAGAGTCGTTCGTAGGGCCATTCACCACCATCCGTCTCTTCTTCTGTCTGAAGTTCGGACTTGATTGGAAGCACAGGTCCCTTGAACTCGGAGACAACTTTGCTGTCCTCATCGACCTCTGAACTTCTGTCTAGGTTGAAGTAATCAGACACGCCATTTCCGTTTGCGGCGGAATCGTCGACGATATCTGACATAGTGGTGTCGGCGCCGAGTTCGACGGATCCCATGGTGCTAGAGCGTCGAATTGACAAGTCAACCAGTCTGCTCTTGCTTCCAGCATGTTGGGCTTCCCGCTTCCTCTTGCGCTTCAATTGATTCAATTGGCGTGCACTTAAGCCTGACTCTTCGGATGGAGTGGCAGGTTGCTTGGTTCCATTACCATAGCCATTTGATGTGTTGATTGATGGGGTCGAGGCACCATTTTGTTTGGGTGGAGGGAAGTCAATTTCCATATCTTCTTCGAGATACTCTCCTAATAAGCCCAGACGACCGGCCAGAGTCTTCTTCTGATGCTCGAGTCGTTGCGCCGGATCGAGTGTGGCGAGGGCATAGTCAAGATCCTTGCCACCTCCTCGAAGTAGCTCTTTCCCATATTTGAGTATGGGGACAGGATCAAGAGTATCGAGGCTCAATTGTCCCTCGGCAAATGGTATATCGTCGACCGGCTCTTCCTTCTTAATGGGAAGGTCTTCTTCCTTCTTCTCGCTCTTCGCTGATCCATCGCCTGTATTTGGATCATATCGTTCTGAATTATCGACGATTCCTCCTAACGCTCTGGCAGCTGCTATCCGAGTATCCCATGTCTTGTGTCGGAGATACGGAACTACTCGGGTGAGGAGGTTGAAAAGCTCTTCCGGGTGTGCTTTCTGCACATCAGCTAATTGCTGAGCAGCGGTGTTTCTGATCAGCTGAGTGCTTCCAGTCTCCAGCAACCTAAGAAAGAGTCAGCGTCTTCGTGTGTGGGAGTGAGTCTAGAACGAATTGTCTCAAATGACAAACATGTTTCATGGGAGTTGTACGCACGTGACAAGTCGGTCAAGTCTGTCGACACGTGATGTTAGCGTCAAAGTTGCATACAAGCGGTTTCTGGGGTTGAGATTCATCTTACCTCGAAGCCATCTTTTCTTCTAACCACGTTCAACTACCAACGCGTCACCTCTAACTGTATGAAGGGGTTCGGGTGGTGGTAGGACACGCCATAAAGAGGATGAGACCGCAGTCGCGATGATTTGTCTATGCTGAGAAGCTGAGTTGAATGAGAGTTGCAAAAAGGGCGATGAACAAATAAAGGGGAGTCGTTGTCGTCGATCCGGGCCTTCTGTCCCTCTTCTTGGCCTTGTTGTCAATTAACAAGAGCAAGCGCAATGCAAAGTGGGTATTTTCTTTGAGTCGAGGTTGCACTTTCCTGGCCTCTGATTGGTTGATTGTTATCGTCGTCCTTCTCCTTTTCTGTCGCTTTTGAAATGCAACTATTGGCTGAAAGGTGAGTGCCAAAGGAGTAGGCAGAAATATATTGTTGCAATGTGACTCGAAAGGCGAAAGTGCGGGTGACCTATCGACCAATGAAAAGGCCAGAATGTTGGGGTTTCGGCCAGTTCGGTATTTTTGTGTAGGGTATTTCGTGATGTATTTGTGGAGTGCTGTCAATCTGCAATCCTGTTCCTGGTGGATGATGGAACTTGGGCCGTGGATATGCCGGGATGTGGATATGGGTTGTGGGTGTGGGTGGGTGTGGGTGTGAGCGTGGGCGTGGGCGTGGGTGCAGCTGCTCTTTGCTTGCATGGGGCCTGTTCTCCTGTCCTGTCCTGTCGCACCTCTCACGCGTGCAGCGGTCGCGGTCGTCTCGTCACTTTCTTGGGGCGGATCGTGCCTTCTATTATAGCTTTGCGCCCCGACAATTTTCGCTTATGCTTTTAGTGCGTCTGATCCCTGTTGCCCTCGACTAGGGGAGATCATTGAGAACGACAGCCACAACTAAATCCCGCCAGCTCGTCATCGCGGATTCAGGGGGAAGGAGAAAGGAGAAGGGGCAGGCAAAGCAGAGAAGTATCACATTTTATATCTGCATAAATATTACACTCTCCGCATTCTCTTCTGCAGGTCATGGTAAGGAAGTCGGGGTGGATTACGAAAGCGTGCATGCCCTGCAACAAACATCAAGGACACTGGACTGGACCGCATTTTTCGGGAGATCCTTGGCCAATGAAAATGGCAATAGCCCCGCAAGAAAGGAACTGGAACACGACAAAGGGAAACAGAGCATAGCAAAAGCCTCGAGATGGATGCGTACTCGCGTACTCAACTGCCCCAAAAAAATCCAAACGGCAACGTAACGCAAGGCTGGACGGGATACTGTCGGAATAATCAGGGATTTATGGAATACTGCAAATCAAAAACATGAGGGGTCTGCTAGTCTTTTCTCTATTGGACAGCTGGCAGTTTGCTATATTCTGGACCCTGAGACGGCGTCAAAGTCAATGACTCGACCACCCAAGGAAACTGATATGTCAATATCCACGTGACTGTTACAATTACTTTATTGCCTTCAGTTCGAGTTCCAGGTAGCTTCGAGTCACATTTATAGATTTGATTGCCTGTGAAGGTACTTTTTCAGGTGCCTAGCTAAGGCTGAAGCGGAGGATTTTCTTGAGTCCTGGATGGGGTCAACATTGATCATCGAGATCCCTTCTGACATTTAATGTTCGAGACAACCAGCGAGGCAAGGCGAGGCTGTTGTGGCTAACTGACATTTGATTTGCTGGATAGACCTGATTGGATGATCTGGCTTGACGATCTCACAGGGGACCAGACTAACACCGCAGTATGATGCCAGAAGGAGTAATCACCAGATACAGATACACATTATTCCGGAAAAAGAGTAATTAATTACTTCTTCTTTAAATCCATGTCTCCAAGTAGAAAGTGTACCTCCTGTTCACTGCATAAGGACAAGTCAGCAGCCAGATCCCATCCACCTTTCAACGGTGCTTGGCAAGGGTAAGCCTATTGGGGCTTAGCAGACGGCATCCAACCTAGCATGCCTCCGTAATGCCAACTTGAGGCATCCTGACCCTGAACCTCGACAGCCATCATATTCCAAAACGCTACTTTCACACCAATTTCTCTGCCGACGCAAACTCTCTTCCGTATTCTAGCCTCTCCTTCTGCAGCCTTCTCTTCGAATTGTAACGCCCTCCAATGCAGTGACCAGGTACCACGAGTTCTAGCCTTCCTCTCTGCGCCCTCGCCCTCGCCCTCGCCTTGGCAGCATGGCTTCATACAACACCACGATGCCTGCGACGGCTCCCCGATCAGTCTTTGGAGCACCAGTTCCCATGGCCGACCCTTCCGCCCCAGCAGGGACCTTTGCGCCGGGCACGAAGATTCAAGTGGGCAGCCAGAAGGTTATCATCCAGAAGTACTTCTCCGAGGGAGGGTTCGCCCATGTCTACCTGGTCAAGATGCCCAAGCCCATTGATGGGACCGACATTGCCGTGTTGAAACGAGTGGCCGTCCCGGATAAGGAACATCTGGCGAATATGCGAACAGAGGTGGAAACCATGAAGAAGCTGAAGGGGCATCGACCAATCGTCACATACTACGACTCCCATGCTTCACAATTGAAGGGCGGAGGATACGAGGTGTTTTTGCTGATGGAGTTCTGTAATGGTGGAGGGCTGATAGACTTCATGAATACACGGCTGCAGAATCGCTTGACAGAGCCAGAGATCTTGAAGATCTTCTCTGATGTCACTGAGGGAGTTGCCTGCATGCATTACCTGAAGCCCCCGCTTCTTCATAGGGATTTGAAGGTCGAGAACGTCCTGATTACTTCGACTGGGAGCTCGAAGAGGTTCAAGCTCTGCGATTTTGGTTCCACGGCCCCGCCACGACCTGCGGCCACCACAGCTGCGGAGTGCAGGTTGATTGAGGATGATGTGCAGAAACATACTACCTTACAATACAGGAGTCCAGAGATGGTCGATGTATACCGCAAGCAACCGATTGACGAGAAGTCGGATATATGGGCGTTAGGCGTACTGTTGTACAAGCTGTGCTATTACACTACACCGTTTGAAGCCCAGGGACAACTTGCGATCCTAAATGCCAGCTTCAAATTCCCGAGTTATCCGCCATTTTCCGACAACCTCAAGAAACTTATTGGTAAGATATCTGGACAATTGCGGAGATATGGTGCTAAGCTGTGTAGCCTCGATGTTGAAGGAAAATCCCAAATCGCGCCCCAATATTTACCAAGTGCTTCGAGAAGCATGTCTGATGCAAGGGCTGGCAGTCCCTATCAAAGACGTGGGTCAATATCCAAGTCTCGGGGGTCCAATACTAATTAGATCAGATTTATGCTGGGCGAACACAATCAGAATCAAGACGAAATCAACAGCTTCCCAAGACAGAGGAAATTGCGTCACCACCACCTGTTGGGGCTGTATATTCCCCACCTCCACCTGTTCAACAAGTCATTCCAGATATTGTACCGATGAGACGAGGAAGGCCTACAGCGAATTCACAGCCACCTGTAGCTAAACCAAGTCCATCACCTATGCGTGGGGCAAATAGCGACCCATGGGCAGCATTAGATGCTAAATCCAGTTCTCCGGCGATCGACGATATTTCCAGTCGATTTCCGAGCTTGGACCAATTTTCTCTACTTCATGATGGTGGAAAGTTTGACTTTGATCAAAGTTCTCCAACAAAGCCAACCGCTCCGCGAGATCTAAATCAAAGAGTAGCCGAAAAGCTGGCGGATGATGCATTTGCGGTACCTTCACAGCCGAGAACAACAACGCCGTCGGCAGTGAAGCCATCAAATAACGTGATTTCTCGAGCACAGAAAATCATATCTAGTAACCCGGAATTGCAGGCTGCAGCTGCTCCGACTGTTGTGTACCAACCTACACCAACGCGTCCACCAAATAGCTCGTATGTTTCGCAGGGGACTATGACTACCCCTACTCCACCACCCACTGGACAGCCACCTACCAAGTATGCGCCCTCACCCGCATATCGGTTCCCTCAGACATCTGATCATCACCGATCATCCAGTCTGCCTAGGAATCAAGAAGCTGTAAATAACAGGTCGCATCTCTTGCGACCAGAAGAAACCCAGTCTCTTCATCCTAACATCCCACGAAATTCATCTTTTACCCAACCTGGTCACGCGAGACATTCATCTTCGTCTCGTCCATCACTTGAGGCTGGCAGGCCTAGCCTTGAGGCTTTGGAGCCAGTAGCAAGGACCAAATCTAGTAATTCTCGGGCTCGCCCATCAAGTACCTATTTGGAATCAAATATGGATTTTCTACGCGAGAAGGAAAAGGAGTCAAGTGGCAGGCCGTCTCTTTCAGAGAAGCGGCCTTCGTACAAAGCCTTGGAAACTGCTGTTGCAGACCCACCTTCGGATGAAGAGACAACAATCGAATCAAATGTTGATTTCCTACGCACAATGGAAGATCAAGATACCTCCAAGAAGGACAGGCGGCGAAGCAGTGGCAGTGGGAACAAATCAAAGCGCTCAAGTCTGCCATCAATGTCACTGTCTGGCACCAAGAATCTTCTAGCTGGCAAATTTGGGGATGCATTCAAGCGATTTGAGCACAATGCAAGCTCGCCAACTCAACCGAGAACTCCAAGTCCTTTGAATGACATGGAGCGCAGGGACTTGACACCAATAGCTGGTTCGGAAGCCACCGATGGTCGAAGCGATGATGGCAATGTGCTCGAAGACATGGAGCACATGGCACCTGAGCAACGTCGTGAAATTGAGCGAAGACGCCTCTCCATGGAAGAAAAGCGTGTCGCCAATGCTGCAGCTGAGTACCGCAAGCGAGTAGCAGATCGTGGTCCCACAGCTCCCAGAAGCATAGGAGGCGTTTCACGCGCAGCCAGCATCCAGCACAAGGTTCAAAGCCTCCTTGATGAAAATCAAGGCCCATCACCAGTCAAGAAGACAGCGGAAGGCTACGGACGATTCACAGATAACGGACTACCTCCCCAATCCTCCCAATTCGAACAATCCGCCAACCCATACGCAAAATCCACACCTTCCGTGATCCGCAAACCGATCACTCAATCCGTAGGAGGCGTGATCCATCCCCGAACAGTACCCGTCACCCAGCCCGAACTCAACTACGCCAAACCACGTTCCGCACTTCCCCCACAATCACAATCACAACCTCAACATATCACATCTCCAGCGACCATCTCTCGAACAGGGCCACGACCGAACGCACCACCAAAGCCAATGCATCTGAACAGCATCTCTACCGGCCCTTCAAACTCCATGCAGAATTCCCCTCCTAAGCCCTCAGCTCTACCACCTAGACCCTTGCAGGCTAGACCGGATATGACGTTACAGGAGAAGGAGGATTATGTGGCGGATTTCAGTAAGAGGTTTCCGAGTCTGAGTGGGATTGAGATGGTGGAGAGGAGTATTGACGTTGGGCCTGCTGGTGGTGGGGGCGGAACAGCGAGTGCTGGTGGTGGTGGCATTGGAGCGGGAGGGCAATTGAAGGACGAGAGAGTAAGGGAAAGTGGTGGGCTGAGGAGTAGAGAGCTGTGAAGGAATGGTGACGAGGCTTTGGATATCTACGACTTCCCTCACACAGGAGCCGAGTCGAGTCGAGTCAAGCCAATTATTCGGTGGAGGCTGCGAGACCTCTTGGCTAGCGTAGCAGGCGATGCGATGACCCAATCAAGTGCGCAATATAGAAGATAGAAAGATAACCAATCGATCAATCGTTCTAAAGCCCCTCATATCGAATTGCAATGAACAACTCTCCACCATCATCCTAGGTACAGTATGGAAAGAGCTACCCAGATCCGTTTGTAGCCATAGAGGACGAGGGTCGCGGCTGCCGCTGTGATGAGCTCCTGCCCTTTAAAGGAACCTATTTGATATACTTGAAACTTCGCAACTTGAATTCTCAAACATCCAACAACATCGACTTATCAACTTGTTTACACGACAACACTTAGTATCAATCCATTTACACTCGCTTGAAATATCTTCATTCCATCGTTAGCGAAAATGTCGGCAGGGACGGGTTTCCAAGTGGGTGAGATCGTCAGAGGCGATGTTTGTTTCTACGAAATCGATCAAACCATAAAAACAGATATCATCTACAAGGGAAGAAGAGTCGCCAAGGGGACACTCAGGAGAGCATTGGATCTGCCACCGAAGATTACAGACAAAGGCGAATTGTTCGTGCCTCTTCACACCTGTGGTACTATGCTAATTCATTCAGCGCCACGATCAAGTGTCCTGTGGGAGACAAATCACAGTTCGAAAACGTACGTGTACATTCAATCTTCACACTGCTGTTGGGCACCATCCATTCTTCACGTTGCAACACCGCGAGGAGTCGAGCCGCTGATGCTGAGTTATCCAGGAACACTCCATGTATAAATTACCGTTCATCAGAGACTGTCGCTGGATTCGTGCCCACATCGACTCAGTACCCAACCGCAACTCAACCGCAGCGGAACCCCAATTACCGAGAGCTATGGTATACGAGTGGATGGATAACACGTTGTCTGATGTAGACTCTTCGTCGCTCGGCATAGACTCCAATTTTCCTCAACAGGTTGCGCGCGAGGTTTTGAGAGCTCTGGAAGTGTTTCACGGTAATGGGTGGATACACGGGGATGTGCATGTGAAGTGAGTCAAGCACCCTGCTTGGTACCTTGATTCTGTTTCAAGGGCACCACTTGCTCCCAATTTGGTGAACCGTGTGTTAATGGAATGGTCATAGGAACATCTTTCTGTCAAATATGGGTGAGCCGGATCAAGTCATTAAGTTGGGGGACTTGGGACACAGTATGTTCACTCTTGTGTACAAGCATTGAGCTTTCTCCCTAATATATAATAGGTATGAGCGCCAATCTCGAAGCAGCCCCTGACAATCGCCCACAGGTGAGTATCTATCTCCTAAACTACCCTTGGGGAGCATCACTAATTGTAAATCAGGGGACAAGATATCGTGCTCCAGAGATGTGGAAAGGCAGCATACCCTCGCCCAAGCTTGACATCTGGGGACTCGGTGTGACACTGACCAATTGTTAGTATCCTCCTTCACATGTCCATTTTCCCTAAGGCTGTCGTTTCTTACTTCAGTCTTCAGGGCTAGCGCGAGGGAACATTTTCGGATTACCAGAATCCCCAAAGGGTCTGCTAGCAGGGATCAACAAGGATGCATTCATCATCGCCAAAATCATTCGATTGCGTGGTGACATCGAATTGACTTTGGGCCCTCACCACGCCGTTATGCTTGAGGGCCACGCGATGGCGAAAGGTAACTACACCATTCCAGGCAATGGGCAGGGAATAAATGCCAGAATGGGTACTCGTACCTTGCGAGAAGAATTAGAGAGCTTGCAGACGCCTCTTGATCCAAGATGTATCGAATTTCTTGAATATCTCCTCAATGTGGATCCAGATCAGAGACCTACTGCTACGGAGGCGCTGCAGCATCCATGGCTGTAAGTTTACTTTCAATTATCTCAATTCAAATTCGATGCCCAAATGTATGTCCTCTACTTACAATGTCGCACTCTAGCCAAGGGGTAGCCGAAAGTCCTGCAGTAAATCAACAGAGCAGTGAGACTGCACATGGTCAACAGCAGGGTACACCACCTGAGCGAGGCGATAGCCGGAAGAGCGCCACCCAGACGGTTGGTGAAGATCAGCAACGTGCTCAAGGACACGATGAGCAGCCGGCACCTGAACGCCAGCGTGAGGACGGCAGGGGAAGAAAGATCAACGTTCCTCAATGCCGATGTAGCTGAGAGGAGTCATAAACCGTAGTCATTGCTGGCCTTAGCTTAGTCTTTTGTAGCGCACGAAATCAAGCGAGCGAATTTGTTGTCCTCATTTTGGTATCTCTAAAGAGGTGAATCATCGCGCATTGCCCAGAAAGCTGTGATTATCATTGACGGAAAAAAGAACAGCGACATTGCCTTATACAACACGATATTGAGCGGTATACAAAGTTCTATAGCATCACCACGTTGTCACATTGCGATTCAGAGCTCATAACTTGGTATCTTTTCGGGTCTCGCTTAAACGGCACTAGTTCTCGATCCCCCTGTTTCGTTTGTTGACATCCTTACCTACGCCGGACAGGCCATCGTTTGCACTTCGTAGCAGTAACTTCCACTGCTACCAACTCTGAAGTGAGCAAGGCAATTTTTAATCTAGAGAAGATCGAACGAACACGCGACGGAGCTTCAAAGGAATAGATATGAGTTTAATACGGTGCTGTGAAAGATGGAAGCAAAAAGGAAGAGGCAGGAATGAGTTTTAGAGCATCGATGATTTAATTGGTTGTAGGCTATGTTCACGATCTATGAAGGTGCAATTTCTCGTTGATTGTATTTGACGTTGATATCTCGTCTACTTGGAACGTGCATTCAGCTCAGCTCTTCTCCCGCCCAACGATCTCCCAATCTGGATCATGGTGTGCTTTGTGCCAGCTCTGCTTGTCGTTTGCTTTTCCTTTGAATCTATCATCTATTTCCTTTTCTGTCATATGATCGATGTTCTCAACCCTGGAGCTTGATTCTGATGTTGAAGGTTTGTCGATGGGTGGAGAGGTGCTTGATCCAGGTATCATCACTCCCAAAACCCTCCTAAAGACTGAGAACGTGGAAGCAGGTATCTCTGAAGAACCATTCTCGACAGAAGGAATTGTACGAGGATCCAGCTCCACCCGCTTGGCTTTCCCTTCGCCTTCCTCGTGATCAGTCTTTCTGATCTCATCATCATCCTCATCCTCATCCTCGTTCCCATCAGCCTCGTCTCCCTCCACAGCCCTTCCTTCGTTTCTACTCTTCCCACCTCGCCACCCTTGACCTTTCTGTTGATCCTTCAAACCCCCGCTTTGTGTGTTGAAAGGAATCTCGAATCCCCTAGCCTTCTTCCCCCCTCCAACACCAAGTGTGAAAGGTCGACATTTCGGACATAGTTCAGGTACTTGCTGGATAAGAGGGAGTTTTTCCATGTTGGGGCAGCGGATGGCATTTGTGTTTTGTATTCCGTTCTTGATTTTTAAAGTACTGAAAGGAAATGAGCGAGAAAATATGGGAGAGGAGAAGGGACATGGCGGAGTATGTGTTATGCGGGGTTGGGTTACTGTGGATGGAGATGGGGTTGGTGAAGACGGCCAGGTTTTGTGCGTGCAGGTGTAGGCATTGAGAGTATAGTGGCATTTTTGGGGCAGTGGGGTCGGATTCAAAGATGTTGGGATTGCTGCGGGAAGGTCAGAGGCGATGGCAATGGCAGAGGTAGGTGCTGAAGAGCATGGTGGCATGGCTGTTTGGTATCTGATTGGACGGTGTGGTGTGGGAGGCGCTTGGGTTGATTCCCTATGTTCTGATTGCGTAGAGGATGAAAGATATCGGAGGTTGATTTGCGGGCGAGAAACTTTTGAGCATGTTGAGGTGGCAAGAGCATGAGACTTGTGGAGTACGTACTTGTGAATCTAGTGATACCACTGATGACTGTTCCTGAGGAATGGAGTCATGGTGTACACTGGGATTGTCCTTCTGTCTGACTTGAGGGCAAATAACCTTCGGAAACGTTCAAGTGGACACTCACCACATCCGTGAATCATCCAAGGTATTATTTGTCGTTTCCTCTCCCGAGAGAGCCCTCAATCCGATGTCTACAATACTGAATACTGTTTTCTGAAGTATTTCATGGTGGTTTGAAGTGATCTCTGGTGCGTTCCCAACTCGTCTTGAGCCCCATTTTGGACATCTAACAGGGCGGGGCGGCTTCGTACATTGGATGCCTCCTCCAATACATCATGAAGGACGTCTTGATACAGTATGTCTCGAGCCAAGTCATATCAACTTCGGCTTCCTCAATACTCAAAGTGGAGAGAAATCCAATTGTGACAAAATCAGTCACGCAATCGTCTTGCTCTTCTCCCTTGGCGCTCAAAAGCAATGCGCGAAAGCCTTCGCCGTCACCGTGTGGAAATGAGAACAATACCAAGAAGGGAAATGCTGACATTTCTATACCACACCTGTGACTTTCAATACCCATTTGTGGACATACCAAGTTGACGCCAGATTTACAACGGATCAAGGATCTCGAAAAGTTCTGGCGACTTCTAGCAAATTTGTATCTCATGTCGAACGCATGCGATTCTGGAGCATGAGGAAATGTGGATTGGGATAACTCTAGATTACGACACATAATTGGTAGAATTTCGATTATAAGGAACAGCCTTATTTCACCAAAAAAATTCAGAACATTACTCCAGCCCTGCCTCGAATATTTCGCAGGCTATAACGAGCCATTGCAACTCAACTGGTGCGTTTATTTGCTGGCTAACATAGTCCCCGGTGGCGGGCAGTGACAAATGCTAGAGGTGGGCAAGACTGCTATGTAGAGCTTGGCTGCATTCAATCATCTGCATTGAGTGACTTCAATTTGGGTCGCTAGGATCGTCACCGCGGAAACTTGTAATGAAACCGATGACTTAAACGTATTGAAGCCGAAGAAAGGGCTTTTGTGATAACTCACCGTTGTACGATCATGCCATCCTCTCGCTTGTTATCAGAGAAGTAAATATGAAGAAAAAGAGCTCCAAAGACTCGTGGTACAGTGAAAGATCACCTCGCAAGTCTTGACCAGAACTGGAGTGAGGTGATAGACCGTCCGTCAAAGTGTATAATCTTTAAGTGGAAGGCTAGAATTTGCGTAGGACGGCATGAAGCTGATCCCGGGTTTCATCTGATACTGAAGTCATCTTCATTGCGTTCAGTGAGCTCGCAAGATATACGGACTTCCTGTCCCTATCAGCCTTTCGGCTCGTCTCCGTTGTTGACATTTGTTTGCCCACTGAACTCAGGGAAGATTTGGAGAGCTCTAGTTCATCGCAGACGCGGCTTAGCAACTGGCATTATTTATCATCTCATGTCACACAGCCAGGTACTTGACGCTGCATTTGCGTGCCACATAACGATAAACAAAATCTGACATGGGGGGGGTCCATCACGAGCTTTTCAAGAAGTGTGTAAATTGGGAGCCTATCGTCGTCACAAGACAAGTTACTTATAATCTGGTAGATTGAAGAACTACAAAATAAAAGCAAATAGTGAAAGTATATGAAGAGAACAGGAAGAAGTGTTGGATAAAGTCGAAATAGATGAAAATGCCAAGTTCGCCAAAAGGAGTAAGTTCTCACGCCGCAATTGCCTGCATCCGTCTCTAGCGGCTTGGAGATAGGAACAGCCTCCACAATCCAATCTATTCTCTCCGTCCCCAGCCAGCCTGCCTCGCTCCGATGTCTCCTCTCTATTCACCTCAGCAGTGTAGTCGACGGAGGGCAAAGGCCAATCCATCACTCCCAAGCGTCGTCGTCGCCCATCCAGATGTCGAAAGAAAGCGATCCCTTCGCGAACATGCCGAAAGATAAGGAGGATCATGCTTTCGCGACGACGATGAACGGAAGGCCCATGCCTCTACCCCTGCGGCGCATTCAGCGCATCACCACGACACCGGTATTTAAGCTTGTTGCCGCGATAATACTCATACTGCTCGGCATACGCTGGGTCCTGGATCATAATTATAACAATGACGATTGGCCTGGATCGGTGCGGCCTACGATGAGCGTCGAAAGTCGCTGGATCAAGTGGGACAATAAGCAGTATATCCAGATCGTGGCAGACGAGGAGAAGCTGTGCAGTGCCGTCCTGACATGGCACGATATTGAGTCAATAGGGAGTCGTGCGAGGAGGTGAGTAGCGCAAAGTTGACACAGTCTAAGTTCAAATATTGACAAGAATACAGAAGCTTAATTTTCCCCTCCAACTGGAGCCCAGACGAAGTCGAAACCGACCCCGCGCTCAACAATACCTTAACTCGAAAGGCGCATCTTCTGCGCGAAGCTCGCGATAAATATTTTGTGCGACTACATCCCATTGACTCTCTGAAAGAGAACGTTGCCGAGCGAGGAATATGGACGGATCAGTATATCAAGCTGATAGCATTCAACTTAACTCAGTTCTCGCGGGTACTAGTCCTTGACTCTGCCTCCCAACCAAGAGGGAACCTCGATGCTGTATTCCTCCTCCCAGAGTCCAAGTTGGCTATGCCTTGGGTATACTGGGGCGAGCCAACAGGGTGGGCATTCTCTAATCAAATGATGCTTATAACACCTTCCGCGACGGAATTCGCAAAGATACAAGCCGAAATTGAGAAGGCAGATCCTGATCAATACGATCTCACGATCGTCGAGAAACTATATAAAAGCAAGACACTGAAGATTCCACAACGGCCATATCATTTAATGACGGGCGAGTTCCGCCGACAAGATCACTCGAAGTACCTCGGCTCGAGTAAGAAATGGGATCCAGAAGAGGCCCTACACAGCTCCAAGATGCTACATTTTTCAGACTGGCCCGTTCCTCGACCATGGGACAGTGCTTCACAGGTGATGCTGAATAAGCATATGCCGAAGTGTCTGAAGAGCGAGTGGTTTGGAGCAACGAACTGTAAAGATAGGATGATGTGGATGCAGCTGTATGCTGATTATGCTGCGAAGAGGAAGGGTTTCTGTGGAAGCCACTTCGAGGTCAAGGTGCGGAACCAGGAGGCTGATGCTATGTTGAGGCATGGGAGGTTCTTCCACGATGAAGGTTCATGATAGAGGTGTGGGATATTGGATGCAATCTTGGATGTGTGATTGGTTGATAAGTTTATACCCCTTAAGTTACTTGAATAATGAGCATTTTTAACAATCATGACTCGATTGATGGTCTTAGGAATGGTTGCCCACAGAGAGATTATTCCCATTCTCCAATTTTCACCTTCATGTGTCCTAGGTCCTCTCATTGTGCGCTCCCAAAGTCTTCGCCCAACCAACTACTTCGTTCTCGGACGAAAACAATCATCGCGTCGACATACTCTACCCACCATAAACACTAATACTATCAATAGCATCATCAGTGGACATCCAGCACGAGGCTTCCTTACCAACCATTCAGCGTACCTGAGCAACCAAATTGCCAAGCACACCCAAACACCCAAACATCCCACATAAATAGCCATGGGGATCTTCCCACACCTCCACTTTCCAATTGCCCTTAACCAATATCAACTGTGATCGTCGGCTTCGCTTGCGAGAAAACCAATCATCTTCCCTCCACATCGACTTCGTCCGAGTCGCGAACGTTCGCAGCCTTGCTCAAATATGTGGGTGTCTCACTTCTACATTCCCATGTGAGAAGGAACTGACTTTCCGCTACTAGAAAATACAGCCTTGTCCAAGTATGCCGGTGTCTCAACACTACATTCCTGAGCAGTAGTGTCAAACTAGAGCGCGTTGAGATTTCACGATCGCGCAAACGTCACACTTCAGCATTCCGTAGCAACAAGTTGATACCCACATTTCTTGATTCCGTCAAGCACTACAATGCACATAGTATAGACTCAGTGATTAATTCGTTTCAATCGCAGGATAATGTAGCCGAGGAATGAAACTTTGCTGGGCAATGGCATGTAATCTTTTATTAGCTACCTTTAGCTGCTTTACTCGAGTCAATGTGCTCGATCGAGTAATATAAAGGTACTGGGCAAGCCACCAGCTTTTACAATCAGCAACTCATCAACTGCCACTCGTTTAGATAGTTCCCCGACAAGCAAACAACAGCACAAACACCAGCACTTTTCAATATGCGTACCTCAACTCAGCTTCTCAGCGGCCTCGGCTTCCTTGCACTCCTCGCTCCGGCAAGTGCACAAAGCAGCAGCAGCATCGAGTCGTCCATCGAGTCGTCCTTCGAGAGCTCGTCAACCATTCTGCCCAGCTCCCAGTCCTCCTCTGAGATCGTTTCCACCACTGAGCTGTCGTCCACCACTGGTGCGTCGTCCTCATCTGAGGTGTCATCGACCCAAACCTCTTCTGAGGTTTCGTCGTTCACGACCCCTTCATCGTCGCTGTCCACCTCCTTCGTCCCATCCTCGTCGACCTCGGAGTCCTCATTGTCATCATTGTCATCATTCTCATCATTGTCATCATTCTCATCAGTGGCATCATCCTCAACCACCGTTAATGTGACCACCTCATCGACCTCGAGCTCAACATCTTCGTCCGCAACCCCAACCGGTTCCCAATCTGCTCCATTCTTCTTGACTATCCAGACCGCAGCCTCGAAGAGACGTCAACTCGCATCCGGCTCTTATTTGGCTGTGGTCAATGGTCAATTGATTGCAACCGATGCATGCAATGTGATCCCACCAACTGCATTCACAATTGACGCTGATCGTTTGAGAGCCGGCGATTCTTTCGCTACTGCCACCGCCGCAGAGATCGCTGCCCCCGGATACTCCGCTGTTGAGTTTGCTGCTGTCGCAGCTGCTGGCGATGTCCAGACCGTCTTTGCCGTCGACGCTGTCGCAGGCCTGTCCTGGACCAACGCTGTTTTCCTCAATGGCGCTGCTGACTTCTGCTTGTTGAACAATGTTGTCCAGGCTGCCTACACCGTCCCCATTGCCTCGATCGCCGATTGTGTCCCCGTCAACTTGGTCAGCAGCCAGGAAGGTTAGTACACTCTCTCCCCGACCATATGATAATGCAACTAACATCGTTCCAGTATGCGAAACTCCCGTTACCAACATCATCATCGGTGTTGAGATCAGCATTGAAATCACCATCATCAACGTTGTCAATGTCATCAACGGCGCCACTGGTATGTTATAATCATTTACAGACGACAGACGGACTCCTTACTGATGAATTACAGTCACCGCTACCTCCACCGAGACCAAGACTGTCAGACACCCAATGACTCGTACCTCAGGACCAGTCGTGACATCCTCCGTCGGCAGCAACGGAACCGGTAAGCTACAAATCTCGAGATAACCTTACCATCATGCTAACCTCACATAGTCTACTACACCACCACCGTTGCTTGCGTACAATGCCAGTGCCCAGGTTACGTTCCAGGCCAGCTCACCGTTATCGCAGTAAGTTAACCTTGACTTTACCTCCAAGACTGCCAACTGACCCAACATCCAGACCAAGAGCGTTTGCCCAGTCTGCGTCGCTTCCACAGTTACCCCAGTCACTGCGACCGTTATTCCATGTGCCACCTGCGCAGCTCTTGTCCCTGGTACTGTCACCCAGACTGGTGGAGGCAAGCCATCCGCATACACTGTTCTTGTACCAGCCACCACCGCCGCCGGTACCCCAGGCCAGCAGACCCCAGTCGTCACTGCAACCGCTGTCGCCGGCAACCCAACATCCCCAGTTACCTACACTGGTGCAGCTTCTTCCATCAGCGCCAAGGGTGCCGTCTTCGGTATCGTTGTCGGTCTCTTCCTTTCGCTCTGTTAGTTCGACATAGTTGAGGCATTTGGGAATGGCGTCGTGGGAGGTACCCGAGCTAGCATTGCTCACGGGAATTAATTTCGACCATGCATAACACTTTATCTTTTACCAGCTACAATAGTTTTAATACATACCTTCATTCGTTGATTTCAAATAAAAGTTCATGTTCCAATTATCTAAGCTTGTGATGTGAGACTTAATTGACACTTTGTCTAAGCTATATTAAGCACCGCAGTGTCATGGAAGTTTTCCATCATCGAGACAATTACAGAAGCGATCTCCGATGACAAAATAGATGTCACCAACTACAGTATTCGGATTCATTATTTCACAAACATGGCCCTCTACTCCACTCCCATACCTGAGAAATTAAAACAATAATCTTATTCACATCCCGTCCACTTCACCTTCCAACTCTCTCCCTCCCTTCCTTCCCACGAACCCATCCCTCTCTTCCCTCCTCTACAACCCCCAATGCCCCTTAACCAACCACGCAGCATACGTCCCCAGCCCACCAAGTACCCCCAGACTCCCAACATACCCAACCGGTCTCCCCACCCCACCATCCCCAAAATTCCCACTGATCATCAACCCCGCCTCCGCGTGCGCGACACGCAACGCCAGCAGCGTCGCCATCGTGTAATGCAGCGCTTTACGGTTCCCGCCGTTGAGCTCTGCGATGATGAGGAGGATGAAGGCGAGGGGCACGTTTTCGAGGAAGTTGGAGTGTGAGTGGGAGGAGAGTGTTAGGGGGGAGTATTTTGATGTGGCTTTTGGGGTGGAGGGATCGGTGGACGACTAGAGAGGGAGAGGTTGGTTAGTTGGACATGCGTATGGGGAGAATTTCGTACTGAAGTGTCCTTGTCGCCGAAGTAGATGTGTGTTTTGACGCGCTGGTTGAAGACTCGGCTAGAGAGGAAGATGTTGTAGAGTGCGAATGGGGCTGCCCACGTGCCAGCAATAGCTGTGATAGTTAGTTGTCAGGTCGTTGGGCAGTGAGAGGGGCATTGAGCTTCAAAGCGTAGAAGAGCCTGAGAACAGTGAAAATTTCAAGAAGTCGCGAAGAAAGAAGAGAGGGCGAAGCGTAGTAAAAGCTCGTAATCGTTCGATACATAATACAATCGATCAAAGCGAGAAAACTTACGCAGCAGCTTTGGGACGGGAATTCCGACTGTAGTCATTATGAAGTCAATGGGAGTTGCCTCGTTTGCCAATACTTCTGCTAAGAAATAGTTATATTTCTAGGCTCAAACGTAACGCGAGATAGATTCAAGAAGTCGATGGTAGCTTGTCAACAGTAATGAGATTATTTTGGTATTAAAAGGGAAGATGAGAGCAAGAGTCCAGACTATATACGAAGGTAGAGCTCTCTCTGTCGCCAGCCATGGTGCTTGGTCGTAAAAGCTACCCCGCCCACCACATCAGAACGCAAAAGGATGACAAATGTTGCTGGGCAGCTGGGGTCCCCAAAAAGGTTGCACCTTCCTTTCTCCCGAGGACCTCATGCGGGATAGCTACTCGCGTCTCAAAAACGTCATGATAGGCATGTAAATAATTCATGATAAGCTATCCGCTTAGACAGTATGGAGTTTAGACTGGCGCCAAACGATGCGCGGGAAGGTTGGTTGCAGCACTAGCTGCAATCGAAGACGACGGCATCTCGATCTCTCCAGGAGATAAGGCCTCATCTAGATTTTGGACTTTTAGGACCAACGAGACACCCTGAACATGGGTATTTGACAATGCAACAACGCAGCAATAAATACCATCAAGAAACGCTTGTCCACAAACTCGTAACACATCTCCAATACCTCTCAGCATCGACAAGCAAATGTCCACAATGCGTACTATCAACCCATCTATCTCCTTGAACCGTATATCCCAAACCCCTCGCCTCCTCAATATGTTCCTCCACAAATTCCCAAGCAACCTTATCGTCCGCTTCACTGTAAACATACAACCTCTTCACGTCCGTCGCAAAATACGCCTTGTTATTCAGATCCGCTCTCGTCCGCGCGATCAGATCCGGTTTCCCGCTCACCCAGTACGCAAAAACGTATAGGAAGAACATGATACGTATCCCAATATTCGTGAGCGCGTTCAGAATCGGATGTTTGGGTAATGCCACGGCAAAGGCGCGGATTGTGTATGCGTATTTGACGCGCCCTGGTGTGCTGTCTAATATCATGCCCGTGACGGGTAATGGCCGTCCTGTCTTCGCGTGGTATTCCTTTGCTACAAGGCAAGTTGTCCATGCTCCGCCGACTGAGAAGAAATGTACGATGACTTTGGACTCGGGCGGTAGTGTGCAGAGAATTTCAAGGGCAGGTTGGATGCGCTTGAGGTTCGAGGAGTGAGGGAGGAAAGCGGCGTCGATTGAGGTCGTCGTGATGGCTATGATGCGTGCAGATGGATAGAGCCTTTCGTATTCCGCGGTGTATTTCGCGAGATTCCTTGGAGAAGCATCCATCCAGCCTGCGAGGAAGATAACATCTGGATCTGGTGTGGTGGAGGACTTCGATTTCGATGTGGTAGGTTCGTGGTAGAAGACTGATTGATTCAGACGAATGAAGTGCTCCAATGCCACGGAAGCTTTTGCGGCGGCGTTGAGCGACATCTCGATTATTCCTCCGGGTATTTCGAGTGAGAGAAGGACAATCAGAGAGATTGCACCTACATTTATATGTCTACTGGACTCTTGTTTGGCCCTCCATCCAGCGATGGGAGCCTGCTGGCGACGACCTTACCATGCCTCATCTGAGCGGGAACGGAGTCTTGTCGTTGATATACTTGCCAAGTGCCGAGGCGTGAAGTGCTCTGAGCATATGCCACGCCATGCTTTTCTTGTGAGTTTTGAGGATTCAAGTGAGTTCTGTCCGTATTCGTTTGTTCTGTCTCACCGCGAACGGGAACGGGCCCCTTTTCTACCGAGCCGAGGCAGTCACGATTCTCTGGACTTGAGGAAAAGGATCCGAGAACTTCGATACGAAATTGAATCGAAAACGCAAAGTCCGCCCATCGAGTAAACTCAGACTCTGAATCGGATCAAGTGTCCCAGCAAGCCTGGCTCTTGCTTCAAGCCAAACCATTACCAGTCACGTGCCTCTCATCATGAGAGACAACATGTCGTATGGAGGGGTCCATTAGAATGGTAGCTTCCTCCAAAAGGTGCCATCGGTTGGCTGTTGTATATCCGCCTGGCGCAAATAGAACTGCTGACCATCAAGCGCTATCATGAGGAAGAAGACTCAATGAGAACGAGCGGCTGTGGAGGAGATTCCTTACACTGAATATCAGCAACAAACGGCAATCGACTTGACATGAAAAATATCTGTTGCACAGGAGACTATACATCGATGATGTATTCTCTGCAACCAGAGGTCGAGCAAGGCGGAGTAGGTTGTGCGAGTTGGTCTGATCAGTTCAGTTGGATGGAAGCCTGTTGGCACGGACTAAGCGAGCCCCTGAAGCCATAGCAAGCGAACATCAACAAACACACTGATCATCCATTGACAATCTGTTCGGCCTTACAGAGGCTTTGTGTCGCTTGTGGATTTTATCTGACTTGGAAGAATGCCGATCGAGGGTTCTTTGAGAGTTCTTCTGCTCCGGATTGGGAAATCCTACGGAAGCTGAGAACAAAGAACAAAGACGCATCCCGCTAAGCGATCAGAACCTGCCGCAAACGATTGCACAAGTCAATGCATATACATAAATGGAGGCCGGTGTATCAACAAAGACACCTAGGTGTCATAAGTAAGTATAGCCCCTGATTGTGTCTTTTTACTTTCAGGTTTGTCCAATTCGGCAACAGATTCCTCAAACCACGGCCAAAGTCACAACTAGAATCTCGGTCCATTGCGACGGAGGATAGCCTTGCGTCAAAATGGCGACGCCAATCCCACCGATAGCCATGGACTTCCTCGATACCGAAGATGAGATGCAAAAGATAGAAGTGGAAGCATTGAACAACAAAGATCCTGTATCGACGATGGAGTATCTGCTCCAAGAAACACAACATGCATTTCAGATCATCGATCAACGGCAGAATGAGGTGAAAGCATTGCAGGCTGAGATCACTCGACTCAAGTCAGCTGGTATATCGGCTACGAACCAGGCGCAGATACCTGCCAATCTAATGGAAAACCGCACAGTTGATAGCAGGAAACTGTCAGATGTGGTTGGGAAATTCGTCACTATGAAGCAGCAAATCGAGAATCGCATGTCAGCAGATGATGACTACGATCAGTTTGATGCCGATGCCCTCCTCGAGGATATCGAAAACCTGGAAGCAGCGCACTCAAATTACGAGTCTAGCGTTGATACGATCATCACCGTCTTGCAAAACGCACAGACCGAGTCTACCAAAACCATCGCGAGACTCAGTAGTCAGATCAAAGCAACCAACGAGCGCTCCACAACAGCCGAGAAAGCAGCTGGGGATACAGCTGTTGCAGCCGTAAAGAGTGCGGGAGTCATGAGCATTGAGAACGCGAAATTGCGAGCTGAGGTGGATAAACTCAAAAGTGGCAACAGCAACGGCGAATCCTCTGAAGTCAGGTCTGGCCATAATAGGAACAACCACGGCATCAGCGATCACCACCTGAAAGAGCTTCTCGATTTCGCCAACAAATATGCTAGCACAGTGCCGGTACTCGAGTACCTTAGGCAGCTAATCAACTCATCGGGACAAGGCCAACATGGGGGCTCAAATGGTGCGCAATGTTGCAGTGTAGATGGTATTTGCTGCAGAGATTGCGAGATCGACTTCAGAGAATACATCAGGCTGTTTGATGAGAGTATCGATAATGCAAGCTGTCTCCAGCATCGAATCGCCACTCTCGAATCAATCATTCGAGACGGAAGCAACATCCCACCAGACCGGCTAGATAACTTCATCCAACTCACCGAAGAGATCAATAGGCTCCAGCGACAACTGGACGAAGCAAACTCTGAGCTTTCATATTTCAACGCTATTCGCGAAGAAGGTCCTGCTGGCCACCAGTTGGTCCTTGGAGGAAGCAACACTGATTTCACGCGTCTCTTATCACGGATCTCAGAGCTTGAAGCAGAGAACACAGCTCTAGGGGAAGAGCTTGAAGATGCAGTCAACAAGATCTCCAACATGGAAAATGGAGATGTTTTGGCCGAGAACGAGGAGGTTGGGGACCTTCATGAAGAGATTGATTCATTGAGAGATCAGATTGCTTCTTTGAGACGTGGAAGCCGAGAAGAAATAATTCAACAGCTTGACAAAGAGCTTGCCGAGTGTGAGAAACAAATGGAGAAGGCAACCACGGAATCCATACTAGTGCAGCATTCTCATCAACATCTTCAGGGTGACTATGACGCAGCCCAAGCAGAAGTCGCTCGCCTACAGGAAGTCATCAAAGGGCTTCGACAAAAATCGGGTGCCTCTGTTGACGTTGACGAGATCGCGAGACTGACGACCGCTTTGGCTGAATGTGAACGCCAGAGAAGCAAGGATGCCATTGAGATAGTCCAGTTGGATGAACTGCTTATAGAGTCCACGGACAAGCAGCAAGATCTACAGCCAGATTCAGGCGATGCCCCACCAGATGCTTCCTATTCAGACGCTGAAGTCACCAGGCTTAACAAAAAATCAACAGAAGCACCATCCAACATTGTCAATGCTAAGAGAGAGATGCTTGCGATTCAAGAACGACTGAATGATTGTGAGACAAATAGATCAGCGCCAAGTTCTACCGATATCAATATCGCAGCGATCGCAGCAAGAGCAAACAAAGTCCAGGGTCTCGAAGACAAGCTCAAAGAAGCTGAGAAGACAATTGTATTATTGCAGGCTCGTATCGCAGGCGATCGAAATGCAGGACATCAAGCCGAGGTCGACCAACTAAACGAGCGCATAAAAGAATTCTCCGACTTCCTTGATGAGAGGGAGCAGGAGCTCGCAGAGCTGCAAGCAGAACATGCAGAGCAAACAGCATCTCTCGAAATTCTTGCTTTGGCAAAAGCACACGTCGAGGCACAACGTGGTCGGGCAGAGGCGGATCTCGAGAAGGAAATCCAGGACGGCGGAAACAGCATTGCAGAGATGGAAGCNAGAATCAACGAACTTCAGGAAAAGCTCGACCAATGCAATGCGGAAAGCAAGAAGCCAGCCACAGATACAGGATCCGCTCGCCTAAAGAAGCAAATCAAAGACCTAACCACTGAAAGAGACGACTTGTTAGAAGAACTCAATACCGTCGGTCAAGATCCAGAACAGATCACAACGGTAAAGTGGTTACGAGGCAAAAAAGCGGATCTGAAAGAGGAGCTTGAAAACGCCAAGCGCGAGTTCAAGGAACGAGATGCCGCAGCTACCAAAGCTCAAGCTGCAGCGACGAGGCTTCAGACTGCTCTAGACAAAGCAGAGGAAACAGCGGAGCGTATCCGAAGTGAAAGAACGCAAGCACGAAAGCAAAGAGACGACGCGAGGAAGCGACTAGAAGCTTGTGAGACAGGTGTTGGCACTCATACAGACTTGGAAGCGCTTCGAGCTGAACTCAAAAAGCACAAGAGCGCGGCATCAGCATCAGATAGAGCATGTGGAGCCTCTAAGATCGCCAAGGAAAAGCTACGGAACGAGAGAGACAAAGCTCTTGCCGAGAGAGATGCAGCTCGCAGGGAAAGAGACGAGGGCAGAAGTGGATCTCCTACCGCTACTCAGAAGTTGACGAGCAGAATAGCAGAATTGGAGAAAGATCTAGAACATTCCACTGAATCTCAGCAAGAAGCCGAGGATCAATTTGCTGAGGAGAAGAGCATTCTGCGCAACAAGATCCGGGACCTGGAACTATCTCTGGCAAACACTCAGAAGTTGTTGGACGCAAGCAGACTGACGAGCAGAGACGCCGAGGACGGAAGTATTAGACAGCTTGAGCAGCTCAAATTGCAACTGCAAGATGAGAGAGACAGCACTCAGCGGTTGCAGGACGAGTTGACTAAGGCTCAGGCTGATGGCGACGTTTCCGAGTCGGATAGGAACGCCGCATTGGTGAGGCATTTGAATTTTGCAGGGAGCAGACTCCTTGCCCGCGAACAGCTGATCAATGATATGAACACCCGACTTAGTTCTGCTGCCGCATCGAAGAATGTAGAAGCGGCGGAGCTCAGGAGACAACTGGCAGTTGCCCAAGCTGAGATTTTCCGCTTGAACGTAGATCCGACACCTGAACAAGAAGAACTCACACGCTTGAGAGAAGAGAACAGCGAGCTGAACGACAAGTTGCAAGATGTCAAAGATGCTAGGAGACGCCTTTCGAATGAGCAGGCTGAAACAGAGCGCTTGAGGAGCTCGGCCCGCGATCTCTTACTCAAGATCAAGGAAGGTCGATGCTGCGAGAAGGCCAGAGAGGCTTCTGGGTGGGAGGTTGCAGGCAATGCTGCAGATGAGTATATCGAGTCGGAGAGAGGATGTAGACTGGAGACCATCTCAGCGCTCGAGGACGACCTAAAAAAGAGTAACCGGATTATCGCAAACTTGTCCATTACACTAGAACGGAACACTCGCGACAGTGAACGCCAGACTTCAGAGAACTTGACGAACTTGGCAGCTGCTCGAGCACAGCTCGCAAGCCTAACCACCCAACTCGAGAACATTTCTCCCGAGACGGATGCTCATCTATGGCAGAAGATAAATGATTGCAACAGAGAGTTGGACTCTAAGGAGAAGCTAATCCAAGAGCAGCGAGACGATATTACGGACCTGCAACTGAAGGTAGAAAATGCCCAGACCGAAGTCTCCACATTGCATGACGAGATTTCCTGCTTGGAGAAGGCAAACACAGACTTGGAGGATCAACTCAGCGATCGCTTACATAACAAGAATGGACGAGCTACTCAATCGTCATTCACAGCCATGACAGAGTCTGAGAAAGATGAGGAGATTCAAGAACTTAAGGCGAAACTTGCAAGAAAGGAGGCAGAGCTCAAAAGCAAGAAAAGAGCCACGCGCGAGCCTCGAGCGAAGTTCACCGACGATGGCGATGACGACGAACTTGAAGAAACAATGCTGGAGAACGAGCGACTGCGAAGCCGCCGAGAAAAGGAGCGAAAGGCACTTGTGACCCAGAACAGGAAACTACGCGAACAGCTCAAATTAGCGAACACGAAGTATGCCGAAATGGACGGGTTCGTCGACGGGGACCTCCAGAATGAACCTGATCTAGGTAACGATGCTGCGCAGAGAAGGTTAATCGCCACGCTGAAAGGGCACAAGAAGAGACTTCAGAAAGAATTGGATAGTTGGAAAACAAATGACATTTTGAAGGACCGCCAACAGCAGATAACGAAGCTCGAAAGAGAGATTGAAGAATTTCATTATAAGCTTGTCGCCACAGGCGGGACCCAGAATACTGTGAGCGGGCAAATTGATTCTTCGCAAATGTCAACAGAAGAGAGAAATGGTTACATCGTAGATATCGAGACATGGCAACAGCGAGTCCGCGAACTAGAAGAAGAGATCGAGGAGCTGAAAGAGGAGGTGGCGTCTTTGCAGGAAGAGAATGCTAGACTTGCCGAAGAGCTTAAGACCAAGAGAGACTTCCTCGACAAAGTATTGAATACAGTGGACAACTTCAAAGAAGAGGTTCAAGCAATCGAAGAGGAAGAAGTGGATCCAGATAAACCATACGACAATGCATCCGAAGCAAGCACCGAGATCATTACCGAACTTCTGGGCGGTCGTAGAGATGCTACCACTCCAGCAGCGGAGCGTCGTCAGTCGCGGGATTTCGGACGACGGATGACTGCCAGTAGTATCCGAAGGTCAAGTCGACAGGGTGAGTTTACTCCAAAGGCCAATCCGCGGTATGTTAAGCTAACGTGAATCGCAGTTGAGGAACCTCTTGTAACAAGAAGCAAGAGAGCTACAAGGCGCACTGTAACGATAGAGCCAGAACCAGAGCCAGCCACTAGGCGCAGTAGAAGGACAGTAAAGACTATCCCAGAGGAGCCAACGGAGTCTGTAGAACCCGAGACGCGGGCGACTAGATCATCGAAGCGCAAGACTGCCGCAACTGAGACAAGTGCAAAGCAGACAAAGACTCCTGCGAAGAAGCGAAAGCTCAAATGAGCTGACAAGCAGGTTCTCTCCTATAGCCCTATAGCTCGACTGTATTGTGGAGGTGGTGAAGTGTGCCACACCTTCCGGATTCTGGCAAGCATCGGAAATGGACTCGGTGTGGAGAAGTCATGTATGTTGTATACTAGGAGTTAGGAGTTCTGATGTTTGCGCCAATGGTTAGGCTTGTTGGCTTGTGCAATAATGCAAAGGCAGATGAGAAAGTTTTTTCTGTTTCTGAAGATGCAAGTCGAAGTGACAGAATAACTGAATACGTATACCTGACAGTCTATTGGCACCTGCCTAATATAAATTTTGTGGTTTGAATCATGAACGAGGCATTTGTCGATTGACTAAAGGTGTTGTCACCTTGACAATACTGTAACAATTTTCCAAGTCGAACAGTTTCATGCCATACCTTGCTAGGACGTCACGCATTCAGCCCCCGGTCCCATCTCTAGGATCCTCCGGTATTTTGTACTCTCACAACTCGACAATCGTTCCACCATCCTCGACCCTCGTACCCAACCTTCCCACCCAGCCAGGCACATGTCTTCCCCCAACGTCCTACTGATAAGCACCATACACAATACCATTCTGACAAGCAACACAGACTCTGTGTCCACATACATTACAGCGGCTCAGGTAGTTACCATTTCGGCACTGCTCACAATCAGCCTTCATTCCTTACACTTCTCCGCGACTCCCTATCTTGCAGCAACCCCACATCTTGATCTCCCTTCTCTCAATTTGCTTCGTTTGCTGATATACTTTGTGCGGACGTGCCTGTAGATATGTACCGAGTATCCGTTGCTGCTTGCGAGAAAATCGAGGTGGATTTATAAGGAGGGAAAGAAAGGGTCAGCGGAAGAAAAAGTTGCTTATATACCCCGAAAATCGAGTGAGAGTTCAGTAACATGGCTGAACATAGACCGCGTGTGGAATAACAGCCGCATTCTATACCCCGTTGCCAATATATCGGCTGCCTGTCAAACATGCACAGAGTCTGCTTGATTGCCTAGTCATCCCTACCTTGCTGAAGTGACTGGATGACCGCTGAGTTCGCCTGTTGTACGACTTAGATGAGACATCTCGTAGTTTCGCTTGTCAATCATAAGAAGCCAACCAAACAACTTTGTCCAACCAGTCGACACCGTAGCAGCATTAGTGAAGCCACATTTCACATTCGTTCACTTAATCAGAAGACATAGCACTACTTCACAACGCACCAAGAAGAATGATACAGAGAAAGTTGTTCTATTACTACAGTTAATGTGCCGGGAACAACTAAACCATGGAAAGTAAGTAACTAGTGCACGAAAAGGCGAAGCAAAAGCGGCCAAGCCTGATGACTTTCATACACCAAGTGTAGGAAATCCGAAAATTTATGTTAGCATCGTAGAGGTGACCAGAATCCCAGGCCTAATTTCCTGGTGGTGGTGGAGGAGCATCGCTTGGAGGAGGTGGAGGTGGTGCACCGCCTGGAGGAGGAGGTGGGATGCTGGACGTCGGAGGTGGTGGTGGAGGGCTTCCTGCGAATTGTTGAAGAAGAGCACTCAAACCAGCACCGCTCAATCCAGGGGGAGCAGCGAGCCCAGGTGGCGCACCCATAGATTGCTGAGGAGGATAGCCACCGGAATAGCCTGGAGCTGTGTAGCCACCATAACCGGCGGCAGGAGGAGGGTAAGCAGGAGCTGCTTGTGCCCAAGGTGCAGGATTGCTACCAGCTGGGGGAGGAGCATTATAGCCCTGCTGGCCACCACCATAGTAAGAATCACCACCACGGCTCTCGTTTCCACGTGGACGATCTCTTGCCCATGGTGCAGCGCCTCCAGATGGTGCAGAATCGCGGGAGTCGAATCCTCGGTCATCCCCTCGTTTCTGCCATGGAGCAGCAGCACCAGTGGGACCGCGCTGCCAAGGCTTGACATCGTCCTGGGGAGGTTGGTCGAAGTTTCCGCCTGGACCTGCTTCGATTTGTCGGGGACCATCTGGGGCAGGACCACCAGAAAGTTCGTTCATAAGTGACTACAATATGTTAGCTTTGCCTTCGGTTTAGGAATGAGACTACTTACCTCGTACTCCCGATCGACGGCATCTCCTGCACCAATACGACCAACGCCAGCTGCTGGAGGACCACCAGGACCATCATTGCGCCAATTAGCACCACGTTGTCTATATACAGTCAGCATTTTCCTCGCTCTAGTGTATCGATTATGAGCATACCGGTCAGGGCAATCTCTAGCCATGTGGCCTGCGTTACCACAGACACGGCAGATGATGTTGGCGGTGAAGTTGCGTTGTTCTGGGCAATCGTATTTTCGGTGACCAATTTGTCCACAATTCTGGCATGCTTGGTTCTCATCGTCACGAAGAGTACCGTTGAGTGCTGCAAGCTCACGAAGTTGATTGCGCTTGAGCTCGTTCTGGCCTTCAGGAATAGAAGCAGCCTAAATGTGTTAGTACACATATAACAATGTGCGAGGGGACGGACTTACAGTTTCAATGATGTTGTGAATCAGCTTCTTTGCCTTGTTGACCTTCTCCTCGGTGTCTGCCATGATCAAGCAATGAAGATCTTCCTCCTGGTTGCTGGTGTGAGCGGCGTCGGAACGACCCTTTCCTTCCTTGACGGATCCTTTTCCACGGATGGCAATTTTGGCCTGGGATTCTGTTTCCATTTTCTTCAATGTGTTGCCACGAGGTCCGATAAGTAAGCCAACTTTAGTGAAGCGCAAGCTAAGTGTTAGTGTATGGTCAAAAGCTAAGAGCAACATGTAGTGAGTGACGGGTTAGTGATGACAATGCGTTGCATTCTCAAATGCCACGCACGGTCACACAGTAATGAAAGGGAAGGGAGTAGTAAGTGGGGATAGAGAAGAAGTTAGAAAGGTTAGAGGGTTAGCAATCATACTGAAGTTAATCTCTGGGTAGTCATTGACCGGGACGTAGACTTTCTCCTGTGTCTTAGTAGGACGACGATAATCCTGTGGCGGATGGTAGTTAGGAATGACTTTCATAGCCTTTTCAATCAACTTGTGGCGCTCGTCTTCGAGGCGCTTTCTGTATCGGTATTCTCGAGTATTGACACGGCGACCGAAGTTGTCGTATTGTGGGGGAGGAGAAGGAGATCTGTGCCATGGTCAGCCTCGGTCATCCTTGAAGCAGGAGTCTGGGCAACATACCTGTCACCATCTGCTGGGACGACATCATCAATCCTAAGCTTCTGGCTGATCTCTTCGATACGCAAGTGCAGAGTATATGCCTCCAATTGTTCACTGGTCATGTTGGCCATGATGGCAGTCGGAAGTCCCATGAGGCCGGCAGCCTTGTTCTCAGTGGCGTCACCCCAACGATTTCTCTTCTTGCGACGACGAGTGCCATCGGCATTAGGCTCTTCTAAAGATATTGTCAGTATATTTGTGCGCATGCAAAAGCTCAGCGACTTACCTCTAACTGGGCTGCGGCCACGCTTGAATCCTCCATCAGAGTTGCCGTTCGAGGGCGCGGAGGGATGGTACCCATTGTCGTTGTGAGGGGGAGATGCGCTGTCTCCGGCTACGAATCGGCGCTTGTTTCCCAAAGGGATGTTGTTCGAGCCGGTGCTTCCTTGCTGTCTCCAAGCCATCTTGTGCGATGTTTGTGGTGTTCAAAGTGGTTTGTGGAGGGATAGAAGACGAAGATGAAGATGAAGGAGGGAGGGAAAGCTGCCTCGTCGACAATTATCTTGATTTGGCTTAGAGCTAGCTAAGGGACTTCTTGGCGCATGGCTAACAGCTTGGACCATGTCAGGTCATGTGACGAGACAGGTCTCTTCGATACCTACCTGGGAGCTAGGTACTTTACCTGACTCGAGCTCGTACGGGGATTTTGCCATTCAATTCCAACAAGATGTCTCCTTTATTATTATGAACTGTACAGCTCTTTAGTAAGGCTTGTGCCTCTGGCCTTCTTCTGGCTTTCATTCTCAATCCATCGTTGCACAAGCCAAAATCTCTGGATTATGAGCGTTCTAAGACTGAAGTCTTCCAAGGCGATTGTCATTCCAGCAACAGCCATTTTATGTTGAAGCTATCTAGCTCTCCTGGCTGCCAAAGGCGATGCATGTCTCATCTTCTCCCCGGAAGGGCAGGCAACGAGCAAAATCCAGTACCATATTCCCGGTAGGTCTTGGCAAATCGTGTTTGGGATCAAGGCGAGGACGGAATGAAAGTCTTCGTGCATCGAAGATGTAAATGATTTCGACAATGGTTTCATGTTCTGGAGGGAGCCGGTGTACACTTTCGATGTAATGTGTATCAGATGCGTGACAGCATTTGATACCTCAGTTGTTGTCGTAAGAGGTGGTAATGTTAATTACTCTAAGCGCTCGTGGAGCCCTAAAGATGTGAGCTGTCTTAGCCATTCAAACTGCAGTGAAGGTAGTCTCCACTTACAATCAGTAGTTGCGCGAAATTTGACAAGCTGTTCTGCACTCTTATCGGCATTGAACAGCGAGAGTGTCAGGAGTCTAACATCATCCAAAATATTGGCAGTCAAATCATCCAGCCCCAACTCTGACCCAAAGTCTGAAAAGGATTTCGAGTTTTCTACCAGTGGGGAGCATAAACTCAGACTATAGGAAGGAAATTTTCTCACGGTCCGATAGGCGGCCCCTTGGGTGCTTTGGAGAAACACATCCTGCTCCAAATAGCAAGCTAGTTGATAATCCGTGCTGATGGCCATTTTCTGATCAGCACTTTTCATCTACGCCACACGGATTATTCAATCAACCTACACGATAAGGGCTTGCTGCAGAACTGGATCTGTGAGGGCATCAAGTCCTCCTTTCAGATTGACCATCTGCTTCAATCCTTTCATGCGGGCCCACAAGTTGTCGATATTTCCCCACAGGAGCTTTCGACCGTTAGTATTCAGTACACATAGTTTGCAAGGAGACAATTGACCTCTGTCGTCACCAATGGAAATATAGCCCTGATGGCAGCATTACCCACAAGTGAAAAATCATTATCGAGAAACTCGTTGAACAGGCCCAGGACCTTGGACTTGACCACTATCATCTCAGACTTTCTCTTGCCATCATCAGCATTCTCTGCCGACTGTTCGGCGGAAGCCATTGATATGGCGAGGTGCGGCATGATATGGATTGCAACATCCAAGGGAGGATCTCTTGTAGAAATACCTGTGGGGTAGAGGCACCATCAATGGATGTCATACTTGAAATCACTCTTTGGTGGACTGCAAAATGTTAGTTCTTCGGGAAATCAGAGCTCGGTCTAACGTACAGTAGTGGAACAACTCGGTATTGCGAAGATTCGTATCGATGGGCAGATGAGTGAGACTGCTATTGACTGGAGCAATTATCCCGCCATTCAACTGCGACGGGCTAGATGGCTTCTGCGGTGCAGGTCTGTCAATATAGTTGTCATGTTCCTCTTCTGTGTATAAACTTGCGATGTATGGAGTATTGGAATATGGTGTGATGAATTGTGAGCAGTGTGTGGATGCCGCATCGGTGGTTAGCTGATGTTCTCTCTGGTTATCTCTACGTCGTTCTGGCCAAACCGGGGTGGTAGGACCAGATGTCAACAACCCAACACTTTGTTCCAGAGCCACACTGATCGACCCTTGGGTCCTGGTTTCCTCTCTCCGGTGAGCATTCTCATCCACGTAGCACTGCACGGGAGGATATCGCCGCAAGCAATTCTCACAAGGGCCATTGGATCTCGGCTTGCACTGTGACACAGCGTTATGTCGTGTCTCGATAGGCTCGAAAGGGTTGAGATCTCCCCACCTTCTGCTTTCGTCGACGACACTCGGTACACGATACCTGAGGGCGCCTCCTCTTTCTCGGGATCTTAATACTAAATATGATCCTAAGGTCCGGCATCTTTCCCTCGTGTCAACATGCTTCTGCAGCCAGCAAACAAAACTTTGATATGGGAATATGGCAGCTCTTTGGTTTGCTGCTGAGAAGGCGTCAGTCTTCTGCTGTACGAATTTCAAGAGATATGAAGCTGAGAGCTGAATACTGGGATGAGGGGGCGGGCCAATAACACAGCATTTTTTCAGCCAAAACCTCATTGACGCCTCTGGGCGTGACAAGCGAGAAATCTAAATACTGGTTGTTCTATCACGCGAGGTAAGCTACCTGAACCCAGCTCCGTTGTGGTACGTTGTGGCAAGACACTTCTTCTTATCTTATGCAACTCAGACCCCAACCTTTAAGATGAGTGTTCTACGTCATGAAATGATACAGTGCTACTTCACTAGTTCCCAGATTATTGCTACACAATCGCAGATACGTTCTCTCAACCCACTTTGTATTTCACTCGCAACCGTCGGAAACTCGAGAAACCTACAATCAAGGGACAATTTACACCCTTTCCTCCTATGAGATTAGACTAAAGATCGCAGCAATCGCTCAGATAATGCTTCTATGATTTTTCCCGAAATCCCAAGCATATCTCGCGCAGAGCAGGATCGACAAAGCGATGTTCTACAGATCTCTGCCAAGTGAGTACAGAGCAGCCTCCCTTCCGGTGACCAAGATCCTGGAATCTTCATGCTGGTCATACAGTGATGGATTCGCTTCACTCTGCGTACCTTGAAAAGATATATAACATGATCTCGAAGCTCTCCCATCGAAGACTTTTTTTTTCAACGAACTTCTCACATCCAGAGCTTATCCTTTCTCCATTCACAGAACCAACACTTGCAACCACCTCTTCTCAGACATAGAGACAGATCCTGCCAGAATGCATTTATCAATCTCCGCCGCCACTATCTCCCTTCTGCTCGGCTTCGCGCTCGCACTTCCTGTCTCTGAATCCCAAAATGCTCAACTTCAGTCCAGGGATCCCGGTATGAACATCAGTACGCAAGCCCTCCTCCTTCCCTCTCACACCTCCTTTACCCTGCAAATTGCCGAGACATACAATCGAGAGCAAGTAGTCAGCTAACAACTACCTGCTGAAGACATCAAAATCACCGATGCTGAAGCTCTCTATACCGAACCAAGTAAGACACCCTATGTATGATGTATGCAACGCAACATGATGTTGATTCTCACGTCTAAGCATGACCCCATTGCGCTAACATTCCTACAGTCACTTGTAACAGCAATGCAGACTGCCCGAAAGATCGTCCCCACTGCCAGTGGTTCGCATTTGGGACGAAATTCTGTGTCAAGATTTGAGATCAGCATCGGGTAGGTCAAAGAACCGGCAATTTCGGCAGCACCAAGTCCTCCTTCCATGTATTCATGCTAATGTTTAGCCACTGGCAGGCGATGTATCTCAGCACCCCTACATCCTTAGGGCAATATTGAGATGGCAGACGGGGATCGCGGTGTCTCTTCCAGGCTCTCGTTTTTCAATTCTCGACATTCAATACCTGCTAGGTTTCCCAGGATCTCGACTTCGGGCCACCGTTTAGATCTTTATTTCTGTAGTTACCTTGCGAAGAATCTAGCATTTCAACATTGTCCTAACACCTGATTCCCAGTTGATTCCTATATACTCTCATCGTATATATAGAAAAGTGATAATCTCACTCGAAAATTCGCAAAAGAAGCATCACACCATGCCTTTTCAACTTGACCAATCAGCGCCAAGTGCGAAGTGATCACTGTAATCGATCAGTAGAGAACTGTGAGCTTTTGAGGCGAGATCTCAGAACGATTCGCAGAGTCGTTCAACAACTTTTTAATTGAAGGTGGTAAAATTGCTTGTTTTGGGCATCTCAGTACAACATATCATTTTGTAATCATGCCGTACTAGCGAAAGTCCTGGACCTGGATTACCAAGCTTCGGCAATGTATGGCTCAATCCTCCCGCTCTTATTCGTGCTTTCCACGACAACCCCGCGGCCATGAAGTCACTGGCGGGAGAGGTGGGGTAGCTACAACATCTCATGCATCTGCAACCACAGGGTCCACTCGAAGTATATAGAGACAGCGTCCCATTCATTTTCCCTTGAAAAGCCCCAAAATCAATGTCCAGACGCATTTCACAGATATCCAATCAGATCACAATGGCTTCTCGTCCTAACATTCACCTGTACACTACCCAGACTCCCAATGGGATCAAGATCTCCATTACTCTAGAGGAGCTTGGTCTTCCGTACGAGTTTACAAAGATTGATATCACGAAGAATACACAGGTCAGTACAGTCACTGAGCCTCATCCTCATGTTCTCGACTCAAGACCTGCTTCTCAACACCAGAGTCTCAAAGCATCCCCAAATCCCAAGACTTTCCCACCAAATCCACATTAATAATTCCCATAGAAAGAACCCTGGTTCCTAGCCATCAACCCCAACGGCCGAATCCCCGCCTTAACCGACACATTCAGCGACGGCAAGACAATCAACCTCTTCGAATCCGGCAGCATACAACAATACCTCGTCGACGAATACGACAAAGACCACAAGATCTCCTACCCAAAAGGCACACGCGAGTACTACGAAGTCAACAGCTGGCTCTTCTTCCTAAACGCAGGCGTCGGGCCCATGCAAGGACAAGCCAACCACTTCAATCGCTACGCACCAGAGTACATCGAGTACGGCGCAAAGCGGTACACCAACGAAACCCGCCGCCTCTACGGAGTTCTGGATGCCCATCTCGCGAAGTCTGAATCGGGATTTCTGGTAGGTGACAGATTGACTATTGCGGATATTGCCCATTGGGGATGGGTGCGCTCTGCGTTCTGGGCTGGGGTTGAGATTGATGAGTTTCCAGCGCTGAAGAAGTGGGAGGAGAAGTTGCTTGCTAGACCGGGCTTTGATAAGGGAAGGCAGGTTCCGGGTCCGGATACGACGAATGAGTTGAAGAACAATCCCGAGCTGATGAAGAAGAAGGCTGAGGAGTCCAAAGCGTGGATTCAGCAGGGAATGAAGGCTGATGCTGAGAAGAAGTGAGTGGTTCTCTGAGAGCACTAAAAATGGAAGCTGCTTCAGCATAGCGCAAGACGGGAAACGAGAATTCTTTGATGACTGGTGTTATTCATTTCGACGAATAAATGGATTGCCATATATCCACAGCAAAATCGAGTGCGCGCAGCTGTATTGTACAAGCACTCATGGTATCATAATCCTAGAACGCCGTCTTGTATGCTGCTATGCTCCAATCAGATATCCCCAGAACTCCCGCTCAACACCCAATATATGTGATCAGCGACTTCTTAGCGCATCATACCCAGCCCTCACTCTCTGCCCTCATCCTCGCTGTGATTAACAGGTGGTGCACCAAGAAGCCATCCCACTCCGCTAGCAAGACCACCAACCGCCACATTCTTCAGCTGATCTCTCTTCCGCATAGGAGCTTTGAGACTCGCGGAGTCTGGAGTGGAAACTCTTGACAGCTCAGCACTTCCTCTTGATTCTGGTCTCGGCTTCTCCTGTCTGGTGCTGTTGCTGCCTCTGACCATTGAAAGAGCGGAGAATCCACTTTGAGCTCTAGCCATAGAGGCACGAGATAAGTCGAAAAGTGACATCGGTGCTTCTTCCACAGCGCGAGATGTGCTGGTTGTGGCGTTGTTTTTCATCGGCGTTCCTGCAAACCCACCTGGCATCAAGTTCTCATCTCCTTGCTCATCCCAAGCCGCCTCTATCTTGGCCTCTTCTTTCACAAATTGCTCTAGTTTCTCTTCACAGCGGCGATATACATTGAGAATCTCCTGCAAGGTCGCTTTTGGAGCTAGTCGCAATGCCTGTGATAGACAATCCATACGCTGCTCAAGGTGACGAATTTCGACATTTCCGCTTGTGTTGCCCAGGTGGGTTGGTTTGACGGTGTTGCTTGTCCTTTCATACTTCCCAGCTTGAAGTGAAGCTCGCCAAGACCAATCATCAAGCACTTTTGGTGGTGCCTCTGCAAACAGCCCCGACTTTCTGCGCTCCAAATCGGGTGACCTGGCATGTGCTGGACCCCCGATGTCTTTGAGACGTGTGACGACATATGAGTATGCGGTCTCGAAGTCGTCCTCAGCAAGAGCGGCATCAATACACATGCTGACAATGCGCTTCTCGGCAATTGCTTTCTGTTCTGCTTGAGACAATGCCGGTTGCCCGCTTTCAACCTTCTCTTTCGTCAAGCCAGCCAACACCATGTTCCTTCCCATATCAAGAAAGTCCCCGATTTGCGTATAGCTCTTCGGGTTCTGGTCGAGGATCTTGCCAATGATGGAAATTGGATCGCTATGTACGCGGAGATTTACTGGCCTAAATGGTTCTCCTTGCTTGAAGACCAATCGGTATTTTCCTACTTCGTGCGTGACTCGGACCAAGTACTCCATTTCCTCATACTCAGCTGAGCCCTTCAGAGTGCCTGGGAATGTTTGCAGTCTAATCGCGGTGTCAGTATTGACCTGATATTTGACCAGCATGGTACTCACATATCGTCGCATTTCTTAAGTCCGCCGCGTGTCTTATTTGCGTTGGTCGCGTTGTCATATGCGTTCTTAGCGGCGGAGACTACAGCATCGTGAAGCACCTCCTTAGACAAAGGAGGATCCATTGCAACCTCATAGATGGACCGCGCAAGTGTATAACCTTTGACTTGATGTCAGTGTCGAGTTGGAGGATGCTAAGGAGGGACTCACGGGTGTTGGTAAGGAGCGACTTGAGCACTTCGACCTCAACAAACTCTTTGGCAAGCTGTCCAAAAATGCCCCTTCCCTTTACGGCATCGGAGTTTTCCGTAAGTTCTTCTGCGCCCCAACCTCGTAACCACAAAATCTCATTCCTGGTTCTAATCCAGTATTTGTCGTCTCCTTTGGGACCATTGGCAAGATGATGCATCAACTTGGTGAAGGCAAGCTTTTGTTCATGCTCGTCCTGAAGGATTGTCAATTCACCCGCCCGTCTGATATTCAGCGGGCAATTTGCTCTGGTGCACAAGAATGCGCTGATCAATAATGCATGGAGCAGTTTGATCGAATCTTCCTTTGGGGAGGTCAACGGATTATGATCATCTAGGAGGTCATTTCGCAAGTATGGAGCATTTTTAGCTGAGAGCAAACCACTGCCGTCGAGGTCTGGAACCGGGGTAAGTAGGGCACAAGCTGCTTGCAATGTCGGTATCCTGTCTTGGTCCAGCAGCTCGATGATTCGCATGAGGATACGTTGGACACCATCCAAAGCGTCCTGTGACTCCTCAGAGATAAGATACGCTGTGGCAAGTACTGTCCGGGCAAACCTTGCCTCCAGATGTTCTTGATCGTCTTCGTCCAACCACATGGTCCCATCTTCATATCCTCCAAGATCAACATCGCCAGGCCCATCCCACTGCTCGATACCTTCAACGACTATTCGCCACGTAGTCCCAGCTTGATCAATCATCCATTTGAAGACCTCTTCCCACCCCAAATATTTGTGATCCGCTGCCGAGGGTTCTTCCAGAGACTCAACGGCTTGTAGACTTAGTGTCGAGCTTTTCTGGAGTTTCCTCCGCTTCGTTCTCGAATTTCCGTACATCCATGGTCCGGTTAAACCCTTCAGATCTCGTCCAACTGTTTTATCGTAGCTGGTCTGGTCTTTACCCGTCTGTGAAAGCAATAGTGTAACTCCAGAATGATCGTCAAGACTTTCAAACTTTGGTATTGTCAGGACTGTACCTTCGTCGGAATGATATTCGTAATTGAGCCGTATCAAGGGAAGGATCGTTGATATCATCCATGTCCGCAGATAACCGGAACGGTGCAGGAAAGGAACAAGGAGCTCTGGTAGTTGAGTGATCAGGCCAGTGCTTTGATCGATCCGTAACGATCGGTGTATCAAGAAGAGGACGAAAGGGTCTGTCGGCGCATCTTCCGGTGCATTTGGCCATAGTAGAGGGACGAGTCGTAATTTCCTGACTTTCTTCTTCGCATCTCCTTCACTGATTTCGCTCACGGAAGCGGTATCGAGCGGTTCCTCTGAATCCCCAGACCCATTTCCAGCTTCAATATCTTTGAGAAAGGGAACATAATCGGAGGAATCAAGACTTTCTGGCAGGTAGGTGAGAAGTATACGAAGCACGAGTTCGGTATGTAGGGTCTTGCGATGGAGGGAAATGAGCTGTCGAAGTGCTGGAATCTGTCCTTTGGTGGCTAGCTGAACTGCGAGAAGTACAGCTTTTGCTGGAGAAATATCCGCCTCTGCCATATCTTACATATGCTCATGGGCGCAAAGGAACAGAGAACATGGATTTCTTGAGAGAGCTGTCATAGCTGTCCAACTTTCGGGATTGGCTTATGTAAGCAATAGCCATTTACTAGCGCCAATGTTCCCGTAGCAGTTGAACCTCACATCACTCCGAATCAACGCCAAACACGTCGAATTGAACAAACAAGATGTCTTCCGGCTTCGGTCTCAACGGAGGTATGTCACTAAAGCTCTGCGAAGCTCCAAGCGCTTTACAGAAGCTCAGGAGGATTTCAATTCCCTCATCAGCACCACTTGTTCAATCACCGATGCCTCCCCCCCCTCTAGCTACTGTCAACAGCACGGAACCCCTCATGGATGTCAATTGCTAATAATGTTCGCAGGAACTTCGAGGTGCTTCCCCTTCTGGCAAGAGGTCCTAGCCTGCTACGTCGTCAATACCACGTCCGACGACGACTCAGGAAAGAAGAAATGTGTGCCAGTATTGGAGGATTACTATGAGTGTTTACACCACAAGAAAGAGGTGTGTGGAGCTTGGAATGATTGAGCTCAAATGCAGCGAAGGATATACGCTGACCAGAATATCAGGCTACGAGAGTACGAGCGTTACAACAAGCATACCGGAAAGCAGCTGCTGCAAATCCCCGAGACGATGCGCCAAAGGCCGGATCGATAAGAAATCTAGGTTTGATAGACAAGGACGAGGATACCAAAGCTGTCTTGGGCAAATAAGCGTGGTGATAGCAATGGTTTATGGGCTGGATTGTACATAAGGACAAATGTGACACCATGGAAAGAAGCCGGTGTGTTGTTTGACTTGTGATTGGTGCTATTGCGATGCGAACAGGTCAAGCCAGGCCTTGTCTTGAGCAATGAGGGCATGGAGGCACACTGGAGCTTCCTCAAGGGTCGTAGTAGGCAGTCCACCGCATAAATTTCCCCTGTAATCAGCAAAAGAATGGATGAAACTAAAGGTTCGGTATTCCCTACGCTGGGGAATTAGATAGATCAGGACGTCTTCCGGCAACTTTTGGGCTTCTCCTTCCAATTTCTCTTTGCCTCAAACCTAGATTGCTAGTCAAGCTTCTTTGGGATCTCCTTCCAGAATGATAAAACAATATTGGCTGAAGTACACCCTCTAGGTCCTCATCACAGTTCAAGACGGAAATTCACAACAGCCTATCGTGCCGGTCTTGCAAAAAAAAATAGCAGCATAAGAATGTTATTCTCGGCCTATCTGCAGCTACTTAGAAACAGATCGGCTAGTATATCCATGCCAGTATTCACGTAAGTCGCGGTGATAATTTGCTTCATCCTTGAGAGTTCTGGTTTTTGAACGTAGCGGCTACGGAAGGCCGCGCCGCATTACGAAGGTATGCCTGTAAGAAGTCCAGAGATGATGTCAGGAAAGAACATTTACTAGCCAGCTAACTAGTAAAGGTCTACGCTCAAAAGCCAGGGTTGTTCGGTTTTGTCTGTTGCTGTTCTGGCTACCCAATTTCCTTAGCGAGGCAGCACATCTATTTACTACGCATGTTGACATTCGAGCCCGCACAACATTTCGAAATAAAGACGCGATCTGACAACACCACAGAGGCAGCTTTCGATCTACCGCAAACATGCCTATCCATAGAGGTATCAAGATCTCGGTGGTCTCGCAATTGGAATTGAAGCTGCACCCAGAGTTCCCGCACCCCGAAAGCTCGCAATTCACGTATCGCAGTCCCGATGTGCGCAAAGGCACCACAGCCTATGCAGATTGGACACCACCTTCTGCCTCCTCCGACAGCAAGGCTGACCGTCTGCTTGGAAGACAGTCAGTGGTCTCGGTGTACATTCCATCAACGCCAGGTATGTCCAATACATGTCCTGCGTTGCGCTGTTGCTGATTCATTTTCAGCTACTCGTTTCTGGATGCGATACAATATCGCTGAAGCTGCGACCCACTCAGAATGGTTCTACTTCAAGCTCTTCATGAATGGCAGACATATTACGTCCTGGGGAACGAATGCGAAGGCGAAGCCAAGCGGTCAGGTCATGAGAGGGCTCTTCGAACCTAGCGATAGATGGAATTACAAGTACGAGGGAACCGTATTTCGCAATATGGGGGCTGAGGCGCGTCCGTTCATATTTGGATACGAGGACAAAGAGAGATCAGCTGCTAAGGATGGAGGATTGATTGAGGTCATGGTGTTCAGATCCAGAGGACGAAAGAGAAAACTTCCCAAGCCGACGGACTTCAAGAACCAGGAAGATTATGGAATCATGTAAGCATACTCCTAGGGACTAGTCTTTAGCTGCGAAGCTTTTACTGTCGATATCTTGTCATGCTGTTCTTCAGAAGATTAAGGTTGCCGACTGCAGAGAAGACTACAACAAGATCTGGAAGCCTGTGCTAACTTACAATCCAGTATGCCTAGCGGTGGACTCCTCGACAAGCCTCAAGAAGCAAAGTTCTACGACTGGCACCTCAAAGATCCCAAAGACAGTCCCTTCGCAACATTCAAATTCCACTATCGCACTTGGGATAACTTGATCAACCTCCAACTCATTCCGGACAACCACCCAAGAACCCTTCTGCCAGCATCTCCAAGCATCCTCTCCCTCAACGGTGCCTCGCAAGATCTACATTCCAAATTGGAAGAAGACACGGACGAAGAAGAGAGGGAGGCTATCGAACAGCTCAAGCGCTCTATGTCTTCCATCATCTCTAATGATCCATGGTTGACATCCGTGTTTGACGACAGTCCAGAGCGTCTTCCAAGCGATCACGGCAGTAGATCAAGCTTCACCATACCACCTGAAACAGCCCCTCTCTTTTCTGGTCGACCTCTTCCCAAAGTCCCTACTTCAAGGTTCTCCGCTGCTGTAATTGACATGCCGACATCGCCACACAACGGATTCAAGGGTCCTCTGAACCGTCCATTGCCAGAGATCCCGACAAGAGATAGCTCTTTGAGACGCCAGAGAGATGATAATGACAGCCATTCGAGAAGCTCGTCTGGAATCTCTCATTCTCCCTCAATGGCTGCCTCTCTTATTCCGTATGTTGAAAGAGATACTGCATCACCAGAGGTACCGTCTACTTTCATTTCCGCAGTACCATTCCCGGATTTCAGCTAACTCTTTCCACAGCCAGTCTTAAGAGTCGCCAAAGTCGAAGTCACAACCTCACCCATCATTCCCACTCCAACGCCATCACCGTCCCCTCTTCCCGCCTCACCAAGCCTCAACGATGCCATCACCTCCCCAATCCCACCACTTAACCCGGCCAAATCGAAGCGCCAAGGCATCGCCTCACCACCACTTAAAACTCTCTTCTCAATGGCCAATATTACTATTCGAAAAACACGCCGGTCACCAGCCAAACGCCTTTCAAAATCAGCACCAGACTACGACTCTCACTCCCCATCCTACTCGCCCTGTCCAGCTCCGTCACGCACACCAGCTCAGACTCTTGACGACGAAGACCAAGCTCTAGTCGACGAGAATGACCAACCTACATTCAATACAAGCCAGAACACCCTATCCATGACAATCTCGGAGTCGGAATGGATGTGTCGTACCCCATCACCCGTCAAAACGCTCCCCCGCTTGGCAGCGTACAAAAACTCTGGAGTCCCGGACTAGAGAAGCGCGCGTCGAGAGATACGAGCATGGGCTCTGGTATGGATGCAGCGAAGGAGAAAGGCAACGTCTTTGAAAACGAACATGACAACGAGGATGAGAACTATCACGGCAGCTCTAGGCGTAAAAGAAGTGGGAATGGTACTACGGCATTCAAGAACAAGCGCCCGCCAACACCAGCTCACTGGTTTGAGAAAGCAAAGACACCAACGGCTGGAGGTGATCTTCCTGGAGAAGGTTATGGCGATGCCATCGAGAGAGCATCCAGACCACTATCAGGAAATTGGATCTGAAAGATCGAACTTTCCTGGGCCTCCACATATTTGCAGTTGCATTCACGTCTCTCTTCATTATGGTTTGAGATGTTCCTGTTCTGCGATGAACGGATGATACTGGCTTATCACCGTGGCGTCTCTTGCTATCAAATGCATTCCCAACGAGGTCAAGCCACGGAGTGATACGCAACAGCGATGGGGATGGCATGGAAGGAGGGACATGAGTCAGGAGGGAAGGAGTGTTGTCTCGCTTTGATTTTTGTTGTTGTGTTAAGATGCCCTTGCACACATACAGCCTGCGGCGCTGATCTGCTTCGTTTCGCATCACTTTGCATTTCCATATCCAGTCGCACTTCCGATTCCATCTGTACCATCGACGACAGATACTTCCTGTAGATTAGAAGCCAATGAGCCCCGAATGAATGAACGAATGGTAATTCTCAGACATAAAACGAAGCAGAAGGATTCACATGTTGCTTAATCTACTGGTGAGGTCTTGTTGTGGGTGACTTCGAGGCCGTGACTAGATACCACTACGAGCATACCTGAACAAGGAGTCGAGGTGGTGGTGTATTTTGACTATGACAAGGACCGAATACCATCCAAGACAATTAATACTCGATTCTCCACATGACATGGCACAATGTTTATTCAAGATTTGGGCTCGGCGGTCTGTATGGACGGGAAGTCATGTCAACCTCTTGAGATAAGAGACGTTGTGGTTAAAGTCAATATCTATTAGTACTACAGACCAGCTAACATATCTATCAGCCGACAACTCGACATAACAACGACCATCCTCTCCAAGAGCAAGAAGAATTTTCCTCTTCTGAGATGAGGATGAAGCTCAAGCCACCAGCCATCGCATCGGGTGACCGAACATCCAACACCGTGACCCTCCCTACCTTTGTCTCACCACACAGACCTTGCGAGAGGCGGACGCCACAGCCGCCTCAATCAATAAATTGGCCATGCAAATAATGTCCTGCATTCCTGCCATGCATGCGTTGCACACACGTTCTGCATTCCTTGATTCGCATGCAGGCACATGCACAAATGCCACGCGACTACAAGCAGGCTAGATATTAATTATATTGAGCACAAATTTGTATAGCACAAAGGCGGGTTATTCGTCCCATGTCAAGTCGGTTCCAAAAACAGATGGGGCGGCACAGTCCCTTGCCGCAGCCAGAAACCCAACACAATTCATACCTGCAAAGAAAGGCATCTTATCAGCCATCATATCAGGCATACTTGGGGCGTTACCTTGCATTGCGCTGAATTGCACGCCAGAGGGCACGAAGCACGAATACGCTTGGCTCTGACTGCGATTCTTTAGTGATTTGATAGATGATGTGCTTGGCCGAGGATGATTGAAGAAGTGTTTACGATGAGTTGCCTAGACAGGATTATGGCGCAAGAAGGCGGAAGTGAATGAGTGAGGTTGGCATTGGCAATTATACATCGAAAGAGACAGGCTTCGAGTCTCTTGTATTGAGTGAATGAGCGAGCACGTTGGAAAAATTGGCTGTTGATTAGTGTTTGTTCGGAAGCGATATAGACTGTTGATCACGGAATTTGCGGTTGAAAGTTTTGTGTGCTTTTCGAATTTGCTCTGGCGACTAAAGACGACGAAGTCGAACAGCTTCGAAAGGCATAGCGAAAGCCGAAACGTGATAAGAGCTCAGCGCAAGCTGCAATATTGGTACAAGGGGACATGATGTGCTGACTGAAGGCCAGGGCTGACCGAGACGTGAAAGAACCAGATGTCTTTTCCAGGAATGACACCGCAATCCCCTAGATGAGATTGATTCTGTGCCCGACTGACTGACCGAATTTTCGTGCCGAATAGAACCGATTACAAAGCAAAAAGAAAACCCTAGCAATCCGTAGAAAGGCATCCATAGACTCGAAATTCGCTTGTATCCGCCGAAACTGTAGTAGACACCTGCTTTTTGCATTTTCCGCCGCTCGAAGCTTTGGACCATGATGTGAAGACAAATGAGAAAGAATGCACAAGTGGAGGTGCACCTGCATCAATGAAAGTCGCAGATCCAAAGCTCTTGTCGTGCTCGTCGAGATCGTACGAATTTAACGAGCAGGGCGCTCACCACCTATGTTGGTCAGCAATCAATATTCGCGACGGGAGAATTTCTCGTCATCGTAGCCTCTACCTCCGTATGGTTCGCGTCCCTCTGAGCGAGGTGCTGGGTCACCATAAGCAGCAGCTGGTGGAGGAGCTTCTCTAGCAGAGCCACGGTCGCCTCTCTCATAGTCACGTCCTCCGCCGTATCCACCGCCTCCTCCACGACGGTCGTCACCGCCACGGCTGTAACGGTCATCGCGTGAGTAACGGTCGACTCCGCGAGGGGCGTAGTCGTCACGGTCTCTGCCATATCCACGATCACGCTCATCACGACGTCCGCCATAGCCACGGTCGTAATCACGTCCACCGTATCCTCCACCTCCACGACGACGGTCATCGTAACGCTCGCCATAACGTCCTGGTGGGGGTCCTCTGCCATCGTCTTCTGTTGTTTTAGTTAATTGTGTAAGATAGGGGGAGTAGGAGATACTTGCCTCGCTTTGGTGGACCAAAGTACTTGCCAGGGGTTGGTGTACGAGGGCGGGAGCGACGGGCCTTCTCAATGCTCAAGGTACGGCCTTCAATAACCTCACCCTGAAGGCCCTCCTTGGCGGCATCAGCCTGATCAGCAGTAACCATCTTGACGAAACCGAAGCCACGCGACTCCTTTGTATGAGGATCCAACATGATCTGGCACTTCTCGACATCACCATACTTCTCGAAGAGACGGGTCACCTCAGCCTCAGAGAGGCGAGGATGAATACCGGTGACGAAGAGGTTGGAACCAGGGTTGATGGCGCCATCATCTTGGGGAGGGCCGCGCTCGTTCTTAGCGGGAGGACCACTAGTATGCGTTAGTTGATGTAAAGCACATAGACAGATGTTGTACTGACCGGCTGTCGGCATGACCGTTACCGTTGGGAGATGCGGAGCGACGAGGGCCTCCTCGAGGAGACTCGCGACGGGTCGGGCGAGGTGATGCAGAGCGATCACGCTGCTCGTATCTTGGAGCCTCATCTACGCGTTCAGATTCGAGTCAGCATTGAATCTTTCGAGCTGGCAGAGCTGCGAAGAAGATTAGAAAGAAAAGAGATCTCGTAACATACCTTCATAGCGGGTTCCGTTCTCGTTCTCGTAATCCATGGAAGCCATGATGAGCAGGCTGTCAGATCAACGAAGGGGTAAAGCGAAGGGCTGAACTGGGTATTTGGGAAAGGTATCTGGGCTGTCGTTCAATACAGGAGCAGGTATCAGCTCTTGAATTGGATGTGTGTGAAAGGATGGTCTCGATAAAGATCGAGGATGGAGAGGTGGTGATGAAGGTGTTGGAGTCTCGAGGTTGCAGAGATCTAGCTGGAACAAAATATGTCGGCTCAGAATGGAAAATCGCGCTAGTGAGTTTGCGCTAGTTCCAGGAGTGGGCTAGCGCACAGTCCCAGCTGAAAGAAGCGGCGACCGAGCACTCCTGTCTTTCACCAAGGGAGGCTGGGCGAGAAGTGCCAATTCTATTAATGCAAGCGGCTGAAAGTTATGAGATCTGTTCAAAGCTTGTGAACGTTTCACCGTCATTATTACCAAATTTTGATGCGGTGACCTACTTCATACGACATGCTCATCTCGTACCGTCACGTGGCGACGCGGTGAATTCTAATCCAAGTCTGCGTTGCAGAAGTGGAGAGCAAAATTCAGGCCTCTTCTTTCTTGTAATACAATGAATACTTTGATTCGCACTACGTCAAGCTCCATGCACATGCTCGCAAATGCGCCTCCAATGAATGCAACGGCCACAACTTTACAGCTCCCCATCGAGTCTCCCATCCCCAGTGGGAATATCGAGTTCTCTTGCCGGCACATCATCCAAGAAGCTCAAGCCAGCAACCGCTTTCCCACCACACGCCCTCTCCAGGGCTAGGAAAGCAAAGTGACCGCCGACAACAGGCCTTGCCTTAAATGAGTGGATAGCAAATCCTCCAGTACCTTCAGTCTCGTACAGATCCGTCAACGGCAAATCTACTCCAGTTAGTGCTTGTACAAACAGATTTAGGGATACATACCGGTTGATGTCTCGTTCACCCATAAGGCAATGGACTGGACTACCTCCTCCCGGACCTGTTTGCTAGCTACAGCAACTGCGAAAAACTCCCAGTCACTTTTGGCTGCAAGACGTCTACTGTCTAGCGGCAGTCCATACTTCTGACGGACGTTGTGGTACCAGTCGCTCTGGATTTTATATATCTTCTCCGTTACAAAAGCTGTCTTTGACGTCCTTGGTACACTCAGCGGCTTCTGTCCTTTGGCGATCTCCACTTTCGAGCTCGAGGGCAAGTGGAAGCACAAGAGCGAGTCCGCAAACAAGTTGTAAAGCGTTGTCCAGCTGCCATACCAGGTGTATGCAAGTTTGGCATGGGTACCATCTCTCGAAATAGCAAATTCTTCTTCCCATCTCTTGATGAAAACCTCGGATATGTTTCGGTAGAACTTTGCATCCTTGGTCTCTCCTACCAGTTCTGAGATCTCAGACATTGCTCTGATCCCAATAATACCCTTCAAGGCAAGGTTTGTCTGGTTTGCTAGCCAGCCGGCGAAATCATCTGTTGACAGCTGGTTTGCTGGAATCAAAGCTTCCCGGACGAGGTAGCCGGTCCATTGCTTCCATAGTTTGTAGGACTTCTGAATCCATTGCCGGGCTTGTTTCTCGCCTTTGGCTTGAATGGGTCCTCCGAACGTGTCATCCATGCCCTCGGCGTTGACGTGAAGTGGGAATGAGCCATGGCTGGATTCTAAAGGCGTATCATCTCCGGCAGCAGACCAAATACTGGCAGGCTCAGTGTCATACTTCAGTGAGTTTACCAGGGCCAGGCCCATAATAAGCATGTTTCCACACTCTTCAACAGGCATATACTCGTCTCTGCCTTCCGGGTGGCCCGTTGCGTTTGGGAAATGCGCTCCTAGATCATGCATACTGTAATCATTCCTTCCATATTGTCAGCAAGAAATTTAATAATACAATTGCGCGCAACCTACGGGTATTGTCCACTCATCTGATGCTCGATCAACGGTTCCATAAGGTAGGCAAGCCATTTTGGGTTGGTGTACAAGAAGAACGGGAAAGCAGGGTAGATAACATCTACCGTGTTCATGTTCCCATCCGAGGAAATCTCCTTGAAGAAGATGATCGGATCATCAGGCGTCCCAGCAAAGCTGCAAGCACCCAATACCTGTCTAGCGCTCAACGCAAGAATATCTTTATAATCTTCTGAACCGGATTTCAGAGCGTCGATTTCAAGCTGACCAGAGTAGTTGCTGGCAAGCGCAAATGCCTTGTTGAAATCGTGATAGTGATACTCCAAGAGCTCATCCGCGGTGAGATAGTAGCTTGCCCATAATGGACGCATCAAAGTGATGCCGCGTGCGGACGCAAACTGGATGACCGGATCTTGGACATGGGCCAGTGTGAAGAGAATACTGTCATGGGCTTTACCGACTGCAGCAGAGGTGCCATTAAGCTTGAACGACTTCGCAAAGGCAAAGACCGGCTCCTCGTCCATGATTGAGCGAAACTTATCATCGACAATGTTCTGGAGAGTGCCAGTCCGGGAGAATCTCTGTCGCAGGAGAGCAGAAGTTCCAGCTTCGTGCCTCACATCTGCAGGCCCAGTAAAGTGCAATGTTCCCCATTCTCCTCGATCCGCATCTTCAGTCAACAACTGCTCAATCCTCCTCTTGATCTTCCACGTCTTGAGACCTTCCTTTCCTGTCTTAGCAGACCCTTGATTCTGGCTCAATTCCCATTCAATCTCGTTGCCCCTGTTCGCACTGACCCATAGCCCATTCAAGTCTATGTAGAGATCAATCTCGAAGTTCCCACTGACATGTACCGTCAAGTACGAAGCCGGAATTGATTGTCGTAAAGTCGACGTCGGCGTGATTGGGGAAAGGAAGGAGAGGATGATCTCGGCAGGATCATGGGAAGTGTTCGGGGCTGGAATATGGTATGTAAGGTTCGTAGTAGAAGCATCGAATGTCGCTCCTAAAAAATTTGGGTACGCGACTGTGAAGCTACAATCCATCAGCACAGCTTCAAGCTCAAGAACAAGCTCCGACCAACCTTTCGCCAGATTTCGGCAACGAATCCTGCGGTCTGCCCAACAGCGGATACACAGTATCAGACTTCGCAACAGCCACAAGAACAGACAATCCCACCTCCTGTCCCGTCCAGAATATTGGCCAGTGTTCCCACGGATCTTCTCTGGCATGTCCCAGCCATGTACTCAAATATGGATTCCGTACCATCAATGGGATGACCGGCGGTGTTAAAGTCGAGGCATGTATACCTACGGCTACTGCCGCAGCTAAAACATAAGTCGTCCAGCGCATCATGAAGCCCGATTTTGGATTTCGAAAGGTGGTTTGGTAGCTCGAAGCTCTCAAAGCTGTGTCGTTTCCGGCTCCAGCGGATTGGGACTTGAGAAGAACAAACTGAAAGTTCCGTGACTTTTACAAGCTCATTCAGCACGTTTAAAATTCTGCGGTCATTCCAAACAAAGTCTTGATAAAGAAAGAAGCAGAATAGTTCGTAAAATGGTAAAGTTGAAAGAGACAAAGAAGCAGCTCATGAAGCTTCCCCTCCAAACATGCGGTCATGAGACCCGCATTACTGAAACGTGGGGAAGGCTGAAGCTCGGCCCAAGAAACTTATGCAGGGATTGTGCCAGATTTATGCACTGTAGCACAATTTCGGTGTATTTTCTCCACGAGTTCGAGGCGAGTCTCGAGAGGTGGAACAACAATCTGCCACTAAACGCGGGGTATGTCCAGTAATGGTAACACCTGCCACACATGGGCAAAGCCCGACGGTCTGATGCGAGATGTGTAAATAAGAGTCTGAGAGGAGGTACGAGACTTGATGCTTCGGAAATAGTCTTACACAACTTGTCTTCCTTGTATTCATCTCATGAAAGTTCACACCGATACGAGAGCAGATCAAGCTTCTTCCATCTGAAGATATAAATCCGTTCTTACGCCCTCACAATTACCCCACCTTCTCCTTCTGCTTCTCCTTTCCCAGCTCAATTCTGCTCCGAAATCTACCATCCACTCTCACCCCTCAACCACTTGTCAAAACCTCCCGAAATGTCGATGAATTCCAAAGTAATCGCCATAACTGGCGGGGCAAGTGGCATCGGCCTCGCCACGGCTTCTATGCTCCTCACCCGTGGTGCCACAGTTTGTATAGGCGATATCATCCCCTCAACTCTCGAAACCGCCAAAACCACACTTTCGGCCCTCCTATCAGACTCAAACTCCTCTTCTTCCCAAGCTAAAGGTACTTTCCACCTCAGCCAGCTCGACGTCTCGAAAGTCCAAGAAGTCGATGCTTGGATCGCGGGGATTGTGAAAGAACATGGGAGGCTGGATGGAGCGGCGAATTGTGCCGGGGTGATTGGGAAGAAGCATGGGATTACGAAATTGGTGGAGTTGGAGGATGAGGAGGTATGTTTACCTTGGTGTCCACTGCATTTTGAGCTTTGAGCTACGCTTGTTGTGCTTTTGTTGGAGATCTGAGTATTTGTCTTAAATTTATGGTTATGAAGCGATTTGAAATTAAGACCTCGGTTTCTTGCTCTTGGTAAAGACGAGAATTTAAGGCTGACTGATACAGTGGGAGAGGATCATCGGCGTTAATCTGACCGGCCTCATGTATTGCCTGAGAGCTGAGTTGAGAGCTGTGGCAAGCGGCGGCAGTATTGTCAATGTATCGAGTATTCAGGGCGTGATGGGTACGTTTCATCCATTCGAATCGAGATTTGCAATACATAAAACAAGGATAGTCAAATTGACAAATTTACAGGCTTCCCAGGTAGCGCCGCCTACGTAGCAAGCAAACACGGCGTAATTGGTCTCACCCGCGCCGCAGCAAAAGAAGTCGGCGACCGAGAGATCAGGGTCAACGCTGTGACACCCGGTTCCATCATGACGCCTTTACTTCAGAAAGCTCAAGAAATGAATCCAGAAGAAGGAGTGGGTATGCCGAATGCTATTAAGCGAGTTGGGACTGCAGAGGAGATGGCGGGGATTATCTATTTCTTGCTGGGGCCGGATAGTACGTATGTTACTGGGGCGGCGTATGCTGGGGATGGGGGGTGGAATTGCTAGTTTGTGAACAGAGTCAGGGATGGGTGTTTGGATCTGAGCGATTTGTTTGTATGTATTCGATTTCAATATCGAAGTTGAAAGTTAAATTTGAATATGAACATTAGGATGGCACACAGCCAACATCCACCGACGCCAAAGTACCACAGAAAACCTGGTGCTCCAAACTCCAGAGTCGAACTCAACTCCACCAACCACCCTAAGACCTATGAACCGACCTCTCACTCTTCACAACCGAAATCCCCGCCGCGGAACTCGCCGTGTAAGCAGTAGGCTTATTCTTCGTGACCGTCCCCTTCGCCCTCCTATACAACGCATAACACTGCTCAATAGTCTGATCTCTACTCCATCCCGTCTGCACAATACCAGTCTCAATCAGCTCTCTCAGAAACATCTCTACCTCATCGAACTCAGTCCAGTCATTCTTGTACCGCTCTGGTAGGCCTGAGTTGTGCATTAGGGCGAGCAGGCCAGCGAGAACGGTGTTGGCGGCAGCGAGGAGAGTAATCCGTACGTTCGTACCGGCGTCGGTTGAGCCAAGGGCTGTCAGGGCAGCGCCGAGAAGAAGTTGGAGGATCAGGGCTGCGGTAAAGAGGAGGGATGTGAAGTCTGGGGCAGGTGTCAATAAGTGCTCAGCTAGAAGTATTGACAAGTCAAGTGACGGCGAAAGCAGAAGTACTTACAATACTCATATTGCGCCAAAGTCCTAGACCGGACGACATCTTTGTAGAGCCCATTTGGAAGGCCTTTGGGTGGATAGATGTATGAGTTCGGTTGGCAGACTTTATGATTCTCATCGTTGGACAAGGCTCCAATGGATTGACAAATTATGGAATGGTCTGTGGGTGAGAGTCGAGAAACACTAGGTGGTCGCTCGCTGAATGAAGAAAAGCGCTTGGAGTCGCCATCTCTAGATGAGCTGGCGTAGACGGCCTCTTCGACATCGAGCTTATTTGCCATGGTGACTGAGGAGAATTTGGCGAAGGCAGATAGTCAAAATAGGAAATACTTTGCAAGGAGGTATTTGAGGAAACAAAAACTTGGGGTATGATAGTCTTGACAACCAAGAACCAGAAATTATGAGAGATACTTCGATTATTGTTAACATGAGGACAGAGAGGTATATAAGTGCAGCGTGATGGTCAATTGGACAAAGTCCGGGCGACAACAATGGCTATGGTAAGCTCGGACTGGGGCATATCTCTTGTCAGACCGAAGTGGACCAATGTAAGTACACGGTACGTGAGACAAGACAAGACAGGATAGGCTTTCCAAATGTCAACATAGATGGTAGCCTTGCACGGAACGAAAGCGAACTCCACACTTGCAACCGCAGTCGTGTAACCTCGTTTACTGTTCAGCAACCATAGGTCAGCTTTGGCTGGAGAAAGCTTCGTTGTGAACGTGGTAAGATGGCTGTGATAGGCAGAATGCTTTCCGAGGGCTTTGATGGGGCTCAAAGGGCAGGGGATATGAGGTTATACTGTACTGTATGCCGCTTATTTCATTTTGTGGATGGTAAGCGGGTGGTCACTTGTAGATAGCTGACCACCCATAACCACACTCCACTTTCTACAGGCTGCAGACATCAGAATTTGCTTTGTTCCTTTGATCGGCCGTAAGGCTGAGCTTGCGATGATCGTTTACGAGTTTCCAGAAGCGGCTGCTTCCTGTTTCTCGGTACTCGCACTTGAGGACTGGATAGGCACCGGTTCATCCAGTGATAGCAAGGACAACGCGAATACAAGACATTGAGAAGACCCAACGCTCGGCAGCAGGCATAAAAATAAAACAATATCTGGCGCTCTGCAATCAAGCAGTTTGATTGTTTCAAACGATCAAATCGAGTCCTTTTCCTTCGAGGCTCAAGACCCACAGGTAAGCAGCAATCAAGCATCATTCGATCCTTGCAGCCTCGAAATGCAAGTGTAAGATTGATCAGACGGAAAAGGGTGCGCAGCGCAAAAAAGACGATCCACAAATCATATGCACTGTAGTGTTTTACGGAGATGTGCGAGCCTCGGGTTTTGAGTGCATTTGTTGATGATTTTGAGAAACGGTCGATGGAGAGAAGAACAGACCGACAGAACGAGATGGGAGAGGAATTAGTGGTTTGTCAGCAGGGTAGTTCGTAGGCCTCGAACCCGCCTAGACCCAGCCTAACGATGCTCACCTTCTAAACTTCTTCCTCAGCGTCAACTTCTCGTAACATCATCAGAAACTTCATTGCACTCGGAAAGGTTCTATCATTCATCGACCTGAATTCCAATTCGCGAAGCATTGCCCAAGACTTCTTCATTGCGGGCACTCGCAGAACGCCGAGGTCGTGGCTGAGCTGAGATGCACCTCGATGTCAGATAGCCCACGGTCATCTTCACCGACGCCTCACGGCGGAGCTTCCTTTCAGGGCCGTGAGTAATTTGACGGAATGGCTATGCGTTGTACGGCTGACGCCGAAAAGAATTCATGTAGAGAACGATATCTAGTCTCAGCACACCAGGCTTCGAAGAGAATTATATTTCACTTGGCATTCATTTCAGACTCCGTTCTGCTAGCTACTCTTTTTCCTTACGCTTGGTTTGCTTGTTTTATGGTTTATTTCATCATGTCCATCTGTTTCACTGTCTGCTTTCTGTTGCTGGGCCGTAGTCGTGCCCGCAGACATCTTTATGTCAATTTTTTGAGAGATGTGTTTGTCCTCAGCCCATAGTTTCAACTCCTAGAGGCCTGAATAGACAGATAAGCATCTTGTATCTCCAGCCCCAACTTTTGTGGTTTACTAAGTTGCGAGTGGTTATTGACCATGATCTCTAGACTTCAACAGAAGTTCGCACCGACCAAGCACCAACCAGAATTCTTGAAAACCTGCAAGCCCACTTCCAAGGTGCTCTGCTTTGCGAGTCAAGTGGCCAATATAGTTTAACTTCAAGGGTAAAGCCTTGCAAGCATTTTGAGTTCACAGCATTTCGGCAGTCTCGTCCTCAAGATCTCAGATACCCAGGTTCGCCGATCCCACCTTTGGCCGGACCCCTCACTTCGTCCACTTTCGACCGAGAAACTCCATATACCGTATGCGATAAGCAGTGAATCGCAACGTTGCGGTAATGGGCAACTTCAATGATAGCCACGCTGGCCAAACTTAAGACCATACCAATAAGGAAGGTAGCAATCGAGGTACTTTGATACACCCAGACGCTTGTACCTGCATGTTGAATAAGACAAAGCGAGCTCTTCAACTATTGTGCTTCCTCCTTTCTCTTTCTCTCGCGCTCTGTTTCTTTCAATTTGCAAAGAGACTCGACGGGACCAAGCCAAGATGTATCTTTCCACAATCTTTGTTGCAGTCGGATGGGTATTCGCAGGGGTTAAATCAAAGCCATTGCCAACCAGTCAATCACATGCAATCACTTCGGTTCTCTCAAGATTGACCGAATACTATCATTCATCTCCCAATGTTACCGAAGGGCTGTTCGACCAAAGCATCTCACCCTGGTGGGAGAGCGGAAGCATCTTCAATGCAAGTCTCTTTCGTCCCAGTGCTAGCTTACTGAACTAATATCTGATCAGACCTATATGGACTTTGCGAAATACACAGGGTCTACGAAGTACAAAGCGCTCGTCGGCGAGGCACTCGTCTTGAACTCTTATGGCAAGGCTCATGATTTCTTTGGTACTGACCATGAATTTGTATCGATTGTGGTTGGACGATGGAACGATGACGTTGAATGGTGAGAACAAAATCCTTAGCCAACACCGAGTTTTGTTACATGGACTCAGAGTACAACAGGTATGCGCAAGCAGGTAAGTGGCCATCTTGGCTAGCTGAAGAGTAGAAAACTGAGCAGATGAAAACAGTCGTTGCTGGGGCAGAGCTCTATGGTCCTCATACCTACATGCCTGGTCTCCGAGGGAACGGAACGTGGATATCTCTTGCTCAAAGAACGATCGACGAAGTTTATGACTATTGGACTCCAGATTGTGGTGGAGGTATCTACTGGGTATGTACTCAACTCCTCTCGCACGTATCGTCAACTCACCAATACATCCATCAGTCGACCGATCCTGCGCAGTATGCAACGTACAAATCCGGCATCACGCAACTTGAATTTATCTCTCTCGCCACACGCGCTTACCTCCTGACCAAGAATGGAACGCTGTTGCAAATTACAGAGAGACTGTTCACTTGGATTGTAGACTCGGGTATGGTAGATCTAGCAACTGGAACCGTATTTGACGGAGTTGATACTGTTGGTTGCACTGTCTCTAAGGCGCAATGGTCGTATTCATACGGTGTAAGTCGAGTCATCTACGTATATGGCATCGATTATGCTTACAGCGAAATTCAGCACCTCGTAGGGGGTCTTTCATACCTTTACCGAGCTACAGGTAATTCATCCTACCTCACATATGCAAGTAAGATTGCCACTACAGCAATCAACATATTCGCACCGGACGGAGTCGCAGAAGAGCTCTGCGAAGTAACGGGAAGTTGTAACCAGGACCAGCAAGGCTTCAAGGTGACTCACCCGGTGCTCCGTCCCCATTCATCCGGTACATTGCACTCACGCTCAACAGGCTATCTTTCTTCGCCAACTTTCTTACCTGTATCTCACCACGCACGATCAAGAGCTCAAATCCAACATCTCGACCGTACTGCAAAAGTCCGCGGAAGCAGCACTGGCTACCTGTGATGCGAGCTGGAATTGTGAAGGCGACTGGACGAACGGCTCAACTCAGGTCTATCCTGCATTCAGATCTACTCATCTTGTTGCTGCTGCATTGGTTGCTTTGGAGGGAACCACAAAGCAGTGAGAGCTACGGCATTCGATGTGTTTATTGTGAGCATTCGGATTTATCTTGAAGCGGGGCAAGGAAATCGGCGGATATTCAATTGGCAAGTCTGCTTTGCGCACCTTTCTTCAGATACCAATCAATTTACAACTTTTCACTACCCAGCTCAACTATATACAGCGAACCATAAAAATATCTACAAACCACGATGCACACATTTGAACTTCATCTCTTCATCCCCCTACTTACAAGCATTGAGAGTACCATTGAGATTGCACCTTGCAAGTAGACCCACTCACGCAAGTGGTTGCACCGGTCCATCCATTACCACCACACTGAGCATACTTCTGAGCAACAGCGCCAGAGCCAGTTCCTGGAGCTGTGGTGGCAGTCGGCGTAGAGCCTGCAGTGGTGGTTGGCGAAGTACCACCCCCAGTGCCAGCCGCAGCAAGCTTTCCATTGACGAAAGTCAAAGCCGCCTGTCCGTACTTGGTACCATAGCCCTGGTGAGTGGCTTGGTCGCTACCTGTGCAGCAGTACGGATCGGCTGCGTCGCAGTACGACTGGATCTTAGAAGCAGATGGGCACACGAAGCCAGCTGGGCGAGGTGCGAACTGGGTGTTTGTCAGTATACATAATGGGAAAGTATGATAGGAGGGAAGAGAACTTACGCCTTGGGCTCTGCAAGTGCCGACATTGTATGGAAGGCCGGAAATGTATCTTGGGTCACCCATGAAGATGGCTGCTTTGATCATGTTTATTGCTGAGGCTTGGATGGGGACTGAAGTATCTGTCAATCCTATATTGGTATCACCGCCACCGCAGAAGCCGTTATCGAAGATTTGGCCGCCCTGAAATTGTCAGTCTAAGATCGCTTATTTGATGGAAATGAAGTCACGCACCTGAGAATATCCAACGATGACAAGAAGGGTGTTCGGACATCTGGTGTTGAAAGAATTGACGGCACTGGCCACGGCTTTGACACCGGCCACAGCGGAATTGGCGTAACTGGCGCCTCCGCAGGATGCTTGTCCGCCGCATGCTGGGTAGACGATAGCCTCTGAGGTAGCTCCTGGGTGGGCGTTGAGGATCAAATTGACGACCACTGGTAAAATGTCAGTGCCATCATTTGTAAGTAGCTTCAGAGCAACTTACCGCCTGCAGTTCCATATCCAGCAGGTGCTGTAGTTTCGCGAGCTCCGAAAACATGGATATTCGGGCAGCTAGTTTGACGTTCTTCGACCTCAATTGGGGAAGCAAGAGCCTTTCCCAGGAGGAGAAGTGTAGCAGCAGCAGTCAAATGCATGTTGAAAGAATGAATGGAGATTTTATCAACGAGAATGGAAGTAAACAGAAGCGGTGCAGAAGCGAAAGATAAGGCCAGAGGCAAGAGGGATATATAACGAGACACGACTAGATACCTACGGGGATGTAGGCTCAGCAAAACTAGGTTGGCAGTCGTCCCATCTTCGCACGATCCAGTTCCGCATGAACAAAAAAGGTTCAAGCTTTCGATCAGGGGCGAACAGTGGAGACAAACATCTCCATCTTTCCGAGCGGATTTAGCCGTAGGAAGGCATTTCCATGATTGCCTTTTCTTGACCTAGGCACATAACACACCATGAGATCTCTTGACTTTCTAAGATTTGCTCTATCAAAACCCAAGTACTTGCTGCTCTAGTCGCCCGTTCGAAACGGAACTAAAAATATGACAGAACTAGCGCTAATGCTATTGCCTTCCCCGCCATACAAGCATAAACATATTAGGCAAAACAGCAGTCCCAGCCGGAGGACGTCTATCAGATGATCCGAATCCGGGGACAGCTCATCAGCGAGGCGTAACACACCAAGTAAAGTCTTGAAAAGGTGTCGTAGATCTCCGATCTCATGATCTGGACTTGCATGCGAGCTGTTTACCCTGAACCCCTTTTCAGGCCACGGCTCCGCTCCACGTGGTATTAAGGTTGTAAGTACCCCTCGTTAAGCGGAAGAGTCGGGTTCGGTATAGGCAGGCTGAATCTTGATTAGGTCTGGAGGATACCCGATCGAGCGCCACGGTGCGTGAAGTTGATTGTCTTTTGAATTTGTGGAGAAATGAAAGGAGGACTTAGGCCTTGAAAATGTAACTTTATACCAAAGCTTGTGGAGTGGGTGCCAGACTGGCGGGCCTCGGCTCATACTTCTCATCTAGACTTCCTCATGCCTTTTACTTGCGAGCAGTCGAGATACTTAGTTTTCTGGTAAGCTAAGCATCGCGAAACGTAGGCTTGCACATAATTACAACTAGATTAATATATCAACCGTCTCTTGCATTGCTATCAACATTTGCTTTTGTGGCTGTGTGAGAAACGAAGTGAAAGGGGCGAGATTCGTTTCCAGAAAAAGCCTCGCTTAGCCTTCCGAAACACCCCTGACCAGGTCCCGGTTAAATTGTTTATCGGAGCCGGCTCAACCGAGATCATCGTCCTAGATCTGGTTGATATACTTATCTGAAGCTTAACATCGGCTAAAAATTACTCTCTCTTTTTCGAAATTGCAGGACTGTGACTAAGACCTAGTTATTGGTATCTCCTCCCTCCAAGATGTCCCTTCAGCCTGAATACAGGCAGTAAAAGATGGGGTAGAGAAACTAGATTGTTCTAACAGTCTTGAGCGTGCAGAACATACAGTCTCCACATGCAGGGAAATTTTAGCGTTCCGATATCAGATCGGAAGGAGTGGATTATTGAGCCAGTTGCGGATATCACACGATCCATGCTCATCTTTGGTTCGCTGGCTTGGTACTTCTATATAACCAGAAGCTTTTCTCGAGTTGTGGAGAGGGTAACATCACCATTAACTTTCACACTCGCCCATCATGGTTTCATTCATTACCTTCCTTGCTACTTCTTTCGCTTTCACTTCTACAGTTCTTGCTTACCCTGCCAATGTTACTGACCGGAGTGAGCTCATGATCCGTGGTGGAACTCCAAGGTAAGCATATCCTAAATTTTATACCTCACACTTTGTGATGTTGTGCCTTTGCAAGAGTTTCATGCTATCAGAAATGCAAAAGACAACAATGCTAATAACTTTGGCAGTGCAACGGGAACCCACAATGGCTTTTACTATTCATGGTGGACAGACAACGGTGCTCAGGCCACTTATACCAACGGTCCTGCAGGACAGTATTCCATTACATGGGGTACTGGAGGCAATCTCGTAGGAGGCAAAGGTTGGAACCCTGGAACTGCCAGGTAAGGCAAATCATAACGAGGTCAAGCCGGATCCCAGCACTAACCAACTCCAGAACGATCTCTTACACCGGACAATACAGCCCGAACGGTAACAGCTACCTCGCTGTGTATGGCTGGACTCGTTCCCCATTGATTGAATATTATATTGTTGAGAACTTCGGCACATACAACCCATCCACTGGAGCCACCAAGAAGGGATCCATCACTAGCGACGGCTCAACATACGACCTCTACCAGACCACTCGCACCAACCAACCCTCCATCGATGGCACCGCAACATTCCAGCAATACTGGTCTGTCCGCACCTCAAAGCGTTCGAGCGGAAGCGTCAATACCAAGGCACATTTCGATGCCTGGGCCGCCGCGGGTATGAGACTCGGAACACACAACTACCAGATTGTTGCCACAGAGGGATACTTCAGCAGCGGTTCCTCGACCATCACTGTCTCCGAAGGCTCTTCTTCCGGTGGCGGTGGAACTACCCCAGTTGTCACGACCAGCAAGGCAGCGACTCCTACCTCTGGAACCGGTGGAAGCGTAAGTCTCCTCGTACCTTTGTGATGTGCGCGTGTACTGATTCGTCTGTAGTGTGGTGCCATGTATGCTCAATGCGGTGGTTCCGGATGGGCTGGTGCTACTTGCTGTTCATCTGGGACTTGCAAGGTCCAGAGCCAATGGTACTCTCAGTGCTTGTAATTGCTGTGTGCATTGTGCTGCTCAAAAGTTCGGACTGCTTCTCTTCCTTCCATTCTCTTCGCATTGCTGGCCTCTGTACATACTTTCATTCAGGCTTTCTTCTTGTAAATATCTTCAAAAAGCAGAGTACGTCATTATCACCTATGATAGGAATGAATTCCTGCTTTACTAGCCTGAACAAATCCTCGGTCCTGTGTTTTCCTTCGCGTGAAGCAATGACGAGACCCTCAAGCAGGAGGGCAGATCCAGAGGCTGGAATGGCCGACTTGCCTTCCATTCTCTTCCTTTCACGACCCCTCCAGAGATTGCAAATCCGACGGTGACAGGGCAGAATCGAGTCCTGCCCTTCAACCTCGCGTATCCTAAAAGAAAACATGTAGAAGATATTTGACCAATCAGCTCTTCTTACAGCCGAACAGCCCGATTCAGGCTATTCAAGAATCAGAATCGCGAGAAAGGACTTGACCAATCGGCTGAGCGAGATTTCACATCATGATCTTCTTATACATATTTTGCCTCTTGAGGAGACAAGAGAATTAAAAGTATATGGCGACATGAGGACAAATAGACATGATGTCCATGTGCTTACCTGATCGCTGCTCCACCATTCAGCCAGCGCAGAGGACAACAGAATCCCCGTTCAGGACCCGAAACCATCACATTCGAAGTCTCCTCTCACCGACATTCAGAAGGCAGCTGACAAGTATCAAAACCCTCAAGAGGAGCTCAAAACCACTCATCGGCAATGATCCAATTTTCGTGTTCATTCGTGGCGTCCGTGCAAAATGCACGAAAAGCCTCTTGCATACGGTGGTTGTCTGGCCCACGCACCATGATTTGCTGACATGGGGTCGGGCCATCAACACTAATTCTGCAGCATCGAGAGTCGACTCGTCACCCCGCGAACCAGAAGCAGTTGGGTGTGCAACCAAATCCTTGCTGCGACCCATCTTTAGCTGTTCTGACCTGACCGCAAGGTTATTGCAAGAATCCATCAATAGCTTCATCTTTTTGCGATACGGTCACTCTCGTGTGATTACCTGCGGATTATTTGGCGGCAGACTACGCATCGCCTAGCAACCGATAACAGTGTTTACTTGGCCCGATAAGCTCGACCGAACGGAAGATTCCCACCACTGCGTGCTCCACGACAGCTGAAGAGCCAGCACTGCATTCCAGAGATACACAAGAGAGGATCTACAATCTATCCGCATTCTTCGACTCTATCGATAAGGAGAATTGAACGGACCAACGAATATACTCAAAGATTTTGAACGAGAGGATAACAGAGTTGTTTCCGAGCTGCCGTTCGGCGGCCCTGAGCCGTCGTGATGGCTACCGATGGGCTCTCTCCTCCTGGGAGCAGCTCCTATTCCTCGAATACGATGTATGTAGGAGATGGCACATGGGACTCTACCAGGAACAACTTCTTATTGCCGAACTTGGTGGGGTTAAACTTCGAGACGATGCAATATAATGGTATATACCCTCTTCTGTATGTGAGAAAAGATATGCTGATCTTTTTTTTAGGAATGGGCAATCGATTCAAAACGATGTCTGGCTACCATAGTTTGATCCGAGCACACGGTATCATTGCTGTAATAGCTTTCCTCATCCTCCTCCCAGCTGCCATCCTTATGGCCCAATTCTACTCTCGAAACCCTTTTTGGGCATTACGCATGCATATATACCTTCAGATACTAGTCGTTGGACTTTCTACAGTCGTGTTTATTACCGGATTCAACGCCGTTGGACTCAATCGTAGTCTTACGAACCCACATCACGGAATCGGAGTTGCTATTTACACTTTGATTTTGGTACAGGCGATAGGAGGATGGTGGATACACAAAAGAGAGAAGAAGCGGATTCCGGTCAAATTGCCAGTCAAGTTGGTTCTGCACCAGTGGCTCGGAAGAACTATTGCGCTGCTAGGATTTGCTCAGGTCCCCTTGGGACTGACTCTCTACGGAAGTCCGAAGTGGATGTTCATCCTTTACGCCGTCTGGATGTTCTTCCTGCTCGTCTTATTCTTTGTCTTGTGCTATCGGGCAATCCCACCACTTGACGGATACGTGGGTGGAAGCAGGCGAAGTCGCAGTCATGGTGGAACAGTCATCTCAGACAAGAAGCCTAGCAGATTTGGAGGACTATTGGGTCCGTTGGCATTGGGTGCTGGAGCTGCTGCATTATTGGGCAGACGCAATAGGAGCAGGAGCCGGAGTCGAAGCCATAGTCGCAGCAGGAGAACTGAAGTCATTCCCAGCAGAAGAGGAAGTGGAAGTTACATCGAGGAAGAGAAGTACTCAGAGCGGCCGAAGAAAAGTGGTGGGATGATGGACAAACTGTTGAAAGCAGGAGCAGTCTTTGGTGCAGTTGGCTTAGCTAAAAGCTTCTTCGGTCGAAAGAAGGGTAGAAGAGATGACGACGACTATTCTTCTGTTGCTCACGATACACCGTCTCGACGACATGCTGCCCGGCGCCACAGTGATAGCGACCTAAGCGAGAGTATTGTTGTGCACAGAATGGAAGAAGGAAGACCCGGGCACTCAGGTGTCTTACCTGGACCCGGAGACCCTGTTCTAGCAGCAGCGGCTATCAGTGCTGCTGCTCCAAGACCCACGACACCAAGACCAGTCCGTCGACAAAGTTCATTTGATTCCAGTTCCTACTATTATGACTCTACGCTCTCTCCGTCAAGACGCCCCCAATCCACCCACAAAGCTCGCAACGGTGTTCTAGCCGGCCTTGGACTTGGCTGGTTCGCAAAGAAGATGAAGGATAGGCGAGATAGGAAAGAAATGGATCGTCTCGATCGGCTGGAAGCACAGCGCATCGAAGACGAACGCCTAGCCAGACATGGGGCCACACCATCTCGACTTACAGGAGACGGATTCCCCAACTCCGGCCGAAGGCACCAGCGCCGACCTTCTATAGCCCACTCATCAGAACTCTCATCTATAATTGATGACCCACATACCATACGCCCGGGAGCCATACCGCCACCTATTGTACCGCCACCTTTCCAACCAGGACCAATAGCTACAGACATGGAAGCGAGAAGGTCACGATACGACGTCACACAACCCGTAGCGATGCCACCACTTCCACACGACCCACAAGGGATCTTGCATCAAGAAGAATCAGGAAGCGAAGCCTACATGTCAGCAGGCGGTCACCCCCACCGCCGACACTCCTCACGAAGAAGAAGAGAAGGAGAGATAGCAGCAGCGGCAGCAGTAGCCGAAGCCGCAAGCCTCGCAGCAAAAGAAGAAGCCCGTAGAAGACGGTCAAGAAGCAGAGGTGGACACACTAGTGCGGATGTCGTCAGTCCACCTGTGAGCGTGAAAGTGAAGGTTCACGGAGACAAAGACCGGAATGTCACGTTACGGCGTCTCACAGAGCAAGAAGCTGCGGCGGAGAGAGAAGCGAGGAGGTCGGATCGACGACGGAGGCGTGCAGACTCATTATCTAGTTTGAGTGGAACTGATACTGGACCTTCGAGGCGGAGGTATAGGCGAGAAGGGAGTGTTAGGAGAGACAATACGCCTCCGCCAGCAATGGCGCCTCTAAATCCTCCTGCTCCGCCGTTCGCAGGCGGTAGGAAACCTAAAGATTCGGCATATTACAGTGGTAGACCGAGTGAGCCTGGTGGAAGTCCCGCTGGGTTGCCAGCTGGGAGTATAGGGAGTCCGGAAAGCCACGGTACATGGAGTGCTATGAGCCCGAGTGTAGAGGGTGGTGATGGGGCGGAGGCAGCTGCTGAGAGGAGGCGGAGAAGGAGGTTAGAGCGGAATCAGAGGAATCAGACGGGGACGGTGGACTTTACTTGAGGATACTAGCGGTAAGGTTTTGGATGTGGGATGGCTATCTCATTGAGCGGAGTTTGGGTCGCATTTGTAAAAATTACTTGGATGTCTTTGACTTGGACATAATTTGGTAGGCAGTAGGCTAGATGTCAAGATGATGATCGATAATGCCTATAATGAAAGAATGGAACTCAATCTAACTAGATATCTTCGTCTTCAATCCTTTAATTGAGTTCTACAAAACTAACTACATACCTATGTAGTAGCTTTCCTTTCGCTATAGGTACGAGTGTGATGGGAAATATTCCATTCGACTCAGTAGAAGTTCACACTAAAGCCTGGACATCAATCATTCGCACGTGTAACTCCGTAATATTATATCTTAAATCCTGGAATATAGATAGATCAATATTGTCTTTCATTGTTGAAATGCAATTGTGACATCCAAGAATTCTCTCACATGAAACTCGCAGCCTTTCGACAAGGCTGCCCCACACTTCAGCCTCGCGACTCATCGCGTCCATCGCGTAAACAAACTTCCCCTTCTTCACCACCACAGCGTCTTTACATCACTTCGAATCATAATCCCCATCTACCACTCCACACCAAACCGCACCCCAAATGCCCTCAACAACACCACCCTCCCCCTCCCCACCCCCCACCGCCCCAGTGGCCCTAACCCCCGGCCCCCGCGCCGCCGCCTTCCAAAAGCTCTACTCGGACGCCCTGGCCAACACCCTAAAATCCGTCTCCTACCCCAGCTTCGCAACCTGCTTCCCTTCCATCGCCGAACATGCTCCTTCCGCACTCAAGATACTTCATGGCAATATGGTGGGGCGATTAGAGGGGTTTGCGAAGGCGGAGTTTGAGACGATTCTAAAGGAGAGGAATGTCGTGGAGAATTTGAATAGGTTGGAGGATTTGATTGCGGATGCGAGGAGGAGGAGGGCGAGGAGTACGGGGGAGGGAGAAGGGGAGGGGAAAGTCGTGCCGTGAGTAGTAATTGACTCCTGTTCTGTTTTGTTCCTGTGAGATTTGCGTCTTAACGGTTGCTCTGGATGGGAGGTGGTTGTGCGATTGGGACTGCAACTTTTGTTTGGAGTTTACTGACTAATACACTGTATAGACCACATACACTCTCAGCTCCGTCCCTTCTGCGCTCACATACCACGCCTCTCCATCAATCGCAGCAATCGCACCTCAACGCCAAACTGCAAACGACAGAATCACAAAACGCAACGCTCATCGAGGAAATCAGGAGACAGAGAAAGGAGATTGAAGAGCTGCTTGGGCTAGGAGAGATGCTGGTTAAGGATCTGGAGGGTGCGGGAAGGAAGTTGGGCGAGAGAGGGGAGGAGTTGGCGAGTAAAGGAAGGGAGGCGGAGGGGGTGCTGGCGGAAGAGCTTTGAGTTTCACTGGCAGGTGCTTGTGGTGATGGATGGGAGGGCTATCTGGGTGTTACCACTCTGCATGCCGGTTTTGTGGGATACAACACTTGTACATGACGACTGGGGGAGTGTGTGCTTTGACTTGGTCTGGATGGAGATTTGGAAAACGGCGTTTAGGAGGGAGGCTTAGGTGGGATATACCAGGACCAAGCAGGACGGACATGGGTTCATTTGATTCTTCACGATTTGCGAGTTCAAAATTATTCAAGACTGCTCGAACAGTCTGAATTTCAAGGAATGGAAGGCCTTGCAAAATCTAGTGTGAAGTCGTGCTGGCAAACAGGTTCTTCCCTTGAATTTCCTCCACCAGTGCCTTCAAAGGAGAAGTCCTCATATCGCTCATCCTCCGCAACCCCAATTCCACAAGCGCTCTGCCTCTGCTCTGCTCTGCTCTGCTCTGCTCTGCTCTGCTCTGCTCTGCTCTGCTCTGCTCTGCTCTGCTCTGCTCTGCTCTGCTCTGCTCTGCTCTG